>JAEEGL013975164.1_pt1 | contig 25792 bp, 15 predicted proteins | sample 9134231 | NCBI WGS metagenome assembly JAEEGL01 (sample SAMN16246548, study PRJNA631951) | gut metagenome | biome: gut microbiome; feature: rumen; material: fiber-attached | host: Bos | place: Iran: Karaj | collected 2018-10 | reverse complement strand
GACGATAAGTACATGACTTATGAAGAAATGAAGGAAAGCGATGTCCGCTCTGCCGTAGTGTTCATAGAGCCGCCCGAGGTGCGTTATGTGGACGATGACAAAAAAACTTCCTCTAAGGTTCTTAAAAACGGCGATGCAATCAAGAAGCATGTCGAGGACAAGACGATTATTCCTGAGTATGAGGACGGTCATTTAAGGGCATGGTATTACAAGCCTGAGAATGTTTACCAGCTTCAGTGCCAGACCTACCACTCCACTATTATTCAGCTAGAGCCTGGCGAGGAAATGATGGAGACTCCGTATATCTCTGAGCCTGATGTATGGCGATTGAGCCGTGGTATCGGAAACAAGGATGGAAAGCCAACGCAGTTCGTAATCATAAAGCCTGATTATGTTGGTCTTACAAGCACCCTCATCATCATCACGAACCTGAGGGTATATCAGCTTGAGCTGAAATCCTACCGTGACCGGTATATGCCTTATGCGAAATGGATCTACCAGAGCAGATTGGAAGATTTGCCGTCTTGGACGAACGCCCAGAGTCCAAAAAAGCAGGAAGTCTCTGAGTTCTCAGGCCAGAAAGTTGAGTACCTTAGCTTCGACTACATAATCAAGCGACCGATGTTCAAGAAACCTGTTTGGACTCCAGTGCTTGCCTATGATGACGGTGCGAAGACATACATCGTACTTGATAAGAAATCCCTTCACATGGAGATTCCGACCGTATTCAAGGGAAAGAAGGAGATAACGAACAAAGAGGTTCGCAAAAATGTGATTGTCGTCAATGAGCTTATTGAGAAAATCACGATTCGTCTCGGAAAAGAGAAAGTGACGGTTGAGAAGAAAGTGACAAAGAAGAAGTAAAAACAAAATTTTCGGGAGAAGGATTAAATGTTTTTCAGAGAATTGAATACAAATTTTTATAAAAATAATGATTCCAAAAAACACCTCTCAAGCATACTGCCGTGGGGAATCATGGCGGCGGACGGCATCGTTCTTATCAAAGGCGGGGCGTTATGCTGCACTTATGAATTCACGGCACCCGACATCGGATCATCCTCAATGAGCAAAATCGCCGCAATCTCCCGGGCGTTCAACAACTCAATAGTCCAGCTCGGCGAAGGCTGGACCGTTCAGTTCGAGCTCCAGAGGCGGCTATCAAATAAATATCCAGGGAGCGACTTCAAGAGCCTTTGCGGATTCCTTATCGACAAGCAGAGGGAGCTTAACTTCGCCTACCAGAAAGCGCATTACGAGAACCATTATTTCCTCACTTTCACCTACAAGCTCAAGAGCGAGACTAACATGAAGGGCAAGCGGCTTTTCATGCAGAAAAAAGACAAAAAAGTAGAGAACGAGAGCGAGCTTATCAAGGACGAGATCCGCCGGTTTGACATGCAGGTTGAGAAAGTCGCCTCAATCGTTCGTGTTTACATGCACATAGAGCGTCTGAATTCTGAAGAGCTCGCAACATATCTTCACTCAACAGTCTCTCTTGACTGGCACAAGCTAAAGCTGCCACAGGAATACGCCATTTTCCTCGACAAAATCCTCACGAGCGAGGACCTTCACAACTCAATGCCGCTGAAACTTGGCGACAACTACATCCCGATAATAGCCGTTCATTCGTTTCCGGGCGAGTCGATACCCGCTATGTTCGACATACTCAACCGTGCCGACTGCGAGCTTCGATGGTCAACAAGATTCATCTGCTACGGCCAGCGTGAAGCACTCAAATACATCGAGGCCACGGAGAAGAATTTCTGGGGAAAGAGAAAATCAATCGGCCAGCTTATGATGGAGACCACGATGCACATCACAAGTCCGCGTGAGAATCAGGCTGCTTTGGCTCAGGCAGCGGACGCCTCAGATGCGAAAATTGAGGTGACAAGCGGTGATTTCGGACTCGGCGAATATTCGTCGAACATCATGGTCTGGGGAAACACGCTCAAGAATGCCCGCGATGACGCTCAGTTCATCCTCGGCCTTGTCTCAACCTGTGGATTCACAGCAAAGGAAGAGACCGTGAACTGCCTCTCAGCATGGGAGAGCATGATGCCGGGAAACATATACGCTAACCAAAGACAGGTCCCCTGCTCAACTGGGAATATGAGCCATGTAATTCCCGTATCGTCAATCTGGTCTGGCTTAAAAGAGAATAAATTCCTCGACCAGATTTGCGGATGCTCGAAGCCTCTTCTGATTTGCGGCACGGACTACAACATACCATTCTTTCTGAACCTCAATGTCGATGATGTCGGTCATACATGGATTTCAGGAACGACGGGAGCCGGAAAGTCAACGCTTCTTTCGGCGATAGAGGCAGGATGGACGAAATACCCGGACGCTAAGGTCTGTATTTTCGACAAAGGACGAAGCGCACGGAACCTAACTATCGCAATGGGCGGAAACTATTACGAGCCAGGCAACGACAACATCTCTTTTCAGCCGCTTCTCGACCTCGACACGCCAATGGGAATAAAACAGGCGCGCCAATTCATTGAGCTTTGCCTCGTGGAGCAGAAAATGACTGTTACGCCGGCAATGAAGAACGAGATTTACCGGACAATAGAGAACATGGCGAGCCTAGAAAAAGTGAGGCGCACGATGACGAGCTTCCAGCAATACTGTGACTACCAGAACCCGATTACGCATGAGAATGACATAAACATAGGAATTTCTCCGTATTTTGTGGGCGGAAGCCATGCGGATTTGTTCGACTCAGATGCCGGTGACAAGACGCAGATTGACTTCGGCTGGTGGACCTGCTTTGAGATGGGGCCTCTGATGAACATGGCTGAGGATGCCGTAGCCCCGACGCTGTTCTATCTTTTCGGAGAGCTGGAGAAGCATTTTGACGGGAATCCCTTCATAGTAGTCCTTGATGAGGCCTGGGTGTTCTTCAAGAACCCGATATTTGCCCAGAAAATCCTTGAATGGCTAAAGACGCTTCGAAAGAAGAATGTCTTCGTGATTTTCGCCACGCAGGAAATCGAGGATGCCCTTAAAAGCCCGATTGCAAGCACGCTCGCAAGCCAGTGCCCGACAAAAATATTCCTGGCAGATGACGAGGCCGAGACGAAGCTGAAATCTGAAGCCTACAGGACATTCGGGCTTGACGATGCGGAGATTGCCGCCCTCTCTCGTATGCAGCGGAAGAAAGATTATTTCTACAAGTCATCGCTCGGAACCAGGCAGTTTCAGCTCGATCTCGACAAATTACAGCTTGCGCTCCTCACGATTCCCGACAAACAGCACGGACTGCTTGACAGAATCGAGAAAAAGTATGGGCGGAATTCCGGCAAAGACCTTTCTATCCAGATTCTGGAGGCAAAAGGAATTGAATACAAGCATCTTCTTGAAGGAGTCAAATTATGAGAATCAGAAATCTTTTAATCATGATTTTATTGGTATCAGCGACAAAACTGTTCGCAAATTATCCTGTCTTTGACAAATTGGGCTGGCTCGCCGCAATTGACCGCTTCTACCAGGGCTACGATCAGGTAATGAACACGATAACGATGATTGAGCAGAACTACAAGCAGATACAGGACGCTTATGAGCGGGCAAAGAGCTGGAGTTTCGAGGAACTTGACTTCAACGACGGCGACATTCTTCACAGCATCGATATTCGCGATGAGATCAAGGATGCGGGAAATCAGATAAACCGCCAGCTGAACAACATAAGGAAGATAAGGGACACATTCAACGCTAAAAACATCGTCATGAATGGCCACACCTACTCGATGAAAGACCTCGCCGGAATCGGGGATGCGGACAGATCTCTGGTTGACCTTGTGAGCGACGCTTATTATGTGAACCAGGATTCCATGCTCAGCGCAGCCCAGGCCTTCGCAAGCGGAGTCTCAGATAAGGATGCGGAGAAAATCTATTCGAAATACGGGCTCAGCCCCAAGAACTTTCACATGGTAAAGACAATAGACAAAATGGTGCAGAAAGCTACCCTTGCCGTGCTTGCACCTGCCGAGGAGATACTTGAGGGCGCTTTCACAGCTGAGGAGAAGGAAAAAACCGCACTGATGAACGCAATGATTGATAAGATCATTAGTAAAGAAGGTGGCGAACTAACAACGAATCAACTTCTTCAGATGCAGGCCATGCTTCAGAGGGAGTCAATAAACGATATGAGAGAAATGGTCCGCTCGTTCCGCTCAGCCTCGGCCTATACAGCATGGCAGAACAGGTATCTTGCAGTAAAAGACGAGGCAAAGCAAAAGGAAAGCGAGGATCTTTTGCTGATGATGAAGGAAGATGGCAAGCGTATCCTGGAGTGGTTCTGATCATGAATATTTTTGCGAAACACAAGAAAACGCTGCTCTCGCTGATTATTTTTCTCTGCACGGCCGGATTGTTTGCGGCTACAAAAGATGAGCCTCAGGAATTCATAGACCTCTCCGTGCTTTACATGATTGATAGTTTCTCCACGAACATGAACTATTTCATTATGTGCGCCCTGTCAATAGGAAGACTTATGGTGCTTATGGGACTTTTGTGGAGTTTCATCCAAATGGTGATAGGCACGATGGAAGCCAGAAAAGTATTCATCGGAAGCGTGACAAAATGGCTGTTCTTTCTTTTGGCACTGCACCTTTACCCGGGATTCTCCAAAGGTCTCAGATGGCTCGCAATTGAGGTGGGAACCGGGGCGAGTGGCACGAGCATAGAGGGAGTGACAAATGCACTCGTCGATTACATGAAGGAGCTTGAAAAACTCGCCGAGGCCGCAAGAGAGGGAGACGATCAGGCCTTGGAGGCTGAGCTTCAGGGAGCAAAATCACTTTATGAGATGTACAAGGCTGAGTATGACTCAGCAAAAGCCAAATATGATTCTTATGTCAACAAAAATGTCCCGACATACAAGCTGACGGCGCAGTTCAACGGTCTTCAGGATCTTGAGCTCAAAATGAGGAACGCATCAAGGGATGTGGAGGCAAAGCAAAACCAGAGAAAAGCCGTCGCCGATAACCCAAAGGGCGAGAGCCGTACGCTCAGGGCATTGCGTGAGGTTCTGATAAAGGACGGTACAAGCGTGGTTCCGAAATACAAGCTGAACATCGGCCTGAAAACCGCTTCTGGAAAAGACACTGGGCTTATTTCTCCGAACGCAATGTTCCGCATAGGCCTTCTCTCTTCTCAGATAATATGGGAGAAAGAATGGGCCGTAATCGATTCACTGGAAGTGGAGAACAAGGAAAAAAAGAGTTTCTTCAATCCAACGAAGTATCTGCCCATGATGAATTTTCCGGTAAGCAAGATTTTTGATTTGCTTCTATGCCTTGTGGCCATGCTTGCGCTCATTGTCGTATTGGGGGTATGTCTCATCCAATATATCATGACACTGATTGAGTATACGATAACATCTTCATTCGCCGTGGTCCTGATTCCTTGTATGCTCTTTGACCCGATGAAGGACATGGCCCAGAAAATACTGCCAACCCTCTTTGCCCAGACGGTCAAACTCATATTCGTCACCATGGCGATGTTCTTCAGCTGCTGGTCCTTTCTCCAGCTTGCGAGGAACATGACCGAGACGGCTTCCGGCTTCGATTTAAATTTATTCGGCTATGTCATATTCACGGGGCTTCTGTCCGCTGCCTTCTGCGTATTCGCTCCAAAATGGGCGCAGACGCTCCTCACCGGCCAGCCGCAGATGAGCATGGGAGAATTCGTCGCAACCGCCGCTGCTGCCGGTGCTGCCGCAGTCGGTGGCGCAAAGGTAATTTCGGCAGGTGCGAGCATGGCAAAAAGCGGCGCACAGAAAGGTGCGAACGCTGCCGCAAACACTGCGGGAAACATCGCCGCTATGGGCGGTGCCGGAAGTGCGGCTAAGCAGGATGCCGCAGCCGAAGGAAAAGGCAAGCTCGGCCAGACACTGGCAGGTATAAAAGGTGCGGCGCAAGAAGGCGGAAGCCGCTTCATTGGCAACATGAAGGAAAAAGCCGGTGACTTCGTACGAGGCGGAGCGAAAGGCGGAAAAGGTGGAGCCAGCGGAGAACGGAGCAAGCATTCAGCCGCAGACGATACGACCGGAGACACATCGAACACGAGGGATTTTGCAAGGCATCAGACTGGAACCGGTGAGAGGGATGCTTCCGGCAACGAGAAGAAGCGTCACTCTACTTTTGGCGAATACTTAAGGGCACAGGCACAGTCCGGGCGAAACAATCAGAACAGGCGTCAAGGAAAGCCCCCTCCAACAAATCCACCCTCAAACGCATAAAAGCGCAACATTGCGCTCCCAGCACGAATCAGGAGTAAAAAATGCTTGGAAGAAACAAGGACGAGAAACAGAAAGATTTGGAAGAGAACTTCCACATGAGGCTCAACAAGGAGCTGAAAAAGAAAATCGAGGCGAAGGCAACCAGCGAGGGAATGAGTTTGAGCGAGGCCGTGCGCAGCTCCCTCAACGACTACCTGCACAAGGATGTGAACATAAACAACGAGATTCTCGGGCATCTGACGAGCCTGGAGACAGAAATCGAGCAGCTTACAAGAAGACAGGAGCTTCACTCGAATGTGTTCATCTACTTCCTGCGATTTTTCTTCGCTTTCTCGGGCAAGGAAATCGAGCAAGTCCCAAAGGAAATGCGCAAGCAGTTCTTCGACAAGGGCGAGAAACGGCGTGATGACTTCATCAAGCTGTTCAAGTCCCAGGTCTCCAACCACACGAACATCTTTGAGATGATGCTTGGGGATTTGATAACGGAGCCGGACAGCGGCAAGGAAAGAGACGACGGATTAGGAATTGGTGACTAAATGGCAGTGCAGCAGACAGCGGAAGAGATTAAGCGGGAGAGGATGCTTGAAAACCTCTTCAACGACATGCGAGACCTCATACCTTATCTGGAAGATGAGCTTGTCACCGACATTTCGATTGAGGACTCAGGCGAGCTTATCATATCCAGGTTCGGTCAGGGGCGAGTTTTTACAGGAAAGATTATTCCCTCATTCGTGGTGGAGAGAATCATCAAGGGAACGAGCGCAATTATCGGTCGCCCACTCAACTCGTACACAGGTTTTCCCCTCCTGGAGGGAGTTATCCCGAAGTATAACGCCAGAATCACGGGGCTTCTGCAGCCGAACACGATACGCCCCGAGATTCAGATTCGTCTTCCGCCAAGAAAAGTTTTTTCACTGGAGGAATATGTCTCGTCTGGAATCATGACACAAGAGCAGTACGAGACGCTTGTTGATGCAATCACGCGAAGAGCGAACATTTTCGTCTCAGGAACGACAGGATGCGGCAAGACAACGCTCACATCCGCAATCCTGAAGAAAATGACCGACCTTACGCCTGATGATAATTTCTACATTGTAGAGGATGTACCGGAGCTTCAGTGCCTTGCGAAAATGAAGTCCATGATCTGGATTTCAAAGGAATTCGCGGCGAAGGCCGTGGAGACCGCAATGCGCTGGTCGCCTGACAGGATCATCTTCGGGGAGGTAAGAACACTAGAGGTTCTGCTGGAGCTTCTTGACTCGTGGCTCACGCATGCTGGAAATGTGGCTACTTTCCATGCGACGAGCGGCGAGCAGACGCTCCTTCGAATCAAGGCCATGCTTGGGAGCCGCTATGCCGGAATAGCCGATCATCTTTCGGATTATTTCCAGCTGGTGATTCATCTCAGGCGCACGAAAGACGGAATCCGCGTGGACGAGCTGTACCGTGTCACAGAGGACACGGACAACTTCCTTGCGGGTATTTTCAACAACAATCTGGATAAATAACAACAGGAGATTCAATTTTATGAAAAAAAACATGTTCAAAAATCTTTTCAGCAAGAAATTACTTGTGGCCCTCGGTATTTTCGCACTCTGCACCGCCGGGCTTTTTGCCGCCGACTTGGGAGCGATTGACAGCGCATCGGACAAGATGATTGAGGTAATCAGTTCGAAGCCGGTCAAAGTCGTCTGTATCGCAGGCCTCCTCGCCGTATTCGGAGCTTGCATCTGGGGCCAGACACAGGGCGAAGGCAGTTTCATAAAGAAGCTCATGCCAACCCTTTACGGAATTGCCGGAATTCTGGGTACAGTCGGCATCGTCAACTGGATTTTCTCAGGCGTCACGGTTGACAAGCTCTCAATGCAAACTTCTGTACAACAGACACAGCTCGCATTGCAGGGAATCGCCGTATTTCTCGGTTAAAAGAATAGTTCCGGGCGCAATCAGCATACATCGCAAGGATGCGCCCGGGCTCGTGGAGAAAAAATGAAATTCATTGAGATTGATGACACCATTATAAACATTGAGAGAGTCTGCTTCATAAGCCTCGATGAAGTCGAAGAATCAGAGGATGAACTTACCATTTTTTTCGACGGCGGGCAGAAACTGAGAACACGAAGCAAAAAAAGCGATGTTTATGACGGTGAATCCGCTGAGTCGGTGACATACGCATACCTGAGAAATCAATTGTGCTATGAAAAGCATGAAGATGAATTCCAGCCAGAAGAAGTCAATGAAGTTGAGATGGTCCCGCTCGAAGAAGATGAATCCGTACAAGCGGAAAAAAACACTTCTGTCTTTTTCAGGAAAGAAGCCGTCGGGCTGATTTGCATCGGTGCGGCTATGATTTTTCTGATTGTGAGAATCTGCCTATGATGGATATGGAAAAAATGCTGGAAGAGCTCAGTGAATACATAAATGATTTGCTCTGTTGTTTTGAAAGAAATATACACAGAGCAATAGAAGAAATGAGATAGCCATATTTGGAGAAAGCAGACAACAAAATGACAAGATTAAAACGCGAGCTGCATGTTCGCCATCTCATCACTAAGCGATTTCTCAACGAACGCATTGAGCGAAAGACCGAGCTTCCGTGCGGCGGCTACAACCTTGCCGTGAAAGCGTGGAGTGAGCCGCACATTGAATCTTCCAGAGTAAGGCTTTTCCGGCTCAATTCCGTCTTCCTTGCACCATGCAAGGTAGTCATCAACAGAGGCATGGAATTCATTCTCAACTTCATCGACTGTCGTTCCCTGAAAAGTAATTACAGTGCGTGTGTTCACAACCTCGCCAGAGAAAATGCGGGCATCATCATCATACTCAACTACACCAATAAAACCTTTGTAATTCATCATTTCTTTACCCCCGCATTGTCTAGGAATTTTCGCACTGACTTGACAGCTCCTTTGTCCGTCACTTTTTCTGGATGCGGCCGATGGAACACAGCCCTTTCGTCCCCAAGTTTAATGCGGACGCGCGATCCGTTCCCCTCGGAAATCTCCGCACCAAGCGAACGCAGAAGATTCTCAATGTCCTGCCACTCAATGTCAGATTGCACAGGATTCTTGAAGATTCTATCATATATCTTTTGTTGCTTTGCGTTCATGTATAAATGGTACTACAAAATAGTATCACTGTCAATTCAAAAAGCGCAATGTTGCGCTAATTAAAGGAGAGCTTAAATAATGATAGAGAACGAAAATAACGCCTATGTCGTAGTGGACGAGAACCAGGCCGCTAGAATCAGGCTTGCGCACGAACTCAAAGAGAACATGCCAATGCTCACCGAAAAAGAGCGGGCGGCGGCAATCGCAATCTGCGAGGCGGGAGCAGCCAGCATGGGAATGGGGCTTTCAGACTACATAAACCAGACATTCCCCAACGGAGTTTTCGGCGACATCGAGAAGGCACGGAACGCCGCACATCAGCAGGGAGTCGAGATAAACGGTGCGGTTTCTACAAGCGTATTCGGTGACAGCGTGAGGGCGACAATCTACGCTTCACGCACTGCCGATTTCTCCACCTGGTGCCACGAGCTTTCCCATGTGTGGCAGGCGCAGCTTTCTGGAAAACTGAAAAACGATGCGGAGAAAGCATTCCAGGTCCAGAACGGTGACTGGCAGAACAGCGTCTACACATTCTCCGACGGAAGCCAGAACACGAGCGCAGAGGCCTTCGCCTACGGGTTCGAGGACTTTTTGAAGCACAAGGCGGGCGAAATGGCGACCGAGGACAAGAAGGCAATCTTCGAGAAATTCGCCGACTACATGAGCCGTACCTACAACGGTATCGGCGAGAACATCAAAATAAGCGATGAGATAGCAAAAGTCTATGAGGCGTTCGTGCAGCTCGACGACAATGTTCTTGCCCAGGCAGAAAAAGCCGTGCAGATGGAAAAGACTTATGGTAAAGAACTCGCTGACAAACTGAAAAATAAACAGAATTTGACTTTTGAGGAAGCCCAAACACTTTACCCTAACATAGTTGACCTATCCGAAGAATTCAGTAATCCCGCACCAACAGAAAAGGAAGTACTTGAAAAACTTCGTTCTATGGTCGGCGAAGTTTATGCGACATCAACAGACGGAAAATTTTTGAGAATACCACAAGGTAGAGAAAACTTATCTCATGTTTTTGAAGGTAACACATATAAAAAAGATTTCAAACAAAAAAGGGCTGCAAACAGAAAACTTGCGTATAATGCTGAAAAACTCATTCATAATGCAGTATTCACAGAAGCAGAGCTTGCGAATCCTGCGAAGCATAAAGATTATCTTCTCGGAATGCACAATTACGAAGTGCCGGTCTTTGTGAACGGCCATGGATTTTTTGTACGGCTCGAAGGTGAGGTAATAAAAAATGCTTCAGACTACAGCCCAGGGAACGAAGCCCTTAAAAACACACTTGCATCTGAAGCTATCAAACTTCCGATTTCAGCCCCGGGATCGAAACCCGTACAAAAAACACCTACATTCGGAAGCAATTCTGATAATAGCGAATTGCTCCTCAAATTGCAAGCGGTTGAGGTCTCGAATTTGTATGTTGTCCGCAAGCAGAAAATGTTGTTCCAGCTCGTCGGTGAGAGAAGCATAATGCGTATGGCTGAGAGCGAGGAAAAAGAGCGTATCCTTGCCGACCTTTCCGCCGCAAAGCTCATGGAAGAGAAATACAAGAACATGGACCCTGCCGCCAGAGCCTCACGAATCCGATTCGCAACAGGCTGGGAAAAATCAGGCGACGGACGATGGAAGTACGAGCTTGACGACAGCACAAACCGCATAAAAAGCGGAACTCTCTTCCAGAAAATGCTTACGACACAGCCTCAGATGCTGGAGCAGCTAACGAACTCAACAACGCTCACCCTCGAAGACATCCTTGAGGCGCCGGAGCTTTTCAATGTGTTTCCGTTCATGAAGAATGTCCGTGTCAACTTCTATTCCGACCCCACGGCATTCCGGGCAGTCCTGACACCGGAAGGAATAAAAATCAACACACAGTACCTGAATGAGGTTGACGGTGAAAAAGGAATGAAAGGAGTCCTGGCACATGAAATCCAGCATATAATCCAGGCGGTTGAATATTCGAGCAGCAACGGTCTTCACGGAGAGAGCATCGAGCTTCTTTACAACGACATGCAGAACGCGATAAAAGCCGCCGGTGACAGGCACTATGACTTCGATCTGTCGAGCCTTCAGGAAGGTCTTGATGAGTACATGCACGATTTCGGCGAGGTCGAGGCACGCAATGTAGCCCGCCGAATCTCAATGACCTACAACGAGCGGCGGCACAACACTCTGGAAAGCACTGAGGATGTCGCCAGGAATTTGCAGTTCCAGATAATCGGCCGACACGGAGCGGCAAGTCTCGACGCAGCCGAGGAAACAAGATTCCGCATGGATAATCTCTCGGTAGCGGAAGAAATGGAAAAAACTGACCGTGACGAGAAAATCATCAAGATTGCCACAGGCTGGGAGCGAGGCGCGGACGGCGAATGGCGGTATGAGATTGATGATAGCAGCGTAAACTTCTATGAGGAACATCTCTTCCCCAAACGATACCTTGTTGAAGATGAAGAATTTAAGAAGATTGACAAAGCAATTAAAGAAAGCGGCTACGATTTTGAAAAAATCAATATCCAGGACAAGCAATATTGGGAAAGCTACATAGATTCAGAAAACGAGTATGTAAGGACAATAATCGATTTCAAAGATGGTAAAGAAATCTGGAAACATTATGTGGAGTTGGAGCATGTAATTGATGCACCCGAACTTTTCAAGGCATACCCCCAGTTGAGAAACATAAAATTCCGAGTTGATGACATGTCTAGCGGCACGCTTGGACAATATGAAAATGGTAGAATCACATTAGACAGAGCCAGTGGCAAGTCCGTCCTTCTTCACGAAATCCAGCACGCAATACAGGACATTGAGGGCTTTGCTCGTGGCGGGAGTGAAAATCAATTTCAGACAAAAGACTTCTCGAAAGAGAAAATGAACGAGCTGGCAGAAAAAGCACACTCAATTTTCGAGAATCAATCTGAGGAATGGAAAAAACAGGTAAGAAGGTACAACGAGGCGGGTGTAAACGAGGACTATGACACAGCATCAGAGATTGCGGATTTTTTTTCCGATGACAAAGCCTTTGACGACTACACCACGCTGATGTCTCAGGCACTTTCTATCAAGAACGGAACGACAAGCATTTCTTATGTGAAAACTCCGTACGAGCAATACCGCTCCCTTTCCGGAGAAGTCGAAGCCCGAAATGTGCAAACAAGAATGAACATGAGCCAGGAAGCAAGGCAGAGAACGCTACTTTCCGAGACTGAGGATGTGAGCCGCAGCGAGCAGATTGTCAGCTTTGATGAAAAGGCTTTCGCTAGCTTTAAGAGAAACAACCCCGAATGGATGAAGACACCTTTTGGGGAGAGTTCCGCATTGTCTGAGAAAGAATGGTATTTTGCACACACCAGAGACTTCAAAGAAAAATACGGCGACTGGGAAGCGAAAATAAAGAAAGATTTTCTTTTGGGAAATGATGTAGTTTCAACTCTTTCGGGAAATGAATTCCCTAGAAGTGAGAAAATGTCGCTTACGGAGCAAGTTGAACAGTTCTTCAATTCTCAAGGGAACGAAGCTGTCTCCCCGTTTTTTGGAAAAGTTGTGCTAGACAGAAAAGGTGCAGATGATAGCCTCGCACATGGAATGCGAAATTTAAAAGGAGTTGCTTATGCAAGCGTAAAAGATGTTATTCAAAAAGGCGTGATCATTGACTCAGATTATAACCACAAAGGAAGAGGATATAACAGTTATGTCGTTGCTGCTCCAATCAGAATCGGGGAAGAAAAGTATATATGTGAAGTCGTGCTGAAGCAGAACAAGAATGAGACAAGATTCTATCTGCATGAAGTTACAGAACAAAAAAAATTCCTTGAACGAACTTTTGTAACACATTTGGCTCAAAAGCCTGCTCGCCAAGGAACTATGTTAACACTACTCGAAAACACGCTTTCTGTCAATGACGGAATTTCATGTCCGCTGGCAAAGAATATGGAGCCTGAAAAAGAATTCGTGCAGAGCGAGCTTAACAATTTTTCACGCTCAATGAGTATTGCAGAGAATCCTCAGGAAAACAAACTCCGTGACCTCTTCGAGCCGTATCATGCAGAAATCCTCAAAGAAATCGCCGCGAACAACGGCAAATCATTCTCTTCTTTCGATTCAATTGAAGTTCTTATGGAGCATATTCACGAAACGGCGCACAGAAATGCAGAAGTTTACCGTCATTATCTTGGAGAAAACAAAGAGCCTGCAAAAATGGCAGAGTTCCGGCAATGGGTAAACAGCACACTCAAAACTTACGAGGAATGGTACAACAAAGAATACGACTATGATTCAGAATCCGTGATTGCCCAGGTCAAGAACATGGACGATGAGCAGCTGAAAAAACAAACCGAACGTTACAGAAACTATTCCGCTGCCGATGAAGTCCGTGATTTCGTAGATTCGACAATCATAAATGAGTACTGCAAGGACCAGGCCGTGATTTTCTCGTACTCAACGCTTCCTATAGAGAACCTCGCGGAAGAAAATCTCAGAGCCTCGCAGCTACCGCTTCTGGAAAAGGAACTGAAAGAGCGCAACCTTGCGCTTGAGCAACCTACAACTCGCTCCCAATATCTTGAAGGAAAGCGTGAACTCTCAGATGAGGACATAATCAAAATTCTTGACCTTCCGAACGAAAAACCGTCACAGGCAAGCATACAATCTTACACCAGAAACTCTTACAGGGAACTGAAAGAAAAACCTGAGAAACTAGAGGAACTTACTGAGGAACTGAAGAGTGCGGAATATCTCAAATATCATGATACATACATATCAAAGTCAAAGCTGCTCTTCGAGCAGTCAGCGGTGCTTTATAATGAGATTCCTTGTCTTATTGTCCTGAACGAGATGAAAGTTCCCGCATATTTGTTGCCTTATGAATATGCGAAAGAGAGCGATGGTGTTAAGAAAGAATTCGCAGATTCCCTGAAAAACGACTATTTCACGGACTTTAAGAGAGTGTTTTCATCCCGAATAAACAGCGCATTTAAGAAAGGCATCCAGCAAGGAAGAGACATTTTCTTTTTGGTCAGCAATGAAAAACTTGATAATGAAGAAATTAAGAGACAGTTGATAGACCGTGTAAACTATCACGATGTTGCAGACAGGAGCGGAACTTATATTTTCTTCTCTGAAAAAGATTCTAAATGTTATTCGTTTGAAGTTGATAAAAAAGGACAGATTGGTGAAAGCAGTGATTTTGATTTAAAACAATTCCGGCTTGCCCTTTCGGACAAGCCTTTGTCACTCGGCGAAGAATTAGATTCCTCTTCAAGCAAGAGTATGGTAACAGACAATCAGAACGATGTCAATATTACAAATTCCGTCTTTGAGTCGCTTCTTGCCAGAGGTGCGATTGAGGAATTCAAGACACATAGGGATATTGGAGACAGAATCGAGAGATACACGGCTGCGCTTTCAAAACTGGAAAAACTAAATGAGCTAATCGTTTCAGAAGACCTGAAAATTTCAAACGATACTTTCATTCAAAACGAAAAACAATCCCGATTTTATCAGGATGTATTTGCACAAAATCAAATAAAACAAAACATACGAGGAGAAAAACCAATGGAACAAAAAAACGAAAACTCAATCTCACATAGTTCAGAAAAACAAATCATCGCAGAAATCGGCTTCGCAGACGGAGAAATCAAGCAGTATAAGGATTCAAAAGAATTCCTGGACGACCTGAATGCCGCCTCCAAAGAGAACGCCTACGACACTAGTTTCCGAGTGTACGCCGAATCCGATGAGTTGAAACAAAAAACCGCCGATGTGAAGCTTGATAACTACGATCCTATTGAAGCAGCGGAGCGTATGCACAACGGCTATGAATGGAACGATGTTGAGCATGAGGCAGTGCAGTTCACCCAGAGTGCCGAGGGGAGAAAGCTTCTCAAAGATGCGGAGAACGGACGGATCACCATGCTCGATGCCCGCGACATCCTTGATGCAGTTGAGAAAAACGGAATGACTCTCAGATATGACCCGCTCCCGAATTCGTATGTCGTGGACGGCTGGACTGCTGCTGACGGTGAGAAATTAGACAATTATGTCGTTTCTATGTCCGAACTTAAGAGACTTTCCGGAATCGAAATCTCGGAAAACAGCCAGCAGAATCAGATCCAGGAGAAGGAAACCGCCAGAACGCCGGAAGAGGAACAGGCTTATCAGGAATGGTTGGAAATGCTGGATGACAATCAGCAGGCAGAAGACAGAATGGAGCGAATGCAGGGAGTGCCGCCAGAGGAACAAAAGCAGCTCCCCGAATGGCAGCAGCGGCTCAATGCCACAATAAAACAAGCCGCCGAAATGGACGGTGTGAAAGATTCCATCAAAACTGCCCTCTACGAAAACGCCGAGAATTTCAATGCCGTATCTTTCTCCCGCGAGGGCTACGAACGGCTTTTTCCGGAAGGTGTCGTGCAAAGCCCGGTTGAACAGATAAAATTCGCTGACAATCAGTTCGATGTGAACGACAAGGACAGGTTCATGCTCGCTGCCTTTCAGACGCTCTCTAACCCGGATTTGATTTACAGCGAGACGGAGAACAAGGACAACCTTGAGTCAAAGAACTATGTGAAGACATTCGTGTTCGGAGATGACGAGAAATCCGCCCTGGATATTGTCGTAAAGACGATTGACGGCCAAAAAGTGATGATTTCCGCCCAGAAAAGGAGCCTCGATGACCTGATTGAGCATATCAAGCATTCGGATCAACTTATCTTCATGCGAGAGGAAATCAAACAGACGATTGACCGCCGCTCGCCGGAAGAAAAGCAGCTCCTGAAAGATGTGATTCCGAACTTGCGCATAGTTCCTACTAATGAGGCTTATGACAAGGAAAAAGCAATCACCATTGCGAAAGATTTTTTTGTAGAAAAACGAGCAAATCAAAATCCTGCTCCTAAAATACAGAACGAGAATAGCGTGCAAACCGAAAAGCGCAATGTTGCGCTCGAAGCTGAGCAAAGACCGGTGCATGATTCTGCTGCACAGGCGAGGGATTCCTACAAGAAGAAGTACCCGACCGACTGGCAGATTTACACGAAGGAACTGACCGACAGGCTCAACGCCGTGAGCGAGCAGATTGAGAAATACCTGAAATACGGCACTCTTCCCGAAAACTCACGCTTCATTCTTCCGAACAGCCCGCAGTTCATGCAGAAAATCGGAAGCCACGACACTCAGATTTCGCTTCCTGTCGCCGTCGTCAAGAAGGCGTATGCGACTCACGGACTGACAGTAAACGAGATTCAGGATGCGGTGAAGAAACTTTACAATCCGGTCGTTGTTTTTGATTCTAATAAATTAAAGTCCGAGAACAAGGCTGATTCAAAACTGATTCTTACGGATTCGTTCACATCATCTAACAAGCCTGTTGCTCTTGCTATGAATATAAATTCTTCCGTGCAATTTCAAAAAGACGGGCATCGTATGAATTTTGAGGTTCAGGATATTCGCTCAATCCATGACAGAACTCTGATTGCTAAAAACGGCACGGACCTAATCAAAAAGTGGACGCAAGACGGACTTTGCCGATATGTCGATGACAAAAAAATAAGCGATTGGAGCACAGTCGCAGGGATATACTTTCCCATTGAGGCCCTCCAATCGCCTAAAAACAATATACTCACAAAAACCGAGATTGTCAATTCTTTCGGGAAAAACACCCGTGAGCCTGAGTCAAAAGAAAAAAGCCAATCGAACAAAAAATACACCCCGAAAGAATATCTCAAATACCGCTCGGAGTTGTTTTTGAAGCACCTGGACCAGGGAAATCTGCCGTTCATGAAGGGCGAGCAAGTCGGTGACGACATCATCATAAAAGTGAAGGCAGTCCGCAACGCATCGAACGGGCGTGCGCTCACAGGCTTCCAGCAGCTCATGGCGCAGGACATCATCAGCACGATGGTCGAGAACAAGGAAATCCCGAGAATGGATTACGAGATTATCACATACGAGCAGGCGAAAGAAGCCGGAACATTCATCAAGAAAGGCTCGCCGCATTTCACGCTTCCTGTATACAACGAGAAGACAAACACGGTCTTCAACCAGATTTATTACTTCAAGTCCGGCTGTAACGAGCCTGGTAAAGTTGGCCTAATGAAGCTGAAAATCCAGCGTGAGAGTTTCATTGGCCGTGAGCGTACTAAGCTCGAAAAAGCGATGAAGGAGCGGGATGTTCCGTTAGACGAGAAAAACAAAATCTACACCTCTATCGCTGAGAACCACCAGTCAATCATCCAGTACATGAACTCTGTGGGAAAACGGAAAGAGGCACAGGAATACAAAAACAATATTCCTAGAGAGGAGCGAGAAGTTTTTGACCGACTTGAAGAGAAAAAGGAAATCGAGCTGAACGAGCTCCTGCGGAAAAATGCGGAATACCAGCATCGAATCGAGGAAGAGGATTTCAAGCGGCAGAAAGAGAATCCGACTTTTTTCAATGCCCGAGCGACCTCATCCTATGAAGATTTCCTAGGCAAAACGATGGCTGCAATGAGCATTGGCGGAATAGTCGTCACCTCAAAAAGCACAATCGACACCGTAAGGTCAACGCTTACGCCAGTTTTAAAACAGTCATTCGACCAGTATGACTACATGAAAGGCTTCCAAATCGGCGAGGTTGCGAACGGAAAATGCAAGGAAAACCTGCGCGAGACAAGAAACAACAGCAGGGAGAACCAGGAAATCAAGCAGACTTTGGATAAAGCCCTTGGTTTTCAGCAAGGCGGGAGGAACAGCCCGCCGGACAGAAGCACGGAAATTGACGGTTACGACAGATAAGGAGTAAGAGCTACTTTTCTTTTTCTTCCGCCTCAATTTTCATCGCCAGCTCGTTCAGGTGATTCAGCCATGCGAGGCTCACCGGCTCGGTGAAATGCAGCGAGTACCGCCAGTATTTATCCTGGACTGATTCCGTGTTTACAAGTGTTGCCGGAATAGCTGCCCTGATGTCGGTGAAATCAGCCGCAAGAATCAGCCTGTCGCCTACATGGAAGGAAAGCGAGCGGGTGCCGATTACGAGTGCGCCATGCATCGAAGCGTTTATAATCACGCACGGAACGGAACTTCCCTTTAGGTTCGCAAGGGTGCAGTCAGGTGATTTGAGCGAGAACTTCTTCCAGTTTTCCTGCCCAACCTGGAAACGCTGCTCTTTTCTTTTCTCGCTCTTGACCAGCAGCTTGCGGTACATCCTGATTCTGTCTGACAAAAAATCAGGCAGAGGTGCGTCAAAAATCAGCTTATGGCAGTTCGTGAGTGAAAGAATATCATCAGTTTTTTGAGTATGCACGGGAATGTCCTTCTCTGAGATATAGACATCCGTGAAAGAGAGACGGAGAATACCGTTCTCGGAGATTCCTGACGAGCAGGTACAGATCCACCGGTCTTTTTTCATAACAAGCGGCTTGCATAGAACCGTGATTCCGCCAGAATGAATGAAATAAACATTTTTGATTCCGAAGAAGCGCAGGGCTTCCTGTGATATGTACTCGCTCATGATTTCCGCTCCTGTTTTTCAAAAAGCGCAACATTGCGCTCCGTGTCGTATTTTTCTGCGAGAAGTTTGAGATTCAGGTTGCTGTTGCGACCTTTCTTCGAGAGGTATGCGAGCTGCCAGTAGAACCGGATGTCGAATTTCCGGCAACGCTCATCGGTGTGCTTGCACAAGAATCTCAGCGAGCGTTTGAAACGGTCGTATGCCCTGCCACGAAGCTGTGAGATTACGGAAAGAGACCTGTTTGAGCATGAGAATTTATAGACATTCGATTGCATGAAATCAGGATTAGCACATATATAAGCGCGCCTGTGCTTCCCGAAAGTGAAATAGAGGATTATTGGATATTGCGGATCAAGGAAAACATCGTATTCCTTGCGTTCCGGGCGAAGAAAGACACCGAAAGAAACGCCCTCCGCATAAATCGTGAAGAAAGAATTTTTTGCTGCAGGAATAGATATTCTTATGTTTTTACCTGGCAACTCCTTATATTTTGATTATATCACATGAAAGCCGATGCTTGAAGAGAGAACTTTGTTACCTTGACATGCTGTGCCAGTTGTTTTAAAATTTATTCTATGAAGAAACCGTTCTTAATAGCATGTTTCGAACTTTCTCTTTTATGTTTTTACTTTTCTCTTTCTCTGCTGTTGAACTCATGTACTTTGGAAGAAAACAAATCGTATCTTCGAGCCGTAAACAACAGCTTCAACGCAAATTATGAGGATGTGATAACGAACATTTACCTATGCGAGGGTGCTACGAACGACAACTATGTCTCCGTCTGGAACGGAAAGCTGCGTCCTGGCGAATCAACAAAATTTGAAATCGACTCAGGAAAATATGGCGTGAAATTCACCGGGACAAGATGTTACGATTCAGGAATCGAAAAGACGATTGATGTGGCTACTGGCTACAAAGAGCCGGTGAAGTTCGACAACCGCTACACAGTGCGTGTGACATTCGACGGAAACGGAATAGTTGCCCGAGAAGAGGAAGACTAATCAAGGCGTTTGAAAAACAAGTGAGCGATGACAGGAGCGCAATGTTGCGCTCCTGGTAGTCTATCTCTTTATCTGCTTAGTGATTACGCTATCATCATCTCCTGCCGTTACGGTATAAGAGACAAGTTTTCCGCCTTCATCAAATACTAGGTTTGAAGTACCGGTGATATCTTCCAGATAAATTGACTCCGCAATCTGGCCGTTCCTCAAGACGAATATTCCTCTCACAGCCTCATCATAGATACTGCTCTTAGGAGATTCAGTGACCTCACGGCCGACAAGATACTCCGTAGCCCCATCGTTCGAGAAATAGCTTTTCCAGATTTCGTAAGTCGTATTTGCCTTCTTGATTTTTACTGCCGGCGCTACGCTGACATTGACATTTGCATAACCTTCAGGATTTGCGTTATCCGTAAAATAATCCGGACGAAGACGATTGCCGATTCTGACTGCCTTTACATAATCAATGCTCCTGAGTTTTCCGTCATCAAAGAATTCCAGTGATTTTGCCGACCACAATCTCTCTCCGATTCCGCCGACAATAGGGAACGCCAGTCCGTGTACGCCGGTTTTGTCTGCGGTGGCGGAAAGAAGCTGGCCGATTTCCGAAAATTCCAAGGTCAGGTAAGCCGTAGGGACAAAAGGAAGCTGCGCCTCAAAAGTTTCGGTGACAGTCTTGTATGCGAATACAGGCAAGCCAACCGTAAAATCCTGCTTAGAGCACTCAATCGTGCATTTCTTTATGGAGCCGTTCTCGTAAAGTTCGAAATCCTTATCACGGCAGAGAAGGAACATAAACTCACCGATTTTTACGACAGAATTGTCCGCCGGGGTGAAAGAAATCATGCTGCCTGACTCAGAGAATTTGATTTCCGTAGCCTTCTTGGTTTTGATACCGAGCGGCTGATAAGTCTCCTCTGCATTCGATGTGAGAGCCTTCACGGACCCGTTCTCATAGAACGAGAGAATCCTAGACTGCACATACTGCCCCGTGAGGTTCTTGAAGGCAATTTTCTGGTTCGGATAGACGGCGAATGACTCTACACTGCCATTCTCAAAGAATGTGATTTTTGTGGCCGTCATCGCCTGAAGATTTCCCAGCGGAGTCTTGACGAACGGCTTTCCCTGCCGGCTGAGAAACGCCTGCTTCAAGGCACCGTTCTCATAAAATTCTAGCGGGACTGTGTTCGCAGGCCGGGTTGAATGGAACGAAGTGATATTGAATGTGCCGGAAGGCGTGGTGACATTAAACTGAGCGTCAGTGTAGAAGCTCTTCAAAGCACCAGACTCATAGAAATCAATTCGTGTCCCGGTCTTGGCCTCGATGTCTCCGATTGATGTCTTGAATGTGACCGGGCTAGCCAGAATTACAGCAACGATTTTTCCGTTCTCCTCTTTTGAGTCACGGAGAACTGCTTCCTGCCCTGTAGGAAGTTTCGCTGCGAACGCAAGTGCCGCTGATGCAAGCAGCAAAATTGTTGATAATAGTTTTTTCATTTTTTCACCTCTTTATTATTTTTGCACCAGGCTATTGTAGCATATTTAGGCATACAGGTCGTCTGGTGGAAGTATTTTTAATCTCCATTAAATGTTTTAGCACATTTTCTCACCTCGTAATAGACAGGAAGCATGTACTCATTCTTTTCATTCACCAAACACTTCTCGTCTTTTCCGAAGCGATTGAGCGTGAGCGTAATGTATCCGATAAGTTTCGGGGTTGAAGGAGTGGTGTCAGGCACAGCTTCATATATGGCCGTTACATGGGCTTTAATGACATGATCCTTAACGACAAGATAAGATTCGTTCCAGTCGCAGACTCTGTTAAGGCAGTTTTTCATCTCACAGTCCCACAGCGCATCATCGGGATTACCTATATCACCCTCCCAGTCTGTAATTCGTGTTCCAGGACAATAGAACCAGCCGATTTCCTCAAAGTCATCCTTTGGATAAATCTTTCCTGCAAGAGACTTGTCCTCTACAAGATCAATGTCGTCTGATGTTCCGTCCTTATTCCAGATCATGTCATAAGGACTCGTATCATAACTTTCATAACTGTTATTACTGCCATCACCACTTCTATTTACAAGATACCTGTAATAATTCTTCCAATAGTAGTTACCATTGTTTTGTTCTAGTTTTATACATGCTTGAGACCTGTAGTCACTTCCGCCTTCAAACTGAAGCGCAAAATACCAGTCATTCCAGCTTCCTTTATGCTTGCAGTTCATGAAAAGCCAATGGAACCTCGTTTCCCAGTTTGATATTACATTTCCTTTATATTTAGGTAAATAGGCTTTCTCGATTCTGTACTGGTATTCCTTCTCATCATGTTCATCCGATTCTCCAATCTTGCAGGTTTTGTAGGAAGTTGTGAAAGCAGCATTTTCTTCCGTGAAACTGACATTCGAACTTACACCAGCGATTGGAGTAAAATTAACCTTAGACACATAGGCTGATGTCTTCTGCTCTTTTATGTCAAATCTCAGTTCTGCCATTTCTCCGTCACCGATTGTAAGCGTATCTGTATCAGAATCATACTTCGAGAAATTACCGTCAGAGTTCATGAAAGATATTACAGGAGTGAATTTTGAATAACGGAATTTCGCCCTGATTGTCTCCTCTCCGAACTGCTCGCCGTTAGACTTGTTCTTTGCGCTCACAACGATTTGAATTTCACCAGAAGTCTCAGTGAGAGGTTTGATTACGATGCTTCCTGTCCCGTCACCGTTGTTAAATAAATCAGCCTGAAATTTATCTCTTTCAGTAGAAGCTATAGTTATCTCCGCATCTGCCGGATGAACGGTATATTGCACTGTCGCAGCTTCATCAGGCATGATGTTGATATAAGTGTTTCCCTTCAAGGTGAACTCATAGTCCCATGCGACCTGAACCTGAATGTTTACCTTTGAGCCGTAGCTCGAAACTCCTGAAAGTACTCCCGTGCCTTCCTTGAAGGATGTGATGGTCACGGTTCCCTTGCCTTCAGAATCATGCCCGTTGTCAAATGGCTGGAAAACATCAGTTCCGTCTGTGTTGCTCGCATAAACCCAGTTTATATCTGCGTCTGGCGGCGTGACAGTATAATTGAAAGTCTTTGTTGAGTTTGGCTGAAGCCTTATCACCTGCCTGTCGAGAGTGAAAGATTTAGGATCTTTTATAGTAACCTGGCACTGAGCTATTGAACCGCTTCCAGGATATTCGCATGAAAGATAGACAGTACCAGCTTTTAATCCATAAATTGTGACCGTCTGGCCGCCGACCCCGTCCGCACCAGTTCCGTTCACTGTCGCAATCTCCTCTCCGTTAACCCTTGAGATGGACCAGACAAGGGAATTATAATCCGAGCTTTTCTTTGAGGATACCGTGGCTTTTACCGTAGTGTTCTTGCCTTTCTCAATCTCTATGTAGTTCTTGTCAAGGCTTACCTCTACGGCATCTGCACCAGGAACGATAACATGATACACAAGGCTGTAATTCGTCTTCGGATGCGTGACCGTAAGAGTCGTCTCACCGGCCTTCTCAGCCTTTAGATATGCGGATGGTCCGGCTATTTTTCCGGTTGTGTCCGCACCAGCGAGAGAGAGTATTGTTTGATCTTTCGGCACGCTCCATACAAGGTTCGCATTATCGGCTATCGTCATGCCATCTCCGACAAGCTCCGCCGACAATACTTTTGATGTTCCAAGCGTCATCGTGAATGTCGTCGCAAGCCCGGATGTTCCGTTGATATAAACCAGATTTGCCGGGGCTGCGGTCACGATGACGAGCAAATCAGCGCTTGCCTGAACGACCTGAGTTTTCCGCGCGATGAGCTGCGCCTTTACGGTCACGGTACCGGCACCTGTGCCTGTTATCTGGCAGACGGAGTTCGTGCCGCTGATCTCAGCGATATTTGTGTTCTCACTGCTGTAAGAAACATACGTTTCCACGGAGCTGGCCGGAACTTCCATCCTTATGAAAGTTGACTGTCCCTCAACGACAGTCTTGCTCACAGAACTGAAACCGAATGTACTGTACTGCTGAACCTTAACTATAATCTGCTGGTCATAGGCGGCCTTCGGATGGCTTACAGTTATGGTCACAGTTCCCTCCCTCAGGGGCGTAATAATCGCCGTATTCGCCGCATAAGTCATATCAATCACATCGTATACATCGAGCGACCACTTGAAATTGTATTTGTCACTGGTAGAACCGTTCACGAGAGTCGCAGTGATTGTCTGGTCCCCCGCATCCGGGCGAATGCTCATAATGTTCCCGGAAGACACGCTTATCGAGTATTCCGTTGCATTTGCCGCATCACAGATAAGCCTTATGTCCTGAGGATATACAGCTTTAGGATGCGTGACCCGCACGATTGCGCTTCCGGCTTTTTTTGCCCTGATTTTTGCGATTCCGTTCTGATAATACAACTCAACAACATCTTTTCCGTCATAAACCTGCCAGATAAAATCAGCAGCATCAGATTCAGTTCCGCCAACAAGCTCCGCCGTGAGCGTTGACCATGCTGCGGACTCGACAAGGTTGAGAATAGGATTCGGAACCTGAATGAACGGCATGGCAGCGGCTGCGACAGGATCAATTACCTGGACTATGATTTCCAGAGGATATTTTGACTGCGCATGAGTTATCAGTATTTTCGTCGTTCCAATCTTATTTCCTGAAATCAACGCCGTTCCAGATGTCGTTTGCAGAACGGAAGCCACGGAAGAGTCCTCGCTTACCCATGTGTAGCCGCCGATAACTGTTTCCGTCGCATTCTCAAGAGACACATTGACTGACTTTGTGCTTCCTTCGCCTATATTCACGACATTGGCCGTAGTCGAGATATATTTGATTTCACTTATTTCCTCAGCCGTGTTCGATACCACGACAAGAATCTTCTTCGGATAAGTCGATTTCGGATGCGTTATCGTTATTTCTGTCTGACCGGCTTTCTGTGGCTTTATATAGCAAGTTCCGCTCTGATATTGGGCGATTATGCTTGCCACGGAACTGTCCTCAACAGAGAAAGAGAATCCTGAGAGCCCATCATTCTCATCTTCAGGATTGACGAGAACAGCCGTCAAAGTATAGTTCGGCGAGTCTTTCAAGATTGAAATCATGTCTGTCGAAGCAGAAATTATCGGTACGAGCGTTTTTGAAGGAGCTGTATTGTTTGTTGCCGAAGAATTCTTCTCGACATAGACATATAAAGTAAGCTCATTCTTGCTTTTCGGATGAGTGATTTTTACAGTCGTCTGTCCGGCACTTATTCCCTGAATTACTGCCGAAGTTCCGTTTGGTATTACACTCGCAATAGCCTTATCAGAAACTACCCATTGAATATCAGAAGAATCAGATTGAGACAAATTGTTTGCGGCAATCTGCACATTTAGTCGTGAGCCGTTTGATATAAAGAATGCATTGTTAGCGACCGTAAGGTATACGGAGCTTTCCAGTGTCTGCGTAACGGCGGACTCGGTCTTTCCAACGACGACCAGGATCTTCTTCGTGACATCGGTTGCCCGATGTGACACGGTAATCTCTGTGTATCCTTCTCCAATCGGCTTTATGTAAGCGATTCCGTTAGACGACTGAGAAGAGATTTTCGCAACGCTGCTGTCACGGATTGAGAAACTGAAACCATCGGTGTCAGTACCGGAATATCCAGACAGAGCCGCCGATACCTGTTTGTCAGCATCGCCTGTAAGTAGAGATACGATATTCACGGATGTGATAGAAACAGCCTTTGCAGTTATATCAGGACTTGTTCCTGAGCTTCCTGATGAACCACTTCCGCTTGAAGAAGAGCCTGAGCCTGATGAGCCAGAGCCGCCGCTTCCGCTGCTTCCACCACCAGAAGATGAGTCACTGCTTCCGCTTGACGAACCTGTGCCGGATTCTGTCGCTGAGACAAAGACATGGAAAGTGATTGAGTTGACACTTCCCGGATAACTTG
>JAEEGL011711550.1_pt1 | contig 25792 bp, 21 predicted proteins | sample 9134231 | NCBI WGS metagenome assembly JAEEGL01 (sample SAMN16246548, study PRJNA631951) | gut metagenome | biome: gut microbiome; feature: rumen; material: fiber-attached | host: Bos | place: Iran: Karaj | collected 2018-10 | reverse complement strand
TCCAGATAGCCGTCATCAATGCCGGCTTCTTCAAACGTGGCCATATCATTCATCACTGCACATGCTGCCTCTATCACATTAAAGGCAAGTACGCAGCCGCTGCCCTCTCCAAGCCGCATACCCAGATCAAATATCGGCTTAAGCCCCATCTCATCCATTGCGAGCTTATATCCTATCTCAAACGAAGCATGGCTCGGTATCATATAGGCTTTCACATCATGGCACAGTCTGTATGCGCACAGAGCCGCTGCCGCTGATATAAAACCGTCAATTACAGCAGGCTTTCCCGATGCTGCCGCGCCAAGGAATGCTCCGCACATGGCAGCTATATCAAAACCGCCAAGCGCGGCGATCACTCCTACCGTATCCGAAGGATCAAGATGGTTGATCGCAACAGCCTGCGCTATCACTTTTTTCTTTTTTTCAAAAGCCTCGTCGGTAATGCCGCCGCCCCTTCCGGTGACTGCGGCCGGCTCTTTATCTAAAAGGACACTGAGCACTGCGGCAGAAGTGGTAGTATTGGCGATTCCCATTTCTCCTACACCTATCACATCGGCATCTGCTTTATATGCAAGCTCATAGCCTGTCATAATCGCACTCTCAGCCTGAGCCACGGTCATTGCAGGCCCATTGATTATATTTTCAGTACCATATGCTATTTTTTTATCCAGCACGTGACTGTCCTTTATATCCGCATTCACGCCCACATCGCATACAGTGATTTCACAGCCAAAGTATTTTGCAAGCACCGATGCACCAGTCTTTGCGCGCGTGAGATTAACTGTCTGCATGAGTGTTACAGACTGGGGTGCGCTGGAAACCCCTTCTGCTGCCACACCGTTATCGGCAGCAAAGACAAGGAGTCGTTTTCTCTCCATATTATTGCAGACTTTGCCGGTTATCCCCGCAAGCTGTACTGATATATCTTCGAGTCTGCCAAGGCTTCCGGGCGGTTTTGCAAGTTTTGCCTGTCGCTCCCTCGCAAGCTTCATTGCCTGCTCATTAGGCGCTGATATATTAAACTCCATTTCAGTACTCTATCCCCTCTCTTGCGGTCACTCCACAATCGTACGGATGCTTGCACTTTTGCATCTCCGTTACATAATCAGCTAATGAGAGCAACGCTTCCGACGGATGTCTTCCGGTAAGGACAAGCTCCGGCTTTTCCGGTCTGTTCTTTATAAAGTCCGCAACATCAGACTCCTCTGTTATCCCGTGCGCACATGCCGGAATTATCTCATCCATTATCACCAGATCATAATCACCGGCTCTGCTTATCACTTCACGGAGCTGCTTCTTTGAATCCCCGGATACCTTTTGCTTTTTAGCCTCATCGAAATGCTTTACAAAGCCTTCCACCGGCACTCCCTTTAATATATCTATTCCTTCGATCGACTCAAGGATCTTCAGTTCGGATGACTTTCCGTTTTTTAAAAACTGCGTAAAGAGCACTTTCTTTCCTGCCCCTGCAGCGCGTATCGCAAGCCCCACGGCAGCCGTCGTCTTTCCCTTGCCTTCCCCGCAGTAAATATGTATCAGTCCTCTCATATCTTCATCCCCCTCATTATCTTCATATCTTAATCCCACGCAGAAACACCGGCGTGAACATGGCCAGCAGTGCAAGCAGCAACAGCACGGTAAAGTACATAAGCTTGCATGCCCGGATTATATCTCCCGGCGATATCTCACGTATGGGATCACCTATGAATTCTTTTTTTACAAGCTGCCCGGAATAGTATGCATCTCCGGCGAGCCTCACTTCAAGCGCTCCCGCACATACGCTCTCACACTGTGCGGAATTGGGACTGGCATGTTTGTATCTGTCCCTTAAAAATATTCTCCATGCATTCGCAGAATCATATCTTAAAAACCATGCCGCAACGACCATTAATATTGCGCTTATCCTAGCCGGGACGAAACCGGCGATATCATCAAGCTTTGCCGCTGCGGTCCCGAAATACATATACTTATGATTCTTATAGCCGATCATCGAATCCATTGTATTGATCGCCTTATAGAGCATGCCTCCGACGGGTCCTCCTATCAGCAGAAATATCACGGGCGCTACCACTCCGTCATTTGTGTTTTCCGCAACAGTTTCGACTGCTGCACGTGCTATGCCGTCCGCATCAAGGCTCTTTGTATCACGCCCCACTATCATCGATACTGCCTGCCTTGCCTCTTCTACATTTCCTTTTAGTAAAGGCCTGCACACTTTCATGGCAGCATCATTCAGATCTCTCGAAGCAATGCATGTCGCATTCAAAAGACTCATCACAAAAATAGAGATATACTTCGTACCAAGGTATTTGCCCTCAAAATAATAAGACGCAAACACTATCCCAAAGGTGACCCCGCCTGTAAGCCCCAGCACAATTAGTACCAGAAGCCCGCCCAATATGCGTTTTACCCACCATGGATTCTTTTTATGAAGCAGCAGCTTTTCTAAAAGCGAGATAAGCTTTCCCATCAACCTTACCGGATGCGGAAAGCCCTGCGGATCGCCAAAAATGCAGTCTATCAGGAACGCCGCATATACACTTATTATCACATCATACCAGCCAAATGCCATTATAATAATCCTCTTCTCATATCGCTGCAGGCGACAGAGCGGCATACACCTTATCCATATCCATATTCTCACGGATCATATCAGCTAACAGATCATAGTTCTTTTCCTTTAAGGAAGCATATGAGAGTTCATCGTCTGTATTTATCTCTACTCCTTTTTTTGCAGCAAGCTTCTCCACTATCCTCATTGCGATGTCACCCTCATCAAACAGCCCATGAATGTAGCTGCCGTAGACATTTTTACCATCACTGTTAACTGACAGACCTTCCGGTTTGGTCACGCCCATATGTATCTCATATCCCGTATATCTTATATCCTTCATATCTTCAAACACGCCCGCAGGGAAATTCAAAGTCCCTGATACCTGTTTTCTGATCTTTTCTTTTTTAATCACAGTCTCAGTTCCCAAAAGTCCCATGCCTTTTATCTCACCGCCATCCTCGGCATTTTCCGGATCGCTTATCTTTTGCCCAAGCATCTGGTAACCACCGCATATTCCAAACACGGGGCACCTTTCCGATACTTTTTTTACGGCATTTTCAAGTCCGCTCTCCCTCATCCATCTGAGATCACCCATTGTATTCTTGCTTCCCGGAAGAAAGACCATGTCCGGTTCACCAAGTTCTCTTACGGATGAAACATAACGTACACTTACACCTTCCATATATTCGAACACATTGAAGTCCGTAAAATTTGATATCCTTGGATACCTTATGACGGCTATATCTATGACTCCTGCATTCCTGTGTGCATCAAAGCGTTCTGTCAGGCTGTCTTCATCATCGAATGATGCATGAAGATACGGCAGCACGCCCATTACCGGTATACCGCACTTTTTTTCTATCATCTCTATGCCGGGATCAAGTATGGTGGGATCTCCCCTGAATTTATTTATGATCATCCCCACTACACGAGCTCTCTCATCAGGCGTAAGCAGCTCCACTGTTCCGAGGAGTTGTGCAAAAACACCGCCTCTGTCTATATCAGCGGCAAGAAGCACATTGGAACCGGTGATCTCAGCAAGCCCCATATTGACTATATCATTTTCCTTAAGATTGATCTCGGCAGGTGACCCCGCCCCCTCGATCACAATGATATCAGCCTTCTCTTCAAGTTTCATAAAGGCCTTTTTTATATCAGGGATAAGTTTTTTCTTATAGGCAAAATACTCTTTCGCACTCATGTTTCCCAGCACTTCACCGTTAACTATGACCTGAGAGCCTCTGTCGGTCGTGGGTTTTAGCAATATCGGATTCATGCACACTTCCGGCTCAATACCGGCAGATTCCGCCTGCATCACCTGAGCACGGCCCATTTCGAGACCTTCTTTTGTTATATATGAATTGAGCGCCATGTTCTGTGATTTGAATGGAGCCGCCACCATACCATCCTGATGAAAAACACGGCATAAGCCTGCAGTTATCAGACTCTTCCCCGCTCCTGACATGGTCCCCTGTATCATTATCGTACGTGTTTTCATTATCCGGCTAACTCCTCTAAAATCTTGATAAATCTGAGATTCTCCGCATGCCCTCTTACGGCAATGCGATAATCCCTGTCATCAGTCCCATGAAAGTTTTCGCAGCTTCTGATCAATACGCCTTTGCTCATCAGCTTCTCCTGAAGCCCCATATACTTATCATCCTCAGACGTTCTGAACATTATAAAGTTAACAACACCCGGATATACTTCAAAGCCAAGAGCCTTTAACTTATCCTCAAGAAAGCGTCTTTCCCTCTCGATCAGATCAACAGTTTCACGCAGATAATCCTTATTATCCGTAAGTGCTGCCATCCCTGCCGCCTGTGCAAGGGCCGATACATTCCATTCAGGAAGCAGCATACGCATATTCTCATTCAGCATATTATTCCCTGAAAATATAAAACCGATCCTTAAGCCCGGAAGAGCATACAGTTTTGTAAATGCATCCAATACGCACAGATATTTATGATCCTGCGTAAGTATCTTAAGACTCATGTCAGAGCCGGCTCCGGTAAAGCCTATAAAACACTCATCCAGAAACAGCCATACCCCGTTTTCCTCGCACAGTGTGGCTGTCTTTTCCAGAAGCGTTTTTTCTATACATGCACCGTTTGGATTGTTGGGGTTGCAGAGGAACACGGCAAGATCACCTTTGCTCTTCATCTTACGGATATTCTCAGAAAGTGTATCCGTAAATGAATCCGTCAGGACAAATCCATCTTCCCTTTTAAGCTCATGATATACCGTTTCTATCCCGTATGCCTTTAAGCTTCTTTCATAACCGGAAAATGAAGGCACGGCTATAAGCGCCCGTTTTAAACCACATGCTTTAAAAGCTGAAACTGCTGTCATGATCAGTTCGGATGCGCCGTTCCCGCATATGATTTTTTCCGAAGGCACCAAATATTCTTCAGCGAGCGCCTGCCTCAAAGCAGTGCACTCCCTGTCCGGGTACCTTTCTGCGAGAAGGCTCATACTTCCGTCTTCAAACAGTTTCTTTACATTCTCCGGCATACCAAGCGGATTAGTATTTACGCTAAGATCAATATGTATATCACTTTTCTCCCCGTTCCATTCACCACCGTGAACAGGGCAATAAAAGGACGTCTGCACTCTGTACTCCTTTTTATGCATGTAAACTTCAACCATCTGGTCTATAATATATATTCGGACTAAATAATTATACAACAGATGAATCCTTAATTTGGAGGTACATGATGACTCTGATTACAGATCTTACAACTGACGAGGAACGCGCTCTTTACGGTTCAAAGGACTTAGAGCTTAAGAACTGTGCTTTTGACGGCCCTGCTGACGGAGAAAGTGCCATCAAAGAGTGTAGCAATATAAAGGCAGAAAACATTTTTTTCAACCTCAGATATCCATGCTGGCACGTACACGGCATTACCATAAACGCTTCCGAGATGACAGACAAATGCAGAGCAGCACTCTGGTATTCCGATCACATCGATATAAAAAACACCAAAATGCACGGCATCAAAGCTCTCCGTGAATGCAGTGATGTGACTATCCGCAACTCAGATATCATCTCACCTGAATTTGGCTGGTCAGTAAACGGTCTTCACATCGAAAGCAGCCACGCCGAAAGCGAATATTTTATGATGCGTTCCTCCGATCTTACATTTGAGAATGTATCATTCAAGGGAAAATATTCATTCCAGTATGTAAAAAATGCTGAAATTAAAAACTGCAGATTTGATACAAAAGATGCCTTCTGGCATTCCGAAAATATAACAGTAAGGGACAGTATCATAAACGGTGAATATCTTGCCTGGTATTCAAAGAATCTGAAACTGATCAACTGCACTATCACCGGAACCCAGCCATTCTGCTACTGCGATGGTCTGGTACTGGAAAACTGCATTATGAATGAGACGGATCTGTGCTTTGAAAGATCAGATGTTAATGCCACTGTCCATTCAGATGTGATAAGTATAAAGAACCCCTTGTCCGGAACGATCACCGTAAAAAACGTAGGTGAGATCATACGCGATATTCCGGAAGCAAAGGGAGAGATAATAATAAGCGATAAAAAATGATCCCGCTAAATGCGGGATCAATCTTCTCTGTGCTTCATTGTTTTCTTGTTTTCATACATACGCTCATCGGCACAGTTTCTGATATCTTCAACAGTATTATGTTTCTTACTGTCAAACACACACATGCCACTGGCGACGGAAACCTTTTCCTCCGGAGCGATAGCCTTCTCGCCTATCTTCATCATGTCTCTCTGGAAGACAGACATAAGAACCTCTCTGTCAACATAATCGTTGCCCTCCAGCACAGCAAGAAATTCATCTCCTCCTATGCGATATACGGGACTGTGGGCAAAAACCCTGCATATAAGCGAGCAGCAGTTCTTCAGATACTGATCACCTGCTTCATGGCCGTATTCATCATTGATAGCCTTTAGGTTATTGGCATCAAACATAACGATACCGAATTCATAGCCGGGTATCACATCTATGTTATTTTGAAGTTCCTTGCGCTTCTTATCATATGCCGCACGGTTCTTGATATGCGTAAGCGTATCGATCTGGGCAAGCTCCGTTATACGTTCATTCATATATTTCAGATACATGTTCTGACGGAACTTTTCCATGGAATAATTGATCCCCTGATAATATGCACGGAGTGTCTTTTCTTCAAGCGCCTTATAGAGATCGCAGAATACCATGTATCCGGCCGAATACTGATTGAAATACAGCGGCACAAAGATATACAGATGATTCTTTTCATTCTTTGAATGCGGTACCAGTTCGGCAGTGCGGAACTTGTGCTCCTCGCTTATCTGACCGTCACACATGGATATTATAACGGAAAGCTCTTCATCGTAACCGGCACGTCTCATACTGACACTTACATCACATACCGATCTGTAGGCCGTCTCATCCATGAATATATGGAAATTCTCACCTTCATAATCATGATTTTCCGCAAGCAGCTCAGTAAGCTTCTGTCTTATCTCGCTTATGGACTCACAGGAGAGTATAGTTCTCTCTATCAACCTGTCATATCGCATCTGGGCCAGATCGTCATTACGCTTCATATATGAATTGGTCGCAGCCTGCTGACGCAGCATCACACTGCCTGTATTTTCAGGACAGCCACAACTTTCACCCAGCACCATCGTGCTGTCTATTACAATTACAGGTTCATATTTCTTACCTTCGATACTGCCAAACAATATTCTTGCAGCTTCTTCACCGCAGAGCGTAAAATTCTGATCCACTGTTGTTAACGACGGGTAGAAGATACGCGCATCAGGTAAATTGTCAAAACCGGTGACTACAACATCCTCGGGGACACGCACATTGAATTCTTTAAGTACAAGACAGACATTCAGGGCAAGTGCATCATTGGCACATACAATGGCCCTCGGAAGGCATTTCTCCCTGCACCATTTCCTTGTCAGGTGGTCTGCCGCAGTGATCAGCCAATTGGTATAAAAGATATGATCTTTAGGAAGCTCAGTACCATGCTCATTCAGCACATCCTTAAGCGCCTTTATTCTCTGCTCCCCGCCCTCGTTATCCTTCGAGCCGGCCACAACAAAATAGTCCCTTATCCCATGGGTAACAACAAGATGCTCTGCAAGATCATGCATTCCGGAATAGTTATCAGAAACAATGGATATGGTGTCTTTGACGGTAGCACCGATACTCACAACCGGTATTCCCGCAAACTTCGCTTTATTTACGATCTGCTCTATCTCATCCTTGAATTCGATAAGATTTGCACAGATAACGACTCCGTCAAAAACATTTATATCAGGCAGCTTGAATATATTCAGCTCTCCTGATATCAGCTCGGGTGGCTCATTCAAAGCCGCATAATTCAGGAAAAGATAGATATCCGCCTCTTCTCCCTCGATCACATTGTTCATACCATTAAGACACTGAACAAGTATATTGGAGGCCCACCCGGCCGCAAAAACTGCAATCTTTTTCCTCATTATCACTATACTCCTCCAGGATGTATTGTCCCTAATAGCAGTTATAACATATGATATGACTATTATTATATCAAAAAACAACCATATTGCTATTTATATTGCAGCAAAAAAAGATGCCCTGCAATGATACAGGGCATTTTTGATATATGAATATCTATTTTGAGATCAAGCGATCAATTAAGCGATCTTGCTCTTTGCAAGCTCTGCAAGAGATGCAAATCCCTCTGCATCGTTAACTGCGAGCTCAGCGAGCATCTTGCGGTTGATATCAACCTGAGCAAGCTTTAAACCGTACATAAACTTGCTGTATGAAAGACCGTTGATCCTTGCTGCAGCATTGATACGTGCGATCCAGAGCTGTCTGAACTGACGCTTTCTCTGCTTTCTGCCTTCATATGAAGAAGCGAGAGCTCTCATTACAGACTGCTTAGCTACACGGTACTGATTTGATCTTGCTCCGTAATAACCTCTTGCAAGCTTTAATACTCTGTTATGCTTTTTCTTGGCATTTGCGCCGCCTTTAATCCTAGCCATTTTTATTACCTCTCTATCTTATATTATTATTGCCGTCAAAACTGTAACGTCAGGATTTCTTCCCTTAAATTACATGTAAGGCAGAATCTTCTTCATATTTCCTGCATTTGTTGCGTCAGTAACGATGCTCTGACGAAGTGACCTCTTCCTCTTTGTTGACTTCTTTGTAAGAATATGGCTCTTATAAGCCTTGCTGCGGATAAGCTTACCCGTTCCAGAAACCTTGAACCTTTTTGCTGCTGCTTTGCTTGTCTTCATTTTAGGCATTTTATTTTCCTCCTGTTACTAAAAAATTACTTACTTTTTGGACAAAAACATTGTCATCGTACGACCTTCTACCTTGGCCGCCTTCTCAACATTTGCGATATCCGAAAGCATCTCTGCCACGTCATCAAGTATATGCTTTGATGCGGACATATGTGCCATCTCACGACCTCTGAAACGAAGAGTAAGTTTTACTCTGTCGCCCTTTGAAAGGAATTTTCTTGCCGCAGCAACCTTTGTATTAAGGTCATTGGTATCGATATTGGGAGAAAGTCTGATCTCCTTTATCTCAACTACGTGCTGCTTCTTCTTAGCTTCCTTTTCCTTGCGCATCTGCTCATAACGGTATTTGCCATAATCAGCCAGCCTGCACACGGGAGGTGCAGCCTTGGGTGCTACCATTATAAGATCCACTTCAGCCTCTTCGGCCATTCTCATAGCTTCCTGGATGGAAAGCACTCCGATCTGCTCGCCGTGCTCGCCGATCACACGCACTTCCTTTTCACGGATCTGTCCGTTGATCAATAATTCGCTAATCTTTTTACCCTCCATAAATGATAAAAAAACGGATACCGCATCGTATCCGCTTCTCAAATATAAACCATCCATTGCATGGAACTGCATGGAATTGATCATATATTGACGCCTGAAACTCCCATTTGGGGTCGCAGGGTGAGAGCTGATACTCTGCTTGACACCCGTTAAAGATACCACAGGTGTACATAATAAGTCAAGAGGAAATTTATCCCTCTTTTATCTCTGTTGCAGGAGCCGTTTCCGCTACCGGTGCCTCCTCTTTTACGGTTGCTTCCTCTATCGGCGATTCTTTTATCGGCGATTCTTTCATCGCCACTTCCTTTGCATCCTCTGCTGCAGGCTTTCCTGTTTTATACGGTTGCGTGGGATTCTTGTATTCCTCAAAATCACGTCTGTCCGAATCAGTCGGTACCGCAGAAAGGCCTTCTGCCTTACGTCTGTCAACGAATTCCCTGAGTTCTTTCTTATGAATGGTAAGTGTACCCAGTTCCCACTCTATCCTGCGTACCGTATCCTTGTCACCGAGTGCGAGAGCCTTCTCGTACTTCTCTATAGTCTCGATCTTCAGATTCTCGACCATATTGCTCTTGACCGGCTTTTTCGCATTGTCATCATGCTCGGTCAGAACTTTCTGTTCAAATTCTTCCATATATATTCTCCCGATTTAAAAAACCGGCATAGCCGGCCTTATTTAGATCAGCAAGCGACGGGAATCGAACCCGCGTCCTCAGCTTGGGAAGCTGATGTTCTACCATTGAACCACGCCTGCATTCTGTCACTGAACACAATTAACCGTCTGATATTGCTCAAACCCTTGTGTTTATTGACCTTGAACATCATACAGTTTTTGCCCTTCATCGTCAAGTGCCGAGGCTTGATTTGCAAACACTTGTTCGATATACTGTGGCTATGAACAAAAAGCCCCGAAAAAAATTATCTATAGATCAGCGTGCCGCACAATTTGCTCCCTTTGCAGCTCTTACAGGTCTTGGTGATATGTATAAAGAAGAGATGCGTCTTACCGTGCCGAGGCCTGCCACTGATGATGATCTGGCCTATGAACTTAACGCTAAGCTCTCCGAGATCATGTATGCCCGAAACGGAAAATGTCTTGTACATGTCATTTTTTTCGTTGAGGACAGGCTTAAGACCGGCGGACATATGATCGATATGGAAGGATTCACTAAAGAGATCGATCTGCGAGGGCGTCTTCTTATAATGGAAGACGGCAGCTGCATCCCTCTTGATGATATCTGCGGGCTGGAATTATGCTAAAAGCGCGCTTCTTATACAGCACCATTCTTATACTGAAGCGCTTTATAATATGCAACCACATGAACAGCCTGTTTGAAGCCGTCTTTATCTATAAGCTCTGCAAGCTCCTCGGGTTTCATTATCACCACATCGATAAACTCCATGGGATCTAAGTGTCTCTCTGCTTCTTTCCTGCAACCCGTAGCGCAGAAGATATGCGCATAGTTATCAGCTATGGTCGCATTGGACGGAAGCTTTGAGAGCATCTTCCAGTTATCCGACACATATCCTGTCTCTTCCTGAAGCTCCCTTATCGCTGCCTTTAAAGGATCCTCACCCTTCTCGATCCCACCTGCACAAAACTCTGTCGTGATCTCACGCGTGCCCTGACGAAACTGCTTTACGCAAATATAGTTTCCATCAGTATCAGTAGCCGCTATGACAACATAGTCCTTGCGCGAATAGCTGTAATAGGGCTCATAGATGCTGCCGTCCGGAAACTTCCATGAGCTGCGTCTGAAATCTATCCATTCATCATTGATGATATGTTCTTCACTTAAAAGCTGCCACTCAAGTTCATTTTTATTTTCCATTTATTACTTCTCCTCATATTTATAGCTGCCTGCCACATGATGCCGCAGGGTCTCAATAGCCTTCCAGCAGTTCCTCAACATGCTTATCACAATAAGTCCTGCGCATCTTATAGAATTTTCTGATACCGCTTATCTGCTGTGCATAATTGATCTCAACATTTTTTCCACCCGGCCATACAGGCCAGAAACGATCATATGTTGCATATGTGAATTCTTTATATTCTGTCGAAAGCGCAGTTATCGCCTCATCTACACGACTGTCCTCAAAATTATTTTTGCTGATATCCTCATACTTCTCACTGAACATTTTTCTGAACTCTTCATTCTCCAGAGCGCCGAAAAACAGATCATTCACAAAACAGTCTTTATCCCTAAGCTCCTCGATAATATTCAGATCCGGCTTCGGACTGTCATAAAGAGAAGAACTGTATTCCGTATCAAACAGTATAAAGTGCCATCTTCCGTCACCGACGCCTTCATCGGAAACCGGTTCCCTTACCTTCCATATACATATATTTTTTTCCGAAAGATCGTAATTGCAGATATATATCTGGGTACTCATGTATTCCGCAAAAGCTTCCATATCTATCCGTTCATTCAGTTCTTCATATTTAGCAGGATCGGACAGATCACTATTCTTTATCCATTCTCTGAATCCGTTGAACTCATCCAGATCAGCTTCCTCGCCATCCTCCAGTTCGCTGTTTTTGATTATGACGACATTCTTCTTATCAACATCATAATGATCGCTTATAAATTCATCCGTTATCTTTTCCGTGATCTCGTAATGTCCCCAGAACTCACCATCGATAAAAACTATGCAGGGCTCCATCTCAAGAGTCAGGAACTTCCTGTCATTTACTAACCCCTGGATAAGCTTATCCCTTATACGTGAAAACTTGCAGTCATTGCCTCCGTTCCTGAGCACAAAACTGTCATACTTATCTATAACATCTCCGTTAGCTTCACTTATATTGGCTCCGTCAAACAGATCATATTCAAGCTTGGCCGCACCGTAATCCTTTCTCAGATAGACATTGAAGCTCTTCTGTTCCACAGCTCTGGAGGATCCTCCGTGTGTCCTGATCCCGGCCGCAGTTTCGTATACAGGTTCGCCCTTATCAAAGAACTGCATGATCGCAGGCCGCTCCCAGTCCCTGCCACGTTCATGATAATTGGCAGGTATCACCCATTCATCCATCGCAGCATCATAGTCCGGTCCGTTTTTCCATTCATCATACGTATCACCCAGAATATAAATACCTTTTGCGCTGTCAAAAAGATTGTCCGGATCGGTGATAAGAGATATCACTTTCATATCTTTATAAAATCCGGCCTTCTGATCATAGTCCACAAAGTAAGTCGCATTCACGCTCTCACTCATCTGACCTGAAGCATCAAAGGAAGCAGCCCGCACAACGGTAGCTTTATCCACGGGCTCTGAGGGCGAAACTTCCGGCCCCCACTTTGAAGGCGGTATCAGTTTTTTTCTTGCCGACAGATCATTCTTTTCAGGGGAACGATCCTTTATCTCTATCGGTCCGTCATACAAAAGTCCCGTGCTATCCGGTTCGCTTCCGTCAAGCGTATAGTATATCTGCATTCCTTCAGGCGCCCTTATCTCAAGTTCAAACGGATCATCATAGAAGCCGCCCGCCTTCGAAAACTCAAGGCTGTCGACTTCACTTATAGTATCTGATCCATCCGTTGATACACTGCTTTCGGAAACCGAAATATCCTCTGTTTTATCAACGTTTTCAGACACTGAAGTATCCTCTGTTTTATCAACCATGCCTTCTCCGCCTCCTGCAGTGCAGGCCACTGCAGCAAGTCCCATAAAAGAAAACATGAGAACATTTATAACCGACCTTTTCATATGCATATATGTCCCTTAAAATATGATCATAAACAGCTATCAGTTTACCATCTTTCAGACTTGACAGCCATAGGTGCAGGTCTTACGATATGGATATTTCAATCATGAAAACAAATATAAACGAATCTGAAATCATAAAAAAAGTCTCTTATGTCGGTATTTTCGGCAATATAATTCTTGCGGCATTTAAAATGTTTGCAGGTATCTACGGTCGTTCAGGTGCGATGGTATCTGATGCAGTCCACTCACTTTCCGATGTGTTTGCAACCTTCATAGCCTTTCTCGGAGTAAGACTGTCAAAGCAGCCTGCCGATAAGGAACACCCCTACGGTCATGAACGTCTTGAATGTGTAGCATCTCTTATTCTGGGTGCGATACTGCTTGTGACCGGTGCCGGCATAGGTAAAGTAGGCATTACCAATATTTTCTCCGGCAACTTTGCTTCTCTTGAAGTTCCGGGTGTTATCGCTCTTGCGGCAGCACTTGTTTCCATTATCGCGAAGGAGGGAATGTACTGGTACACAAGATACTATGCAAAGAAGATAAATTCTCCCGCCTTTATGGCTGATGCATGGCATCACCGTTCCGATGCACTCTCTTCAATAGGTTCGCTCATAGGTATAGGCGCAGCGCGTCTGGGCTACCCTGTAATGGATTCCATCGCGAGCGTTATCATCTGCATATTCATATTCAAGGTTTCCTATGACATACTTAAAGATGCCATTTCCAAAATGCTCGACACTTCCTGCAGTGAAGAATACGAAAACCGGGTAAGAGAGTTTGCCGAGAATCAGGAAGACGTGATACGTGTGGATGTGCTCAGATCCAGACAGTTTGGAAGCCGTATATATGTGGATATGGAGATAGCTGTCGACGGCGATAAAAAACTCCGGGAATCCCATGCCGTCGCAGAACGTGTCCATTCTGAGGTGGAAAAGAATTTTCCGGAGATCAAACATATCATGATACATGTAAACCCGGCCGACTGACCGGGTTTACTTTTATTTTATATTCTGTAAGTTTTGTTAAATTCCTTAATGTGCTTCTCGATCATCTTCAATGCCCAATCTTCTTTTGACGGATCCCTGTCACACATATTGAGCATCATAACCGGCACCGACATGAAACCTACGGCAAGTGTTTTGGCATCTGCCTTTTTCATCTTACCATTTTCCATAAGCAGCTTGAAATATGCCGTATAGACATCAATGAGAGACTCAATGTAACGACGATCGTAGATACTTGCAAGCTCAGGCATATGGAACTGCTCGATCGTCATCATCTTTCTGAACAATCCGGGCATCTCTTCGTGTATCGAATAAGAAAAAAACGCCTTCGCATTCCTCACGAATTCCCTTTCCGACAGTTTCAGATAGTATTCCCTGTTATCCTTGAAACTCTCAAAATCAAGCTTGAATCTCCTCATGCATTCTTTAAATCCCTGCTCGCTTCGTTCAAGTATCGCATCAAAAAGATCACGTTTGCCGGAAAAGTGCTTGTAAAGCGCGGGGGCACTGCATCCGACAGCATCTGCTATCTCGGACACACTCACCGCATCATAGCCTCTCTCTGCAAATAAACGCAGAGCCTCATCCATAAACATTTCTTTTGTACTGATATTTTCTTTCTTCATAGGCTCACCTTCGAAAATGAGAATTGTTGACTTGGTTCTCTTGGATTTATCCATCATGTCAAGGTTCTCTGTATATATGATTATACTATATATTTATGTATATAAAGCTAATTTTTATTAACAATATGTTATAATCAGAGAGTAACAAAACAGGAATTTTACATTACGTAAAAAAGATACTGAATGAGAAAAAACACAGATCTTACCGATATCATCAAGGATATTTTTACCGGATTGGTGGTAGCCCTGGTCTCCATCCCCATTTCAATGGGGTACTCGCAAATAGCAGGGCTTCCCCCCGTTTATGGTCTCTACGGATCAGTTCTGCCAATTCTTTTCTTCGGACTTATAACATCCTCACCTTATTTTGTATTCGGAGTTGATGCCGCGCCGGCCGCACTCACCGGCTCACTTTTGGTTACGCTCGGTATAACCGCAGGCTCTGAAGAAGCGATACAGCTCATACCTGTGCTCACACTATGCACTGCACTCATACTTCTTCTGCTCGCGCTTTTTAAAGCCGACAGACTCACCAGATTTGTTTCTTCGCCCGTAATGGGAGGCTTTATCACCGGCATAGGCACCGAGATAATACTGATGCAGGTTCCCAAACTCTTTGGCGGGAGCGCCCTGCACGGTGAACTGCCGGAGCTTATTAAAGGCATCATAACCGCTGCCGCAGAGCATTTCCATGTTCTGTCATTCGTGCTTGGCGTAAGTACTGTTGTAATAATAGTTGTCATGAGAAAACTTGCTCCCAGGATCCCCATGACCGTTGTGATGATGGCTGCAGGCGGCCTTTTGGGTGCCTGCGCTCATCTTAAGGAACACGGTGTGATACTGATGGAAGCCCCAAAGCCCGGGCTCTTCATCCCATCCTTCCCGGACATATCACTGCTTATAACATATCATTCGGAAATACTCTCCTCTGCACTTACTATAGCGCTCATCGTGACAGCCGAAACACTTTTGGCTACACAGAGCTTTGCGCTGAAAAATGATGCAAAAGTAAACGGAAGGAAAGAGCTCTTTGCCTATAGCGCAGCTATGGCTGCGGCTGCCGCATCCGGTTGCTTCCCCGTAAACGGTTCCGTATCAAGGACAGGCATCGCAGATCAGTTCAAGGTTCGCACAAGAGCGATGCCTCTTGCTGCGTCATTCTTTATGGTCCTCATATTGCTCTTTTGCACACCATTAATAGCTTATCTTCCCGTCCCGATACTCACCGGAATAGTCATATCGGCATTGATAGGCATACTCGAGCTGGAACTTGCAGCCAAGCTTTTCAAGGCTGACAAAGCCGAATTCATAATCTTCCTGATAGTGTTCTTTGCAGTGCTCTTTGCCGGCCCAATGGCAGGTGTTGTCATGGGTATACTCCTCGCCTGCCTCACCGTGGTATTCAGAGCAGCCAAACCGTCAAGATGCTATCTCGGATGTATTCCCGGCCAGCGCGGCTTTTATTCGACCGGCAGACATCGTGGAGTAAAACCGATCAAAGGAGCTGTACTCTATCGCTTCCAGTCGCCTTTATTCTTTGCGAATGTACAGGATTTCAAAAACGATATAGAAGCTGCGATAACTCCTGATACAAAAGTTGTTATCATTGATGCAGGAAGCATAAGCAGCATAGATATTACCGCTGCAGAATATCTGCTTAAGATCTATGAGAATTTAAAATCAAAGGGTATACGTTTCTTCCTTACAGAGCATGAAGGTGAACTAAATGACATGCTTCATGAATTTGACTGCGGAAGACTTCTCTCAGAATGGGCAGTGGTGCCGCATATCGATCAGGCGTTGAGGCTCAGCGGATTCTCAGAGCCATGGCCGATCGAAGATGATACGCTGCTTGAGCACTATGGAAAAACCGAAAGCCACTCTTCCGACAGCCAGCGGAAGGTACAGGCCCAGTTTGAATGGGCTTTCGGAAGCGATGCCGAAAACAGGATGAACTTACTTGCGGAACAATTCACGGCCCACATGATAGAACTTGCAGAAGATAATGAAAATATCGACAACATCCCACCTGAAAATATGATCAAAGAACTGATCCCCAGCTGGGGTATCATGGACGAAGAACGCTTTCTTGATATAGTGGAGATGCAACTGGCCGAATATGATGCCTCCCACTCTCCCGAAGCCGAGAATGACAGTGACTATATCCGCTTCAGACAGGATATGGAAAAGATAGAGAATTCCATCGCCAGTTACCACGCTGCACTCGACCATAAGCTCGCCGAAAAGGACAGCAGGCTCGTAACAGACCTTATAAGGGCAAGACGCAAGCGTGAACTTGCTTTCAAAAAGAAAGCCCCCAAGGCATATGAGCGCTATCGTGCCGAACGCCACAGTCACAGGCAGATACTGAGAGAGAAGTATCCTGAACTGCTCTCACGCATTGATGAGATACGTGATGAGACCGACAAAAACAGTTAAGATTTATTTAAGATAATCTGATGTATGATATGTTCATACATATTCAAGGAGCGGTCTTTTATGTTCTTTACTATCCTGAAAAAAGATCTGATACGCCGCAGGACGATGAATACCATCCTCCTGCTTTTTATCGTGATCGCTTCAATGTTCACCGGAAGTGGAACGGCAAATCTGCTTGCAGTCTGGGGCGGCTTAGGTTCTTTTTTTGAAATGGCACAAACCGGAGACGCCATTATCTTCTTTGCAGGCGATTATGACAGGGATGAAACAGAAAAACTCTTAAGCCACCTTCCCGAGATATCCTCATTCCGTTCGGAAGAAGGACTGTACTACTATGATTGTCTGAATGATAAAAGCAGTCAAAAATCATCAAGCACTCCCCCTCTTTTCATCCCTCAGAGCAAACAGTCCGAAAAGATCTTTGATGAAAACAACCATGAGATCACAGATATTGAAGAAGGTCACGTCTGGCTATGCAACAGCTATATGAATATACAAGGATTAAATCCGGGCGATACCATAACGGTCGATATAGACGGAATGAAACTTCCGCTTGTGATAGACGGCATCGCCAAGGATGCGGTTTTCGGAAATGTTCAGATGCTTACCATGGTAAGATTTGTCTTGAATGACAAAGATTACGAAAAGATTGCTTCATGTCCCACATTCCGCGATCATTCGCTTTTCAATCTAATAATATATTACGTAGAATGCGATAACGTAAAGGCTCTGGAGACACATACATCAAAACTTAAAGGACTGCTCTTTTTCAATTCAACAAACAGTCTGATGGCTATCTATATCATGGATCTGCTGACATCCTTTTTACTCATTGTTCTCAGTGTAGCCCTTATACTGATCTCCTTCCTTGTGCTGAATTTTTCCGTAACTTTCACACTAAACGAAGAATTCAGGGAAATCGGCATACTCAAGGCCCTCGGGATAAAAAACATAAACATACGTCTCTTATGCATGATCAAATACAGTGCCATAGCATTATTGGGATCTCTTATCGGTTTCTTTGCCGGTATTCCTCTTGAAGACGTACTGCTTAAGAACAGTTCCAGATCCATTGTCCTTGTAAACTCATTCGGTCTTGCTCCCAATTTTTTCGGATCTTTGATAATAATAATCACGATAACTGCATATGCCTGGTTATGCACAGGAAAGCTCAACAGATTCACACCTCTCAATGCCATACGTTTCGGACAGAGCGGCGAACGTTTTACTAAAAAAATAGGAGTGCGTATCCCTGACAAAAAGCTTCCCGTTCCTCTGTTTCTTGCGATCAACGATATCATATGCTCACCCAGACGCTATCTGACAATACTTTTATCATTCTATATATGCGCTCACATTGTCCTTACAATCGACAACGTTTCAAGTACATTAAAGAGTGATGCCCTATTAGACACTCTGATCGGAAAGGTCGATGTTGTATGCGACTTTTCCAGAGAACAGATGCTAAAGATCATGGAGCTGACGACTTCCCACGATATGGATATATATGCCATCCTGGATGAATATGAGGAACGTTTCAATGAAGACGGTATTCCCTGCCGCGTTTCCATGTGCGTGATGGGGCCTCTTTTCTGTGAAATAAACGGAAAAACACATTTATACACAACACAGACCGGTCTGAATTATCTTCCCGAAGACCGTTCTTACTATGCCGGCAGCGGTCCCGAAAACCCGAATGAAATTGCCGTCAGCCTCGCCATAGCAGAAGAATACGGGCTTTCGATTGGTGATACGATAAAGCTCGATTACGGACAGGGGGCACAGGATGTGGTGATCTGCGGTCTTTTCCAGTGCCTGACAAACCTTGGTTATTCCATACGTATAGCAGAACACTGCCCGAACATAGAAAACAATCTTTCAACGAGCACTACCATTAATATTACTACCATTAATATTATCTTTACTGACCGTCCTGATAATAAAGAAATAAAAAGACGCATAGAGCTGTTAGAAAACAACTACGGCTTTCTCAGGGCAACTGCAGGAAACGATTTCTGTGCGATCACCACCGGTACTGCCAAGCCTCTTGACGCGGTTAAAAAAATGATGTTTTCGATCATGCTCTTAGTCATCATCCTTGTGTCGGTTCTTATGGAACGCACATTTATCACCGGTGACAAAAATGAGATCGCCCTTCTTAAAGCAACCGGCATGAGGGCTTCTTCCCTTATAGCATGGCATATGATCAGGTTTGCGATCGTTACTCTCATATCCGTCATGCTTGCAGCTGTCATTTCCATCCCCTCTACCACATTTGCCGTAACCCCGATATTTGCAAGCATGGGAGTTTCCCACCCTGAATTCAGATATAATTACATAAACATTTTCCTTATCTACCCGGCAATAGTACTTGTCATCAATCTTGCCTCTGTTTTCTTTACTTCCTTAAGCATGAAAGGCATCAAGAGCTCCGATATTTCAAATATCGAATAAAAATTATCCGTTTAAGGATTATTTAAGAATTGACGGAGTAATATGATGCCATACAAAGGAAAAAGGGAGACATAAGATATGTTATTTCGAATACTTTCCAAAGACTTAAAAAGAAGAAAAACCATGAACGTCATACTGCTTCTTTTTGTTCTCATAGCCTCGCTCTTTACGGGAAGCGGTGTTTCAAACATGCTTTCGGTTGCCGGAGGTCTTGATCATTTCTATGAGATAGCCGGTGCCGGAGATATGATAATGATCTTTAGCGGAAAAAGTGCAGAGTCTGACACAAAAAAGCTCGTAAACAAGTGTTCTGCCGTAAAATCAGCCGGTGTCGAAAAAGTATACATGTATTCAAACTGTGTTGAAAACAACGGAGTTGAATTAAAAAGCTCCTCACCTGCTTTTATCAGCATCAACGATACCGCCGAAAAGATCTTCAATGAAAAAAATGAAATGATCACTTCCGTCGATGAAGGTCACATCTATCTTAACAAGAGCTTCATGGACATAAATAACATAAAAACAGGCGATACGATAACCATAAAGATCAATAAAAGGAAAACTGATCTGATCGTTGACGGTCCTATGAAGGATGCAGTCTTCGGAAATGCCAACATGATCGGCAATTCACGTTTCATCTTAAATGAGAGGGATTTTGATGAGATCATTTCCAATCCTGTATTTAATTCAGGGAGTTATGAGGGTTATTTTGTCTATGTTGCAACCGATGACATTCAGGCCGTAAAGGATTATGCACATGATATGAGTTCCTACGAACAGGCACTGGATATGGCTACCCTGAAGATAATCTACATCATGGATCTGCTTGCAAGCATAATAATGCTGATCATCAGTATAGCTCTGATAATAGTTTCCTTCGTTATCCTGCGTTTCTCCGTAAACTTCACGCTTGACGAGGAATTCAGAGAGATCGGTGTCCTGAAGGCAATAGGCCTTCCCAATCACAAGATACGATATCTCCACACGATCAAATACATGGGCATAGCTGCCATAGGCTCAGTGATCGGTACGTTTTTAAGCATCCCCGTAGGCAAAGTACTCTTAAGTTCATCAGCAGCCAGCATGGTGCTTGAAGGCACAGCGGGCGTGCTCCCCAACATAGCAGGCGGACTTTTCATTGCGATCGTGATCACAGCCTATGCATGGCACTGCACCGGAAAGATAAAGAAATTCACACCGCTTGACGCCATACGCTACAGTCAGGGCGGTGAAAGATTCAAAGGCAATAAAGGTATACGTATTCCCAACAGTAAGATAAAGACAGCGCTTTACATGTCGCTCAACGACATACTCAGTTCGCCCAAGCGCTATATATCCATACTCATTACCTTCAGTCTCTGCACTCTTATCATACTTATACTTGATAATCTTGCGACAACATTAAAAAGCGACACTTTGATGGATGCCATGATGATAGACGGTGATGTAGTCTGCGAACTGTATCCCGAGGACATGGAAGATATGCGCAGATACGATGTATCAAATCTGTGTCAGCGATTTGAAGATCAGTTAAATGCTGACGGCATCCCCTGCGATGTCTATACAGAAGATATGACGATGCTCGACTATGAGATAAACGGCGTTGAGGACAGCTACCTTACGACCACCGGCTACAATGTTCCCGAAAACACGCAGAAGTTCACGGAAGGCCGCGAACCTGCCGATCCATCCGAGGTTGCTCTCGGCGCGAAACTTGCCACTGAAAATAATCTTACTATCGGTGATACCGTAAAAGTAGATTACGGACACGGAATGAAGGAAGTTACGGTTACGGGTATCTACCAGTCCTTCAACAATATGGGCGAGTCGGTACGCTTATGCCAGGATCCTCCATTCCGTGGTGGAGACAGATATCCGATGGTGGGTTATTATGTAATAGGCTACAGGGATGATCCGAATAAGAAAACGGCTGAAGAAAGATGCAGATTTTTAGAAAATAACTACAATTTCAAGTCAGTCCAGACCGCTGCCACATTCGTTTCGGTCAACATGGGAGTTGCAGAGCCCATTGATGCCATAAAGATACTTCTCCTTGGTATCTCACTTATAGTCGTACTGCTCATATCGATACTTATGGAGAGAACATTTATCAGCGGTGAAACAAACCAGATCGCACTTCTTAAGGCCATAGGCTTCAAGCCCGGCGATGTGGTAACCTGGCAGGTTCTCAGGTTCTCCCTGGTTGCGATCATTGCGGTACTTTTGGCCGGAGCACTCTCGGTTCCTCTTACGGGAACACTGATGAACCCCGTATTTAGCATGACAGGAATCTCACAGGTTGATTACACTTATAATATTTTGAATATCACAGCCGTCTTCCCCGGCATTATAATAGCAATGACGGTGATCTCGGTATTCATCACATCACTTTATACAAACAAGATCAAGAGTTCCGATATGGCAAACCTTGAATAAAACGGAGGAGAATAAAATGGATAACACAGCAATGGCTGCAGAAAACGTTATAGAGGTTCATGACCTCTGCAAGACTTACATCACTAACAAAAGACAGCTCAATGTCTTAAGGAATGTAAGTTTCACAATAACATCCGGCGAGATGGTCGCTGTCATGGGACCTTCCGGATCAGGCAAATCCACACTCCTCTACTCTGTTTCGGGTATGGATAAGGCCACCGCAGGTGAGGTATTCTTCTGCGGACAGGACATAACAAAGCTTCCAGACAACAAGATGGCCGAGATAAGACTTGATGAGATGGGATTCATATTCCAGCAGATGTATATGATGAAAAATCTCACAGTATTCGATAATGTCATCCTTCCCGCAATGCAGTCCAAGAAACTGCATGAAAGCAGAAAGGAAACCAAAGCAAGAGGCGAGGAACTCATGAGAAAGTTCGGCATTATAGATACAGCCGATAACGATATCAATGAAGTATCCGGCGGTCAGCTGCAGCGTGCCTGCATCGCACGCAGCATGATAAACAAGCCGCGTATAATCTTTGCCGATGAGCCCACAGGAGCGCTCAACCGCTCTTCTTCCGACGAAGTCATGAAGGAGATGGTCCGTATAAACAATGAAGGCGCAACCATAATGCTCGTAACACATGACGCAAAGGTTGCAGCCAAGTGCACAAGAGTGCTCTTCATCGTAGACGGCAATATTAAAGGCGAATACGAGCTCGGCAAGTTTGATGACACAGATGAAGCAGTGATCAAGTCACGCGAAAGACATCTGAACGAATGGCTCATGGAGATGGGCTGGTAATCTGACATTTTCGCGGAGAGTAGTTTTAAGTCCCCTTTGGCTGCTCTCCATCTTCGAAAGGGAAAGCCCTTTTTATACCCATTCCCCTTTCCCTTCCCTTTCAAATAGAGTAAAATATACTCTGTTTGGGAGGGTTTTTTTATGTCTGATATTCTTATAGTAGAAGATAACAAAGAAATATCTGATCTGCTCAGAGACTTTCTCACAGCGGAAAATTATTCCGTGTCAGTTGCCGATTCCGGAGAAAAAGCACTTAAGTTATACAGGCAATATGGAGCCAAACTGGTACTGCTCGATATCATGTTGCCCGGTATGGACGGCTATGCTGCATGTTCAGAGATCAGGAAAGACAGCAACACACCTATCTTTATGCTCAGTGCCAAGACCGAAAAAGATGACAAATTAAACGGTCTTCTTCTTGGCGCAGATGATTATATCGAAAAACCTTATGATATCGATCTGCTGATCGCGCAGATCAAGGGACTGTTCAAAAGACGCTACTCACAGGACGAGATCGTAGACGGCGATCTGGTGATCAACAAGGCGGAATGCAAGGCATACAGAGACGGCAAGCCTCTTGATATGACCATAAAAGAATTTGAGTTGCTCCTTCTTCTTGCCGAAAACAAAGGAAAAGTTCTCAATAAGGATTTCCTTTTCAACAGGATCTGGGGCTTCGATTCGGTTTCCGAACCCCAGACTCTCACGGTACATATAAAAAGACTTCGCAGCAAGATCGAGAAGGATGAGAAAAATCCGCAGAAGATAATCACCGTATGGGGCGTAGGATATAAGTATCAATGAAAAACTTTAACAGAATCTTTATAACCGTCATTCTTGTTTTTATCCTTATTACAGCTGTTGCCGACCTGATGCTCGTTAAGTACAGTAAGAAAGATACCGGACGTGAGTACCGTATAGAGATCGAACGCCTGGCAAACAGCGGGGATTTTGACAACATCTCCTCATGCAAATATGTGACCAATGTCACAGAAATAACCGATCCCACAGATACATCTTTTTATACCGGCAATAATGACTATATCCTGGCTGTTTCAAACGGCAGACTCTATCGTTTTGATTACAAAAAGGCTCTTTATGACCCCAAAGGACTTATCATCATTATCGATCTGATAATGGCAGGTTCTTTGCTTTTTGTCCTCGCTATCCTCTTCTATCTCAGAATAAAAATTCTCATGCCTTTCAACAGGCTCACGGAAGTACCGGAAGAGCTTGCAAAGGGAAATCTTACCGTGCCCATAAAGGAAGAAAAGAACAAGTATTTCGGCCGTTTTGTATGGGGTCTGGATCTGCTCAGGGAACAGCTTGAAGACAAGAAGAAAGCAGATCTTGAATTTGAAAAACAGAAGAAAACACTCTTACTCTCTCTCTCTCATGATATAAAGACACCGCTCTCTGCCATCAAACTCTCTGCTAAAGCAATTGAACGAGGTCTTTACAAAGATCCTGAGAAGCAGGCAGAGATTGCCAAAGGCATCAACAAACAGGCCGATGAGATCGAAGAATATATATCACATATCATAACCGCTTCCAGAGATGATTTCCTTAATCTTGAAGTCAATAATTCCGAATTCTATCTGGATGAGATCATAGGATCCATCAGGGATTACTATCGCGACAGATTAAAGATCGACCGCACCGATTTTATGATCGATGAACATAGAGACTGTCTCTTAAAAGGTGACAGGGACAGATCCGTGGAAGTGCTCCAGAACATCATGGAAAACGCCATAAAGTACGGCGACGGAAAAGAGATACATATAAGCTTCGATGCAGAAGAAGACTGCAGACTTATATCCATATCCAATACCGGTGAAAAGATCCCGGAAGATGAACTTCATCATATTTTTGACAGCTTCTACAGAGGTTCAAATTCGACAAAAAAAGCCGGCAGCGGGCTCGGTCTTTATATCTGCAGAAAGCTTATGAAAGAAATGGACGGTGACGTTTTCGCGGCCGAAGGGGAGGACCGTTTCACCGTCACCGTCGTATTCAGAAAAGGATAACAGTTTTAGAAAAACTGAGATCTGCTTACTGTGCTGCTTCTGTCGAAGCGTCGTTTACTATCACTACACCGTCTTTTAATCCGCTTCCGCTTACTACTGTAGTCTTACCTGCGCTTACGCCCTTGTCTACGGAAAGCTTGTTAACATCACCACTCTTGCTGACTGCATATACGAATGAGTTTCCATCATTGTCAGTGTAGATAGCCCTGTCGGGAACTGAGTAGCATCCGGGCTCTTCAAATACCGTGATCTCAACATCTGTATTCATACCGATCTTGATATTTTCATCCGGAGAAAGTACCTTAAGAGTTACCTCATACTCGGCATCATCACCTGATGTGTCGGTCTTGCCGGCACTGTTCTTGGTAGCAGCCGGAGCTATTGATGTAACCTGTGCTTCATAAACATCAGAAGCATCTGTTTTAAGCGTAACGTTTGCCTTCTGTCCAACCTGGACTGAATTTATATCTGATTCTTCCACCCTCGCTGTTACAATAAGATCTTTAATATCCTCAACCGAGAAGAGTATGCCGGTTGAAAGCTCACCCTGATCTTTATTAACGGATGTAACGGTTCCGTTCTTACTTGCCTTGATGGTTGCATCTGCAAGTCTTGTCTGAAGCTGTGCAAGCTTGATCTCTTCAACAGACATATCACTTGCGATCTCAGCCTTTGCATATGAATCAGCGCTTGTCTGCTTAGCATTCTTAAGATCTCTTACAGCAGCTTCTTTTGCATTTACTGCCATAAGATAATCCATCTGTGCAGTGCCTGCAGCCATCGCAAGATCTGCAAGAGCCACATCTGTTTCCCTGAGAACGCTGTCTCTGGTCCTTAATGCCTGTGAGTATGCAAGGCTTGCACTGTCTACACTGTCTTCAGCCTGCTCGAGCATTATCTTTGT
>JAEEGL012864306.1_pt1 | contig 25794 bp, 13 predicted proteins | sample 9134231 | NCBI WGS metagenome assembly JAEEGL01 (sample SAMN16246548, study PRJNA631951) | gut metagenome | biome: gut microbiome; feature: rumen; material: fiber-attached | host: Bos | place: Iran: Karaj | collected 2018-10 | reverse complement strand
TTTTTTTGGAAAAATTTGAAGATCCCCTTAGGAGTTTTCGGGTGTTTCGTACACTAAAGAAATATACGACGCAAAATTTTTCTGGGGAGGGACGTCTATGCTGACGGCCGACGAAAGAGTCGCTTCCCTGCACGCCCGGATGGCCAGCCGGCGCCGAAGGCGGGAGCGGAGGAAGACGCAGGCCCTGAGCGCATCCTGCGCCGGCCTGACCCTCTGCCTGCTGTTCCTGATCTTCGGAGAGGGAGCAGCCCACCGGGGCGGAGCGGCAGGCATGTACAGCGGCGCAACGATGCTGTTTGAAAATGCCGGAGGATACGTGGTGACGGCGCTGGCCGCCTTCGCCGTCGGCACCCTGGTGACGGTCCTGTGCCTGCGCTCGCAGAAGCGCGGCGGAAGGAAAAAGGACCGGGACAAGCAGGATCCGGAGGACAGATCCTGAGCGGGAAGAAAGCAAAAGAGACAGACGACAGATCCGCCCCGGCGCAGAACGGGGCGGCCACGCAGAAAAATACGGAGGAACGAAACCATGAAACGAACTCTGAACAAGGCGCTCGCCGTGCTCCTGGCCATGCTGATGCTGATGGGGGTGCTGCCCCTCCAAGCGCTGGCCGACGGAGAGGATCCCCGGCTCGTAGTCGATGCGGAGGGCAACGTCATCTCCCCGGAGCTTGCGGCGGACAACCCGGACCCGGAGTCTGTGACCTGGGAGGAAGCCTACGAATACGGCGCCTTCGCCTTCGGCAATTTCCAGGCGGACCTGCATGAGGGCGAGCCCGAAGGGCTGGATTTCATGATGCTGCCGGTCTACCGCCTCGGCGGCGGCACGGGCCGGGCGGAGGTCACGATCCGCTATACCCCGGCAGTGAGCCGGATCTATGACGATTGTTATACCTATGACTATGCGGCCTCGGCGCTGGACGACGTGCGCCTGGAGGCGGAGGACACCGATCCCGCGGCGCAGTATCAGGCTCTGGCCGTGCCGCGCGTGACGGCCCTGGACGAAGCCCCCGTTCTTGAGGAGAGCGGAGACGAGGAGTTCCCGCTGGCGCTGACCGTGCCGGACGTGGAGGCCGTGAAGTGGCAGTGGGAGCTGTCGGAGCCCGGCAGCGGCGTCTGGGAGGCCCTGGTTGCCCAGAAGGAGGAAAAACTGCTTCTGACGGCGGAGGATCTGGAAGCCTATGACTTCCGTCTGGTCTACGAGACGGAGGAGGGCTGGTTCGGCACCTGCTCCTGGTGGGGAGAGGCCTACATACCGTTCTCTGAGGAGCTGCCCGAGCTCCCCGAGGAAGGGCTTTCCTTCGACTATGAACCCGATTATCTCCCGATCACGGTGGAGAACCCCTTCGACGAGGTGGAGTTCACCCTGACCTTTGCGGAGAACGAGCTGGTGAAATACATCCGCGTCACCGTGCTGGACGACGACCTGCCGGAGCTGCAGGAGATGGGCATGCTCACCATGATGTCCAACCGCGGCGCGGATATCGAAACGGATTACTGCACCATGACCGTCGTGGTCAAGGACGACGAGGATAAGCTGCCCTCCGAGGTGGGCTTCACGGTCACTTCGGTGGAGGTGGACCAGGACAAAAGCACGGCGGAGCTGACCGTGCGGCGTACCGGCGGCACGAACTACGTGCTGACCGTTCCCTGGGAGACGATGGACAACACCGCCCGGGCCGGGAAGCAGTATTCCCCTTCCAGCGGCGAGCTTGTGTTCCTCGGCGACCTGACGGAGCAGACCATCGAGATCCCGCTGATCGCGGAGGCGGAGCGCAGCGAGGCCCTGAGCTTCTATGTGGTGCTCGGCGGCGTGCGCGGCGGCGGCGAGGATCATCTGGCCGCCCTGGGCGAAGCGACGGCGGAGGTGAAGCTCACCAGCGCCGGAAAGGTCTTCCAATTGGAGGACGGCCTGAACTTGGCCTCGGTCCTGGCCAGGGGCGAGAGCAGCAGCGTGCAGGCCCGGGTCTATGAGGCGGATCCGATGATCGGCGCGCCCACGGCGGTTACGGCTGCGCAGGAGGCGCCGGAGGCTGCCTCCCGCGGCACGGCGGAGTTCCAGGGGGCGACCGCGGCCGACGGCAGCGACGCCTCCCTCATGCTCTGGGAGCAGCGCGATTACTATAAGTTCTCCCGCGGCGATGATTACAAGGGTTGGCGCGACTGGGAGAAGGTCTCCGCCCATACCTGGATAAAGAACGATCAGGAGATCCATTACGGGGCAAAGCCGTATTTTTCTGAGGGCGGCCCCCTCGCCGGTGTGGACATGGACAACACCATGAACTACCAGGATCAGATGTGTCCTGCCGACAATTACGAGGATGGCCAGGAACGCACGGATATATTCATGCTCTTTGCCGGAAGCGACGGCAAATCCCTCGATCTGACCATCAAAAACGGCGGCTACCTGTTCGACCAGATGGTCCTCTATCAGTATGACAGAAGCGGCTACGACGATAACTATCCCCACGGCGGGACCTTCTCCCTGACGCTTGGGGAAGGCAGGGAGTTCAAAAACGTCAAGACCGACTGGTATTATCATTATTATTCCAGCAACAAAGACACGCTGGATAAAGTCACCGACATTCTGTCCAGCCCGAAAAAATCCGACATGGGCATGCTGTCCCTCAACTTCGGGGGCAATTTCCGCTATGCCGCCAGCATCAAGCTCTCTCAGTACAATCTCGGCCTGGAGGTGAGGGAACTGGCGCTGCGCCGGCGCGTCTTTTCGGATTCCAAGCTGGATCTGAAACTCTACACCGCCAACGACAGCAATGAGCTCGACGCACTGATCTTCACCGAGATGGGCAACCCGGAAAACCAGGATGCGGTGAGACGCTTCTATCATCTGGAGGAGGACAACGAGCTGTATGGCCTGATCGCGCCCGAGGTGACGATCGAATCGGGCGGCGTCACGAAGGACGGGAAGCTCTACGTGGGCACGAAGCTGAAGATCTCCGTCCCGACCAACATCGATTCCTATGTCGTTACGGACGTCGATCTGGCGACGGCAGATCAAGTCAGCGATCATCGCGTCAAAAAGGCGACGAAGAACGGGGACGGTACCTGGAGCGTGGAGCTCCTCTGGGACGGCATGACGCTGGAGGACCTGGACAGGCACTATTCTCTGGTCATCGTGCTGGAGCGGAGGCAGGAGCTCGTTCTGGATCTCACCCCCTCTCTTCCGCTGGACGGGGACAGCAACCCCCTGGTGGACACCGACAGCGCGCTGACGGTGTTCACGGAAGACTTTGCGAAGGATATGGAGTATATCTTCTGCAGCTGGGATGGAGTTGCCGGTCCCCGCAGGGATGATATGCTTCGGTTCAACAAAGGCCTGCTCTGCTCCGATTTCAAGAGTACGTCCTCGGGTTCCTGGAAGCAGTATGTGTCGGGCCGCCTGAAGGACGGCGCGGTCACCTTCTCCACGACAGACTTGCAGGCCGTCAATTTCCACCAGGATCACGACGACGTGATCCTGCACAACGGCAAGGCCTATGACGGCGATGCGACCATCTATCTCACCAGGGCGGACCTGAACAGCAAGAGGCTCGTCTTCTACTTCTATGACAGCTCGGTCAAAAAACGCAGCCACAAGATGAAGACCTCGATCCTCTCCGCCGGCCTCTACTATGACGCCAACGGCAACGGCCGGATCGACGGCTGCTTCGACGACGAGGAGGACGGCACGGGCCTCTTCCTGCTGGACCCGGAGGCTGCGGGCGGCCCCGACGAGATGATCCGCTATGTGGGCGACGAGGAGATCGACGAGGCCATGTTCTATCCCGTGGTGGATGAGGACGGCACGGTGCATCAGTATTTCCTGAAGACCACCTACAGCATGATGCCGCGGAACCTGATCCCCGATACGGCTTCCGGTGCCTCCATGGAGGACACCGTGCGGGTGCTGCCGGCCTTCATCTCCGCCGTCACGTCCGATTCCTCCCAGGGCGTGCTGACTGCCGAGCAGGATGCCTACCGCTATCTGCAGGCGGGCTTCGGCCGCTATGCCACGACGAAGAAGGATGCCTCCGGGGAGATCCCCTACTTCGACACCTCGACCGGCCAGCTCATGTACGGCGCGGAGGCATCGGCCACCCGCATGGTGGATATCCCCCTGGGCGGCGACATGAACCCCTGCCATAAGGATGGCAGCGGGACCTGGGTCTGGGAGCCGGATTTCAAGGGCAGCCTGCTCTTCGATTTCGAACACCCCGAGCCCATCAAAAACGACGGGAAGAACATGACGGGCATGGCCGTGGAATATGCGCAGGATCAGTTCACCCGCGGCACGGATGGCTTCTACGTTTACGCAGGGGACGGCGCGGCGAAGCTGAACGCCTATCTGGGCAGCTTCTACGGCAACAGCACCTACGCCGTCTGCGTGAACGAGAAGACGGAGCTTGCCTCCCGCGGCGACATCAATCCGGAAACCATCTCCATCGGGACAATTCGGACCATTCCCAATTCGGACTATCTGTCCCTCATGAAGGGCGAGAAGAACAAGAAGGCAAACTCCAACACCAACGGAAAGAGCGATTTCCCGGAATTCGAATTTGACATGGGCGTGGAGCTGCCCAGCCTGGAATTCGGCCTTTCGGATTATGCGAAGGTCGTGATGGACGGCAAGTCCGTCGGCTTCACCATCGGCATGCCCCTCAACGGCTACGAACACACCGCAGGCTCCACCCCCGAAAAGAAGGGCTGGCACGACAGCAACAGCGGCATTGTGGACCAGGCGAAGGGGGTAAAGGCCATCCATGACTTCATCCACAATGTGGGCGACGCAGCCGGAAACAACAAGTCCAAGAGGGATAAATACAACAAGTGGAAGAATGACCTGGCGGGCACTTCGAGCCAGACGAGTTCTTCGAGCCAGCAGGGAACGCCCAGCCAGCCGCGTCCTTCGAGCCAGCCGAGCACGCCCAGCCAGCCTGCAAACCCGAACCAGCCCGGGAACCAGACGGGCGTCAACAACAAGATGCAGACCCGGACGTTCTCTGCATCCTTCTCGGTCATGCTGGCCTTCATGTTCGAATACAACCCCATCGACGACGGCTTCTATTTCCAGTCTGCGGGCATAGCGGCCCATCTGGAGCTCCAGGGGCGTCTGCAGGCGCGTCTGACGGTCTGCCCGATCTTCTATGCGTACATGGTCTTCGGCGTGGAGATCGAGCTGGGGACCGGCATCGGCGTGGCGCGCGTGGTGGACGAGGGCGCGCCGATCCCCGTCGCCTCCATGAACAACAAGGTCATCGACAGCAGCCACACCAAGTATCTGGCGAAGGACGAGACCATCTCCTTCAACATGCGCTTCAGCGACGACCTTCGCGGTATGTATCTGGCCCTGACCGGCAAGGTCTACATGGAGGTCAAGGACAGCGAAGGAAACCTGGTAAAGTCCGGACAGTTCGCCTCCGGCGGCACGGAAGACAAGCAGCATGAGGTCCTGTTCCCGGAGGACTATGCGGACAAGGGGACCCTCACCTTTACCATCAAGGCGATCTCCGCCACGACCATCTCCAAGCTCACCGCCATCAAGGGCGCCAAGACCGTGCCCTACTGGAAGGGCATCAACCTGTCGATCGCCCCCTCTCTGGAGGTGGGCGTGGGCGCCGGCGTCGAGATCCTCAAGGTGGAGCTCTATGCCAAGATCGCCATCGCCCTGGGGCTCACCTTCGGCTCCTACGACGTGGAGAGCGACAGCTACGGCCCGGTCAATATGGATAACTTCGATCTGTCCATGGCCCTCGGCATCAACATCACGGCACTGTTCTTCAACTTCTCCATGGACGTGGTGGGCTTCTATCTCCACGGCGAGATGACGGATCCCTGGAAGGGTACCACCGAGTGGAGCTGGCATGTCGGCGTGGTGAACGACAGCATCCCCGTCACGGATGAGAAAAAGAGCGTCACGCTCCAGGGCATGGAGGAGGAAGGCTTCGGGTTCTCCCAGCCCGTGAGCTATGCCGCCACCCAGCATTTTGTCCGGGCGCGCACCGGCAGCGAGGCGGAGCTCATGTCCTATGACCCCAATGATGCGCTGGTGCCCTTCCAGCTCTCGGGCTACGGCGCCTCCGGCGACGCCTTCAAGCTGATGGACGGCCTGGGCGCAGGCTACAGCTACAAAGTGTTCGCAGCCAACGGCGAGACCTATATCCTCTATCCCATCAGTGTCCAAGCATCGAATCCGCTGGACTACTCCCAGCTTGTGATGAGCAAGGTGGTCGTCACCGGCCTGTCCACCGGCCTGCAGAATCCTCTGGATCCCCAGGCTGACGCGCCGTATATCGTCGTGGACGCGCTGGAAGGCGCAGCCAACACCGGCGATCTGGAGTATGACGTGTCCGTCGACGGCAGCACCGTCACGGTCGCCTTCACCAGCTACGAGCAGCCCGCCTCCGCAGAACGGCTCATGAGCGCCCAGGAAGCCTCCGGGACCCTTGTCACGAAGCGGGCGGTCATCGATCTCGCGGCAGATTCCCCGGCCTTCCAGCACGAAACTCTGAGCAAGCCCGGCACATATCAGTTCCTGCCGCAGCAGGCGGGCTCCGTCACGGTCTACGCGACGGTGGAGGACGCGGATTCCGCCTCCGTTGACGCCGCGCTCAAGCAGTATGCCGCCTATCTGGAGGCAAAATACGATGTCAGCGAGGAAGTGCTCACCTCCAGCCTGCTCGCGGAGGAAGAAGAGACGAAGTACATCATCCCGCGCTTCCGCTATCAGTCCGAAGCCGTGCAGCGCATCCTCTACGGCACGCAGAACAGCCTGACGGCCGTTTCGGCTCCGGAGCGGCTTAGCGGTACGAGCAGCGACGAGGCCGTCTATTATCCGGCCGTGACGGCGCTGGAGCAGCTGCAGACTCTGGACAACCTGGAGATCACGGAGCTGGCGGACGGCACCCTGCTGGCTGCCTATACCACCTCCCAGACAGCCTATTTCGACAAGACCGGCAAAACGAACGCCGCAATGACCGAGGATACGGACCGCGGCATCATCAAGCGTCTGTATCTGCAGACCTTCGACCCCGAGGAGAACGCCTGGGACAAGAATGCCATCCTGCTGAAAACCCTCATCGATTTTGACGACTGCAGCAATTATGAAACGGCGGGCGCCCTCAAGGACGGCGTCTACACCGATACGAGCCTCACAGAGCCCTGCAACGATCCCTATTTTGCCCGTCTGCAGTTCCTTAAGGCCGACCTCAACGGCAACGGTCCGGAGCAGCTCTTCCTGTATGAGATGAACGGCAACACCTATGTCGTCGACAGCGAGAATCTGGAAAGCGCGGTGGCCAGCGGCACGCTGGTGGTGACCCCGCTGTTCACGGAGGCACAGGGAAAGGACGCTGCCATCGGCTCGGATAATCGCGGCAATCTGGCGGTGGTGTATACCGCCGGCGTCAGCGGCACCGAGAACAACGCCCTGTACGTAGCCTGGTGGGACAGCGAGCTGGGGAAGTGGGGCCTGCCGAACATCCTGGCCATGAACCACCTGCAGGTGCTGGAGGATGCCGATAAGTACGGCCTCAGCATCGAGGGCAAGGAGCTTGCCTTCTACGGCAAGGTGACCGGCAACGAGGAATACGACGCCTACATCGCGTCCCTCACCGGCAAGACCAGAGAGCATGCGCAGGGCGCCATGGACCGCTTCACCTTCAGCGATCTGCAGATGACGCTGAACGGCGTGGGCAAAGACGCCACCCTGCTGGTGTTCGGCCAGGGCAGCATGTTCCACCTGAAGGACTCCTCCTTCGTCGCGAACGGAGAGAAGGTCGACACGGTCATCAACAGCGACCACGTGGACGTGGGCTTCTACGGCATCTCCTTCGGCGCCGGAGAGCAGGGCATCGGCCAGTGCACACTGGATCTGACAGACGCCTCCTTCTCCACCGGCAGCCTCCTGCAGGGCACCGTGAGCTTCCGGAATACCGGCACGGTGGGTCTCCGGGGCAGCCTGACCGAGCCGATGCACATTTCCCTGACCGCCGGTTCCGAGACCATTGCCACGTGGATCCTGACGGAGAATATCCCCTGCGGCGGAGCGGCAGTGCTGGATTTTGTGCATGAGCTTCAGAGCACCATCCCCGAAAATACGTGGTTCACGCTGGCCGTAGCGGAGGATGAGTACGCCGATTCTCCGTTCTCATGCTCCATGAACCTCATGCAGTTGACCCCGAAGCCGGACGTCATGCTGACGGACATCTCCGTTGATCTCGGCACAATCAAGGACGACGCCGCGGAACTGACCGTGGACTACACTGTATCCAACGGCGGCACCGGCAAAGCGAGCGGCGTGAAGCTGGCCTTCGGATATACGGACGGGAAGGGCAACCGGCAGACAGTGAAAACGCTGGACCTCGGACAGATGGACAGCGGCGCCACGGCAAAGTCCGCTAAGCCGCTCACCCTGACGATGCCGTGCGCTGCCTTCCTGGAGAAGGAGGACCTCTCCGGCCTGAGCTTCTTTGCGGAGATCGGCTGCAGCGAAGAGGAATATACTGCCAGCAACAACAGCTACACCACAGTCATCAGCCACAAGACCATCTTCGGCGCCCCGGCGAACATCAGCATGGCGCTGGGCAACACCCTGTATCTGCCGGTGACCTTCGCTTCGACTTCGCCGAACAGCAGGATCGCGGCGCGGGAGATCGACGCGGGCACGGCGGGCTGGGAGCCGCGGCTCGGCATCCTGTATTACGACAAGAACAGCGGCTGCATCGTGGCCGCCCCGTCGGAGACCGGCGGCGGCATCATCCACCTTGAGGATCAGGCGACCAACTCCATCTATGCCATCGGCTTCACGGTGACGGAGCTGGGCACCGGCATCAACATCTACCGCGACAACGAGGCCTTCATCTTCCACGAGGCGGACGGAGCCCTGACGGATACGGAGGCAAGCGGGGAGGACTGGTCCTTCCCGGACGAAGAGCTGAAGTGGGACGGCAACCCCGACAATGCCTATGAGGCCCCCATGAACAACGACCTGTCCGTTGCCGAAACGGCGGGCGCATTCGTCACCTTCGACACGGTGGCGGACAGCATCACCCTGTATTTCACCGGCTCCGTCACCATCACCAGCGGCAGCTTTGAGACCACGGTCACATCCGGAAGCGACGTGATATCGCCCGTCAAGGTCAGCTTCGGCAACGGCGAGGGCTTGACCCACACCGTGACGATCAAGGCAAACACGGCCGGCACGCAGCTGGACCGCTATCTGGAAGAGTACGCCGATGGGGTGGACCCGACGCCGGTGAAGGACGACGGCTCCCCGAACTTCTACTGGAGCCGGATATTCCCGGATACGGCTTCCCTGGAGCCGGGTCAGGAGGTGACGATCACCTGCTACGTGGCCGACGACGCGGCCCTGCTCAGCGTGGAGTGGAACGGCGCGGAACCCAAGAACCTTATCAAGGTCAGCGACACCCTGTGGAAGTTTGACGTGACCTTCACGGCAAACGTCCCCCAGTCCGGCCTGGTGAAGGACAAGGCGGGCAACGCGAGCGAATGCTCGGTGAATGTGGACTGGTTCAACACGGTCGTCTCCTACGGCGCCATTGCCACAGCCCCCGCGGCGCCGGAGCTGAGCTTCCATAAGGCCGACGGCTCGGACCTCGACAGCGGCAAGATCAAATACTATCCGTGGCTGCTGAATTCCACCGCGATCCCCGAAGGCGCGGCGGCCGCCGCCTATTACAGCGATGCGGGCGTATTCACCATGAACGGCGCCCTGGGCGCGGCCGACGACGGACGCTGGCAGGCGACGGCCAACGGGATCTATCTGGTGCGCATCACGGCGTCCGACGGCACCTGGAGCCAGGCGCTGATCCCGATGGACCAGATCGACACCGAGGCGCCGCAGGTGGGCGTGTCCTCCACGGATACGGCGCTGCAGATCAGCGTCACGGACAGCGACCTGTCGAGCGTGACGGTCAACGGCTATGCGCTGACGCTTTCGGACGGCGGATACAACGGCATGTTCCCCATCGACTACGGCGGCAGCTATACGGTCGTCGCCAAGGACGAGGCAGGCAATGAGACGACGCAGACCATCACGGTGGATCTGCCGGTGATCGTCTTCGAAGCCGTGAATGTCACGGCGGAGGCGGACGAGAACGGCGGCAGCGTGACGGTGACCGTGGACCCGGATAAGCTGGGCGGAGGCGACTATGACGAAAACGCCGGCAAGCCCGGGGAGAACGATTACCGCGCAGCGTATGAGATCGCGCTGATCCCCGTGGAGAGCGAGGACGAGACCCCGGACGCCGCCGACGCCGCCTGGTCGGACGACATGAGCGTGAAGATCACGGAGAGCGGCCTCTACGTCGTGGCGGTGCGGAGCGGCAGTCAGATCAGCTTCACGACGCCGATCACGGTGACCATGACGGAAGAAAAGAAGGACCCGACCTGCGAGGAGGACGGCAGCGACGGATACAGAGTCACGGCGGAATACGAGAACGCAGTCAGCACGGATTCCGCGACGGTCACGATCCCGGCGCTGGGCCACGACTGGGGCGAAGCGACCTACGTTTGGGCCGAGGACAACAGCTCGGTGACGGCAAATCGCGTCTGCGCGCGGGTGGAGTCCCACGTCGCAACCGAGACCGCGAAGGCGGCGGGCAAGGTCACGAAGGAGGCCACCTGCGCGGCGCCCGGCGAGACCACGTACACGGCGACCTTTGAGAACGCGGCCTTCGAGACACAGACGAAAACGGAAAAGAACATCCCGGCCAAGGGCCACGCCTGGGGCAAGCCCGCGTGGAGCTGGACGGAGGACAACAAGGCATCCGCTGCCTTCACCTGCGCCAACGACGCCGAGCACGTAAAGACGGTGGAGGCCGAGGTGGAGGAAGTCCGGAAAGCGGCCACCTGCACCGAGGACGGCAGCGCCACCTACACGGCGAAGGTGACCTTCGAGGGCAAGGAGTACACGGACACCCAGGTCAAGACGCTCACCGCCACCGGCCACAGCTGGGGCAAAGCGACCTACGTGTGGGCCGAGGACAACGGCTCGGTGACGGCAAAGCGCGTCTGCGCGAACGACGAGACCCATATCGAAACCGAGACCGCAAAGGCGGCGGGCAAGGTCACGAAGGAGGCCACCTGCGAGGCGCCCGGCGAGACCACCTACACGGCGGCCTTTGAGAACGCGGCCTTCGAGACACAGACGAAAACGGAAAAGAACATCCCGGCCAAGGGCCACGCCTGGGGCGAGCCCGTGTGGAGCTGGACGGAGGACAAAAAGGCATCCGCTGCCTTCACCTGCGCCAACGACGCCGAGCACGTGAAGACGGTGGAGGCCGAGGTGGAGGAAGTCCGGAAAACGGCCACCTGCACCGAGGACGGCAGCGCCACCTACACGGCGAAGGTGACCTTCGAGGGCAAGGAGTACACGGACACCCAGGTCAAGACGCTCACCGCCGCCGGCCACAGCTGGGGCGAAGCGACCTACGTGTGGGCCGAGGACAACGGCTCGGTGACGGCAAAGCGCGTCTGCGCGAACGACGAGACCCATATCGAAACCGAGACCGCAAAGGCGACGGCCGAGATCACGAAGGGAGCCGACTGCGAGGAGTCCGGCGAGATCACCTACACGGCGGTCTTTGAGAACGCGGCCTTCGAGAAACAGACAAAGACCGAGGCCACGAGCCCGATGGGCCACGCCTGGGGCGACTGGAAGACCGTGAAGGAGCCCACAGCCGACGCAGACGGCGAGGAACAGAGGGTCTGCGACCGCTGCGGCGCGGAGCAGACGCGGGCGCTGCCTTACGGCGGCCATGTGTGCCCGTCGGCGCACTTCACGGATACGGATCTGGGCCTGTGGTATCACGAGGACCTGGACTACGTGGTGGAGAACGGCCTGATGATCGGCATGTCCGCGGACGAGTTCGGCCCGGATCTGGTGATGACCCGCGCCATGGTGGTGACGGCGCTGTACCGTCTGGAGGGCGAGCCGACGCCGAAGTCGAGCGTCAGCGCCTTCGGGGACGTGGTGCGCGGAAGCTGGTACGCCGCAGCCGTGAACTGGGCGGCGGAGAACGGGATCGTGAAGGGCATGTCGGCGGAGGAATTCATGCCGAACGACAGCATCACGAGAGAGCAGATGGCGACCATCTTCTACCGCTATGCAAAGTATAAGGGCTACAACGTGGCGGCGAGCGACGGGCTGAATAAGTTCACGGACGCCGGCAAGGTGAGCGGCTGGGCGCTGGAGGCCATGCAGTGGTGCGTAGGCGCCGGGCTCATCAACGGCATGTCCAAGACGGAGCTGTCGCCCCGCGGCACGGCCACGCGCATCCAGTACGCGGCGATCCTGCACCGCTTCTGTGTGAAGGTGCGCGGATAAAAAAACAGGTGCGGACATATCCGCACAAATGGCAAGGGCCGCCGCAAAACGGAAGTTTTGCGGCGGCCCTAAGCCTGCCTGCTTTCGGGAGCCCTGGGGGAGCCCCTCTGCGTCTGGTCAGCGTGCGCTCACGACGCCTTCACCCACGCGGAGCACAGCGGCGCATAGGTGCTGCCGCCGACCAGCATGAGCTTATACGTGCCGGGGAGCGTGAAGCCTGCCCCCTGCGCGATGCTTCCGATCATAACGCTGTCCCAGCCGCCCGCAGGGGCGGTCACGGTGCGGAGGGAGGCCAGCCTGCCGTCCGTTTCATACTCTGCCACGATCAGCAGCGCGCCTTCCGGAGCCGTGACCCTGCCGCCCAGGAGGGAGGGGGCGACGACCGTTACCGAACAGAAAGTGCTCTTGCGGCCCGCGGCAGCGATGATCGTTGCCTCACCCGGGCGGATTGCGGTGACCGTGCCCTCTTCGTCCACAGCAGCGACCTCATCGTCGCTGCTTGTCCAGGTTACGGTCCTGCCGGCTGCGCCTGCGGGCGAGAGCGTCGCTGCCAGAGCTGCCGTGCCGCCCGGGAAGAGCCGCAGTTCCGTCGGTTTCAGCGCAATGCCCGTGACGGCGGTATCCCAAACTGCGTTGACCGTGATGTCCCGCGAGAGCTCTTTCGTCGCGCCGGGTTCGTAATTCTCACCGTCGATCTCCCATGCGATGAATTCCTTGTCGCTGCTGGGCGGGGAGAAATAGGAGGCGCTGTATAGCGTATGCTTGTTCGTGTCCGTCAGGGTGATGACGGCGGTGGAGGCGGCTCCCGTGCCGTTGTTGCCCTGATACGTCACCGTATAGCCCGTGCAGGTCAGGTTCGCATCCTTGACCGTCGGATGGTTCTTTAAGGCGTCCCATTCCGAACGGAGGCCCCGGAACACAAACTGGCAATAGGATTTCACGCCCGAAAAAGCGCCGTAGGTGCCGATGGTCTTCACGGTGCTGGGCATGTCGACGCGCACAAGGGACGTGCAGTCTTTGAAAGCGTCGGTCCCGATCGAGGTCACGCCGTAGGGGATCTTGATGACCGCAAGGGAGGTGCAGCCGTAGAATGCTTTTGTGCTTATTGTTAGAAGGCCCTCGTTGAGCGTGACGTCCGAAAGCGCGGTGCAGTTTTCGAAGGCATTCGAATCGAGCACCGTCGTAGCGGCGGGGATCTCGATCTTTTTCAGCGCGGTGCAGCCTCGGAATGCGCCGGAGCCTATGCTTTCAATTCCCTCGGGCAGCGTGACGTTCGCGAGAGAGGTACAGCCGTCAAATATACGGACACCCAGTTCGTTGATCCCCGACGGTATTCTGACGCTCACAAGACCGGTACAGCCGAGAAATGCGAGCGGCCGGATGCCCTTCACACTTTCGGGGATCGTGATCCCGGTGAGCCCGGCGCAGTCTTCAAAAGCATTGTCACCGATGCTGTCTGTGCCGTCGGGCACGGTGTAGGCGCCGCGCCTTCCCGCAGGGTAGCTGATGATCCTCTTCCCGTCGGCTGTGAAGAGAACGCCGTCTATGGAAACGTATTTTTTGTTTCCCTCCTCCACATAGATGTTCTCCAGATTCGGGCATCCGCTGAGTACGCTCCAGCTGCCGCCGAAGTCTGTGACCGACGCGGGCACGGTGAAGGACATAAAGCCACAGTTTTCGAAGGCTTCCATTTCTATCGTTGTCACGCTGTCGGGGATGGAAACGCTCATAAGCTTCGATCAGCCGCTGAAGGTAGCCGACTGTATCGTCGTTATGCCATCGGGTATGCTTACGCCCAAAAGGCCGGCGCAGCCTTCGAAAGCATGCGGCATGACGTTCTCTGTTCCGGCGGGGGTAGTGTAATAGCCGGTCTTGCCTCCCGCGCAGCAGTACAGGCTCTTCCCGTCGGCAGTGAAAAGAACGTTGTTGACGGCCTTGAACTTCGTGTTCCCCGGCGCCACGGTCAATGATGTGAGGCTTCCGCAATTCGCGAAAGGATTGTAGTCGTTGGCTGTCGGCGTCCCGATGCTCGTGACCCCGGCAGGGATGGTGAGTGATCTCAGGGCGCAGCCGGAAAAGGCGTGTCCCCCGATCACCGTCACTGTGTCGGGGATTTCAACGGAGGAAAGATTTGAAAAATCCCGAAAAGACCTGTAGCCGATCTCCGTATAGTTGCCCACAAAAACGACGGATTTTACCTGCTCCTTTAAGGTGTTCAAATAGTCGTAGCCGACGGCTTCTGCCCATCTCGGAGATGTGCCGGTCAGAGAAATCGTCAGCTTGCCGGTGTCCGTATCCAGACTCCATTCGCTGCTGCCACGGGATCCTGTGATGACCCCGGCTGCGTTTGCGGTCGTCCGCAGGGCCGGGGCGAGTGTCAGCAGCATTGCGAGCGCCAGCAGCAGGCATCCCAGCCTTTTCATCGTTCTTATACCTCTCTTTCTGATGGATATTACATGTTGACATCAGTATAGCACATTCCCTGCAAGATGGCATCCGAAAAACACGGAACGCCCGTCTGATGCATGACAAAGATCCCGGGAAGCGCCGCACGTCAGCACTTCCCGGGATCGGTTCTTTATCTGGCGCCCGTTTCGGAGGCTTCCGGCGCCGTCGGCAAGTCGATGTCCAGATAGCTCTCCACGATCTCCATGACCGTGTCGTCCCGGAGGGTGATGGAGATCTCGATGCGGCGGTTGGCCGCCCGGCCCTCCTCCGTGCCGTTGTCCGCCACGGGGCGGGTCTTGCCGTAGCCCGCCGCGCAGAAATAGCCGGCGTATTCCTCCAGCCGCCCTTCCTCCCCGTCCAGGAGATAGCTCAGTACGGCGTTGGCCCGGTCCGTGGAGAGGACCCGGTTCCGCTGGTCGGTGCCGGAGGAATCCGTGTGGCCGGAGATCACGATGCTGTCCACGTAGCGGGCGTTCTTGTCGTCCGACAGGAACTTGGCGAAGACCTCGATCAGCCGGTCCAGCGCCGGCTCGGCCTCCTCCTTGATGTCCGAGGAGCCCCAGTCGAAGAGGACCCCCTCGCTGAGGATGATGTTGCCGTTGCTGCCGATGCTGACCTTCCCTGCGTCGCCGCCCATGACGCCGACCATGCTGTCGCGGATCTGCTCCAGGATGCTCAGGCGCAGCACCGCGATGGTCTGCATCTGGCTGCGCATGGCCAGCAGCTCTTCGCTGGCTGCCTTCATGTACTCCTCCTGCCGGCCGATGAGGGCCCGCTGGTCGGCCAGGAGCTGATCCAGTGCGGCCAGGTCCTCCTGCTGCTGCGCCAGCTGCAGCTTTGCCTCGTCCAGATCGATGGTGATCCTTTTCAGCTCATCCTCCGCGTCCTTTACCTCCTGCAGGGTCAGGGCCAGCCGGTCCTCGGTGTCGGCCAGGGTGAGCCGTGTGTCGGCCAGGGTGAGCTGCGTCTCGTCCAGCACGTCCCGCGTGCTGCGCAGGTCGTTGCCCGTGATGAGGTTCTGGATGTAGCTCAGCAGCATGAGGAAGAACAGGATCAGCGCCACGGCGCTCATCATGTCCGCGTAGGACGGCCAGAAGCCCTGTTCGCCCTCCGCGCTTTTCACCATCGCGTCGGAGCGGCCCTTGTACTGCCGTCTCATCGCTTCGCTCCCTCCAGGCGGCGGTCGATCTCCCGCAGGGCGCCGGAGAGGTCCCGCACCGCCAGATCCAGCCGCTCCACGCTTCCGCGCAGGTTGTAGTCCACCTCGGCGTAATCGTGTACGCCGCCGTTGAACTTATCGATGGTCTTGTCGAAGTCCTCCATGACGCTGCGGTTCAGGGCGGCGGATTTTGCCAGCGCATCGGAGGCGCCGCCCAGGGCGGTCCGGACGCCCTCTGCGGCGGTGTTCATCGCGGCGATCACCTGCTTCACCAGGCCCACGTCGTCCTCGGCGTATTCCGCGGCGAGTCCGGGGGCGACCTCCGTGTCCAGCCAGAGCTCCATGCGGGTCTCCAGCTTTTCCCGCTCCGTCTGGGGATTGAGGATCGTCCGCAGGATCGTCAGCAGGATGGAGCAGCCGGCGCCCACCAGCGAGGTATAGAAGGCGACGCCCATGCCGCTCAGGGCGCTCATGAGTCCGCCGCCCACGCTGTCCAGCACGTTCAGCCACTGGTCCGTGTTGCTCAGGGCGAGCAGCTTGGTCAGGGAAGAAACGGACAGGCTCAGCCCCAGGAAGGTGCCGAAGAGGCCCAGGGTCACGAAGAGCGAAACGGCGTTGTTGAGAAAGCGTTCGCACAGAAGCAGCCGGGAGAGCCGCTCCCCGATGACGTTGGAGATGATGGCCGGGGTGTTGACGTCGCGCCCGTATTTCTGGAATGCGGCGGTGTATTCCCGCAGAAGCGTGCTGCGGAATTCGTTTTCATTCGTGCGCCGCAGCGAGCTCAGGCTGCGGTATCTGCTGCTGACGAACACCAGCAAGGCCACGGCAAGCACGAAGAGCAGCGCGATCACGACGATCACGACAAAGCCTGCCTTCGGCAGCGATTGGATGGTTCCCATGCGTCTTTCCTCCCTCTGTGTTTCTTATGTTCGGTTTCGGATTTCTGTCTGACTTGCCTGATATGCATTTGACGCCAAAAGGATCAATTTTGTTCCCCGGTTTCGTCCGACGCCGGGGGGACCGCGATCCGCACCCTATTCAAGGCCGCGGCAAAGGACCCGGGCCTCGAATCCCGCGTGCTCCTCCAGAGCCCTCCGGACGTCGATGACGTAGTCCACCACGGTACCGTGGGCGTTCTCGTCGTCGAAGTACTCTCGGACCCGTGTGCCCCCAAGGGCTTCCATGGTCCGCCAGGAGGCCGGATTGTCCAGGTCGGCGTCCAGGAGCACGCGGTCGATGCCGTGTTCCGCGCAGACCTTCAGCCCCAGGTACAGGTTGATCTTGTTGTAGCCCTTTCCCCGCTCCGTGGGCCGGATGGAATAGCCGATGTTGCCGCCGAAGCGCCGCAGCCGCTCGTTCAGGGCCAGCCGGATGTTGCTCATCCCCACGATCCGGCGATCCCCCTCCCGGACCAGAAAGAAGGTCCTGGCGGGCACCTTTTCCTCGCCGGGCTTCCGCGCATAGTCCGACTCCAGCTTTTTGAGCCATCCGCCGTAATCGTCCCCATACCGGTCCAGCCCGCCGGTGCCGTTGATCTGGGAGCCGTACGCCCGGAATTCCCGGATGTAGGCGGCGGCGTCCGCCTCCCGCTCCGGCCCCGGCACTTCGAAATAGAATCTCTCCGCCGTTTGCGCCTTGTCCATTTGTCTGCCTTTCTGACGAAAGTGGTATGACCTGCATCCCCATCATACCACAGATCCGGGAATAATGGAAATACCGCGTGATCCCGGCGCGCGGGATTTGGGCAGAAGATTGCTTTTGCCCGCCGAAAAGCGGTATAATCCTTTATAGATCCGCCCGGGAAGGGGAGGAGAGCCATGCATTCGGAAATGAAAAGGACCCTGATCTTCAACGGTTCCCCGCGAAAAAACGGGGATACCGCCGCGCTGCTCCGGGTGCTGAGGTCGGAGCTCAGGGGGGAAGTCCGGGTGGCGGACTGCTACCGGGCGGACATTTCCCCCTGCATCGACTGTCGGGCCTGCCGGAGGGAAAAGAAATGCGTCCTGCAGGACGAAATGCAGGCGCTCTATCCCTATATCGAAGCGTGTGACAACGTGGTGATCGCGTCGCCCATCTACTACGCGGAGCTGACGGGAAAGCTGCTGGACGTGGCCAGCCGCTTCCAGGTCTACTACTCCGCCCGCTTTTTCCGGAAGGAGGACCCGGGGCTCCGCCCGAAGAAGGGCGGCGTCGTCCTGGTGGGCGGCGGGGACGGAGACCCCAAAAGGCCCTATGCCACGGCGAAGATCCTGCTGCGTCAGCTCAATGCAGGGGAGATCTTCCCCCTGGTCTGCAGCCACGCCACCAACGAGCTCCCCGCGGCGGAGGACGGGGAGGCCGTCGCCGCCGTCCGCAGGCTGGCGGCGTTCCTGAACGGATGACCCGCTCCCCCACGGAAAAGGGCGCGCTGCAAAATGCCCATCCCCCGTCGTTGCGAGGCCCCGGAGGGGCCGCCGCGATCCGTCGTCCCCCGCAGAGAGGACGGATCCCCGCGCCAGTGTGCGCGCTGGCTCGGAATGACGAAGGCGGTATTGCATTTTGCAGCGCGCCCTTCTGGATTCGGGGCCGTCGGCCTCCGCCGTCAGCCCACGGTCATTTCGGCGTACTTCTCCGCCTCCGGAACGAGGAAGTCAAAGAGGTCGATCCGTTTCCCGCCCCGGAGCGCCTGGCCAGCACCGCGGTGAGCGTGTCGTACACGTGCCGGTTGGGGCGGCCGGTCTCGAAGTATCGGGAATCGTCCTTTCCGAACATCTTCACGAGGAAGGCGGCCACCGCCCGGGACCGGGATTCGCCCCCGTAGCAGTGCACCAGCAGGGTTTCCGCGCCCCTGTGGGCCAGCACGAAGTCGATGATCTCCCCGGCGTCCTCCTCGGAAAACAACACCGCGCCCTCCACGGGGCGGACGATATCGTCGAAATAGAGGGTGAGGACCCCCTTGCAGTACAGGTTTTCCGTGAACTCGAAGCCGAACCCCTCCGTGTGGGTGTCCTGGATGGAGATCACGGCGTAGCTGTCCCGCCGTTTGGCCAGGTCCGCCTGTCCCGGCGGGGCATAGTGATCCATGACGTATTCAAAGGCGTCGTAGACGGATCGCAAAAGGATTCGCTTCATTGTCAGCACCTCCGGCCCGGTCTCGCCGCCGGGATACGTCCCATTATACCCCGGGGGCCGGTCCCCTGTAAAGGCCGGGGAGTAAAGGCCGGGGAGTGCGGCGCATCCGGTATTGAAGTGAGAAATGCCCCGGTGATATAATAAACCAGTTATTCAATTCCGAATGCGGCATGCGGCGGATGGCCCCGGAAGCCTCCCGCCCGTGTGCCCGGGGGGAGTGCTGAAATGAAAAAGATCTGGAAAGCCCTGTCGCTGCCGGTGCTGATCGCGGCGCTGGCGGTTTGTCTCGCCGTCTCCGGGCTGGCGTTTTCCGAGGAGGACGCCGGGGGATTCGACTTCCTGGAGGCGGAATCCTTCCGGTCCGTGCTGACCGACGTGAACGGCGACAGCGTCACCGTGGACGGCGTGCTGGACCTCAGCACCCTGTCTGCCCATCCGGCCTGCCGGTTCCTCGCCCACTACGACCTGTACTGCGGCGATGAGCGGATCATGGCCGTCGACCTGAAGGATGTCGGGTGCGATGCGGACGAGGGGAAGGGCGCCGGCCGGGCGGACACGCTGAACGGCTGGTATGCGGTGGAGTTCCGCCTGGACGACACCCGCACCTGCTATCTCACCGGCCTGACGGGGAAGAACCTGATGCAGGTGGAAGCCGAGCTGGTGGCTTCGAAGCTGCAGGACCGGTATTTCGCCATGACGAACATGGACTTCCTGGACGTGGAGAAGAACTATCAGGGAGATTTGCAGCTCTGCTGGGCGGCCTCCACCTCCGACGTGCTGGAATACACGGGCTGGGCGCGGCTGGCGGGCTTCGACGATGCGGACGACCTGTTCGACGCCTATGTCGCCGCCTTTGACGACGTGGCCGGCAATCCCCGCTACGCCATCGAATGGTTCTTCAACGGGCTCAATCGCCCCCAGGACCTCGAATGGGATGGCTGGGCCAATGCGGACCGGTACGACGGCAGCTTCACCGGCTTTCTGCCCGAATATGAGGCCACCACGGTCCTGGATTACATCAATGTCAAGGACAGGCCCCTTTCCCGCGTGGACGACGCCTTCCGTCACCTGCGGGATGGCTGGGGCGTTTCCATCCTGATCGGCTGGTACTACAATTCGTCCTACCGCAACGGCGGCCACCTGATCGCCCTGTGGGGCTATATCGAGGACACCGCCGCCCAGGGCAGGGCCCGCTACCCGGCCCTCATCGTCTCGGACTCCGATTCCGACATCGTCACCGGCGCGGACCGGCGGGACGCGCCCAACCGCTACCGCATCCTCATGTCCGATCCCTACGATAAATTCGGCATGGATACCTATAGCCTGGATTATGATGCGGAATACAGCGCCCTCCTGGAGGATTTCTGCTGCCTGCAGCCCTGGTCCCCGGAGGCTGCGACGGAGCAGTACGGCACGAAGAACAAGTTCACCGCCCCGGACGTCGTTTTCGACGGCGCGGACTTCCATACCGCGGACGGCGTGAATCCCGAGGTGTTCACGGCGGGGCTGCCCATCACCGTGCGTCCCGCCTTCTACAACATGAGCAGGACCCCCCTCACGGGCGGCTTCGCCTATCGCCTGGATGTGCTGGACGAAGCGGGGGCGGTCGTCTGCTCCGGCGAAGGGAGCTACGGTGCGGAGCTCCCGGCCTTCTCCGTTTCCGAGGAAGCGTATGCCGACCCGCTGTTCATCGAGCCCCTGCCCGCGGGGGATTACACCCTGCGGATCGTCATCGACCCGGAGCGGCTTGCGGGGGAGGCGTACACCGTGAACAACACGGATACCGTGACCATCTCCCTCCGGGCCTCCGAGGCGGACGTTTCCGGCGCTTCCCTGACCCTGGAGGCGCCCGGCTTCAACGAAAAATACTTCTCTCTCGCGGCAGGCGTGAGCTATGAGGGCCTGGACGCCCTGTATGCCGACTGTGAGAGTTACAGCCTTTTCTTCTCCTACCTGGAGGACGGGAAGTGGTCTCCCTTCGAGGAAGCCCATACCCTGGAGGACGACGGGGAGATGCCGACCCTCTGTATGGTTGATGCCCGGGGCGAAAAGCTGAAGGCCATCCTCGTGCTGAAGCCGCTGAAGGAGGGGGAGCCCTCCGTCGTCCTGGAATCCGCGCCCGTGGACCTGGTCTACGACAGCATCGCCGTGGAGGTTTCCCCGCGCAGCCATGGGGAATGCCGTCTCCGGGCGGGGGACACCGCCTTTGCGGACGGCGGCCAGTTCGTCTTCACCGTGAAGAACGTCTCCAACACAGGGAACACACTGACTTATAACGGGGTGATGGTCTATGCCTGCAATGTTTTCGACGAGAGTGACCGAGTCACCCTCTCTTCCCGGTATGAACCCACGGCCCTGAAGCCCGGAGAGAGCTCCGGGGAATTCGTCTGCGCGGAGCTGACGGACACCGACGGCATGGCCGGCGAATACACCGTCTATGCCCAGGTCTACGGCGACTGGGGCGATTCCCTGCAGGTCCTGGGCACCCTCCATGCGGAAGCCGACCGGGTGGTGTTCTATTCCGCCGACTGCACGATGGACGGGCTTTCCGCCTCCTTTGAAGCGGTGGCCTACGTTCCCTTTGACCGGAACGAGGGCACCGTCCGCGTGCGGTTGACCGAGGGTTCGAACGCTTCCGTGATCAACGCATATCTGAGCGGCTGCGAAGAGCTCGGCGGGAACGTCTGCCGCTTCTATTCCGATTATCCGGTGCAGCTGAAGGAGAATACGACCTACTATTGGCAGCCCTATTACTACAGCTACAGCAGCCAGAACTACGACGCCGAAGAGTGGATGGAGCTGACCACCGGGAGCCTGGCCGAGTTCTCGGAGGTGCTGGAGCTGGGCAAGGCCGCTTCGGGCACCTGCCAGTACGGCGGCAAGTACAACTATTCCTTTACCGCGCCTGCGGACGGCGGCTACGCCATCACCGGCACCAGCGCCAATTATCTGGATGTAAACTTCTGGGATCCGGCGCAAGAGAGCTGGAGCAGCCTGCTGTATACCTATGCCGGCGCAGAAAAGGCGACCACCGTGAACCGGATGCTGACGGCGGGGGAGACCCTGTACCTTCAGGTCACGGGGAACGGCGATTTCACCCTCTGCGTGGACCGGGGGGCGGATTTCCCCACGGCCTTCTCCGCGCCGGAGCTCACCGTGACCGCCGATTATTTCGAAACCGCGGTCCGGGCCGACGCCGCGGTGCCCTACGGGGCGAATCTCCGCCTCTGCATCGATTACGGAACGGAAACGGAGTATCAAACGTACGATAGCTCGCAAACCAACTGCGTGTCCGGCGCCGTGTCCCTGAGCCGGAGCCTGACCCTCCTGCCCGGCGAGAGCGTGTCCGTCCGCGCCAGGCTGACGGACAGCGATACCGGCGCGGAGTACGCCGGGGCCTGGCAGCAGGTGACCGGCCCCACGCCGGACGCCAAAACGCTGACGCCGGATCAGACGGAGACGGTGGAGCTGGAGAGAAATGCGAATGCCTACTTCGTTTTCGAAGCGCCGGAGGACGGGACGTATTTCGTCTCCTTCGCCGGAGAGGAAGGCAATGTCCGGATATTCACGGGCGGCAGCTGGTCCCATATCGCCAGCGTGTGGAACGACGAAACCACCGGCGCGACCCCCGTCCTGACAAAGGGAACGAAATACTACCTGGCCGTATCCGCCTATGGCGACAGCCGTTTTTCCCTGAAGCTCCTGCGCTGGGGGGCCATGACCGGCGAGCGGAACACCTCCGGCTTCACGGCGAGCCTGACCATGACGGCCGTCGTGCCCCCGAACTACGGGGACTATACGGTAGGGGTGGAGTGCACGGACGGGATCCTGCTGGATCTGGGGACGCCGAGCATAAAGACCCTGTCGGTGAAGGCCTCCGGCAGCGGCGAGATCACCGAGACCTTTGAGATGGAATACTGTCCGGGCGTCAACATGCGCTGGCGCGCCTTCCTGCGCAGTTCGAAGACCGGCGAGGAATACCTGAGCGACTGGACTTACCTGGGCGGCTGGATGAATGAAACGTACGTCACTGCGGGGGTGCCCGTGAGCGTGACCGCCGAGCAGGGAAGCCTGTTCCTCAGCTTCCTGCCCCAGGAGAACAACGTCTATGCCGCATCGGCCTCCGGCGAGGGCGGCGCCCTCCTCCGCTGGGACCCCGAGGCCCTCGCCTGGAAGGAGCAGAACTTCTCCGCGGGCGCCGACGCCGTCTTCTCCTTCTCGCCCGCATACTACGTGATCACCTATATGGCCGGCAGCGGCGGCGCGGAGCAGCGGTGCCGGACGGAGTATTTCCGCCTGGACCTGGCCGCCGGGGACAGCGCCTCCTTCACCATCCTGCCCACGAAGGACACCTCCAGCAGCGTCGCCACCGGCGAAGCGTCCCCGGAGGCCTTCTCCGCGGAGCTGGGGCTCACCGCCGCCCTGGGTTACGGCGCGGACGTGCGCCTGGGCGTGACCTGGGGGATCGAGCCCGCCAGAATGAACTACGCCTGGGCCGAGATCCCCGCGGGGGCGGACACGGGCAGCCTGGCGCTGACCGTCACCGCGGACACCCTGCCGGGGACGGCCTATCGATACCGGGCGGTGCTCTTCGATAAAAAGCACGCCGAATACGTCTACGGCGAGTGGAAGAGCTTCACCACCCCCGCCGCCGCGGACGCGCTCACGGAACTGAAGCTGGACGTGCTGAGCGAGAAGCGCGCCTCGGCACGCTTCGTGTTCACCGCCCCGCAGGACGGGATCTATACCCTGACCGCCTCTGCTTCGGACGTCCGCGTTTCCGTCTGCGGGACCGACGGCCTCTGGCGGGATCACCGCCTGGATGCGGACGGGGGGACGGTCTCCTTCCGGCTCTCCGCCGGGGAACGCCTGTATATCCGGCAGGAGGGGGAGGCAAGCCTGCTGATGACCGGCGGCTTTGCCTGCGCCGAATTCGACGCGGATGGGAAGCGCGCGGTGGTCTGGCTGATGCCGGAGGAGGACGGCCTTTACGTGGCGGCGGCATATTCCCGCAGCGGAAAACAGCTGGCCTGCAGCCTCGTGACCCTGAAGGCCCTGGAGCGGAAGCAGGTGGAGCTCTCCGCCGACGAGGCCGTGGGCTGGGTCAAGGTGTTCTGCCTGAATGAAACGGCCTATTCCCCGGTCTCCGTGGCGACGGCTCTGGCCGCGCCGGAGGCATAACCCCCCGCGAACGCAGATAAACAGATAAAGCGGATAAACACACGCAGCCCCCGGCCAATGGCCGGGGGTTGCGCCGCTTGCTTCATTTTTCGCCGCCGTCGTTCCCGCGGCCCCATGAATGCCGCCAGAGGAAGAAGCCCGCCAGGCAGGCGCACGCCAACGCGGGGAAGATGTACCGGATGTTCAGCGTGTCGATCGTAAGGATGAGAAAGACCAGCCCGGCCACGGCGAAGATCAGGCTGACCAGGAGGGACCGGCGCCGAAGGGCGTGCTCCGTCTCCCGCAGAACGGTCTCCGCCTTCTTCACCCGGGGCACGTCCCCGTCGCTCGCATAATCGTCGTTCAGCAGGTAGTCCGCCGTCACCCCGAAGAGGCCGCTGAGGAGCCGCAGGTTTTCCGCGTCCGGCAGGGCGGAGCCCACCTCCCAGCGGGAGACGGTCTGGCGGGACACGTTCAGCTTTTCCGCCAGCTCCTCCTGGGACAGGCCCATCCCCTTGCGCAGCTCCAGGATCTTTTCAGACAGCTTCATGGCTCGTTCCTCCTTGCACCGTTTGACCAGAGCATACCAGAAACCGCCTCCGGAGGCCACCGCATTTATGTGTCAAACCCGCTGCAAGATGTTGCAAATTCAAATGGCATAAAAGAAAGATGGTTACATTAACTTTCCCTCGGTCCCGGCTCCAGCCCGAAGAGCTCCGCCGCCAGGCGGAGGGTCTCCTCCGGGGTCCGCCCCTCGTCCCGCAGGAGGACGGGGAAGCCGGAATGGAGGAAGCGCTCGTACCGCGCCCGGGAGTTGATGCGCATGAGGCCCCGCCGGTAGTTCTCCAGGGCCCTTTCCGGGTCCGGCTCCTCCATGATGAGCCGGTAGAGGAACTGCTTGTCCCGGTCCGGCCGGTCGAAAAAGCGGTTCACGGAGATCGTCGGGTCCGCCAGCAGGATCAGCACGTGTCCCGGCTCCGCCGCGGTGCGCAGGGTCTCCGGGGAGATGTTGGTGTCTGCGAAGATGGGTCTTTCCCCGGTGCACAGGGTCCCCAGGATGCGCATTTCCAGCCTTTCACACTCCAGGGAGACCCCGTCGTACCAGGCCTCGTATTCCTCCGGGCTGCGGCGGATGAAGTCGTGCCAGTCCTTGAGATCCCGGGTGTAGGTGAGGCAGGGGAATTCCTCCGGGTCCAGGCCGGGCAGCAGCCGGTCGTGGTAGTTCTCCCCGCAGGCGATCCCGCCGTACTTCTCCGCCAGCAGCTTCACCAGGGTGGATTTTCCGGCATAGGCCGTGCCGTTGACGAAGTAGCCCCGGGGGAAGGGAGCGGAAGGTTCAGCCACGGCGGGTCACCCCCTCCGGTGCTTCAGGGTGGAGAGCCACCAGCCGCAGGCAAGCAGCGCACCGCTGCGCCGCATCACCCATTGCCTGCCGCCTGTTCCTCCCAGGCCTCCGCCAAAGGCCGTCCCTTCTCGTCCGTGACGAAGATCTTCCATTTGCCCGCGCTTTGGGGGGCGGTGACGTTGAATTGGAAGTCCTTCCGGGCGCCCGCGTCCTTCACCGTGCAGCCGA
>JAEEGL010686869.1_pt1 | contig 25794 bp, 23 predicted proteins | sample 9134231 | NCBI WGS metagenome assembly JAEEGL01 (sample SAMN16246548, study PRJNA631951) | gut metagenome | biome: gut microbiome; feature: rumen; material: fiber-attached | host: Bos | place: Iran: Karaj | collected 2018-10 | reverse complement strand
TTCACTATCCTGCAGCCCATAAGTTCTCTACCTATAAGGAACTGGGTGCAGTATTGCCACAGACAGAGTATGTGACCGATAATGAGGTGACTCTGCCTATGTATGCAGCATTGACACCCGAGCAGATTGACTTTATCTGCGATACATTTGAAAAGGCTGTAAAGGAGTGTAAGTAATGTATCAGAACAAGAAATCAGTTCTTATCTTTGGTGTAGGCCCCCTTCAAAAGTCTATCATTGATAGGGCAAAGCTGATGGGACTATACACCATTGGTATAGACCCAGCCGCAGATGCTACTTGCAAGGATGAGGTGGATGCCTTTGAGATTGTTGGAGGTCAGGACTTTGAGGGTACGATGGCTGTGGCTAAGAAATACCAGATTGATGCCATCGTTACAGCTGCTACGGATAAGCCATTGGTTATGATGGCACGTGTAGCCAAGGAAATGAATCTTCCTTTCTACTCAGTTGAGACAGCTCAATGGAGCACTGATAAGTTCCAGATGAAGGAGCGTTTTGAGCTTGGTGGTGTACCTCATGCTCAGGGTCGCTTAATCTCTAAGGTCGAAGAGGCAGAGGGCTTGGTATTCCCAGTAATCGTGAAACCTCGTGACAACTCTGGTAGTCGTGGAGTTAAGCTGTGTATAGACAAGAATGAACTACAAATCAGTATTGACGAAGCTTTGGAAAATTCCAAGTTGGATACCGTATTGGTTGAAGAGTTCATCGAAGGCCCTGAATTTAGTATCGAGAGTCTGCATCATGACGGTAAGAGTGAGGTAATCCAATTCACGGAGAAGAAAACCACAGAGTTCCCTTACAATGTTGAACTTGGACATATCCAGCCAGCTAACATTTCAGATGAGAATAAGCAAAAGATTCGTGAAATCATTTCTATGATAGGAAAGGCACTTAACTTTGTGAACTGCCCTTCTCATACCGAGTTAAAGATAAACGAACGTGGTATCTTTGTGATAGAGACCAGCCCTCGTTTGGGTGGCGACTATATCACATCTACGTTAACTCCACTTTCAACAGGTGTTAATCTAGAAGATGAGTTGTTGAAGATTTCTTTGGGTGAAGAAATTAATTCTTCCCCCAAAGAGGTACAATACTCAGGCGTGCGTTTTTTCTCATTTCAGGAGGGTAGTGTAATCAAGCATGTTCCAAATGAAGATTTTGTGAAAGGCTGGCCTCATGTAATTGATTTCTCATTCAATTTACAAAAAGGCGAGAAGGTACACCAGATAACGTCCAGTTTAAACAGATACGGACATATCACGCTAATTGCTGGAAATAGAGAGTCTATTGACGATGCCTTTGAGAAATACGAAAAGGCAATACTAGAAAAATGTTTGAACGATTGAAATGAAGAAACTTTTAATCAATGGTGCGGGTCGTGGCAATTTAGGTCTCATGAAGGCGGCCAAGGAAATGGGTGTCTATACGATAGTTACGGGTTTAGAAGGTCCATGCAAGGAACTGGCGGACAAAATCTATCCTAAAGTACATCCGGGTCATCCAGACGAGGTGCTGGAAGTTGCACAACAGGAAAAGATTGATGGGGCTGCAATCACATGCAACGATATGGGATTGGAGAGTGTAGGGCGTTGCAACGATGTGTTACATTTGCAGGGCATAAAGGAGAATGTCGCCAAATGCGCTGCGAATAAACTCTATATGAAAGAGAAATTGGTTGCAAATGGTGTGCGCACAGCCCGCTTTATGGAAATTCATAACGAGGCAGAGCTAAATGATGCGGTAAAAAGTTTAGAATTTCCCGTAATTGTCAAAGCAACAGATCTTCAAGGTAGCCGTGGTATCTGCATTGTGCGAGAAGAAGACAAACTTAAATCAGCCTATGATGAGGTAATGTTTCTTACACATAAAAATTTCTGCATCGTTGAGGAATTTATTGAGGGAACGGAATTTGGCGCACAAGCCTTTGTGTACAAAGGAGAAGTCCTCTTCGTGTTACCTCATGGTGATGAAACCGTGATGTGTAAGACAGCAGTACCGGTAGGTCACTATATGCCATACCCAATGAGTGATGCGCTTGCAACTGATGTTGATATGCAGGCGCGTAAGGCTATTGCAGCATTAGGTCTTGATAACTGTGCTGTAAATATAGACTTCATCTCTCGTGATAGCCAAGCCTACATTATAGAATTAACAGGTCGTGGTGGTGCTAATGGCCTTACTGATATCACTGGTGAGTATTTTGGTATAGACTATTATAAAATGATGGTTGTGACAGCATTGGGCGGCGACCCTCGTGAGGTATTTCCCAAGAAGCAATCAACACCAAGAGCTTCTGTTTCCAAGATGCTGACATCTGATAGGACTGGTATAGTGAAGAGTTTGTTTATTCCGACCTTGCCTGATACGGAGATAACTATGTTTATTCAGGTAGGTGACAAAGTTAGGACTTTTACTAATAGCAATGATGATACAGGACAGATTGTTGTGTCAGGAGTTGACTTGGATGAGTGTAATGACAAAATAAAAGCAGCACAAAAGGCTATCATAGTTGAATTGCAGCCTTGAATATTATCAGTTTTTTAAGTCATAAATAATATGAAGATTTATTTGCTTAGATTATACCAGACTATTACATTTGGTTGGCAGGATACAGAGGAAATTGCTAATAAATTTCATTTAAATAGACTGGCTTTATTCATGGATGTATTGAAAAGTTTCTTACGATGGCGTGTACGTAGCATGCAATATTTTAAAGAACGATTTTGGGAATTGTCTCAAGACGAAAAGGAAAAATTGGGAAAGCAGTATATGTTGAGAAATGTTCAATCTGATAGGTGGATGGCTGAGTGTTACGAGAATTACAAGTTCTTGAATAAATGGAAGGACTACAAGTGGAATACTAGTGGTACTCGCTATCATAAACGTCTTATGGCATATACTAAACGCTATAATATGGGACGTAATTGTATAGTTCATTATGATGTTGTATTGGAACGTAATCATGGTCTGAATGGAAGTATTACTATTGGTAATAATGTCATTTTACAGAAACATGTATATATCGACTATTCAGGAGAAGTCGTAATTGGGGATAATGTTCAAATAACAAATGGAACAATTATTGAGACGCATCATCATGCATCCCATTCCAACCCTTTCCTTTCGGGTGATATTATTACTCCAACCAAATTGGTTATTGCCGATGGAGTTGTTATAGGCTCCAGATCAATTATTCTTTCTTCATGTCATTATATAGGCAGAAATTCACGTATTGGTGCAGGTGCCGTCATTACTAAAGACGTACCAGACAATGCAATTGTTGTAGGAGTACCAGGTAAAATTGTCAGAATAATTAATCAGACGAAATAAGCTTTTATCGAAAACTTATAATTTATAAAAAAAGTCCATTAATCAAGAATAATCAATTATGCTTGAAAAAATAAATAAACGTATAATTTCCCTATCTGTTTCATTGCTGGGAGCGATGAGGCAAATGGATGAAATTAAAGTGAAGATGCTTTTTGTGTTTGATATCGAGCATTTTGAAGGCATTGTTACTATTGGCGACATTCAGCGAGCCATTATCAAAGGAGTTTCGCTAGATACCCCCGTGTCAGCCATCGTTAAAAAAAACAAAAAATATGTTAGTCCCGATGAGTCCCATGAGGATGTACGTCATAAAATGCTAGGGTTGAGAGCTGAATGTATGCCTGTGGTGGATTCAAACGGAAATCTAGTTGATGTATATTTCTGGAATGATTTGTTTAAAAGATCAGAACCACAACACCGTGAGAAAATTGCACTGCCTGTTGTGATTATGGCAGGTGGAAAAGGAACGCGATTGAAACCGATAACGAATGTGATACCAAAACCATTGGTCCCTGTAGGTGATAAGACTATCCTTGAAGTCATCATGGATCAGTTCGAGAGTATAGGATGTCATAAATTCTATATGTCTGTAAACTACAAGGCGGACATGATGAAATATTATCTTAGTCAGCTTGACTATAAGTACGACATTGAGTTTTTTATGGAGGATAAACCCCTTGGGACTATAGGTAGTGTTTCGCTATTAAAAGGCAAGATTACAACACCGTTCTTTGTTAGCAACTGCGATAGTATCAACGAGCAGGACTACCGTGATGTGTGGGACTACCATGTAAATAACCATAATGACATGACTATTGTGACAATGGTGAAAAGTTTCAAGATACCTTATGGTGTAATTGAGACTGGCGAAGATGGATTAATGACAGCATTGAGGGAGAAGCCTGAACAAACATATCAGGTGAATACCGGTGTTTACATTTTGAATCCAGAATTGATAGATGAGATTCCAGAAGGTGAGTTCTTCCATATAACCCATTTGATGGAGAAAGTACAAGCAAGAGGGGGGCGTGTTGGATGTTTTCCTGTGAGCGAGCATTCATGGAAAGATATGGGCGAGTGGTCTGAATATTTACGAATAATTAATGTATTATAATATGAGTAATAGAGAAAAGTATCACTTTGACGATTTTACATTTGATAATTATAGGCGACTGATAAGACTTGCGAAAGAGAAAGGATTTGAATTTATCTTTCACAAAGATGAGTTCAAGGCTGAACGAAAGGATATAATTTGGAGACATGATGTAGAGTTTGAACCTGACTATGCTTTACGGATGGCTCAGATAGAGCATGAAGAAGCAGCAAAAGCTTCCTATTTTTTTCAATTGCATTGCCAATATTATAATGTGATGGATCCACATTATCGTGAGGTGTTCCATCAGATTATGGATTTAGGACATTGTGTGGGGTTACACTTTGATTCTGCTTATTGGGGAATCTGTGATGAGAGTCAGTTGAATGACTACATTGTTTTAGACAAGGAATTTCTTGAAAAAAATATGGGAGTCGGAATAGATACATTCTCTTTTCATAATACAACACCATTTACACAGAGTTGTCAGGAATATCGCTATGGCGGTTTAATTAATTCCTATGCATACTACTTTAAGGAGCATTATAACTATTGTGGCGATAGCCTTGGTTATTGGCGTTTTGATAGGCTGGAGGATGTTCTGAATGATGATAAGGTACAACATTTGCAGGTATTGACCCATGATGCTAACTGGAATGATGAAATTCTGTCTCCGAGAAAACGTTTTGCCAAGGTAATGAAAGATAGGGCGGAGCGATTGATAAAAGGTCAGGTAGAAAGACTACACGAAATGGGCCATTTGTGTCCTGATGATAATGAGGATTAATATCAAAGAATATGAAAGGAATTGTACTCGCTGGAGGTTCTGGTACACGCCTTTACCCCATCACAAAGGGTGTAAGTAAGCAGTTGCTCCCTATTTATGATAAACCAATGGTTTATTATCCTATCAGTGCGCTGATGCTTGCAGGGATTAGAGATATTCTGATTATCTCTACCCCATATGATTTGCTTGGATTCAAGCGTCTTTTGGGTGATGGCTCTGACTATGGGGTGAATTTCCAGTATGCAGAACAACCTTCTCCAGATGGTCTTGCACAGGCTTTCACTATTGGTAAGGATTTCATTGGAAGCGATTCTGCTTGCCTCGTTTTAGGCGATAATATATTTCATGGTGCTGGATTTACAAAGATGCTGAAGGAGGCTGTTCGTACAGCAGAGGAAGACAAGAAGGCAACAGTCTTCGGATATTGGGTAAATGACCCTGAGAGATATGGTGTTGCTGAGTTTGATAAGGATGGTAACTGTCTGTCAATAGAAGAAAAGCCAGAACATCCAAAAAGCAACTATGCTGTTGTTGGCTTGTATTTCTATCCCAACAAGGTTGTTGATGTAGCAAGCAAGATAAAGCCATCAGCACGTGGAGAGTATGAGATAACAACTGTTAATCAGTGGTTCTTGAATGATAAGGAACTGAAGGTGCAAACCCTTGGCAGAGGTTTCGCTTGGCTCGATACTGGCACCCATGACTCTTTGAGTGAGGCTTCCACATATATCGAGGTACTCGAGAAGCGTCAGGGATTAAAAGTTGCCTGTCTTGAGGGCATAGCATACCGCAAGGGTTGGATTAACGAGAAGAAAATGCGTGAGTTGGCTAAGCCAATGCTAAAGAATCAATACGGAAAATATTTATTGAAAGTAATAGACGAGGTTAAAGCAACAGGAAAGCCCAACTTAGATTAACTTCACAAAAACTGGTCTTTTGTAACAAGATAATCAGCTAATATTACAGTCTTCATATGGATAAGGATGTGGAAAACATAAACAATAATCTAGAATCAAGGGTGGCGATTTTAAATAAGCCTCGAAGTTCAAATCTGGAGTTGTACAGAATTATCTGTATGCTTATGATTGTAGCCCATCATTATGTTGTGAATAGTGGAGTGAGAGCAGCTGATGGACCAATGATGGCTGATCCCACATCTATGAATAGTATCTTCCTTCTATTATTCGGAGCTTGGGGTAAGACTGGTATCAATTGTTTTCTTATGATAACAGGATACTTTATGTGTACGAGCAAGATTACGCTTAGGAAATTCTTAAAGTTAATGGGGCAAATTTATCTTTACAAGCTACTCCTCTATCCTATATTACTTGTTGCGGAATATGAAACATTATCCCCAGTCCGTATTGTGAAGGTTTTAATGCCAACATGGGGATTAAGTGATAATTTTACTGGTTGCTTTATTGCTTTTTGGCTAACTATTCCGTTCCTAAATATATTGGTTCAGAATATGACAAAAAGGCAGCATGAGTTATTACTGTTACTCTTGTTAGGTATGTACACTATGCTTGGTAGTATTCCATCTTTTAAAGTTACTCTGAACTATGTTACTTGGTTTGGTATCATTTATTTTATTGCTTCCTATATTCGAATGTATCCCCATCCTTTATTTAATCATAAGAGATTATGGGGTTATACGACTTTGATAATTGTGATATTAGCTATGTTAAGTGTATACTGGCTTAATTATCGTTTTGTAGCTGACAGTAACAAAATATTTGCTGTTGCAGTTGCAGTTTGTTCTTTTTTGTGGTTCAAAAACATGAATATTAGATACAGCAAAATAATCAATGCCTTTGGAGCAGGTACTTTTGGCGTATTGCTTATACATGCTAATTCAAGTGCGATGAGAACATGGCTATGGAAAGATTTCGTAGATGTGATAGGACATTATGCATTACCTTTTGGACAATTAGTAATGTTTAGCATCGGAGTAGTCCTTGCAGTCTTTATTGTATGCAATTTGATAGATCAATTAAGAATAGCCACTTTGGAAAAATGGTTCTTCAATTGGTATGATAGTAGGCTTGCCCCAAAAGCAGATTTGTTTGTTGATAGGCTAATTAATAATAAAAATAACCCTAAATAAATATGGATAAAAATACAATCACCGTTACCTCGCCGTTGTTGCCCAACCTCGACGAGTTTAATGCAATGCTCAAAGAGATTTGGGCAAGTAAGTGGATTACCAACAATGGTCAGTTCCATAAACAACTGGAAAAGGCACTTGCTGAATACCTGAAAGTACCTTACATCAGTCTGTTCACAAATGGCACGCTGCCATTGCTGACAGCTTTACAGGCTCTTCGCATAACAGGTGAGGTAATCACCACACCATATAGCTTTGTTGCGACTACACATAGCATTTGGTGGAATGGTTGCAAACCTGTATTTGTTGATATAGAAGAAGAAACCTGCGGCATAGATCCAAATAAGATTGAGGCTGCAATTACCCCAAAAACTACAGCTATTATGCCTGTTCATTGTTATGGCAAGCCAGTGAAGATGAAGCAGATTCAAGAGATTGCAGACAAATATGGCTTGAAGGTTATCTATGATGCTGCCCATGCCTTTGGTGTAGAGGTAGATGGAGAGAGCGTCTTGAAAGCAGGTGATATGTCAACACTGAGCTTCCATGCTACCAAGGTCTATAACACCTTGGAGGGTGGGGCTTTAGTATGTCATGATGAGAAAACCAAGCAGCGTATTGACTACCTGAAGAACTTTGGTTTTGCAGGTGAAACAGAAGTTGTTGCACCTGGCATCAACAGTAAGGTTGATGAAGTACGAAGTGCATACGGTCTGCTGAACTTAAAGCAGGTTGATCAAGCTATTGCCAACCGTCAGAAGGTTGCCAATCGTTACCGTGAGGCTCTACGTAATGTTCCTGGCATACGTTTCTTTGATGATATGCTAGGAGTTCGCCATAACTATAGTTACTTCCCCATCTTTATCAATGCTGAGGAGTATGGTATGACTCGCGATGATCTTTACGTCAAGATGAAGGAAGCCAATGTGTTAGGACGTCGTTATTTTTACCCTTTGATTAGTACGTTCAGCACTTATCGTGGTTTGCATAGTGCTGCACCTGATAACCTGCCTATTGCCACTCGATTGGCCAATGAGGTTATTTGTTTGCCGATGCATCATGAATTATGTAAAGAGGATGTTAATAGAGTGATAGAGCTAATAATAAATAATAGATGAGTAAAGTGTCGATTATCGGAGCTGGAGAGGTAGGCGCTTCATGTGCTACCTGTCTTGCAGAGCGCGACTTCGTAAACGAAATAGTCCTTATTGACATTAAACCAGGACTTGCCGAGGGCAAAGCACTGGATTTGCGGCAGAGTGCTGCACTCAAACGATTTGACACTATCGTAAAAGGTGTTACTGGTGATTACTCGGCTGTCGCTGATTCTGATGTTGTAGTCATTACATCGGGTATTACGCGAAAGCCAGGAATGGAACGAAGTGATTTAATCGCTACCAATGCTGGGATTGTACGCGATGTAAGCCAACAAGTGGCGAGACATGCCCCGGGTTGTACTTTAATTGTAGTGAGTAATCCACTGGATGTCCTCTGCTATTGTGCCTTAAAGAGCAGCGGGTTCCCTGACAACCGTGTAATGGGAATGAGCGGATTGTTGGACGTTGCTCGTTATAAGAGTTTTATTGCTGAGGCTCTTCAAGTATCGACTAAGGATATTCAAGCATTGATTCTTGGTGGTCATGGAAAGACAATGGTTCCAATGCCAAGATATACCACTATTGGAGGCATTCCTATCCGTAATCTTTTGAGCGAAGATAAGGTACAAGATGCAATTCGTCGAACGCAGCTTGGTGGTGAAGAAATCATTAGTCATCTTGGACGTAGTGGATGGTATGCTGCTGGTGCAGCCGTTTGTGAGATGGTGGAGGCTGTGATTTGCGATCAGAGACGCGTGTTTCCTGCCTGCGCATACTTGAAAGGGGAGTACGGATATAATGACATATATCTTGGCGTACCTGTAATTATAGGAAAGAATGGTGTAGAGCAGATAATTGAATTAGAACTCGACCCTAGCGATAAGCAGATGTTTGCTATATCCCAACATGAAGTAAAATTAACATTAGAATTATTATCAAAATAGATAGACAATGATTAGAATTTTAGTAACAGGAGCCTGTGGCGTTACATCGCGCTCGGTTGTACGCTCACTCAACAAAAGCGAAATCTTCAAAGGTAAATGTGAGTTCATAGGAACTGATGTTTGCTATAACGAATATGGCATCTACGAGGGCCTTTATAAAAAGGTTTATAAGGTCCCATATTTCAATGACGCAAACTATCGTCCACTAATGGAGAAAATTATTAAGGAGAATGATGTCGAGTATGCAATATTAATACCAGAACCAGAAGTTCTCTATTGGAGTGAGCATCCGTTTGATGTGAAGTTTTTAAGAATACCTCCCCTCTTTGCAAAGAAAGTACTAAGCAAAAAGAGTCTGTATGATTCGCTGTCTGGAAAAGCATATATTCCCAAATACCAGATTATATCCCGTGAAGAGATGATGTTGGAGAGGAATATCTCTCTTAGCTACCCTATGTGGATCAGAGATTATTCTGAAGGAACTACATCTGGTAAAGGATCATTAATGGCATCCAATTATGATGAAGTAAAAGCTTGGGCAACTATCAATCAAGGAATACCTTCATTTATGTTATCCGAGTTTCTGCCTGGTAGGAATTTAGCCTGCTTTACCTTATTCCACGAAGGGAAGTTAATTAAATATGGTGTTGCCCAGCGTATTGATTATTTAATGGGTAAAGTTGCTGTATCGGGCATTACAGGCAATACCTGTAAGGGAAAACTACTCAACGATAAAAGAGTATTTGATGTCGCATACGATGCCGTAATGTCTGTAGTGGGGCAAACAGGAGAAGTTATGAATGGACTTGTTGTAACAGATCTTAAAGAAGATGGGAATGGTAATCCAGTTGTTACTGAAATCAACATACGACATGTCGCGTTTACATCGACTTTTGCGAATGCTGGTTTCAATTTTTCAGAATATCAGCTTCTTTGCTTAATGGGGCGTAAGAATGAGATACCAGACGAACTAACGATTCAATTCCCTGAGGATAATTGTATGCTTAGAGACGTTGATGGGCTTCCTATTTACCTTGATCATTATAAGCCAATAGCAATAGGGGAGTGCTATGAGTAATACATTATTTGGAGCAATAGATTCCCAAGTAGCACCAACTGCTGACATAGATGAGAGTGCTTTGGCTCTCCATAGTAAAGTAGGTGAACATTGCTGGTTAGCTCGCGGAGCTATGTTGTGCTACTCTGAGCTCGGAATTATGTCTTATCTATCAACTCGCTCAAAAGCTTTCTCGTGTTGTATAGGTAATTTCTCTTCTATATCTTGGAATGTTTCAATCGGACCAGCAAATCATGATTATAAACGGGTCTCTTCACATGCAATGCTTTATGCGAAGCGTTTTGGTATGCTTGAGGGGTGTTCTGACCGTTTTTATGACCAGTATGAGAAGGATACTATTGTTGGCAACGATGTTTGGATAGGTTGTAATGCTGTAATAATGCGTGGCGTGCATATAGGCGATGGTGCCGTAATTGGTGCAAATGCTGTTATAACTAAAAATGTTGCGCCTTATTCAGTAGTGGGAGGGATAAATCGTGTTCTAAAGCAAAGATTTGATAGTGAAATAGTAGAGAAATTACTGGAAATAAAATGGTGGAGTTATCCTTTAGAAAGAATTAAGTGTAACATTAATCTCATTGCACAAGAACCATCTCTGGAGTCTTTGGAGATTCTTCAACAAAAATTAGAAGGTTGAAAGTTTTATTAATATGATTTTATGGAAAATTTGAATTATGCACCTATCCTGATACCTACATTGAACCGATATGAACATCTGAGGCGGTGTGTAGAATCATTGGCTAAGAACAAACTAGCCAAAGAGTCAGAGTTGGTGATAGGTTTGGACTATCCTCCACAAGAGAAATACCAAGAAGGATGGGAAAAGATTAAAGAGTATCTGCCTACAATAACTGGATTCGGGAAAGTTACTATATTATCCTCAGATGAAAATATTGGAGCAGCTCAAAATAGCGATAAGTTAAGGAGTTATGTAAAAGATCTGGGGTATGATTCGTTTATTTTGACAGAAGATGATAATGTTTTTTCTAAAAACTTCCTAGAGTATATAAATTGGGGATTAAAGGCGTTTAAAGATGATAAAAGAATGTTGGCAGTTTGCGGTTTTAAGCGAGTTGATACATCCTTTTTAACAAATAACGTGTATATCTATCCACAATTTGTTGCGTGGGGGTATGGTATGTGGTTCGATAGAAGGGAAAAATTAGAGAAATGGACGGATTTTTCAGTACTCGAAGAATATGTAAAGAATCAGCCTATATCGTTAGTGTTTACTTCTGATGTTTATAGGATGGTAACTGTAATTAGGATGATAAAAAATCGTTATATTTTGGGCGATTCTTTACCTTCCTTTATTCCTGAAGAAGAGCGTTATTGCTTGTATCCAGCAATCTCAAAAGTAAGAAATACTGGATTTGATGGAAGCGGTTTGCATTGTAATAATATTAGTAAAGAGCTTACAGACCAATATCACTCATTGGTTATAGATGATTCTTCGAGCTTTACTCCTCATATTAATGGACCCTTGTATGATATTAGACTAAAATCGGTTTATAATGCTGTTTATAAACGATCATTCAGTTTAAAACGGCATATGAAGGCTGCTATATCTTATCTTGTATATAGAATCAAGGGGAAATATTGGAGAATCCCATAATTAACCCAACAATGAATAATAGTAATAAAATTATACTAAATACGGCAGTCTCCTATGCTGCTTTGCTAATAAAAATGATAGTGGGTTTTTTCACTGTCAGATTTGTATTGCAGGCATTGGGAGAGGTGGATTATGGTGTCTATATTATTGTTGGAGGTATTGTAGCCATGCTGGATGTTTTGAATAAAAACATGTCAAACACATCCATGCGCTTTTTGGCTCATAGTCTTGGAAACAAGAATAAAGAAGAAATATATGTCACATTCAATACGACTGTCTATATACATTATATAATTGGTTTTATAACTATTTTGATATTGGAGCTTGGCGGTTTCCTCATGTTTGAGTATCTCGTCAATATTCCATCTGACAAAATAACTGATGCGAAGATAATCTATCAGTTTATGATAGTTACAACCTTCATTGCTGTGATATCAGTGCCTTACGATGCAGTGACCAATGCGCATGAAAAAATCTGGATGCTGTCAGTCTTTGACATTTTTGGAATATTATTAAGTTTGTCGCTGGCGTTGTTCCTATTAGTATATGACGGAAATCGACTGGTCATGTATGGCTTTTGTTTAATGCTTATACAATTGCTGTTGAGAATAGCAAAAGTCAGATACGCAAAAAAGAATTTCATAGAGTGTCGTAAAATAGAAAAGGCGTATTTTGACAAACGTCGCATGAAAGAGATATTCTCTTATACTGGTTGGAATTTACTCGGGTCAATAACTGGTTTGTTTAGGGGACACGTCAGAGGCCTGATAATTAATATGTTCTTTGGCGTGAGATTAAATGCGGCAGAAGGCATTTCACGACAAGTAGGAACACCGTTAAATATGGTGGTGACCAGCATGACTCGTGCTATAAATCCTCAAATAATGAAAAGTGAGGGGGCAGAGGATCATGAGAGGATGAAATATTTAGTTGCTATTGGATCGAAATATTCTACATTCCTTTTTGCCATAGTCGGTATTCCGGTCTTAATAAACACCCCTTTCTTATTAAATGTTTGGTTGAAGCAAGTTCCTGATTATGCTGTTATTTTTTGCCAATTGACCATCATGGCTATGCTAATGGAAAAATTCACTTTTCAGATAGTTCATGCCATCAACGCAGTTGGTAGGATTCGGAATGCCCAACTAGCTGGTATATTAAATGAATTTATAGTTATTCCTATTGCATATTTACTATTTAAGAATGGTTATCCACCATATACAATCTATATATTGACGCTGTTCTCAATATTTTGTGGGTCGTTATTGCGCTTCTATTTTGGATGGAAAGTGGCAGGGATTAATCCGCGAACATTTATAGGGATGGCCGTTCTACCCGTTCTGTGGCCCATCATTATTGCCACATCTCTTTCGATAGTGCTACAGATGTTTATTGTTGAAGGTTGGATTAACTTTATTGTTGTTTCATTTTTATTCTGTGCTGTTTTCCTGTTTTTGTTTTGGCTAATTGGAATGAGACAGGAAGAACGTCAGCGCTGGATAAAAATTGCAAGACAATTTAAAGATAAAATTAAAAGATAGAAAGAGTATGCAAGACAAAAAAACAATAATATTTTTATGCCATTTTTCTAATGCTGACGTTAGAAATCAACTCGATCTAAAAGAATACACTTTTAGGAACGCACTATATAAATTGCAAAACAAAGAGACTTTACATTACAATGACTTTGCAATATGGGTATCGGATTATATTAAGGAGTTCGAAAAACATAACGAATACGAATTCCATATAGTCTCACCACACAAAGGGATGAAACGGAATCGTCAAGATTTTCAACAGAATGGAATCTATTATCATTTCTTTAAGTGTGACAGTAATTATATATGTGACTGGCTCAACCATCGTTTTCATTTAGAGGAGAAGAATAACTACCAAAAGAATAGGGGTCTTATAAAAAAGATTGCCGACGGGATTCGACCTGATTTGGTAATACTTTGTGGCGCAGAAAACCCATATTATTCAGTAGGAGTCTTGGATGTGCAAGATAAACCCATATATGTGATATTACAGACACTGTTGAATGATCCTAAACGTATAGAAATGAAAGTTGGTACTGCCTATCGAAGGAAGGTAGAGAAAACCATTTTCAGACATTCGCGCTATTTCAGTGTCACTGGAGAGAAACCTATTGCTAAAATTAAAGAGTTTAATAGCAATGCGGTCATACTTCCTTCGGTTTTCCCCACACATAGGCCTATTATTGAAAAGTCCGAGACTAAAGAGTTTGATTTCGTGTTTTTTGCAAGGAATGTATCCAAAAATAAAGGAATAGAGGATGTGCTCAAGGCTATGTCTATTGTCGTTAAATCTCATACTGATATGTCCTTAAATATCATTGGGGACTGTAATCCTGATTATAAAGAGCAACTGGAGGACTTAATTGTAGTTGGAGGTATAGATAAAAATGTGCATTTTGCGGGCTTCTACCAGCAAGTAGAGGAAATGTATAATCATGCAGTAAAAGCCAAAACTGCTGTTTTGCCAGGTATAACGGCCGCTTTGAACAGTACCATTCGGGAAGCGATGTTTATGGGATTGCCAACAGTGTGTTATCGGACAAGTGCAACAGATATTATTAATAAAGATAAAACCTGTTTGTTGGCAGCACCAATGGGTAATGTGGAAGAACTTGCAAGACTTATGTGCATGTCGATTGAAAAACCTGATATGGCTTTAGAAGTTGAAAGGAACGGAAAAGAATATGCAGAAAGAGAATTTAGTAATAGAGCCATTGTGGATAAGCTATTAGAGAATTGCAGGTTAATAATCGAAGAAAAGGTATGAAGTTAACAATAAAAGATTTAACAAGATTCCTTGGCAAGAATCTTATTGCTGTTTTAGGGAGCAACAAGGATGCTTATGTAGATAATCTTGCTGATGTAGAGCATACGAATGAGCATACCCTTGATTGGGTAATGCCCAATAAAACAAACAAACAGGAAATAGTAGAGGCAAGTAAGGCCAAGTGTTTGCTTGTTGATGCGGCGGTTTTATACACCGAGACACTTAAGGAACAAGGTAAAGTCCTCATGGTTGTTAAAGAACCCAAACGCTCATTGGCAGAGATTGGTAATCAGTTCTTTGTAGAAAAGCCACAGGCAGGTATCCATCCAACTGCTATTATTTCGAATGAGGCTACAATCGGTGAAAGTGTTTATATCGGCCCGTATTGCATAATCGGCAAAGCTATAATTGGCGACAATTGTGTGATAGATAGTAATGTTCGCATATATGATGGTGTTACTATGGGCAGAAACTGTTCTATCAAGTCTGGTGCAGTACTTGGAGGAGAAGGCTTCGGCTTTGAACGTGACTCAGAAGGAAATAAATTCAGATTTCCACAACTGGGTCATCTGATTATGGGAGATGATGTGGAAGTGGGTGGTAACACTTGTATCGACAGGGGGGCACTCTCGGATACCATTATTGGCGACCATACGAAGATAAATAATCTCTGTCACATTGCACATAACAATAAAATAGGACGTAATGTTACGATAACAGGATGTGTAAATGTTTCAGGTTCAAATACCATCGAAGATGATGTATGGATAGCACCTAATGCCTCAATCAAGGGCTTTGTACATATAGGAAAAGGTGCTGTAGTGGGTATGGGAGCAGTCGTCACGAAATCGATACCGGATAACGAGACATGGATTGGAAATCCCGCCCATAAAATGGACCGGAAATGAAAGCTGAAGATTTGATGTACATCGTTTATTGTTTTTGTGGAATAATTATAATGGGTTTATTATAAGGAATTAAGTTACTATGGGAATAAAATTTACAGTACCCAATCTGTATCTCTTGGTAGTGTTTGTTATGACCTTTAATGCTGTTCAATATTGGCCAATACCCGGTATTGTCATCATATCAATGGCTATCGGCATTCTTCTACCATTTAGTACGAATAAAAAGTTCTTTTCAACAAATCTTGTTGGGTGGTTGTTTCTATATGTGCTTATTGTTTGGTTGAATAATGTAGCTGGGGATGCATATTTGAGTAACACTATGATGCTGCTCCATAGCTTTATGGGGTTGTATGTGTCTTTTTCGTTGACCTATTATGTTTATGAGAAGGGAGATGTTAATCTGCAACAGTGGGTTATTTTTATCTTAATATTTATCTTATTATGGACAACGATTGCTACATATATTTTTGATAAGGAATTCCCTGGTATTGTGCGTTTGTTATATCGACAAAAAGTAAAGGGCGGAGACGAAGTGGTTGTTATTCCCAAATTTTTTTATATGATGGGCTTGTCAAGTTATTCGCAACCTCATGCTTTACCTATATTAATACCAGCCTTTGTTATGGGGCTTAGGAATAGTAACGCAAAGAAACTAATTAGGCTGGCAATGGCAATAGGTCTCGTTAGTTGTATGATGTTGCTTTATTTTTCTGGCGCTTCCGGCGCTCTGACAGTGGGTGTAATGATTTTAATCTGTTCTCTTTTGGTTACTAAGGGCTCTACTACAAAGAACCTATTCAGGTTGATGTTCGTTTTACTCTTATTTCTTCCGTTTATCTTGGAAGCCCCGTTCGTGTTGGGCCTGCTGGATTGGTTGGATGGTTTAGTGGGTGATGAAAGTTTTTTCCATGTAAAAATAATGGACATTGAAGATACAATTATATACGGAGATGCTTCTGGTGATGTTGAGGCGCGTCAAGGTAAGTACGATAAAACCTTGGATGCTATTGTTGATAATTTGATGATTGGAACGAATGAAGGTAGTGGAGGTCATTCTGCGCTTTTTGATAGGCTTGCATCATTAGGTTTGGTGGGCTTTATCCCTCTTATAACCATGATGATACTTCAAATTAAATATGCAGTAAAACATATAGACCGTCAGTATTTGTTTTATTATTATTTAGGGGTATTAGCTGCATTTTTAATGATAACCACAAAAAATATAGCAGGGTGGGATACGTGGTTCTTCTTATTTACCGCGTTGCCATTTATGGTAGATTTGAATAGTAAAGGCTTCCCTTCTTTCTCGAAACGCACTAAAAAACATCATAATTAAGCATGAAGACGGTTTATTTTATATATAATTCCTATAAGCCCAATAATGCCGCTAACAATCGAGCAATGGCTTATTTGAGAGCCTTGTCCACGCTGGATTTTAAGATTAAGGTCTTGTACATAATGCCCGATGAACGATTTAGTCGTATAACGGATTCATTGCCAGGAATTAGTATTGAATATTGTTGGGAGAAGAATTATATTAAACATCGTTTGTTTAAGAACTTCTCATATTTCTTATATCTATATAAAATATATCATCGTGTTCAACCTGGTGATATTGTGTATTTGTATGGTGGTGTTGATTTATTATGGCTACTCACTCGAAAGGCAGGTGTGAAGGTCTTTTATGAGCGAACAGAACATCCTTTAGTACATCCAGCCAAAGGTCGCCTATGTCATCCTTCAATAAAGAGATACCTAGGCTACTGTAGGAAGGTAGAAGGCCTGTTTGTAATAACGACATGCCTCCGTGATTATTTTGTGGATAATGGTATCCCAGCAGATAAAGTGACCATCGTAAATTCCATTGTTGACACATCGCGTTTTGAAGGCTTGGTAAAACAACCTTCCGAACCTTATTTCGCATATTGTGGTAATGGAAATAACCGGAAGGATAAGGTAGATGAACTGATTAAAATTTTTGCACGTGTAGCCAATAGACACTCAAATATTAAGTTTTATATCATTGGACCGACGAAACAAGTTTATAAAGATGAGCAGGACAATGTACAACTGGTTCATCAACTTGGCTTAGACAATCGGGTCGTCTTTACTGGGATGAAGCCTTCAAGTGAGATTCCTCAATTGTTGGTGAATGCTACCGCATTGTTTCTTACGAGACCCGATACATTGCAAAACCGAGCAGGCTTTTCAACGAAGTTGGGTGAATATCTGGCATCAGGAAATCCTGTTGTAGCTGCGGGCGTAGGCGATATTCCAATGTATCTGAAAGACCGCCAAAACGCATTTGTTTATAGCCCTGGTGATCAAGAAGCTTTAGAGGGTGCAATGGAATTTATACTTACCCATCCAGAGGATGCACATCGAATTGGAATTGCAGGTCGTGAAACGGCTCATCGTCATTTCAATGCACTTATCGAAGCCAAAAAACTTATTGCGTTATTCCAGTGAAAAGCCGTATTAAATAATAAACTTAATGATATGAAAAAAATAGCAATAGCAGGGTATCACTATTCCGGATGCGGAGTTATAGATGATCTATTCAGAGAGTTTGACAATGTGGCACAGCCTATGTCTGAATGTGAAAGCCGCTATCTGCAGGAGGCGGATGGCGTTTCAGATTTGGAATATCACCTTGTTGAGAACCCACATAGAAAAAAAATAGACTTGGCAATAGCACGTTTTTTACGTTATTGCAAAGTGTCGGAAAAAGGATACGAAAGGGTATATGGCCCAAATTGGTATCAAATGTGCGAGGATTATGTCAACAGCCTTTTGAAGTTTAAATATCAAGGATATATACTAAGCCATTTACGGGAGAAGAGCAGCTATTATCCATTTTATGTTAAGTGGATGACAAGGTTTCAACGGTTTGTTCCTAAAAAATGGCGGAATTCGCCTCGGCATAATTATTTCCCCAACGAGATGATATATCATGCAATGCTCTCAGAAGAAGAATTCTTGTCAAAGACACAGGCATTCACTGAGCGTCTTGCCGAAAGCATGATAACAAATAAAAAGGCGGAATATGTCATGGTTGACCAGATGTTTGCTGGTAATAATCCCGACAGGTATCTTCGCTATGTAAACGATGTGAAAGCATTTGTTGTGGATAGGGATCCTCGTGACTTGTATATTAATCAAAGGAATATGGATGACCACATGTTACCGGTAGATCCTCACCAGTTCTGCGTACATTTCCGAGATATTAGAACTAGGATAGGAAAAGAGAACCCCAACGTGATGTATTTGATGATTGAGGATATGATATACCATTATGACGAGATGGTTCCTAAAGTCTTGGAATTTGTTGGTATAGACGCCTCGCACCATGTTACTCCCAAGAAGTATTTCGATCCCTCAATTTCTGTTAAGGGAACACGTACATGGGAACGCTATCCTCAATACGCAGAAGCTGTGAAAGTTATTGAGAGAGAACTCCCTGACTTTTTATATCATTATTAAGACTGATGAAATATGAAAATACTAATAGCAGGTGATTACGTGCCTAGGAATCGTTTAGCCCCGCTGGTTAAAGAAGGTGCGTTTGATGTTCTTTTTGGCGAGGTAAGAGACATTGTTAGGTCTGTTGACTATTCGATGGTGAATTTTGAGAGCCCTATTGTAGAAGAAGGTGATATCCCTATATCAAAATGTGGCCCCAATCTTCAATGTACGAAAGATGCAGTAGAGGCCATAAAATATGCAGGGTTCAAATGTGCCACTTTGGCCAATAATCATATCCGTGACTTTGGAGACGAAGGGGTGTCACGAACCATGCAGACTCTCAAATACAAAGGGATGGATTTTGTGGGTGCAGGTAAAAACCTGGAAACTGCGGGTGCAATTCTGTACAAACAAATATGTGGTAAAACCATAGCAATAATCAATTGTTGTGAAAACGAATTCTCTATTGCCACTCCCAACCTCTATGGGGCAAATCCTCTGAATCCTGTGCGGCAGTATTATGCTATACAAGAGGCCAAGGATAAGGCTGATTATGTTTTAGTAATAGTGCATGGTGGTCATGAGCATCACCAGCTTCCAAGTCCGAGAATGCAGGACACATATCGTTATTTTATAGACTTGGGGGCGGATGTAGTAATAAACCACCACCAGCATTGTTATAGTGGTTTCGAAACATATAAAGAGAAGCCCATCGTATATGGTACGGGTAATTTCTGCATGGATAAGAATCCCGTAAGAATAAGACAAATATGGAACTTTGGGTACATGGTTGTTTGGGATACCGAACAGCCTTCTTATATTCAGATAATACCTTATGAACAGTGTGGCGAGACCCCGGGAGTACACCTGCTCTCTTCTGATGCTTTTGATGACAGGTTACAAGAAATTAATAAAATAATAGTCGACAGAGAGTTGCTGATAAAAGAAACGGAAAAATACTATTCTGAATCTTCTAAAACTGTTGTAAATATACTTGAACCAATTCAAAATAAATTTATAGCAGGACTCCAACATCGTCATTTCCTCCCATCTTTAATAACAAGGAAATGGCTTCTTAAACTCCAGAACTATGTTCTATGTGAGTCTCATCGAGATAAAATGGATTATTACTTTAAAAATCGATAATATAATATGAATATAAAGTTATTGACTCAACCGGAAGCGGTACGTATTTACTTATTGAAAAGATTTAGCTGGATGATACCAGCCAAGTATTATCTTGAAATGCTATTTCATGTGCGAATGGGTTATAAACTCAATATAAAATCCCCGCGAACATTTAATGAAAAATTACAGTGGCTGAAATTATATGACAGAAAGCCAGAATATCCTAATATGGTTGATAAATTTGAGGTAAAGGAATACGTTAGGGGTATTTTAGGTAACGAATATATTGTACCTCTTTTGGGCGTATGGGAAAAGCCAGAAGACATAGAATGGGGAAAACTGCCAAATCAGTTTGTTCTGAAAACGACACATGGGGGCGGATCTACGGGTGTCGTAATATGTCCTGATAAGAAATCCTTTGATAAAGAAAAGGCGATATCTGTTCTGAACAAGAGCATGAAAGATAATATTTGGTCTGAGCTTCGAGAATGGCCATATAAAAACTTACATAAGAGAATTATAGCAGAGGAATATCTTACGGATCAAACAAATAGCGTTAATGGCGATTTGAATGATTATAAATTCTATTGTTTTAATGGAAATGTAAAATATTGTGAGGTTATAACGGGAAGAAGAACCAAGAAGCAAATAGACTTCTTTGATTTAAATTGGAATCACATGGATTTTACTTTCAATGGCTATGATTTTGCCGATCAACGACCACAGAAACCCAAATGTTTTGATACCATGGTCGAGGTGGCTGGCAAACTGTGCAAGGACAAACCTTATTCGAGAATTGATTTGTATGTAATAGGAAATAAAGTGTACTTTGGAGAAATTACTTTTTACCCGGCTTCCGGATTCAGAGGATTCCATCCAGATGAGTGGAATATACGCTTAGGCGATATGATAACATTACCAGTAAAAACAAATAAATAAAAATTATTATGGATTATAAAGAAGAAGCTATTAAACTAATAGAGGCTAATAGAATTTCTACAACGGAAGTAGGTGATGTTTTGGGAAAAACCGGTCAGATAGACGGTGTTCGCCCTCTGATTCAAGGTATGTTTAAAGCAGGCGAGGTAAAATTCATCTATGCTATAAACAACAGCAACTACGAGGTTCACCAGCAGTTGGCTGAATCAGATGATATTGAAGGAAAAATCCTGTTTGTCTATAATGTTAATTGTGACCGATCTGTATTTGGGGATTTGGTGAGCAAATACATCATGCTTTACAAACGAGCAAAAGCCATTGTTATCAATGGAAAGTTGCGTGATGCTCACTCATTAATAAAGGAAAAATATCCCATCTGGCTTGAAGATGTGAGCCCTATTGGATGTGTAAATAAGATTAACGGCCCAGCAATTGACGAAACCTTATACAAAGAACTTAAAGAAAAGTATGATGGTTCTATTATGGTATGCGATGATAGTGGCGTAGTGATGATACCAAAGGAAAAGATTAACGAAGAGTTAATTAAGAAACTGAATTTCATTGAGCTACAGGAGGATATTTGGTTCTATTGTGTGGATACACTCAAAATGTCAACATATGACACGGTTTGCAAAAAGAAATATCTAGAAGAGGATATCCTTCCAGCAGCCATGTATGAAAAATTGAAGGAATTTCAATAATGTTTGTTTATGTTGACTAAACAAATAAATGTAATGATGGATAGAGAATAAAGACCGTAGCAAGTATTATAAAAATGGCATTTAACTCTTTCTCATTCTGGTTTCTATTTCCATTCATTTTTGTGTTCTACTGGGCGATACCTGCCAAGTGGAATATATGGCGTAAGGTTTGGCTTCTTGTCGTGAGCTACTTGCTCTACATGAACTGGAAACCGAGTTTCGCTATCATACTTTTAGGTGTTACTCTGATAACTTATTTGGGCGGAACATTGTATGATGGTGGGAAAAAGAAGAACCTAATATGGCTGTTGACATTACTGGGTATTCTGCCATTGTTGGTTTTCAAATACTATAACTTCCTCAATGATAGCGTAAGCACTTGGCTTGCATCTGTGGGATTACAGTTTGCCCTCCCTGGATTGAATTGGGCTATACCTGTAGGTATCTCGTTCTTTACATTCCAAGCTGTTGGCTACATGCTGGATGTGTACCATGGACGGGTTAAGGCAGAGATGAACTTATTGGACTACTTGTTATTTGTATCCTTCTTTCCTCAGGTTATGTCAGGTCCTATTAGTAAGGCAGATGAACTGTTGCCGCAGATAAAGACACCGCATAAGTTTGACTACGAGCAGGGGAAGCAAGGATTGAAATACCTCCTATGGGGTATGTTCATCAAACTGGTCATTGCAGATCGTTTGGGCCTGTTTGTAGATACAGTATATGCAAATTATATTCACTATAGCGGATCTACCTGCTTTGTCGCAAGTATTTTCTACACTTTGCAGATTTATTGCGACTTTGCTGGTTATTCGTTGATGGCTATTGGTATTGCGAGAACACTGGGTTTCAATTTGATAAATAATTTCCGTAGGCCTTACCTTGCAGTCAGTATAACAGATTTCTGGAGAAGATGGCATATCTCGCTGACCAGATGGCTCACACAACAAGTGTATATACCCCTTGGTGGTAGCCGTTGCAGCAAAATAAGAACTTATTGGAATATATTTGTTACCTTTCTTGTGAGCGGTATTTGGCATGGAGCAAATTGGACGTTTATCGTTTGGGGCTGTATGCACGGCCTGTTCCAAATTGTAGAGAAAGCACTGGGATGGCAGAAATATGAAGGTAAGAATTGGTTCGAAAAAGGATTTAGGATTATCGTAACCTTCATGCTAGTGAATTTGGCATGGGTGTTCTTCCGTATGCCTAATATTAGCGATGCATATACCATGATAACAAGAATGATTACAGACGTTGGTGTTCCAGACATGTCTGATATGGGTAACACAGGGTTGATAGCTGCTGTAATTTCTATTACCATTTTGTTATTTAAAGATTTGCGGGACGAGTTTTTCTATAGAAGACTTAGTTCCTTAAATACCCCAATAGCAAGGTGGACGGTATATGTATTATTATTCAGCATGATTATAAGTCTGGGTGTGCTGGATGGTGGTCAATTTATATATGGTCAGTTTTGAATCATGAAAAAATATATATTCAAGATTATTCTCTTCTTTGCCATTGTTGTGGGAGTTGACCAAATCTATGGCTTTATATGCAGTTATATGATCGAGCATACGCAGTCAGGAGACACGGCTCTTACTTTCAATATTTTCAAAAAAAATAAATATGACATAATGATTCTAGGCTCCTCCCGATGTGTCTGTCATTATGATGACAAGATGATGAGCGATACCTTGGGAGTAAAGGTTATTAATGCAGGGACAAAGGGAAATGGTATCATAATGATGTATGGTTTATACAATATCATACCCCAAGAGAACAAACCGAGGGTACTTGTATATGATGTGGAGCCTGCATTTGATATTTTAGCTTATGAGAATGATGATCATAATAAGCGATATTTATCGGGGCTAAAATTCTTTTACAAAGAGCCAATCATTAAGCAGATATTTGAGTCTATAGATCCAAAAGAGAGACTAAAAATGTATTCGCATTTATATCAATATAACTCTTATTTTTTTCCACTGGCAAAAGATTATTTACTTTCGAACAATGTTAAGACGAGTTGTTACGATCCATCCTATAAACAATATACCAAACCCAAAAACGGCCATAAACTACGGAGTGACTATGACAGTCTAAAATTGTATTATTTTGAACAATTGATAAAAGATACAAAAAGGGATGGTGTTCAGATGGTTGTCGTAGCTTCGCCCAAATACAATGAGAGCTCATGTATATTATTACAACCTGTTGAGGATTTATGTAAACAATATAATATTCCATTCTTTAATTATTATCTTGATATGCAGGATACCAAATGGTTCTGTAATAAGATGCATTTAAACTATGATGGATCACAGGAATTTACAAAGGTCTTTTCTAAACGACTTCAGAAAGAAATTCATATAAGATAAATCAATAAAAAACAATAAGAATGAAAGCATTAATTCTTAATTCGGGCTTAGGCTCTAGAATGGGTGTAATCACTAATGAACACCCGAAATGCATGACGGAAATTTCGTATAAGAATACCATTTTAAGTAGGCAATTACGTATGCTTGCCTCATTTGGTGTGGAAGAGGTAGTAATGACCACGGGCTATTACGACAAGGTGCTGGTGGACTATTGTGATAAACTCCATCTCCCCTTGAAGTACACCTTCGTGAACAATCCTCTTTACGACAAAACCAATTACATCTACAGCATCTATTGCGCAAAGGATGCTCTGAAAGATGATGACATCATATTGATGCATGGAGACCTTGTCTTCGAGAGCCTGGTGATGGAGGCCGTGATTGATAGCCCTGTGAGCTGCATGGCAGTAAGTAGCACTCTGCCTCTGCCGGAGAAAGACTTCAAAGCAGTCATTAAAGACGGCAAGATTGAGAAGGTAGGCATTGAGTTCTTTGACAACGCAATGGCGGCTCAGCCCCTCTACAAGATTCTAAAAGAGGACTGGTTGGTATGGCTCCAGAACATCGAGAAGTTCTGTGAAAGCGACAACCGCAAGGTGTACGCTGAGAACGCCTTTAATGAGGTATCAGACAAGTGCAAGATCTATCCTTGTGATGTGAAGAATATGCTCTGTGCAGAGATTGACACTCCTGAAGACCTTGAAGTGGTCAGCAAGAAGGTGGCTGAAATTAATGAGCGTACAGTATATATGTGCTTCTCTACAGAGTATATTCACTCTGGTCACATGGCTATCATCAACAAGGCACGTCGTCTGGGCCGTTTGATTGTTGGTGTTCTCTCAGATGAGGCTATCTCCAGCTTCAAGCGCTACCCGCTGATTCCTTATGAGGAGCGCAAAGCTCTCTTTGAGAATCTGGCCGGTGTGGAGCGTGTGGTGGAGCAAAAGACTCTTTCTTATAAAGAGAATCTCGAAGCCCTGCGTCCTGACTATGTGGTACACGGTAACGACTGGTGCGAAGGTTTCCAGAAACCTATCCGTCAGGAAGTATGTGAGATTCTTTCAGAATATGGTGGAAAGTTGGTGGAGTATCCTTACAGCAACAATCCCATGTATAAGGAGCTGGATGCTAACCATCGTGCAGAAGCCAGTATGCCAGATGTCCGTCGTGGCCGTTTGCGCAAGCTCATCAACATGAAGGGACTGGTAACAGCTATGGAGGCTCATAGTGGTATTACCGGTCTGATTGTGGAGAATACCAAGGTTCTTCAGGACGGCAAGACCTATCAGTTTGATGCCATGTGGGTCAGCTCTCTTTGCGACTCTACAGCCAAGGGTAAACCCGACATTGAACTGGTGGATATGACCAGCCGTTTCCGCACCATTGATGACAT
>JAEEGL014650415.1_pt1 | contig 25795 bp, 21 predicted proteins | sample 9134231 | NCBI WGS metagenome assembly JAEEGL01 (sample SAMN16246548, study PRJNA631951) | gut metagenome | biome: gut microbiome; feature: rumen; material: fiber-attached | host: Bos | place: Iran: Karaj | collected 2018-10 | reverse complement strand
TGCTCCATTGTGTTGAAGTTGAAAGCGGGGATAGCATAGCCACCAGCCACTGCTCTCTTGAACATCTCGCGGGTATTTACGAGACCCAAATCCTTGTAATTTACCATAATTTTTTTATTTATAAAAGATATTATCTCAAATTTTCGAGCGCAAAGTTACGAAAAAAAAGTGAAGAGTGAAAAGTGAAAAGTGAAGAATTTTATTGCCATGGCTCCTTTTTTTAGATAATTTGCAATGACAACAGACTATAGAGTCTGATTTTGTCAAACGCACTTGTCAAAGCGATAGCAAATTTTTCACTATACCCTTTACCCTTAAACCAGCGTGTGCTGCTCCAGATAAGCCATCACCTCGTCCTTATAGTTGTCGGAGACAGGGATGTACTGGTCGCCGAAGACAATACGCAGACGGTCGATAGAATGAACTTTCGACATGTGAACGATATAACTGCGATGGGTGCGCAGAAATTCGGGGTGGGGCAGGTAGTCCTCTAAGCGCTTCATAGACATGAGCGACATGAGTTTCTCGCCAGACTCCAGATAGAAGCGCACATAGTCCTTCAGTCCCTCGATATAGAGTATATCGTCCAGGTCGAGGCGCAAGAGCTTGTATTCGCTCTTCACAAAGAGGAATCGGTCACGCAAGTAAGAATCCTGCTTCTTCTGTACAGCAAACCAGTCAAGCGCTTTGTCTGTAGATCTCAGGAAGTCCTCATAGCCGATAGGTTTCAACAGGTAGTCGAGCGCGTTGACACGGAAGCCCTCAATGGCATATTGCGAGAAGGCTGTAGTGAAGATGACCTTCGTTTCATGTGGCAGAATCTTGGCAAATTCGATGCCACTGAGTTCTGGCATCTGGATGTCCAAGAACAACAACTGAACAGGATTATCACGCAAGTCGCGCATCGCCGTTACAGCACTGTTATAAGTACCCTTTAATTCTAAGTAAGGGGTTTTCTTAACATAACTTTCTAAAAGACCCGCAGCCAGAGGCTCGTCGTCAATGATAGCACAAGATATAACCATTGGATTTTATGTTTTATGTATTTGTATCTATTGTGATTTTTGAGAAGTAGGTCTTTCCATCATCGGTAAGTCCTTTCTCCCAAATGTGTTTCCCAGGGTATAAGAGTTGCAGTCGGCGCTCCACCTGCTGCAAACCGATGCCATGACCGCTACGGTCTTGTTCCGTCTTGGGGAAATTGGAGTTACGGATGTCAAAGGTAACTTCTCGCTTGGCTTTATCGATAAAGACCTTAATATGTACGAAACTGGGTTCCGTGGGACTGATGCCATGCTTAAAGGCATTCTCAACAAGAGAGATGATGAGCATCGGCGAGATACGCAGGTCGCACGTCTTGCAATTGACTTCAAACACCACATCTACAGATGCTGGCATTCGTAACTTCATCAGACTGACGTAGTTCCTGATAAAATCGACCTCTTCTTTCAAAGCCACTGTGGGTTCCTGATACTCGTAGAGCATATGACGCAGCATCTTCGACAGTTCCATGATGGCCTCCTGGGCCCTTTCGGCACTGATGGCTGTCAGGGCATAGATATTATTCAGAGTGTTAAGCAGGAAATGTGGATTAATCTGGTTGCGCAGATTCTTTAGTTCTGCCTGTGCACGCGCAGCTTCTGTCTCTTTCAGCTTCTGGTCTGTGTTGACCCATTGGCGTGCCAGTGCCAGTGCTGTGGCACCAGCAGCAAAGACAGCTAAATTAAGACTGTCGCGTACAATGTATGAAACAGTGCCAAGCAGGTCGTAAGTACGTCTCGTGACATGGGTGTTGAAAATCTCATTGGTATATTGCATCCAGTAGTGTAGGGTGACACCAAGCACAGTGAGGAGCACAACATTGATGAGTAGGTCGTAACGATGTTTGCCTTCGACAAAGAACTTAGGGGCCAGAACCAGATAATTGAGATAGAACACAATCATCAGGAACAGGGGCTGCATACACGTCATCAAATAGTGTGTGCCGTTGAATCCCGTACCCCTCCAGTAGGTGAGGGGTGACAGGAAGAGGAACGCCCAAAGGGCAATATGGCACATGCCTGCAATATGCTTATTCATGTCGGATAGCTTCTATGGGGTCCATGCGGGCGGCTTTGATAGCTGGTACATAACCAAAGCCTACGCCGATAATAACACATACGAGGAATGATACGTAGATGCTCCATGCCGGTACACTGCTGGGCATACCAAACATAGGAACGAGTAACTCACTGGCACTGCACCCTACGATGATGCCTAACAGACCTCCTGTTACACTAATCAGTACTGACTCAATGAGGAACTGAAGGGAGATGACTGCACCCGTAGCGCCTACAGCCATGCGGAGACCAATCTCTTTGGTACGTTCGGTGACACTTACCAGCATAATATTCATAATGCCGATACCTGCTACCAGCAGTGAGAAGGCGGCAGCAACTACAAGGATGAGGGTTACCATGTCCATAGTCGTTGACATGGTCTCCATCATCTCGGCCTGAGAACGGATGGTGAAGTCATCAGCTGCTTCGCCTTTCAATTTGTGGTTGTCGCGTAACATCTGTGTCAGCTCTTCGATGGCTGCGTCAGAGAGATCCTCGGTGATAGCTGAACAGACGATGCTTGAGAACCAGGTCTGTGCAGCGATACGTTTCATCACGGTGGTATAGGGCGCAATAATCACATTATCCTGATCCATACCCCAAGAGTTATAGCCTTTGGCTTTTAGTACACCCACGATAGTCATAGGAATAGACTTAAAACGGATGGTCTTGCCAATAGGGTCGACACCTTCGCCAAAGAGTTCGGTAACGATAGTCTTTCCTACCACCACTTTCTTAGCGGCCTTGTTGATATCCTCTTCAGTGAAACAATCGCCGCGTTCCACGGGCCACTGTTTGATATCCAGGTATTCCGTACTCTCACCATAAATGGTGGTTGTTGTGTTGTTGTTACCATAGACTACTTGACCACTGGCCGTAACCTCTGGAGACACCTTAGTGACGAATTTCTTCTCACGGATGATGCGCTGATAGTCGGCCATCTTGAGCGTTTGCATAGCCGACGGATCCTGGCGGACACCACCACGCATATCGGCACCAGGACGGATGGTGAGCAGGTTGGTACCCATCGTAGAGAGTTCGGAACGAATACTCTCCTTAGAACCCTGTCCTATCGACATCATGATGATGACTGCTGCCACGCCGATGATGATACCCAGCATGGAGAGGAAAGAGCGCATCTTGTTATTGCCTACGGCTCTGATGCTTATCTTAAATAAATTGTATAAATTCATTTCTTTCGTTATTACGTTATTGCGTTATCTCGTTATTACGTGGTTTTCGTTATCTCGTTATCACGTTATTACGAAGTTGCATCAATCGTCGTTCATCACGGGCAGGGCTGCTAAGGCTTCTGCTGCCGATTTGATATTCTCATTATAGGTGTCCTCACGAATCTTACCGTCGCGCAGGTTGATGTTACGACTGCTATATTCGGCAATCTCGGGGTTGTGGGTCACAAAGATGATGGTGTGGCCCTGGCGATACAGTTCCTGGAAGAGTACCAGCATCTCGAAAGAGGTGCGTGTGTCCAAGTTACCAGTAGCCTCGTCAGCTAACAGCACGGCAGGCTCGTTGACTAGGGCACGGGCGATAGCAACACGTTGCATCTGTCCACCCGACATTTGGTTGGACTTATGGTCGAGACGATCACCCAGACCTACTGCCTGAAGGGCCTTGATGGCACGTTCGCGGCGCTCGGCGGCCGACACGCTAGGATTGTACATCAGCGGCAGTTCCACATTCTCTACTGCTGTGGTCTTAGCCAATAGGTTGTAGTTCTGGAACACAAAACCAATCTTGCGATTACGCAGATGGGCACGCTGGGTCTTCGACATCTCACGAACGGAGATGCCATCGAGGAGATACTCACCACTAGTCGGGGTGTCTAGGCAGCCCAACTGGTTTAGCAGTGTGGATTTTCCTGAGCCTGATGTACCCTGGATGGTGACGAATTCGCCTTCATAGATTTTGAACGAGACACCACGAAGGGCCTTCACTGTCTCGCTGCCCACCTTGAAGTAACGCTTAACGTTCTGTAGCTCAATGACTACTTTCTTGTTCTCGTCCATACTTTTACTTCTTCTGCTGTCCTTGTTGCTGTCTGTTGTTTCTTGGACGAGGCATGAAAGGATTCTGTGCCTGCTGATCCTGATCGGCACCGTCGCCACCATCGATGGTGAAGTCAACCAATACGTCGGAACCTTCGGCGATGCCACTGATAATCTCTGTCAGCAAGCCATTGGTAGTACCCACTTCTACCTTGTGTGCCTTGAAGACATCACCTTCCTTGGTCCATACTTTGAAGTCGCCTTCGCAATCTTCTACCTTCTGCTGCTCTGTGAGCAGTGCCTCATTGGGTATGAAGCGCAGTGCCTTGGAGGGTACAGCCATCACGTCGTTCTTCTCCATGGTGTAGATAGTGACATTGGCGGTGAGACCCGGCTTCAGTTTTAAGTCGTTGTTGGGCGCAGAGATAACCACCTCATAAGTCACTACATTACTCTCTGTTGTGGCCTGCTGGCGTACCTGTGTAACCTGTCCCTCGAAATGGTCATCTGGGAAGGCATCAACAGTAAAGGTCACACGTTGTCCTTCTTTCACACCACCGATGTCGGCCTCGTCGATATCAGCAATCACGCGCATATCGGTCAGGTCCTGGGCAATGGTGAAGAGCTCAGGGGTGTTGAAAGAAGCGGCCACGGTCTGACCCTCTTCCACAGCTTTTGACAATACTACGCCGTCGATAGGACTGGTGATGGTGGCATAGCCTAAGTTTGTCTGAGCTTTCTGTACACTCTCACGTGAGGTGTTCACCTGTTCCTTGGCTTTCAGGTACGACAGTTTTGCTGTCTCGTATTCATCGGCGCTCACCAGTCCCTTATTGAACAATGTCTGGTAGCGGTTGAAATTTGTCTGTTCGTAGTTCAGTGTGCTCTGTGCTGATGACAGGTTAGCCTGTGCCGTCTTCAGTTCACTGGTTAGATTGGTCTTATCCAGTTCTGCGATGACCTGACCTTTCTTCACCACAGAGTTATAGTCAACATACAATTTTGAGACGATACCACTGACCTGTGTACCTACGGTGACAGAGGTAACGGGCTCGATAGTACCAGTTGCTGTGATGGAACTCTTGATGCTGGTAAGCTCTACCTTTGCCGTCTCAAAAGATACCGTATTCTCTTTCTTGCCATCTGACAGGAGGTAGGCAGCGATAGCCACGATAGCCACAACGGCTATGATGATGGCCCATGTTTTTTTGTTATTCATATCTTGTTGTTTTTATTTCGTGAAACTAGATGTAGAAAAGTCGCCTTGATAGAAACGCAGCAACTGCTGGTTCAGAATGGTTTGGTACTTTGACTGCAGTCGGTTTTGCTGTGCTGACAGCAGTTTGTCCTTGCCATTCATCAGCTCTATGATATTAGTGAGGCCCAGATTGAACTTCTCTGCCAGCAGGTCATAACTCTGCTGCTCACTCTCTACTGTGATCTGAGCGGCACGGAAACGCTGTTGGTTGGTATTGGCATCCAACCAGTAGCCTTCGATGGTCTGATAGAGTGTCTTTTGCTGATCCTGCAGATCCAGTTGGGCCTGTTGGCGCTGAATCTTCGCTTTGTTTACAGAGGTACGTGTCTGACGACCATCAAACAGGGGTACACTTAGCGTGAGGCCAGCCTGCGAACTGAAATTGGTCTTCATCTGGTTGCTCCATCCGTTGGAGGACAGAGAGTTGGTGCTCGTAGAGAAACTGCCTGACAGACTGAGGCTAGGTAACCAACCGGCTTTGGCAATCTTTACGTTTAGGTCGCTGCTCTCGATAGCCAGCTTAGAACTCTCGATCTCTGGACGACTCAGTAAAGCCTGCTGATATACGTTCTGCAGGGTGGGAATATCGGCTAAAGCCTGATCGTCGGTAGTTTGTGGGATAACCACATCAAACTCATCTTCACCTGTCAGCTCCAATAACTGTTTCAGTTGCAGCTTGTAGTTGGCTATCTGTGCCTGAATATCGACGACGTTATATTCGTCGGAGGCACGCTGGGCGGTCAGCTGTGCCAGATCGGCTTTTGACATCTTACCAACCTCAACCATCTCTTTTCCGCGCTCCTCGTTTTTCTGACTGGTCTCCAGACTGGCTTTGCTCACTTTGATACTCTCGTCTAGATAGAGAATTTGTACATAGAGTTGGGCAATGCGCTCCTGAATACTATTGGCTGTCTCTGCTACCTGCAGTTCTGCCTGTTGGCCCGACAGTTTGTTGAGTTTCACATTGTTGGTGTTTTTATTGCCATTCCACACAGTCCACTGGGCATTCACACCATAGGAACCATTTAGGTATGTCTTGTCCACTTTGGTGTTTACCATACCGTTGGTCACCGTAGTGCTTCCTGTGCTCTGCCAGGGCCTGTAGCCTAAGCTTTGGTTTGCCGAAGCACTTACCGTAGGAAGCAATGCGCCCTTGGAACCTTTTATGTCCTCTGTAGCTGACTGCTGACTGAGACGGGCTTTCTGTAGGGTGATATTATTCTGCATGGCATAGTCGATACATTCCTGCATCGTCCACTGCTTTTGTGCATGCGTGGGCATAAAGGCGAAAAGAAAAAGCGGAATAACTCCTTTCGTCCCTACCTTTACTTTATTAATAAAATGTTTCATGTTGATGTTTGTCGTTTTGATTACTTACACATTTTCACGCTACAAAAGTAGGAACAATTTTCGATATAAAGAAATATTATAGACAAAATTTGTCGGTTAATAGAATTTAACCGCCTTTTTATCGGGAAAATAAACGGTTTTTAATGTTTTTGTGGTATAAAAAAAGGGTCACCGCTGTGACCCAACCTTTGTTAACCTTAAATCTAATACTATGAAAAACACGATGCAAAATTATACCTTTTTGCTTTCAGATGCAAACTTTTTTGGCAATTTTTCTTTCAATTTGCAATATAATTGATTTAAGTCAAGATAAAAAGCCTCGTTAAACGTGTTCATATTACAATTACGCTGCATCGCATCTTTTTTATCATAGTTCAGATATACTTCCTACACCACTATCGTTAAGCTTTTTCACGCGGGGGCTACCAGCATATTTGAAAGAGCCAACACCGCTAACTGTGGCTTTCAGCGTATCGGTGGCGTAACATTTGATGCCGCCAACGCCGCTTACATCGCCTTGTACACGGCGTGCTTTCAGGTTTTCGGCGTCAATACTACCTACGCCCGAACATTCCAGTTTCAGCCATTTTGCTGTACCGCTCATCGTGATGCCGCCCACCCCCGAACATTCTACGGCAAACTTATCGACATTCAGACCATAAAGTTTCATCGTGCCGACCCCAGAGTTCTCTATAGCCAAAGACTTGGTTTGCAGACTGTCAATGATGATTGTTGATAGTCCTTCGTTCTCTAATGAATGCAGCATGGGTGTATAGATGGTGATATTCACATCTTCTACATCTAGATTACCACTATGTAGGATGTCGCCATTCAACTCATGACCATCTACGCTAAATTTGTAGAATTCGATGTAGTTCTCTGGAGCCGACAGGACCACACGGTAATCATCTGTCTCGCTTTGCACGATTTTTACATTACCCATTACATTGAGCTCCACCTCATTGAAAGGTTTCATCTGGTACTCCTCTTTGACTATCTTCTCGCTTGGCTTAACCTTTTCAATGTTGAAGCTGACACACGATGATAGAAACAGCATCGTGGAAATAAATCCACATACAATCATTTTTTCCATACTTACTTTTTCTTTTTTTTGTTCTACATTTTATCCGTTAGACGTAAATAGTTGGTGAAATGTTGCAATAATACTTGTTTTTTTTGTACCTTTGTATTCGTTATGGATCAACAGAATCAATACGTAAAGCAATTTCCCGAACTGATGAAAGGGAAAACAGTGATGTATCTACATGGATTTGGCAGTAGCGGACAGAGTGGTACGGTGACGCGCCTTCGCACCATCTTACCCAATGCCAACGTCATTGCACCCGATCTACCCATCCATCCTGCAGAGGCACAGGTCCTGTTGCGCGAGCTTTGTGAGAAGGAACAGCCGGATTTGATTCTGGGTACCTCGATGGGTGGTATGTATACCGAACAGCTTTATGGCTATGACCGTATTTGTATGAACCCCGCTCTGTGTCTGGCTGATACGATGCAGCAGCATGGTATGACGGGTACGCAGACCTTTCAGAATCCACGATTGGATGGTCAGGAGCAGTTTTATGTGGATAAAGCTTTGGTGAAGGAATATCGTCAGGTCAGCGAACAACGTTTCTCTGGACTTGAAGGTCTGAGTGACGAGGAACTGGAGAAAGAGAAAAACCGCGTCTATGGTCTGTTTGGTGACAAGGACGACCTGGTGGATACCTTTGATATGTTCCGTGAACGCTATCCTAAGGCAGCACACTTTCATGGTGAACATCGTATGGATGACCGTTCTTTCATGCATGCTGTAGTACCCGTTATCCGCTGGATTGACGACCAGCAAGAGAACCGTCAACGTCCTATTATATATATAGGTATAGAGACGCTAGTGGATGCTTATCACAAACCCAATAGTAGTAGTCAGAAGGCTGTTCGCCTGTTGATAGAGAACTATCAGGTGTATTTCGTGTGCGAGGATGATTACCCAACGGAGAACCGTTGGGGACAGTGGCTGGAGGAGTATGTCAACGTGCCAGCGTGGCGCCATACCGTCTATACCCATCGTCGTGACCTGCTCTATGGTGATTACCTCATCAGCAAGAAAAAAGAGGGCGACACCATGGCCACCCTCTTGGAATATGGCTCTGATACCTTCAAGACGTGGGAGGATATCATTGAGTATTTCTCACGGCTCGGCGGACAGTAGCAGTTCATGCAGTCTCTGCAGTCTCTTCCGTAGGCAATAGTACGACGCCTGTCTGCTTTTTGCCGTCCATCATTACCTTAAGTGGACGCTCGAACTGCACATGGCGTACATGTTCAGTCTCCTCGATAGCAGGCATGCTGTCGAGGATTTCTTTTTGTAGTACACCATCGCCTGTATGGGTGTTGATGGTGAAGTAGCCCACACCAAACGAGGTGAGGTTCTGGAAGAAGTGGGTACCCTGCGAGGGATCCACGTGATAGTTCTTCAAACCGGCCTCTACGATGACGCGTGCAGCCGAGATATGAGGCCATTTCACGGGGATGCCTAACCAATAGTCGCTGGAACCCCAACGTCCGGGACCAATTAGGATATAGTTCTTGTCCTCGTTCAGGAACCGACGGTTGATACGTTCTATCTCATCAGCAATCATTGGATTATTTGCTGCCGTAAAGTTCTCGTCAGTCTTCACATATACCACGTCGACAACATCCTCGGAGATACCATGGCCTAACGAGTTATTTGAGCGCAACAGACACTGTTCATCGGGAATCTGCTGGAGGTCTTCATCGAGCACCTGCTTGGAATCTACGATAGGACGGATTTGCAGGAGATAGAAATCTCCCGTGCGATCATCATTCAGGTTGCAGGCGAACTCTATCTCCACAGGCCGGCGCATCTCTTCGGCACCAAGTTTCTGTGACATCTGAAGGAGTTCGGGAAGTGGGAATACACCTTGCTGCAACACACCGCAGAATGAGATAATCTTTCGACCACCTTCATAGATGCCATCGCGAATCACTTGATCCATGGGGTCGTAGGTTGAGGCTATATATGTGAGCGATCCATCGGCATCAGCCTGACGCACACGAAGATTCTTGATGTTAAAGCCGTCGTCAACCTTGAAATCATCGCCCACATGACTCATGTCCAAAGCATAGAAACGAGTCTGGGTATCACGCAGGGCCGTCTCCATCTCACTGGTCTGCAGCACCTGATTTGGATGATAAGGGCTCACGCGCAAGGTCTGTCCACCATCCACGATATACTTTCCAAGACCTAGTGCTAGAGAGGCGATTCCCTCCTCGGCCGTCTCATCGCCAATGGGATAATAGTTCAGTGAACGTAGCACACCCGAGAACGTGGGATAGTAGAGGTCGCCATAGCGGTGGCCCACCACCTCCTGCAGGATCACCGCCATCTTCTCTTGGTCGATGACGTTTTGCGTAGCCGTCATGTAGGCCTTGGAGTCACGATAATAGACCGAGGCATAGACGCTCTTGATGGCACATGCCAACATGCGCAGCATCTCATACTTATCGTCGAGCCAAGGTATCATATAGGTAGAGTAAATACCAGCAAACGGTTGGTAGTGGGAATCCTCAAGCAGCGATGACGAGCGGATGGCTATAGGTGTTTTGATAGCATCAAAGAAGATGAAGAAGTCCTCAATGAGGTCGTCTGGCAGCTGCGCCTTGAGGAAGTGCTTGAGGATTACCTCGTCGGGTGCATCGCTTAGGGCAATCGACCATAGGTTGTTATCATCCATGAAACGGTCAAAGAAATCGGTACAAAGTACCACAGTCTTGGGTATCTGTACGGTGGCATTTCCAAACTGGTTTAGTTCGGGATGGCGCTTGATGATATTGTCCAAGAACGCCAGACCACGGCCCTTACCGCCCAGTGAGCCTTCACCGATGCGGGCGAAGTGGGCATAGCGGTCGAACTTCAATCGGTCGAACACAGCAACCACACCGATATTTTTCATCCGTCGGTATTGTACAATAGCATCGAAGATAATCTGGCGGTGGGCATCTACATCCTGCAGCTTGTGCCAAGTGACGTGCTTGAGGAACTGTGAAACGGGGAAAATGGCGCGGGCACAGAGCCAGCGGCTCATATGGTTTCGGCGGATATGGTGCATCAGTGAGTCATGGGGAATCTTGAAGATATTATCCTGTAACTCCTTCAGGGTCTTTACACGGGCCACCTCTTCGTGGGTCTCCGGGTCACGGAATACGAAGTCGCCAAAGCCCAGATGCTCCTCAATCATATTGCGCAGATCCACATTGAATTTTTTTGAATTTTTGTCTAAGAAGTCAAACCCCTCCGACCATGCCTTCTCACGATTTTCAACCTCACTACTCTCTAAAATGAGAGGTACATATTCATCGTGCTGACGGATGGCACGGAGCAGTTTTAGTCCAGCCTCAGGGTCACCATCCTCTACATGACTCAGGCGACCAATGGGGGTCTGCATCGGGAAGCGTGTATCACTGATCACCCCCAGCGTATTCTCTGCATACTTCTCGTAAATCTGCATGGCTTCCTCGTAATTTGTGGCGAGTACCACCTTTGGACGACCGCGTTTACGCTGTGCGGCGGCATGTGGGTTCAGAGCCTCAGTAGAGAAGTTCTTAGATTGTTGCAGAATATAGTTATAGAGGTTGGGCAGCACGCTGGAGTAGAAACGAATGTTATCCTCCACTAGCAGAATCATCTGTACGCCAGCCTCCTCAATATCATGTTCGATATTCATCTTATCCTCAATTAGTTTAATGATGGAGAGGATAAGGTTGGTGTTGCCTAGCCAGCAGAACACATAGTCGAAGATGGTCATATCCTCGTTCTGCATGCGCTTGGTGATACCATGACTGAAAGGTGTCAGCACCACGCATGGTACCGAGGGCTTTATGGCTTTTACCTCGCGTGCCACAGTAAAGGCATCGTTGTCAGCGGTGCCAGGCATACATATCACCAAGTCGATATTGGTCTCGTCTAGTACGTGACGTGCCTCCTCGGTGGTACTCACCTGCGTGAAGATAGGAGGGAAACGCATACCCAGTTCGGTATACTCATCAAAGATCTTCTCATCTACGCGTCCGTCGTCCTCCAACATAAATGCATCATAAGGGTTGGCCACGATGAGGACGTTGAAGATGCGACGCGTCATCAGATTCACAAACGAAACATCTTTTAAATAAAAGGTATTGAATTCCTGAGGTACATTTGCCATATGCTCTTTGCAATTTTAGGTTTGCGACTGCAAAGGTACGTTTTTTTTAGTGAAAAGTAAGACTTGAAAAGTGAAAAGTGTTATTTTTTGTTTGTTTTCCTTGGTTGTAAAATATTTTTTTCTTAAATTTGCGGTGTTCTAAAAACCATCTGATTAACTTTAAAATTAAAAAACTATGGAAGTTGAGAAAATAATGCAAGCTTTGGAGCGTAAGCATCCAGGCGAGTTAGAGTACCTTCAGGCTGTTCGTGAAGTACTAGAGTCTATCAAAGACGTGTACAACCAGCATCCTGAATTTGAAAAGGCAAAGATTGTGGAACGCATCGTGGAACCCGAGCGTATCACCACGTTCCGTGTGCCTTGGGTCGATGACAAGGGTGAGGTACAGGTGAATATTGGTTATCGCGTGCAGTTCAATAGCGCTATCGGTCCGTATAAGGGTGGTCTGCGTTTCCATCCATCAGTAAACCTGTCTATCCTGAAGTTCCTAGGCTTCGAACAGACTTTTAAGAATGCGTTGACTACATTGCCTATGGGCGGTGGAAAGGGCGGTTCTGATTTCGCACCCCGTGGAAAGAGTGATGCGGAGATTATGCGTTTCTGTCAGGCTTTCATGGCAGAATTGTTCAAGGTCATTGGTCCTGACATGGACGTACCAGCCGGTGATATTGGTGTGGGAGGTCGTGAGATAGGATATCTGTTTGGTATGTATAAGAAACTTACATCACAATTCCATGGCGCCACATTGACAGGAAAAGGATTGGAGTGGGGTGGTAGTATCCTGCGTCCAGAGGCAACTGGTTATGGTGCTCTCTATTTTGTACATCATATGTTGGAGACCCACAACCTGGATATCAAGGGTAAGACGGTGGCCCTCTCTGGCTTCGGTAATGTGGCATGGGGAGCTGCCAAGAAAGCTACCGAACTGGGTGCCAAGGTGATTACCATCAGTGGTCCCGATGGTTATATCCTGGATGAGGCCGGTCTGGATGCCGAGAAGATTGACTATATGCTGGAGCTTCGTGCCAGTGGCAATGATATCTGTGCTCCCTATGCAGAGGAGTTCCCCGAGGCTAAGTTCTTCGAGGGCAAGAAACCCTGGGAGGCCAAGGCCGATATCTATCTGCCCTGTGCTACACAGAACGAGCTCAATGGTGAGGATGCCGACCGTATCCTGGCCAACAAGCCTCTGTGCGTAGCCGAGGTGTCGAATATGGGTTGTACTGCTGAAGCCGTGAATAAGTTTATAGCCGCTGGTCAGCTCTTCGCCCCAGGCAAGGCAGTGAATGCCGGTGGCGTGGCTACCTCTGGTCTGGAGATGACGCAGAACTCTATGCGTATCTCATGGACGGGTGAGGAGGTTGACCAGAAGCTTCATCAGATTATGCAGGGTATTCATGAGCAGTGCTTGAAATATGGCAAGGAACCTTCTGGCTATGTGAACTATGTGAAGGGTGCTAACGTGGCTGGCTTTATGAAAGTAGCAAAGGCCATGCTCGCCCAAGGAATTGTATGAGTATCAGACCATATATATTAATATTCATGCTAACAATAAGCCTTACCGTTCTGGGGCAAATCCAGATCGGTAAGGCTTCTTATTATTCCAAGAGAGCCACAGGGCGCTTGACAGCTAGTGGTGATCGTCTGCATCACGATAGTCTGACATGCGCACATCGCTCCTATCCCTTTGGCACTTTACTGCAGATTACCAATCCATCCAATGGGAGAATGATTGTGGTGAGGGTCAACGACCGTGGACCTTTTGTACGTGGGCGAATCGTTGATCTGTCATGGGCTGCTGCCAAGGTGTTAGATATCCTGTCTACAGGTGTTGCCAACGTTATTGTAGAGCCGTTGGAACATTTTCATATTCCCATGAAGAGAGATCGTGATAATATTCTTCCCAGGGTCTATGAGGCCATTGAGACTGAGGAGTTTCCCTGGAAACCTATTCACGGACATTCTTTGCCGTAGGCACCTTGAACTTGCGTGTCTGTGAGGCGACCTCTTTCCCTCCTTGCGCTACACCCACACGTACCATGATTTCCCCATCTTTCAGTCGCTTGTCAGCCAGTATGGTTGCCGTATAGCGCACGCCCTGACGTGGACCGATACTCTCAATCTTCAGGTTGGGCGAGATGTTGATATGCTTGTTACCCGTCACGTCTTCTACAAACGGACAGATATCATAGACGGTGTTGTCTGAGGTGTTATGAATCTCGAATACCACAGAACACTCCTCACCGCGTGTCAGTACACCGTCGTGCTGTGTCTCCATGATAACAGCATTGCGAATCTCCAGCATTGATATCTCGTCATCCATATAGATGATATCGTCTGCAGGTTGCTGACGGCGTTGTGGTAAACGCTCCGCGTATTTCCGTTCCTGTGCTTTGTCTATAGCAGAACCGATGGCAGCGCCGGCAGCGATGCCACCAACAGTGCCGATAAGGGCGCCAGTGTGATGTCCGCGCCAGCCGCCTGCCAGTCCACCGATTGCTGATCCTATGACGTGTCCGAACTCACCGCCCATATGGGCTCCCACGGCGGTATTCGTTGTGCAACTGCTCAGCAGTATAAGCACACCTAAAATGAAAATCACTCCTTTCTTCATATCTTTCACGCTTTTGGTTTACGTCTTGTCTGCATGACGATGAGTACTACGACACTGAGCAATATCAGTGTCAGGGCAATATAGGCCAGTGTCTCTGTGGCGTCTAATGACTTGGGGAAGAAACTGAGCACTACCTCATGATGGCCTGCGGTGATTGGCATAGCACGCAATACGTAATTCACGCGTCCTAGTTCCACTTCCTCACCATCCACGGTGGCAGTCCATCCTGGATAGTAGATCTCAGAGAATACCAATACACCACCCTTCTTGCTCTGTACGTTATAGGTCAACTGATTGGGCTCGTAGGCTGTCAGTTCCACTATTGATGTAGAATCCTGAGGCACGGCCTCACCTAGAATCTGCAGGAACTGCTTGTCGGCCACGGCCTCATGTCTTAGGTCTGTCTGTCCCAAGGCATCCAGCTCCTGATTGGCATTGTCCACGTACTTCACCTTGTCCACATACCAGGCATTACCATAAGCATAGGGGTTCTGTACCTCGATGTTCTGCTGTGCCAGGAGGAAATACTTGGTATTGAGCATGTTGAGCACATTCCAGATGCTGTCACCGTTAACCTGTGTCAGGTCACCGTAGAAAGACTGGATTGACTCCTTGACAGCATTGGTCTGACCGGAGATATAGCGCTCTATCAATTCCTGGTAGCGGCGCAGTTTGGCGGCATGGTATCCGCCCACGCTCTTATGATAATAAGATGTCTCGTTCTCATTAAACACATTCGGAGCCAGGTTCAGTACGCGGTAATAGAGCGTTGGATCATCCATGATACGCTGGTCGGCCTCTGTCAGCGGACGAATCTGCTGACGCTCCACCTTCTTCATGAACTGCTTCTTGTCGTTGGGGTTCAGATAACGGCGGTTTACCTGCCACAGGTCAACCAGACAGATAACCAGCAGCAGTGCAGCCATCATCCAAGTCTTCAGTTTCTTCGCACGGTAGAGCAGCAATACCAGTGTGCCCAGTACAATGATGAAGAATGAACGCCAGCAGTCGGCTGTGAATACAGCCTGACGAGCCTGACTCAGAGCCTCCAATAGGGCGTCGGCATCGGCCGGCGGGGGGAGTATCTGACGGAAGATGTTGGCTTCAGCCTCTGTGTAGAAGTCAAAGAACATGGTAGGTGCCACGGCAAACAACAGGGCGATACCTCCTGTCAGGGCAAAAGCAATGATAATCTGAGGATTGAAATTTTGAGGTTTGAAGTTTGAGGTTTGAGGTTTTTCTGTGAGAACCAGTTCCTTCAGTGCCAGCATGGCCATCAGTGGGATGGTGAACTCGGCAATGACCAGTATGGACTCGACGGCACGGAACTTCGCATACATGGGTATGTGGTCGATAAACAGGTCGGTGAGTCCCATGAAGTTCTTACCCCATGCCAGCATGATACTCAGAAGTGTGGCAGCCAGCAGACCCCATGTCAGTGGGTTGCGATAGCAAATCAGCAGACACAGTACTGCCAGCATCAGCACAAAGGCGCCTACATAGACAGGACCCATGGTGCCGTTGGCGCCCTCTTCCAGGTTCTCTTCCCAATACTGGGTGAAGTAGAGCCCCTGCTGACTTAAGTAGTCAAATACCTGAGAGGCCTTCATTACCTGTCCGTTGCCTACGTTTACTGACATTTCTTTTACGGCTTTTTTGGCATTATCGTCCTCAAAGAGCAGGTGCATGGATGTACCGCCCTTGGTATTAGGTACCAGCAGTGTCCATGTCTCGCCGATGCCGTAACTGTAATCTGTGATATATGAGCGTTCTAGGCCACTGTCAGTCTGGTTGCTTGTGTTCTTCTTTACCAGTTCACTCTTGCCGCGCATGGTCTCCTTAGAGTACTGCCATGTATGGTATAGGTTAGAGGCGTTGACCATCACGCCCAGTAGTCCGCCAACGATACAGACACCCAGTGCCTTTCCGATGTGTGCATATTCCTTTTTCATCACGGCATCCACGATGAAAGCCAACACCATCAAGAGGATAACGAACAGGTAATAATACGTCATCTGTACGTGGTTGGCATGTATCTCAAGGGCGCCAAATAGTGCGGTTACTACCAGTCCCCATAGGTATTTCTTCCTGAAAGCCAAAACAATACCGCCAATCATTGGCGGCAGATAGGCCAATGCCATCACCTTCCATAGGTGACCGGCAGCGATGATAATCAGAAAATAGGTGCTGAAGGCCCAGAGTACGGAACCAAGTGCAGCCAACTGCTGACGGAAATCGAAAGCACGGAGCAGTATGTAGAAGCCCAATAGGTACACGAACAGGTACCATACGTTATCGGGCAACCATAGATGGTAGGCATTCTCCACCTTCGACAGCAGGTCGGTGCTGTTGTATGAGGGGGATATCTGATAGGTCGGCATACCAGAGAACAACGAGTTTGTCCAGCGTGTACGCTCACCCGTCTTTTGATAATACTGAGATGCTTCCTCACCCATACCCATTCCGGCTGATACGTCGCCCTGACTTAACACACGGTCTTGTACGTCAGCGGGATAGAAATAGGCAAAAGCCAACACAGCAAAGAATACCACTGCCAGCACATCGGGCAGCCACTGCTTAATCAATTTCATTTTTATATTACTTACTAGTTTTAATTTCTGACCGCAAAATTACGAAATTTTTCTTAAAGTGCAACACGATTCTGCAAAAAAGGACATGGAACAGACCTTGCAGGTGTTTATTCCTCCATCTCTTCGTCCAGGCGGTTGCCCCATAGGTATTTCTTTGTCTCACGGGCAGCAACGCCACTGAGCAGGAGCAGGGCTACGAGGTTGGGTATCGTCATGAGGGCATTCATGCAATCGGCAATGTTCCAGATGATATCCAGGCTGATGATAGAGCCGAAGAATAGGGCCACGATATATAGGATGCGATAGAAACGGTTAGTGCGTCGTGCTTCTATATAGTTCACAGCACACTCGCCATAATAACTCCAACCCAAGATGGTGCTGAAGGCAAAGGTGAGAATACCAAATGTCAATAGGGGTGCACCTACATAAGGTATCTTGGAGAAGGCTACCTTGGTAAGGGCTGCGCCATCAGAGTAACTGATGTCTGGATAGGCCAGGATACTGCTGACGAGTACCAACCCTGTGAGGGCGCAGATGACAACGGTATCCCAAAAGGTTCCTGTGCTCGATACTAATGCCTGGCGTACAGGGTTGCGGGTCTGGGCTGCTGCAGCCACAATAGGTGCCGATCCCATACCGCTCTCGTTAGAGAAGAGCCCGCGCGCAATACCATAACGTGCCGCCATCATCACCGTAGCTCCTACAAAACCGCCACCAGCAGCTGAGGGGTTGAAGGCCGACTGTACGATGAGTTCTACGGCTGGCCATACATAGCTGCTATTCATGATAAGAATCGCGATGCAACCAATTACATAAAGAGCGGCCATGAAAGGTACGAATACCGTACATACACGGGCTATGGCCTTCACACCGCCAAGGATGACAGATGCCGTGAGGATGCAGATGAAAAGACCGACGCCCCAGGTGGGGATGGAGAAAGTCTCGCTGGCCAGCAAAGCGATAGAGTTGGCCTGTACCGTACAACCGATACCAAACGAGGCCAGCGCCGTGAAGATAGCGAAGAGGATAGCAAGCCATTTCATGTTCAGTCCGCGCTCCAAGGCATACATCGGACCACCGTAGGTATGGCCATCGCTTCCCTTAACGCGGTATTTCACGGCAAGGAGACCCTCGGCATATTTTGTGGACATACCAAAGATGCCTGTGAGCCAGCACCACAGTACGGCACCTGGACCGCCCAGGGCTACTGCTGTAGCTACACCGACTATATTTCCCGTACCGATGGTGGCTGCCAGAGCCGTGGCTAAGGCACCAAACTGACTAACATCGCCTTTGGCTCCCGAATCTTTCTTTACCGAGAGGCGGATACCTGTAAGCAACTTACGTTGAGGGATGCCCAAACGGAAAGTCAGGAAGACATGAGTACCCAAAAGGAGAATCACCATTGGCCAGCCCCAAAGTAGGGAACTGAGAAACGAGAAGAAGTCATTAATAGGTTCCATTACGTCATGATTTAGTTTCAAAGTGCAAAATTACACCATTTTCTTCATATTCCCAAAAATAAATTGTACCTTTGCAGTCAGAGAAATAAAACTACAGATATGAAAATAGGAATAATTGTAGCCATGGACAAGGAGCTGCGTCAGCTCCAGGAAGTCTTTAAGAATAGTGATGTGCTGGTACAGAAATGTGGTATCGGCAAGGTGAATGCTGCGCTGGGTGCCCAGCGTATGATCAACGAGTTTTATCCTGATTGTATTATCTCCAGTGGATGTGCCGGCGGTAATGGCGATGATGTCAATGTTCAGGATATCATTGTCAGTAAGGAACTCTGCTATCACGATGTTTACTGTGGAAAGGCTATCGACGATACGACTGTTTACGGACAAGTGCAGGGGCTTCCCGCTCGCTATCAGGCTGCCCCAGAGTTGCTACGTAAGGCGCTCAGTCTTCATACATCTGCCGTCAAACTTCATCAGGGCCTTATCGTTACTGGCGATTGGTTTGTGGACTCAAAGGAAAAGATGCGCGAGATTATCAGTCATTTCCCAGAGGCGAAAGCCGTAGATATGGAATCATGTGCCATAGCACAGACCTGCTATATTAATAAAGTACCGTTTATCTCGTTCCGCGTGATTAGTGACATCCCCTTGCGCGACACCGATGCCTCGCAGTATCATAATTTCTGGGATACTGTGGCTGAACACTCGTTCCAGACGACCCGCGCTTTTGTAGAAAGCCTGTAAGGGAAACAATAAAGTATAAAAAAAGGCTTTAGGAGAAAACCTAAAGTCTTTTTATTTTGTGATAAGTTGAAATGCTTAGTTGTATTTCAGAATCTGACCAGGACGGAGTGTTACCGTCTTCTTGATGCGATTCAGGTTGCAGAGAGCTGTAACTGTTGTGTGGTGCTTACGAGCAATGGCGGAGAGGGTCTCGCCGCTCTTTACCTTGTGGTAACGTACATTGCTACTTGCCTGTGATTTGCTGGTGGGAACCTCTGCGTAGTTTAGCCCGTCGCCACCACGATAAACGCCACCTGTTCCGCGCAGACGAGTTGCTTCAGCTGACTCACGGTTATAAGTAGAACGGTTGAAAGTCCATGTGTCGCCTACTACGTCCTGATTTTTGAAGTCGAACATCACTGCGGGGTTCAAAGCAACACCGCAGAGACGGGTCTCGAAGTGCAGGTGTGAACCAGTACTACGACCAGTGTTACCACCGAGGGCGATAGGATCGCCAGCGCGAACTTCCTGATTCTCGTCTACCAGCCACTTTGATAGGTGACCATAGATGGTCTCCAGACCGTTGTTGTGGCGAATGACGATATACTTACCATAACCCTTACGGGCACCTTCGTTTCTGACGATACGTACTTTTCCACTGAAGGCTGCACGGATGGTGTCACCTATATAAACCTTAATATCAAGTCCTTTGTGTTGACGACCCCAACGGGCACCAAAGTTTGAGGTTACCAAACGGCTTGTGGTGGGCATGCAGAAGTCACGTAGGTTGACACTGAATGAATCGGGCAATGATGTAGCCTTGTGAGCATAGATATTGTCCCAGTCTTCATATAATTCGGCGGCAGGTGATTCCCATACCTCGTTTGTGATCAGTTGTTGTAGCATCAGTGAGTCTACGACTTTCATCTTGCGGTCAATAGGTGCTTGATTGGCCAAAAGATCCTGACCAGCAGCAGGCATCACTGCAAGCGAAGCAATAGCCATGATGGCAAGTTTCTTTATTTTCTTAAATGACATATGCATTGGTTAGTCAATAATTTGATTGCAAAGGTAATAAATAAATATGAGAAATAATTGTAAAATGTGCAATTATTTGTGGTCTTTTAACATTAACCTTATGAAATGGCCGCCCAATTAACATTTGTCTTGCGTAATTGACGCAATCTGTTCCAAAGCAGCTGATATTTAGGTGATTGGCATTGTGGATCATCGTCGATAATCTTCTGGGCTACGTCACGGGCTAATTGCACAAGTTGTCCATCGCGTGCAATATTGGCTATCTTTAAGTCGAAGGCCATACCACTTTGTTGGGTGCCTTCCAGGTCGCCAGGACCACGTAGCTTCAGGTCGGCCTCGGCAATACGGAAACCATCGTTGGTCTCGCACATGATGTCGATACGCTTGCGGGTGTCCTCGGATAGTTTGAAGGGTGTTACAAGGATGCAGAACGACTGATCGGCACCACGGCCTACTCGTCCGCGTAGCTGGTGTAGCTGTGAAAGACCAAAGCGTTGGGCTTCAAGAATAACCATTACTGAGGCATTAGGCACATTAACGCCGACCTCAATAACTGTGGTCGCTACGAGGATTTGTGTTTTTCCTGCAACGAATTTCTGCATTTCTTCCTCCTTCTCTTTTGGTTTCATCTTGCCGTGCACCTTACTGAGACAGAAATCAGGGAAGGCCTCGCGTAGGGTCTCAAAGCCTTGTTCCAGGTTCTTGAGGTCGATTTTCTCACTTTCCTCGATAAGGGGGAATACGATATATACCTGTCGTCCCTCGTGAATCTGCCGGCGGATGCCGTCGTAAAGAGAGGTCATGCGATTGTCGAAGACATGGGAGGTGCGAATGGGCTTTCGTCCTGGTGGCAACTCGTCTATGATGCTCACGTCAAGGTCGCCATACAGGGTCATGGCTAGTGTACGCGGAATGGGTGTGGCTGTCATTACAAGGACGTGAGGGATGGTATTTCCTTCTGTCTTCGCCCATAGCTTGGCTCGTTGCGCCACGCCAAAACGATGTTGCTCGTCAATGACTACAGCACCCAGTTGTGCAAATTGCACAGTATCTTCGATGACGGCGTGTGTTCCAATCAAGATTTGTACATCACCAGAAATGAGTCCTTCAAGAATCTCCTGACGCTTCTTGCCTTTCACGATGCCAGTAAGCAGTTCTACGCGGATAGGCATACCTTTCAGGAACTCACGAACGCTTTGCAGGTGTTGCTCTGCTAGGATCTCCGTAGGTGCCATCATGCAGGCTTGAAAGCCATTGTCCAAAGCAATCAGCATGGTCATCAAAGCCACCAATGTCTTTCCGCTACCCACGTCACCTTGCAGCAGGCGGTTCATCTGGCGTCCTGTGCACATATCCTTACGGATTTCGTGCATCACCCGTTTTTGTGCGCCTGTCAGTGCAAAAGGCAGGTTCTTCAGGTAGAAATCATTGAATAGCGGACCGATGCGGTTGAATACAAAACCACGGTATTTGCGTCGCTGATCGCTGGCATACCTTAATATATTCAGTTGTACGAAAAAGAGTTCTTCGAACTTCAGACGAACGCGTGCTCGCTCCAAGTCTTTTATGTCCTGTGGATAATGCAGGTTGCGTAAGGCCTGGTCGCGACTCATCAGATGGTGTGGGGTGGTGATGAAATCAGGGATAGTCTCTGGCAACGGGTCTTTCAAGACGCCGACCAGCGTCTTCGTGAGTTTCTCGATGGCTCGCGAGTTCAACCCACTCTTCTTCATCTTCTCCGTGGTATTGTAGTAGGGCTGCAAGCCCATAGCTGAGAGTTCCACTTTCTCCGCTAAGTCGATATCGGGATGTTGTACCTGGATGCGATTGTTGAAGACACCAGGTCGTCCGAATACCAGATATTTCGTGCCTATCTTGTAATTCTGCTTGGCATACTTACCACCATTGAACCATACGAGGTCCATGATGCCTGTGCCATCAGAGAAATGGGCCACCACGCGCTCCTTGCGAGGGCCCATCTCAAAGGTCTCGAAACTCAGGATACGTCCTACGACCTGCACAAACGGCATGTCGCCAGTGAGTTCGTGAACGGTATAGACCTTCGAACGGTCTACATATTTATATGGATAATACTCTAGTAGGTCGCCATAGGTCTCAATGCCCAACTCCTTGCTGAGCATCTTCTTGCGGTTGGGACCTACCCCAGGCAAATACATGATATCCTGATCGAGTATATTCATTTATAAGAGTGTCTCTGCTATTTTTAGATCGAAAGGTGTGGTGATCTTGATGTTCTCGCGATTTCCCTCAACCATTGTTACCTCATGTCCGTAGGCTTCTACAACAGATGCGTCGTCAGTGAAACTCTCTGAATAAGGCTGTTTGTTGGCTGCCTTGAGTAACTGGATGTCAAAGCATTGTGGTGTCTGTACCAGACAGTAATCACTACGCAGCACGTTTTTCTGTGTGGGAATATGACGTAAGGTCTCGACAACAGGTGTTACTGGGATGACAGCCTGTTTGAGGTGCGCTGTCTCGTAACAGTGGCGAATGACCTCAACCGATACAAACGGACGTACGCCATCATGTACGCCAACAACCCCTTCGGTATCGTCTGGAATCAGAGAAAGGCCGTTTTGCACAGAGTGAAAGCGCGTTTCTCCACCAGCAGCAAGCCGTATCTCTATCTTGAAGTCGTATTCTTCGCAAAGCTGTTGCCAATAAGCCTGTTGTGCTTTTGGTAGCACAAGGATTATCTGTAAGTCCTTGGAGTATTTATGGAAACGCTCCAAGGTCCGCATCAATACAGGTTTTCCGCCAATAGGCAGGAACTGCTTGGGGATGTCGCCCCCCATACGCAGGCCTTTGCCGCCTGCCACGATGATGATATAGTCCATTATGCCATCAAGTGCTTAAAACGCATGCCTTCTGCAATCTGGTCGCTTACCTCCTTGCTGACGAGTTGTGAGAGAAGTTCGTAGGCAAAGGGGAATGCTGCTGCAGGACCTTCTGCGGTGGTGATGTTACCATCGACGGTGACGAGGTCGGCAGTATATTCTGCTTTTGTCAGCAGTTTCTCGAAACCAGGGTAGCATGTGGCACGTTTTCCATCAAGTATGCCCAACTGTGCTAATACCACAGCGGGAGCGGCACAGATGGCTGCAACCTTCTTGTCAGCTTTGGCCTGGGCGAGAACAGCCTGACGCACTCCCTCGTGCTCGTAGAGGTTGGAAGCACCTGGCATGCCACCTGGTAGGAACAGCAGGTCTGCATCGCTGAAGTCGCAATCCTCAATCATAGCATCTGCCACAATCTGTACGTTGTGAGCGGACTCTACCACCTGTGAGTCACCAGTGATACTGACTGTAATCACCTCTACACCGCCACGACGCAATACGTCAACGGGTATCAACGCCTCCACATCCTCGAAGCCGTTGGCAAGAAAAACATAAACTTTTGCCATATTTTGAAATTTAATTTGTACTTTTGCACGCAAAGATACAAAAACTTTGCGAAATGCAAAAGAAAAAGGAGAAATATGTCAACTAGGACCCTTACATTTGCTCTCTTTGGCAACCTCTATCAGCGCGAGAAATCTGCTGCCATACAAGAGGTGCTGGCTTGTTTGAAAGTACATGGCGCACGTGTCGTCATTGATGAGGAATACTATCATTTCATCAATGAGATGTGTAATGTGCATCGTATCCTGGATGCTGAGAAAGACCGTTTTACCACCTTTGTGGGTGATGATTTCGAGGCTGACTTCGCCATTTCGATGGGTGGCGACGGTACGTTTCTGAAGACGGCGTGCAGGGTAGGGGCCAAACATATTCCTATCTTGGGTGTCAATATGGGACGTCTGGGATTCCTGGCTGATATCACACCTGATGATATCGAGTCTTGTCTGCAAGCCTTGCATGACGATGACTATGCCGTGGAGAGTCGTGCTGTGATTCAGGTTCAGGCCGACGGACAGCCTCTGAACGAGTGCTCGTATGCACTGAATGACGTGGCTATCCTGAAACGGGATACTGCCGCTATGATATCTATCCGTACCAGTATCAATGGCGAGTATCTCACAACGTATCAGGCCGACGGACTGATTGTCTCTACACCAACAGGTTCTACGGCTTATTCCTTGTCTAACGGCGGTCCTGTCATCGTACCTGGTACTGGCGTGCTTGTGATGACGGCTGTTGCACCGCATTCCCTGAATATCCGTCCTGTCGTTATTCCTGACAATGCAGTGATAACCCTTGACGTGGAGAGCCGCAGTCACTCTTTCCTGGTGGCTACCGACGGACGTTCGGAGAAATGTGGCGAAGGCACCTGTATCACATTACGTCGTGCACCTTATAATATACAGGTGGTGAAGCGCAGTAGTACACGCTATTTCTCTACACTGAGGGAAAAGCTAATGTGGGGGGCGGATGTTCGCTAAACTGAAACGTCTTTTCGAGATTCCTGATAATCACTTTACTGCAAGGGAGATATTCCGGTGGTTATGGAGGGTGCTGCAGGGTAATCGCCTGCAGGCAGTCCTCAATGCGACTATCGGGCTGCTTGGCGTTGGCCTGGGACTGTCGTCTGTCTGGGCGATGCAGCGTGCCATCGATATTGCATCAGGGGCACTTGACGGGTCGCTCTATGTTGCAGTAGGGGTGATGGCTGCCCTCATCCTGGGTGAGTTTGCTGTGGGCATCTCACGTGTATGGGTGAGGAATATCCTTGGTGTAAAAGCACAGAACCGTATGCAGCAGCGTGTCCTGGCACGACTGCTCCGTTCTGAGTGGCGAGGACGCGAGGCGATGCATAGTGGAGATATCATTAATCGTCTGGAACAGGATGTGAAGACGGTGGTTACTTTTCTCACGGAGACACTCCCTTCTACTGTCAGTACGGTGGCGATGTTTGTGGGTGCTTTCGTCTATCTGTTCCAGATGGATACTTGGCTGGCTATCGTAACGGTGGCTATCCTGCCGATATTTATTCTGGTGAGCCGTATCTACATTGCTTATATGCGCAGGTACAACAGAAAGGTTCGTGATACAGACAGCCTGATACAAAGTCTGCTTACTGAAACCATGCAACATCGTATGTTGGTAAAGACGATGGAGGCTGATCAGCAGATGCTCAATCGCCTGGATAGTACCCAACAAACATTGCGTCAATGGGTGCGTAAGCGCACAGCCTTTTCTGTAGCCAGTAATTTCTTCTTGAACTTGGGATTCTCTATTGGCTTCCTAGTGGCGTTCCTTTGGGGTGCCCTTCGCCTGCATGTCGGTACGTTGACCTTTGGTGGAATGACGGCTTTCCTGCAATTGGTGAACCGTATTCAAGGACCTGCCCGCGATCTTGCTAAGTTGGTTCCTGCTTTTGTGAGTGTGTTTACGGCTGCAGAGCGACTGATGGAACTGGAGGATATCCCTGAGGAACAACAAGGTGAGCCCTGCATGCTGCCTGCTCC
>JAEEGL012068045.1_pt1 | contig 25795 bp, 31 predicted proteins | sample 9134231 | NCBI WGS metagenome assembly JAEEGL01 (sample SAMN16246548, study PRJNA631951) | gut metagenome | biome: gut microbiome; feature: rumen; material: fiber-attached | host: Bos | place: Iran: Karaj | collected 2018-10 | reverse complement strand
TTGCGGATCACTTCCTGGTCCTTGTAGTAGCATTCGACCGAGCAGTAGGCCTGGTCGGAGGGGACGCAGTCGCCGCAGTAGCGGCAGTGGTCGTGGTCTGACAGTTCAGGACTCATGTAAAATTCCATGGCGCTTCCCTTATAAATCATCTATCCGAGTCTTCAGTAGGTGTCCGATTGCCGAAAGACGACAGGTTCGACCGCATGGAACGCACAGGATGGATCGATATGTCCCGCATCCACGGGACCCCCGTCTTCGTGGCAGGTGCGGGGGCCCTCGGCAACGAGGTCATCAAGAATCTGGTCCTTGCGGGTTTCCGCGACATCACCGTGGCAGATTTCGACACGGTGGAGAGGAGCAACCTCAGCCGCTGCGTACTCTTCCGGGAGGAATCGGTGGGGAGGAACAAGGCGGAGGTCGTTGCCGAGGCTGCCTCCGGACTGGATCCGGAATGCCGCGTGACCGCCGTCCCGGACACCATTCAGAGGACCGACCTGTCCCGCTTCGGCATCCTCATAGGATGCCTCGACAGCATAAGTGCCAGACTGCATCTGAACGCCCATGCGAGGTTCTTCCGTATACCCTATGTGGACGGGGCCACGGACGGTTTCCGCGGCAAGATGCAGACCGTGTTCCCGAAGGGGCCGTGCCTCGAGTGCGGCATGAACTCCACGCACCTGGAGGAGCTGCACAGGACCTTCTCGTGCATCCCCGGGGAGACGGTCCGGGACCCAGTGATCCTCTCGTCGGGGATCACCACCACCGCCGTCATCGCGGCCATGTGCGTGAGGGAGGTCCTGAAGATCGTGTGCGGGAGGACGGACCTTTGCGCCCCGGGGGTCAGCTACTACGACGGCATCTCGGGAAGGACGGACGTGCTGGAGATTGGGTTCCGCAGGGGATGCCCCCATCACGAAGGAGAGTTGAGCCAATGAGAATCAGGATTGTGAACACGATGGACGGAGGGGAGATCGCCGCCGAGATGGATCCGACGGATTCGGCCGGCGACGTGATTGTATTCGCCTCCCAGTACTGGAAGAGGGACCGCAGCGCATTCATCATGAGGGTCGGCAGCAGGCTGATCCCGGAGAGCGCCACATTGAGCGAGGCGGGAGTGTCCGAAGGGGACACCGTCGAGCTGGTTCCCGACCCCCAGGGCGGATGACATGGGCCTTCCCAGAGCATTGCTGCTGAGGCGCCTGAGGAACGACCTGTCAGCACTGTCCGAGGAACTGTGGCTGGACGTGCCGGAGATACCCGACGACACGGGGTTCCCGGTGGAGATACGTCTCGCCGTCAGCGGTACCGGAGGTTATTCGGCCCTGGGTGAGAGGGCCCCGGAGCAGGAGTTCACGCTCATCGCGGGGGAGGACTTCCCCTACGAGCGCCCCAAGGTCAGGTGGGAATCCCCCATCTTCCACCCGAACATCATGCCTCCTTCCGAGGGAGGGCTGGTGTGCGTGATGGCCCTCGACCACTGGACATTCGATTCGGATCTGCTGTCGTTCGTCCGCTCGCTCATCGATTTGATTAATAATCCAAACCCGCATGACCCCCTGAGGACACCTACCTGCGCCAAGGCCGCGGAATGGTTCCTCGGGAACATGTGAAAGGATGACCCAGACAGACGGAAACAGGCGTACGGTGCCGGGTGCGGAGCTCTTCTTCGGGGAGAGTGTCGCACAGTACCTGGCGGACCTCTCGGACGACGTATTCTCCGAGGAGGGCTATGCCGAGGGCCTGCTCCTGGGCCGCAGGTACCGGGACGACCTGGGGCAGTACGTCATCATCAGCGGGGTCACGCAGGACATGTCGCGCACCGCGGACGCGGTCGGATGGTTCAAATCCTCAGAATCCTGCGACATCGATCAGAACGACATCTCCCGCATGGTCTCGCTTTTCGGTTACATCCGCGTATACGCCATAGCGGTGGATTACGCACAGGGTTCGATGGCCATGTACTCGGTAGAGAACGGGGCGGCCCGCAAGGTGCCCTCCGCGATGGTCGAGAACCTCTGATCAGACCCAGATCGCGTGGTTGTTGCGCATATCCTTCTCGGTGAGACCCAGACGTTTCATGAGTCCGGGCACTAGGGCGTCGAAGAAAAGCAACGTGGCGTCCTCGAAGACGGTTCCCAGCGGGGCCAACTCCCCTGCCTCCTCGTTCTCGTCGGGTTTCACGAGGATGACGCTGTCCGAGTTCTTGGCGAGGTTGCTGTTGGCATCCGAGGTGATCGAAACGACATGGGTGCCGATGCGCCTGGCGATCTTGGCGGTGGTGACCACCGACATGGTCTTCCCGGTGTTGGAGATCAGGATGAGGAGGTCGTCCTTCTTGATGATGGGGGTGGTCATCTCACCGACGAAGGATACCTGCAGACCCAGCTGCACCAGGCGGATGGAGAATGTCTGCCCCACGAGGCCCGAACGGCCCACTCCGAATATGAAAACGCTCTTGGCCGACAGGATACGGTCCGTCAGCCCGGCGCAGTCTTTCTCGGAGATCCCCGACAGGGCCTTCCTGCAGGCCTCGGTCAGGTAGGAGATCCTGTCCAATGGATCACTCAGCTGCCGCGGGGGCGTCCGAGGCCTCGAGCTCCTGCTTCTTCTTGTCCTTGAGGAACTTGGCTGCCTTCTTGGAGAGCACCCTCTCGGTGAGGGTCCTCATGTAGACTGCGTCATGTTCCAGCAGGGGCGAGGAGGAGATGAGGGTCATCTCGGGCTTGAGGTCCGCCAGTGCCTCGGCGAGCCTCTCGAACCTGAGCTCTCCCTTCTTGAGGGGGGTGAGCCATTTCTCGTTGCCGTCGGGGGTGAACTCCACGTTGGAGAATGAAGCGTAGACACCGTCCTTGCTGTAGGGCACGAACTGGTTGATGAGGTCCACGAAGTCGGTTGCGGTGTTCAGGGAACCCTTGGTCCTGGCCTGGTAGTGGGGGAAGTTGAGTACGGGGACGAGGCCCTCGAACTCGTCGCACAGGTCGAGGACCTGCTCGAGGGATCCGAAGACGTCCTGCTGGCCGGTGACCTCGACTCCGAGACGGGGCTTCAGTCCCATCTCGTGCCACCAGTCGGTGATGGCCGCGATGTTGTTGTAGATGTTCTCGTCGGTCTGCTCCCTGCTCCTCTTCTTGTCGTCGTAGAGTCCGACGTTGGTGACCACGATGTCGCCGTCGAGGGCGTTGAGGATGACCCCTGCCTGCCTGAGGGTGTCGAAGTACTGTCCCGCGAGGATGGATTCCTCCTCGTCCTCCGAGCCCATGTCGCAGCCCAGGTCCATGTAGTAGGGGGTGTGGAGCGAGAGCTTCACGTCGTGCCTCTTGGCCATGTTGCCGAGGGCGTAAAGGTCGTTGAAGCATGCGGCCACTCCGGCGGGCATGACGACCAGGTCGTCGGTCTCCTCGATGATCTCGTCGGGGTCGTAGATGAGGTCCTCTCCTTCCCTGGAGATGGCGACGACGAACTCGGACTCGGGACCGAGCTCCTTGATGGTCTTTCCGACCTCCTCGTCCTCGTCCGGGGGACGGAGATAGGTCTTGGGCCTGACCATCTGGATTTCCAGGGCGGTGAGTGCGAGATTGTGAACATCCTCGATTCCGTCCTTCAGGGTGCGACCCTTACAGGACAGCGGGATTCCGGCGGGACCGTATCTTATCATGGCCAATCACTAATGCCCCGACAACCGTGCCAATCGTTATAATCTTTCGCCTGTTCTCCCTCTTATATTAACTAGAGAAAAGAGAAAGGGGGACATAGTTTTATAAATAAGTCCCACATAGGCCCTTTCTACCGCAATGTCGGGAGAGTCAGAAAAATGAGCAACAAATGCTTCAAGACTAACCCCCAGCTTGTTGCCTTGATCGCAGATCTTAAGGCCAAGACCAGGGAAGATCCGAAGGCTGCTATCTGGCGAGACATCGCGCTCAGGCTCGAGGCACCCAGCAGGGTGTGGGCCGAGGCGAACCTCAGCAAGATCGAAAAATACGCCGCAGAGGGAGAGACCGTTATCGTTCCCGGTAAGGTCCTCGCCGCCGGCGATATCAGCAAGAAAGTGAACGTAGCCGCCTACAGCTTCAGCGCCAAGGCAGCTGCCGCAATCGTCGCCGCTGGCGGAAAGACCATGACCATCAGAGAGCTCATGGACGAGAACCCCACCGGCTCCAAAGTAAGGATTATGGGATGATTTCTATGGTTACCGTTATCGATGGAAAAGGACTCATCTACGGAAGGCTCGCAAGCGAGGTCGCCACCATGATCCTTGACGGACAGGAAGTCGTCGTCCTCAACGCCGAGCAGATCATCGTCACCGGTGAGAGGAGCGAGGTTCTGGCCGACTTCAAGCACAAGGTCGACGTCGGAGAAGTCACCAAGAGGAAAGGACCGTTCTACCCCCGCAGGGCAGACCTCCTGTTCAAGAGGTGCGTCAGGGGAATGATCCCCCGCTACACCACCACCGGAAGGGAAGCCTACAGGCAGCTCCACGTCTTCGTCGGAGCACCCAAGCAGTTCGAGACCGCCGAGAAGGTCAAGGTCGAGGCAGCTTGCAAGGTCCCCAACTGCAAGTACATAACCCTGGGCGAGATCTCCGAGTTCCTGGGTTCCAAAGTCAGGTGATTTAAATGGATGCAGTCAACACTAGTGGAAAAAGGAAGACCGCAATCGCCAGGGCCGTCGTGAAAGAGGGTACTGGAAAGGTCACCGTCAACAAGATCCCCCTCGCAATCTACACCCCCGAGCTCGCAAGGCTCAAGATCGAGGAGCCCCTCCAGCTCGTTCCTGAGAAGGCCTCCAAGGTCGACATCTCCGTCACCGTTCAGGGCGGAGGAGTCATGGGACAGGCAGCAGCCGTCAGGACCGCTGTCGCCAGGGGACTCGTGGACTACTACAAGGATGAAGAGCTCGAGGCTCTCTTCAGGGCATACGACAGGACCCTCATCATCAACGATGACAGGAGGAAGCTCCCCAAGAAGCCCATGGGACCCGGCGCTCGCGCAAAGAAGCAGAAGTCCTACAGGTGAGTAGATATCATGATAATACCGGTGAGATGCTTTACCTGCGGAAAAGTGGTCGGCTCTGCCTACCCTGAGTACGAGAAGCGTGTCAAGATGGGCGAGGATCCCAAGAAGATCCTCGACGATATGGGTTTCGAGAGGTACTGCTGCCGCAGGATGATCGTGGCCCATGCCGATCTCATCGGCGAGATATCCCAGCTCGGATGAAGGTCCGGCTGGCACACAACAAACTATTTAATCTAAACCATTTATCCCCATTTACACGGGCCCTTGGGGTAGCTTGGTATCCTTCATGCTTGGGGTGCATGTGACCCCGGTTCAAATCCGAGGGGGCCCACCACTTTTTTCAAAATTCCGATTGCTGGCTCTAGAAAAGTATTTGGCCGATTTCGACGAGGATGTTCTGAGCCCGCTCAGCGGTCCATGACAACGACGATCTTACCGTTGGCCCTGCCCTCATCCAATGCTATGCATGCCTCGCGGATGTCATCGAAGCCGAAACGCATCGCATACGACGGGTGCAGATCATGCTCACGGATGAACCCGAATATGCTGTCCACCGACTCCTGGTCGGGATAGTTGCTGAAATAACCCGTAAGGTAGACACCGTTGGGGATGTCCTTGATGGGGTCGAAACCGTCCAGTGCATAGATGCCGCCCAGTATCCCGGTGTCGCATACTATGCCTCCCTTCCTCACACAGCGCAATGTGTCGAGGAGACTCTTCGGCCCCACCAGATCGAGGGCCTTGTCAGCTTCCACCTTGCCTTGAAGATGGCTGTCATCCAACAAGGCCACGTCGGCATTATCCAAAAGTGCCAGCTTGTTCTCCCTATGCGTCGTGGCGATGATTTTGCACCCGAGCGCCCTGGCGATGTCCATGGCCGCATATCCCAATGCGCAGGTGGCTCCGCGTATCAGCAGCGATTCCCCTTTCCTGAGCTGAAGGCATTCGAAGAGGGAACCCCATGCCGTAAGGTATGTCTCCGGTATCGCAGCCAATTCGTCCCACGGGAGATCCGTATCGACTTTGAAGACGTGATGTGCCGGGAGGACCGCATATTCCGCGTAGCTTCCGTCGAAGCTCCTGCCCATCCCACCCATCATGGCGATGACCTTGTCTCCCCTGGAGAAGATTGAATCGGAAGGGTCCTCTACGATGCCGACGCATTCTATGCCGGGCGTAACCGGCTTCTGTATGTAATCCGCCTCGATCTCCTCGAGACGCAGTATCTTCTCAGAATGATTCATACCGAACGCGAATATCCTGACTAACACCCATCCCGACGAAACCTCCGGGACAGGGACCTCGGTCAGTACGATGTCCTCCGCCTTCGTTATCCTGTCGATCTTAACGGCCTTCATCAATTTCAATCACCTTCCAGCATTGCGGGTCCGGAGCATACATGCTGCCGTGGTAGCCCTTCGCCACGGCCGGGCATCCCCGGCAGAAACGCAGCAGTTCGCATTTGGAGCATTTCTCGAAGTTCTCGTATATCCTGTAGGAATCCATCTTCGGTCCGGTGAAGAGATCGTAGAGGTCATCCTCCAGTGCGTTACCGACCCTGCTCTCCATCCTCCTGCATGCGTAGACGGAACCGTCTGAGAGGATGGTGAGGTGGGAATTGCCGCAGTTGCATCCGTCGTAGACATAATCGTCATCCGGGTAGTCATCGATGTGGAAATCACCGTTCTCATAACGGTACAGAGTCCAGAGGTGGTCCTTAAGATTGAACGTCGTTCCGGAATCACCGTACTCCCTGAATTTAGTCCAGCAGCGGTCCATCATCTCCCTGTATTCTTCGGGAGAACAGGTAGTTTCGCGGTCCTCCATCGACGGGCAGTAGCGTGCGAATGCGAAGATGTCGGCATGGTTCCTGACCACCTCATCAACCAGCGAAGGTATCTCCGAGACATTCCATTTCGATACGGTGGACATTATGGCCACGTCGATCCCCGCTTCGCGGAGCATCGGTATCGCCGACATGGTGGATTCGTAGGAACCGGGCTGCCTTATCCTGTCATGGGTCTCCTTCAGTCCGTCCAGCGACAGCTGGTATTTCACCACGCCGCATTCCCTCATCCGCCTGCAGTTCTCCGGTGTGAGATGGAACGGGTTCCCCAGGATGGCTATGCGGATGTTATCTTCCTTGAGCATCTCCAGGAGTTCCCAGAAGTGCGGATGCAGTATGGGGTCCCCTCCGGTGATGTAAAGGTATGGTTCGCGTTCCGCCTTCCTGCAGAATTCCTTGATGTTCTCCAGTACCGTCTTCATGTCAGGGAACGACATCTCCCTGAACTTCGCATGGCTGCCGAGAGCATAGATGTAACAGTGTTTGCAGCGTTGATCGCAGGCCTCGGTGATATGCCATTGGAACGCGAAATAAGTCATGGTAAAAGCTCGGCCTTCCCGGTGAAGGGAAGGCGGAGAATTCAGTTTTTCTTGTCTCCGGATCCGCATGCGCTTCCGCAGGCGGAACCTTTCTTGTCCCCGGAACCGCAGGCGGAGCCGCAGGCAGATGCTTTCTTGTCACCTGAGCCGCATGCGCTTCCGCAGGCGGAAGAGACATCCTTCTTTCCGAAAAGATTCTTCAGGGCCATTTTTGTAACCTCAGTTTAAAATTATTGACATTTTATTTAATACAGTATGTAACAATATATATAGAATTCAAACAATATTGTTCATTATGTTCTAATTTGAGGACGGGTAGGATGGGGAGATACGACAGAGCTAGCACAAAGACCGAACTCGCGATACAGGATGCGTATTGGAAGATTTACGAGAAGGGGGATACCGCTACGGTGACCGTGGACGAGATATGCGATGAAGCGGGCGTCCACAGATCGACGTTCTACTACCACTTCAAGAGCGTCGAAGCGGTGTCGGATTCCATCAAGGAGAGACAGATGTCCCTGCTGAGGGACCTTTTTGAAAGAACCGGGGGGAAGAACGTCGATTTCACGGCCTTCATCCCGGCATTCCAGGAACTGTTCGACAAGAATGAACGCTACCTCGTCCCGCTTGTTATAGAATACGGGGACAGGGAATTCTCGTTCCAATACAGATCCTTCCTCGAAGATATGATGTTCGAGCACCTGAAAATCTCATACGATAGCCACGATAGCAGGACGGCAGGCGTTCTGGCGACGGTGATTTCGGGACTCGTCGACATGTTCCTGCTCGCTCTGTCCAATCACGCCATCACCCTTGAGGATGCCAATATGCTATCCAACGGGATGATCAACACGGGACTCAGATCAGTACTCCGCGACGGTTTCGGCATACACATAGGATTCACCATGATGAAACCCCCGCAATACCACTGACGGGGACGTATCGCCCCGAGAACACTGCGCATAGCTCAGCAACGGAGAGCGCTGACGAAAACAGATTTGAACCCTTCAAGGATCTATCCCTGGGGGGCACCGACCTTTTTTCTCTGACCTGACCTGTCTTGGTCCAAGTTCGAAGGACCCACCATTTTCTTCAAAATTTCTATTGCTGGCTCTTTGGCAGTTCCGGACAGCGTCCGCCGACAGATGTTCCAGATACCGCAAAATATTATCATACCGTACACAGTTCGGTAAGCAGGAGTGCGGCCATGCGACGGGAATCTCCCGCCGAATACCGCCGGAACGGTCGGATAACGATGCTGGACACAATCTGGGAAAAACTCGACAGGGACCTGGTAATCCAGGAGGCCATGTACGGCTGCATCATGGCCCTGACCCTCATGCTCACCGCTTACATCGGGCTCATCCAGTACTCCGACCGCATGCATCTGATCTATGCCATCCTGGGCATGGACGTGGTATGGGCCGTCATCGACATGTACATCTTCTACCGGGCCGACCTCATGTCGCTCAACAGGTCCCTGATGCTCTACTGGGAGCTCCACGACCAGCCCGACCGCGAATCCAAGAAGAAGCTCCTGGAGTCGGAGTTCTACGGCACCGTCTTCCAGGTAGTCAGCAAGGAGGACCAGGACAAGATGCTCGACGTCTTCCTCGACGGCACCTTCACAGGCAGGGAGGGCCTGAAGAAGTCCAACCGCCATTATCTCTTCAACGCCGTCACCACCTTCGTGTTCGCCGCCGCCCCGGCGATACCTCCGGTGATCTGTCTGCAGTTAATCGGCAACTTCTCGTACGCGATCCTCAACGCGTCCGTGATCTCCTGCATCCTCATCTTCTTCGTAGGATACTTCATGGCTCCCGGGGACGGCCTCAAGTCCCGTCTCATCACCGGTTTCACGACCGCGGGCATCAGCATGTTCTTCACCATCGTGTGTGCCGTCTTCGGCGGATGATTATTAACCCCGCCCGCGATTCTCAGTCATGGATTTCGAACAGCTGACCAAGGTCAGGCAGAGCTGCCGCTCCTACGATGCGGACAGACCTGTCGAGGAGGAGAAGATCGCCAAACTGGTGGAGGCCGCCAAGATCGCGCCGTCCGCCATGAACGCCCAGCCCTATGACGTTTGGGTGGTGCGCTCCCCCGAGAAGGTCCAGGCCATCAGGGATGCCAAGTCGAGCTTCAACGGTTTCATCGACAACGTGAACCTCTTCATCGTGTTCACCGACGCACCTTACTCCAACGGCAAGCTCGAGGGCCTCGCCGAGGAGATGCAGATCGACTACCGTACACAGGACATCGGCGAGTCCATCGCCTACCTGACCCTCCAGGCGAAGGATCTGGGTCTTGACACCTGCATCCTCGGAGGATTCAGGATCGACCAGGTAAAGAAGGCGTTAGGGACGGATGCCCACATCCAGATAATCGTCGCCGTGGGATACGCGATGGAAGGATACAAGGTACGCAGCAAGGTGCGCAAGGCGGATTCGGAGAACGTCCGTTTCGTCTGAAGAAGTTGGTGGGCCTGTCCGGATTTGAACCGGAGTCAATGGCTCCCAAAGCCACAAGTATACCAAGCTAGCCCACAGGCCCACGTTCTGGATTAATCTGCGTAACTATATCAAAGTTCAGATGAGGCCCCTGCTCTTGAGCTCGTCGATGAGCAGCTTGGTGGCGTTGCCACGGTGGGAGATGGCGTTCTTCTCCTCCACGGGGATCTCCGCGAACGACCTCTCGCCGTCCGGCGTGAAGATGGGGTCATATCCGAATCCCCCGTCGCCCCGCTCCTCGAAGAGGATGTATCCAGGGCATGTGCCAGTAACGATGATCCTCTCCTCTCCGATCATGCAGCCGATGCAGCACTTGAAGACGGCGGTGCGGTCCTCCACACCTTCCATGAGCTTCAGGATGCCCTGGTTCCCGATGGTCTTCTGACCGTAGGCGGAGTACACTCCGGGGAATCCCTTCAGGGCATTGACGAAGAGCCCCGAGTCGTCGATCATGAAGTCCCTCAGTCCGTCTCTGTAGAGTTCTTTCATGCCCTTGTCGACGACCTCCTCCAGGTAGGCGGTCTGGATTTCATCATATTCCATGTTCACGTGGACCATCTCCACGCCGAAGTCGGAGAACTCTGCTTGGTATTCCTTGACCTTTCCGGGATTGTGGGTGACGACGTTGAGCTTCATGTGTATCTTCCTCTGTCCTTGATCTCCTGGACCTTATCCAGGACCTCCTGCGCGCCGGTCTTCTCCTGGCAGTACGCCTCGGTAATGTATGCGTAGGCATCTTTGATGTCAGGATGCGCCGAAGTGAAACCCCTCTCGAGCAGGCGCAGGTCTACGCCCATGTCCTCCACGCCGATGAGCGAGGCACCCATGGAGAAGTCGATGATGCACAGTTCGCCTGCGGGAGTAAGTATCATGTTCGAAGTGGTCAGATCACCGTGGCAGATCTTCGAATTGTGAAGTCTGGCTATGTTGGTTCCGATGAGTTTGCAGATCCTCTTCGCATCCTCGGGATGTTCGTCGAGGTACCTCTTGACGGTGACTCCTTTCACGCGTTCCATGGTGATGCTGCACTCCACCGTGTCGATGTCGTAGATGATCGGCGTGCGGATGCCGGCGGCACGGGCCTCGCGGATGAGCCTTGCTTCCGAGCGGATGCGTTGGATACGAATCTTCTTATCCAGTTCGGGGACACGGTATCCTTTGGGTGTGCGGACTTTGGTGACGGCATCTCTGCCCAGATACGTGGAGAGGTAAACACTTCCCTCCGCCCCTTTGGCTATCGCAGTGCCGTCCATGGCGGCGCATATGTGTCCTGATTAAAAGTAGTTTTATGAACGGACGCGGCATAACCCTTAACGTGAACCGTATCCCGCTCGGCTGCAAATACGTTGATGCCCTCCTCGGAGGAGGGATCGAAGCAGGCAGCGTCACGCTTTTCTACGGAGAGGCGGGGTGCGGGAAGTCCAACATCTGCATGCAGATGGCCCGCAACATCATCCAGAGCGGGAAGAAGGTGGCCTATGTGGACACCGAGGGCCTGTCCTACGAGCGTATCATGCAGATCTTCAAGGACGAGGCACTGGTCAAGGACCTGCTGATCTTCCAGGTCCACAGCTTCACGGAGCAGTCCAACCGCGTCGACCAGATCGCCAAGATCGCCAGGACCGGCGTGCTGGGCCTGGTGGTGGTCGACTCGATGACCATGTTCTACCGCCTCAACTACGACAACATGGAGATGAGGAACGATTTCATCAGGCAGACCGAGGTGCTGCTGAACCTGGCCCGCGATTACGAGGTGCCCATCCTGATAACATCTCAGGTCTACACCAACATAACCACCGGTGCCATAGAGTTCCTGGGCGGACATGCCATGCATCATAATGCCAAGACCATCATCCGTCTCGACATGCGCGGCAACGGTCTCCGCAACGCCGTGATAATAAAGCACCGCAGCCTCCCCGAGGGAAGGTCTGCGATGTTCCGGATCACCGCCGACGGGGTCGGTGACCCGTAAGTGGTTTCTTCTTGACTTTCAGACGTCCCTGTTGATCGCGTAATCCGCAAGTGCCAGCATGAACTCCTTGTCCTCGCTCTCGGGCAGGATGGAGAGGTATGCCTTGGCGGATGCGATCTTGTCCTCGGCGGCCTTCTTGTTGTAGTCGATGGCGCCGATCTCCTTCATGATCTGCATTCCCTCGCGGACCTCTTCCTCGGTAGCGTCCATGTTGCCGAGGATGGACTTGAACTTGGCGAGCTTGGCCTGATCCTTGAGGTTCTCTAGGGTGTAGGTGACCATGAGGGTGCACTTTCCCTTGCGGAGGTCGTTTCCGACGGACTTGCCGGTCTTGGAGGAGTCTCCCGCGATACCGAGGTAGTCGTCGTACATCTGGAATCCGAGTCCCATGTCGAGGGCATACTTGTTGATGGCCTCGACGACTTCGGGCTTGGCGTTTCCGCAGAGCGCTCCTCCCGCGGCGGCGGCCGCGAACAGCACGCTGGTCTTCAGGAAGATGGTCTCGGTGTACCTGGCCTCGGAGACGAGCTTGTGCTCGTTCTCGATGTCGAACTGCTGTCCCCTCGCGAGGTCCCAGACTGCCTTGGAGACGAACTGGAGGATGCCCCTCATGTTGTCGCTGGGGATGTCCAGGTCGGCGATGATCTGGTATGCTTTGGCGAAGAGGGCGTCACCGGCGAGGATGGCGGTGGGCATGTCGTATCCGACATGGATGGTCTTCATTCCCCTCCTCATCTCGTCCCCGTCCATGTAGTCGTCGTGGATCAGGGTGAAGTTGTGGATGTACTCGATGGCGACCGCCAGGGGGACGGCCTTGGATTTGTCCCCTCCGACCGCACCGCAGGCCGCCATGACGATGGCGGGCCTCATCCTCTTTCCTCCGGCGTACGGGTACTGCCTGGAGGCCTCGATGAGCCTCATGGGCTCCTCGTCGGGGATGTAGCTCTTGATGGCGGAGTCGAGCTCCGCGGAAGTTTTCTTCAGATACTGTTTTGCGTCCATTTCAATCCCTCCAACCATTCTCTGGTTTCGCCAAGGACCACATACCTCGCCTTGGAGAGCTGTTCGATGTTGGCGGAACCGGTGAGCATCATGGCCACCTTGAGTTCCTCCTTGATCAGGAGAAGTTTGTTCTTCACCGCTTCGGCGGATTCCGTGGCCTCCTTGAGGACGGCCTTGGCAGCGCCAGCGGCGGTGGCACCCATGGCGATGGCGGCGGCCACGTGGGCACCGTCGAGTACGCCTCCGGATGCGATGAGCGGTAATTTGGCGGCCTTCGCCTCCTGCAGCGCGACGGGGGCGGGTATTCCCCAGTCGAAGAAGGTGTTGCCGATCTCGGCGTGCATGTCGTCGCCCTGGTCCTCCGCGCGGTACATCTCCACGGCGGAGAAGCTGGTGCCTCCCATGCCTGCCACGTCGATTCCCTGGACCCCGATGCCCTTGAGCCTCTCGGCGGTGAAGGCGTCGATGCCCGCGCCGGTCTCCTTGACGATGATGGGGTACTGCCTCGCCAGGTCGCGGATGGCGTCCCTGACGCCCTTCCCGTTGCAGTCTCCCTCGGGCTGCACGACCTCCTGGAGGAAGTTCAGGTGGATCGCCACATAGTCGGCGTCGATGAGCTCTTTGGCCTGTCCCACCATCTCGGCGGAGAACATGTCCTTGCTCTTCTGTTTGACGAGCTGGGGGGCGCCGACGTTGCCGATGACCAGCGGGACGTCGTAGTCCTTGATCACGCTGTAGGATTCGGGCTCGACCCCGGTGACTCCTGCCCTCTCGCTGCCGACACCCATTCCGATGCCGAGCTCGGAGCAGGCCTTCGCGATGTTGGCGTTGATCTTCTTCGCGCCGGAGAAGCCGCCGGTGATGGCGGTCACGATGAACGGGAACTCCAGCTTCCTGCCGAGGACCTCGGCGGACATGTCGATCTCGTCCATGTCGATCTCGGGCATTGCATTGTGTACGAGCCTCACATCGTCCCAGTAGCAGTGGTCGGGAGCAATCCTCTCCTCCACGCAGATCTTGATATGGTCGGCTTTCCTGCTTCTGATGGGTTCTCCGGTCATTCCAGGCCTCCTTTTGCGATAGTACAGGTGACTGTCTCGCCCTTGAGCAGCGAGTACAGGCGGTTGGGGGCGTTGCCGTTGACCAGGTAGCACTTCCTGCTGCCGTCGGTCATGCGGAGCATGGCCTCCATCTTGTTGCGCACCCCTCCGGTGACGTCGTCCACGTTGGAGTCGGTGGCGATGCTCTCCATCTTCTCCTTGGTGACGGTGCCGATCATGCGTGCGGCCTTGTCGGTCTTGGGGTTGCGGTCGTAGAGTCCGTCGATGTCCGAAACGAACACGACCTTCTCGGGATTGTACATCCGGCACAGGAACTCCATGACCTGGTCGCCGGATACGATGCAGAAACGGGTCTTCCTGTCGGTGATGACATCGCCGAACATGACCGGCATGATGCCGAGGTCGGTGAGCCTCCTGAGGGGTTCCTCGTTGTCGACCACCAGCTTGCCGCCGTCGGCGACGAAGCAGGACCCGATGGGGACGGAGACCGCGGGGATGTCCTTGGCGAGGAGCTCTTCCACTACCATGGCGCTCAGCTCCCTGGTGTCGCACATGACCCTTGCCATGGCGGGGATCTGGGAGTCGTTCTCGTAGCCCTTCTGCAGGTTGTATTGTTTGGAGACCACGTGACCGAACGAACCGGCCCCGTGGACGATGATGACCTCCTCTCCGGAGCGTTTGATCTCGTCTGCCAGTCTGGCGACGGTCTCCTTGTTGAACTTGCGATACTCGGCCTTGTCGGTAATCACGCTTCCGCCGAATTTTATGAGTATCATCGTACGAACAATCGCGCGATATGATATAATAGTGCCGTCAAGTAGATTCGTCGATTGACGTAGAGACGGTATGTAAAACGATGGCGATGCCCATCCAGGAGAAGTGAAGAAGTGGTTGACAGCGTGGATGCTTTCCCGTGCACTTGCGCAACACAGTACGCGACATCTACGCGGGAGGGCTTAACTGCCGGGTTCGAAATGGGACCGGGTGAACCCCTCCGCTATGGCCGTCAGACCAAACAGTGGCAGTCGTATGAGATATATAAGAGATTCGGTCGATGGGGACGGCATTATATAGTATGTCAGTTTAGGCCCTCCTTAGTTAATATGGTAGTCGAACAAATCACTTACAAGAACATAGACCCCGCCGTCCGTAAATCCATCATGGTCGGCCTGTGTCTCGCCATGCTCTGCGCTTGTTTCGACGGTACCATCATCGGTACCTGCGGAACCAAGATCGCCAACGAGCTCAACGGAAACGGACTGTTCACCTGGATGGTCACCGCCTATCTTCTGTGCGAGTGCATCACCATCCCCATCGCCGGAAAGCTCTCCGACCTGTACGGAAGGAAACCCCTCTTCCTGATCGGTCTGGCACTGTTCGTCGGAGGATCCATCGTCGCGGGAATGTCCACCTCCATGGAGATGCTCGTCATCTGCCGTGGAATCCAGGGACTGGGAGGAGGTGTCCTCATCCCCGTCGCCACCGCGGCTATCGCCGACCTGTACGCTCCCGAGGTCAGGGCCAAGATGCAGGGAATGCTCGCTGCCATCTTCGGAATCGGATCTGGAATCGGCCCCATCATCGGAGGATTCATCACCGAGAACATCGACTGGCGCTGGTGCTTCTACATCAACGTGCCCCTCGCAGCGGTATCCTTCATCCTCACCATCAAGAAGTTCCCCGCACCCGTGATCCCCAACAAACCCGTAATCGACTACAAGGGAATCGTCGTGCTCACCGCTCTCCTCACCGCCCTCATCGTGCTCTTCGAGTGCGGAGGAAACGAGTTCCAGTGGATGAGCGTCACCACCTTCGCACTCATCGGAGTGTTCGCGCTCTGCGCCGTCCTCTTCGTCCTCATCGAGAAGAGGGCCGTCGAGCCTATCCTCTCCCCCAAGCTCCTGAAGAACCGCACCATCATCGCCGGAGGAATGTACATGCTGATCTTCGGTATCGGAATGATGGGTGCCATGACCTTCGGAGGATACTTCGGAACCTTCATCCTCTTCGAGCTCGACACCCTCACCGCCAGCTACTACACCCTGTTCCTGGTCGCAGGTATCATGCTCACCTCAATGATCTCCGGAGGAGCCTGCGAGAGGACCGGTTACAGGCCTTGGCTGGTCGCCGGACCCATCATCGTGTTCATCGGACTGTACCTGTTCTCCACTCTCCAGGTGGACGGAGTCGTGTTCAGCCTCACCAAGGAGTACCACTACGAGATCCTCGGCAAGCCCCTCACCATGTTCTGCGTCGCGCAGTTCGTCCTCGGTGTCGGTCTCGGATGCATGATGACTCCTGTCATGGCGGCCGTACAGAACAGCTCCGACCCCAAGGAGATCGGAATGAACACCTCCGCTGTCAACCTGCTGAGGTCCATCGGTACCGCACTCGGAACCGCCATCTTCACCATGCTGATCAACTCTCAGTACGTGAACAACCTCGGCAACCTCGCAGGACAGCCCTACGTCACCGATAAGGCGACCGAGTTCATCCAGCCCATGCTCGCATACCTGATGGGCGGATTCCCCGATGTTGCCAACCAGGTCCTCCAGGCCTTCATCAAGTCCGTCGACTTCGGATTCATCGCGGGAGGATGCATCATCCTCTGTGCGGCGGCCATCGGACTGCTTATCAAGGCGAAGACCACCACCCAGCTCTTGGCAGAGGCCGCGGCCCACCACTCCTCCGAGAAATCCGAGGAGCAGACCTCTGAGGAACAGCAGTAAAACTCATTCGGGGGGTCAAACCCCCGTTCTATATCCCCTACGTGTCTGATTCCGGATTATCAAAACGGGCACTAGATATTATTAACTCACACGGCGTTTCATCTGTCATGTACACCGACCCCGCCGAGGGGAGGGGCCTTCTCGAATTGTGGAGCCCCACCTCTGTGAGATGTCTAACGGCTATACTGATTGTTTCCGTCCTGGCCGTTTCCTGTTTTGTTCTTTTCGATGATTCCGATGAATCGGATGCCGTTCCCGTGGGTGACTTCACCTACACCCTCGGCATGAGCAATGCGACGGTCACAGGTTATACCGGCGCATCCTCGGAGATCACTATCCCTTCCTCAATCCACTACGGAGACGATGACTACACTGTCGTTGCCGTAGGAGCTGAAGCATTCAAGAACTGCTTGCTTCTCGAATCGATTACGATTCCCGATTCGGTTACTACACTTGGGAACGGCGCTTTCTCAGGGTGCAGGTTCCTCCAGACCGTGAATCATTCCAATTCCATCACGTTCATCGGTGAACGTGCCTTCGAGCAATGCAATTCCCTGAAGAACTTCACTATGCCTAACGGTCTCACCACGTTAGGCGGTATTGCATTCTACGAGTGCACCTCGCTTACCTCGGTCACTCTTCCGAATACGCTTAGCCACCTCAACGGCAACACGTTCGAGTTTTGCACTTCCCTGTCATCCATCACCCTGCCAAACAATCTGGATATGATACAGAGTGACGAGTTCAGGGGGTGTGCACTGACAACCATCACAATCCCCGCATCGGTTACTAGCATCGACCGTAGTGCGTTCGAGGACTGTACTTTGCTGACCACCATCAACGTAGAAGATGGTAACACTAAGTACGAGGCTGTGGACGGGGTCCTCATAAATTATGACACGGCCACACTCGTATGTTATCCAGCGGCCAAGTCTGGTTCGTCCTACACAATCCCCAACAATGTGGGAACTGTCAGCCAGTGGGCCTTCTATCATTGTGTCAACCTCAAATCCGTCACCATCCCTAATACTGCGACTAACAGGGCAGGAGCGTTCTACGAATGTACCTCTCTCGAATCCGTCACCTTTGGGAACAGCATCGCCACCATCTACGCGGACGAATTCGACGGATGCACAAATCTCAAATCAGTCACACTCCCCAGCAGTGTCACCTCCATCGGGGATTGTGCCTTTACCAGGTGCATCTCTCTAACATCCCTGACCATTCCCGGAAACGTGACGAGTATCGGATAGATGGCCTTTGCCCAAAGCACTGGATTGACCTCCATCACGATCCCTGATTCAGTGACCGCCCTCGGCGAATATCCCCTTCTGCAATGCTATTCCCTCACCGCGGTGAATGTGGGCGGCAGCAACCCCAATTATAGTTCGAGCAACGGCGTGATGTTCGACAAGGATAAGACGAGGCTGATGATCTACCCTGCAGCCAAATCCGATTCGGAATACACTATGCCGGACGGAGTTGTCTCCGTAGATCCCTATGCGTTCGGCTGGAATACCCATCTAACCACAGTGACCCTCGGCAAGGATGTGTCGACTCTGGGAGGGTATGCCTTTTTCGGATGCACTTCTCTGGCAACACTGGTCGCGGCAGGTGCAAATACCCATTTCGATTCTGATGGTGGGGTCCTGTTCAACGAGGGGAAGACCGAACTGATCCTATACCCAATGGCCAAATCCGACACGGCATACACTGTTCCTTCCACGGTGACATCTATTGCCACTCGTGCATTCTACGGCAATACCCATATCGCAACCGTCGCGCTTCCTGATGGGTTGACAAATATCGGCGCTTATGCCTTCGGAGAGTGTACCTCCCTGACATCTGTTTCGATTCCCGCTGCGGTGACTTCAATCGGCAGCTTTGCCTTTGTGGGTACCGCGTCTCTGACATCATTTGCCGTGGCAGAGGGTAATACCAAGTATACCGCAGAGGACGGCGTCCTGTTCAACAAGTCGAAGAGCAGGCTGATCCAGTATCCTCTGGCCAAGTCCGAGACATCCTATACACTCCCGGACACGGTGACCACTATTGACCGTTTCGCATTCCATGGGAATTCAGCCCTGATCTCCCTAACCGCAGGTACCGGTAACACGGCCTATTCCTCAAAAGACGGTTCGATCTACGACAAGGAAGGGGGCATTCTACTTTTCGTCCCGCCGGGGCTTACGACATTTACATTCCCCTCCGGAATAACTGTCGTCGAGGATGGTGCCGTCTGTAGCGACTGCCTCAAGACTGTGGAATTCGCACCCGATTCCAAGGTGGTGATGACCTACGCATTCATCGATTGCAACGTCCTCAAGAAAATTATCGTGAACGACGGTTCAAAACCGATATTCAGCGAGGAAGCGATCGGATACAGTACTCTGGACAAGCACACGCTGTTCGTCATAGCCCCCGCAGGATTCAGCATCCCCGACTTAGCGTTAGAGGGCAACATCGAGGTGGTGTACGGAGTACCTCCGCTGGCAGTCGTGACCCAGGCCCCCGCGGCAGTGGCGAATCTTTCCTATACCGGATCCGCTCAGGCACTGATTACTGCCGGCACCGCTGACGGAGGAACCTTCGAATACAGTCTCGACGGCAACATCTGGTCAACCGCGATACCGACCGCCACCGAGAGCGGTGCCTACACGGTATACTGCAGGGTGGTGGGCGATGCTCTGCACGACGACCTCGTACAGACCAGTGTCAGCGCTTCCATCGCCGGTTCTTCCGACAACCCGAATAAGAGCGAGTTCCCCGTTCTTTTCGTGGGAATAGGGGCTGCCGTGGCCATCATTGCTTTGGCCGGAGGAGCTTTCGTTCTCCTCAGAAAGCGCTGAACAAACCTTTTCCCGGCTTCGGCCGGGAAACCGTTTACCATTTGCGGAAAAAGGATGGCCCCGAAGGGCCGTGTGAAGGTTTCAGTTGGGGTTTCTGATCTCGGCGGTTCCGCTGTCGACGAACTCGTTCCAGAGTTTGAGGGTCTCGAGGGCCTCTTCCTCATCCATGAGCTCGATTGCGAAACCTGCGTGGACGACGGCCCACATTCCGACCTTGGCATCGACCATGGCGACGTTGGCGGTCTTCATGGCACCGCCGAAGTCGATCTCGGCCTGGTCGCCTTCGATCTTGACGATCTTTCCGGGTATAGCTAGACACATGTTATCACTCGGACATCAGTTTGATGATTGCTTCGGCAGGCTGACCGTCGCAGGCCTCGAGGGCGGAGATCGCGGTCTCCCTGTCGCAGTTGGTCTGCGACATGACGAGTTCGATGTCCTCTGCGGGGAAAACGGGGCCGCTGGCACTTCCTGCGGAACCTGCCGCCATGACGGTCTCAACACCGGAGACCTGGTAGCTCTTGGATCCCTTCATGTCGATGCATACGACCTCGGCGGGGCTGAGGACGATGTCCTGATCCCTGGTCCTGATGATGACCTCCACGACGTTCTCTATGTTGGTCTGTTTGATTCCCATTGAGCGCATGGTGCGCTGCATCTGACGGGGGTTCACGCCCCTCATTCCGCCTGCCATATGATTCTCCGTATGACATCTATTTTATAAAAAATTCGTAAGAATCGCTGTGGGTTTTTTATTAGGGTATTTATATCGGCCTGCATGGAAAAAGAAGACGAACAGGTATCCCCGAAAAACTGGGGCCTGGATGAGTACCGTACGCTGAACCCCGTATCGAAGAAGGCGATGTATCTGTCCAACGGGATCAAGATTGCGATCCTGGCAGCCATCTACATCGGCATCTTCATGGGGCTGAGGATGGCCGACGATCTGCCATTCTGGCTCTTCTACCTGGCGACTCCCGTCTTCGTACCGCTTATAGTCTATTACGCCGTCTTCCCCGGCATCTTCTACCGCCACTACCGCTACCGCATGGACGATGACTGCATCGAGATTCGCCGCGGAGTCATCTTCCATTCCCACGTCCTGGTCCCGGTCGAGAGGGTCCACCAGGTGCAGGTGACCAAGGGCCCCATCCTCAGGAAGTTCGGTCTCGCCAACGTCACCGTGACCACCGCCGGCGGAACCGCCTCCCTGCAGTATCTCGACGACGACCTCGCCGAGTACGTGGCCGAGAACCTCAACCAGAAGATCATCCAGATGCTGAAGGCCAGGGAATGACAGAAGAGCAGCCCTTCCTCCGCAACCACTGGTCGTACGTCGCCAGCAACACGTTCCGTGCACTGCTGATGTTCGGCTTCATGATCCTCATCTGGTGGGGGACTTCGGAGGGCCAGGGGGACATGATGATCTACCTGGCCTTCATCCTCATCATTTTCATCGTCATCGTGGCTCTGAACATCATTTACTGGCTGAAGACCAAGTATTACTTCCTGGAGGACGAGATCGTGGTCATCAGGACCACCATCTTCCGCTCGGAGACCCGCATCCAGTACGACAGGCTGGCTTCCGTCAACGTGGAGAGGGACGTGGTATGCCGCATACTCAACGCCACCAAGCTCTCCTTCAACCTCAACTCGAGCATGAACGTCACCAAGGCCGAGGCCTACATCGTCCTGAAGAAGGACAAGGCGGACCGGCTGCGCGAGGACCTGAACAGCCGCATGTTCGGTACCGCGAGGACCGTGCAGGAGGTCTTCGAAGAGCCCCAGGAGGAGGCAGTATCCCTGGTCGATGTGAGCACCTGGGACATCTTCCTGCATGCGTTCATCGGCATGTCCACCTACCAGCTCCTGTTCGGACTCGCGATGGCCGCATACAGCATCCTGTCGTTCTATTTCGACAACAGCGTCAGCGTCTTCGCCATCCTCCTCTTCGTGGTGGAGTTCCTCATGCCCGCCTTCGCCGCCTTCTTCAGGTACTTCAACTACAGTATCGTGAGGCAGGGGGAGACGGTCACCGTCTCCTCGGGTTTCTTCAGCACACGTACCGACTGCTTCAAGCTCAGCAAGGTCAACTTCGTCAAGATACGCGAACCCCTCATCTGCAGGGCACTCGGCAAGTCCATCCTGGAGGCCGAGGTCGTCGGAACCTCGGACACCAAGGGCATGCCCCTCCTCTGCCCCCTGAAGGACAGGGATATCGCCTACAACCTGTTCAGGGACCTGCTCCCCGAGTTCGTCTGCGAGGACCTGCAGTCCAAGCAGTCCCGGGTCTCCATGGTGGGACTGGGATTCTGGACCCTCGTCACCGTGGGGATCATCGCGGGTTTCGCCTACCTCCTGGTGCCGGAGATCCCCTCCGGCTTCGGCATGTTCCTGAACTTCTGCGTGGTGCTCCTGTACATCCTCTGTGTCGGATGGTTCGTGCTCGCCTACCGCAATCGCAGCATCGCCATGAACGACTCCATCGTGCTGGCCGTGACCGGTTCCTTCGACAGGGTATCCAACTACATCCTCTTCGACAAGATCCAGTTCGCCAACGTGTTCTCCAACCCCGTCGAGAGGAGGTACGGGGTCGGCAAATGCAAGATAAGCATGCTGTCCACGGTGGGCGCCACCGCGGTCGTCACCGGTGTCTTCGAAGCGGATTGCCTGGAGAAGGTGTCCGAGACCGTCATGGCGAGGATCAGGGACGGAAGGTACGACTTCCGCAGGTTCCAGTAACAAATGAGCGGGGGGAGGCCCCCGCGGTGGTTTTTCAGAGAAGGTTCTTCACGGACTCGACGAGGACCTTGTAGACCTCGTCGGCCAGGGAGACATCCTGGACTCCGCCCTGTGCGAAGTCGGGCTTGCCTCCGCCTCTGCCGCCGAACTTTCCGAGGACCTCAGGGAGGAGCTTCTTGCAGTCCACCTTGGGGCTGCCCGATGCGATCATCACGGAGACGGTGTCCGCCACGGACACGAACGCTACTACACCGCCCTTGGACTTGAATCCCTCGGCGGCGTCGGTGAGGACCTTCCTGTCGGCCCCGCTGAACCTGCCGGTGTAGAGGTCGGTACCGTTGACGTTCTCCGGTTTCAGCTCCTTCAGCTGCTGCTTGACCATTGCCTTGCCCGCTTCCGCCGCAAGTGCCAGATCGTGTTTCATATTGGCAACGCTGCGGACGATGTCCTCGGCCTTGCTGTTGGCCTCGTCGATGACCTGCAGGCAGATGTTGGCGAGTTTCCTGGCGGAGTCCTGGGCCGCGCTGCCCACCTTGAAGTGGATGGCGATGCCGTCCTTGCCAGCGGAGACCTTCCTGTCGACGAAGAGCATGCCGAGCTCGGAGGTCTCGACCACGTGGATGCCGCTGCAGGCCGAATAATCTATGTCGCCGATGGAGACCACGGTGATCTCCTCACCCTCCTCGATGCGGTCGAGCTTGATCCTCACCTTTTCGAGGTCTGGGTCATCCCTTGCCACGACCGCTTTGCGGACGGGCAGGTTGTCGCGGATGGCCTGGTTGGCGAAGTCGAGGGCCTTTCCGATGGTGGCCCAGTCCATGTCGTGGTTGACGATGACGTATTTCTCGTCGGGGCCGATGTAGATCTTGGTGATGGCGAGTTCGGGGTCCTGCCTGTGGAGGGCGCAGAAGAGCAGATGCTCCCCGGTGTGGCCCATCATGAGGTCGTAGCGGCGGTCCCAGTCGATCTCTCCCCAGACCCTCATGCCGGGTTTGAGGTCGTGGCCGGGGACCACATGGACGATCTCTTTGCCTTCGTAATGGACGTCGGTGACGCGGAACCCGTTGATGGTGCCGGTGTCGCAGACCTGACCTCCCCCTCCGGGATAGAATCCGGTGCAATCGAGGATTATGTTGTCCCCTTTCACTGCTACGATCCCGGCCTCGAAGACGGACATGTATCCGTCGTTCCTGAACACCTCGTCTGCCATACGGAGGTCATGTGCGGGGCTCTATAAGAAACGGTGCTTTCGTCAGATGAGTGCAAAAATAGTTACTCAATCGACAAATGTCTCGACGAAATTATAAATGGTTAAAGCTATCCCGTTCAAAAGAAGGTTAACGCATGGGTGACTTAAAAGAGTTTGACGAGCTCGACAGGCGCATCATCGAGATGCTGTGCAAATCCAGTCAGGGATCATACAGGCAGCTTGCCAAACAGTTGGGCGTACACCCCACGACCCTCATCCAGAGGGTCAAGAATCTTGAGAGCAAGGGCGTCGTCAAGGGATACCGCGCCAAGATCGACTACATCGCCATGGGTTACGACTACACCGGACTCGTCCACATCTACTCCGACTCCATCGTCGAGGTCGAGAAGCAGCTGGTGGAGATCCCCGAGGTCGTGGCCGTCTACGATGTTACCGGAGAGGCGGACATCGAGGTCCTCGTCACCTGTCTCAACAGGGAGGATTTCTCCGCCGTCGTCAAGAGGATCAACTCCATCGAGGGTGTTGCCAAGACCAACACCTCCGTGGTGCTGAACGTCGTCAAGTCCGAGAACGAGTTCGTTCCCGAGCTGTTCGGCCCCTCCAAGAAGTGATCCGGCACATCATTCTAACCGCGCCTGCGGGCGCATGTATTATTTATAGCGTCGGCATAGCGCGACGCATTGAATAGATTGGGGTACCTCAATGAGAAGAACTAACACTTGCGGAGAACTCAGGTCCTCCGATATCGGAAAACAGGTCTGTCTCGAAGGCTGGGTAAGGTTTTCGAGGGACCACGGAGGAGTCGCATTCATCGATCTGGCGGACAGGTACGGAATCACCCAGGTGGTCTTCGACCCCGAGGACCTCCCTGCCGGCACCGACAGGAAGGAGATCGAGAGCGTCATGAACACCTTCTCCCGCGAGTCCTGCGTCCTCATCGAGGGAACCGTCAGGAAGAGGGTCGAGGGTACCGCCGTCGAGAGCAACCCCACCGGAGAGATCGAGGTCCTCATCACCAAGGCCGAGCTGCTCGCCAAATCCAAGCTCCCTCCCTTCGAAATCGGAGACCAGAAGGAAGGAGTCCTCCCCGACGAGGACACCCGTATGAAGTACAGGTACCTCGACCTCAGGAGGACCGAGATGATCAGGAGCATGCAGTTCAGGAGCAAGCTCGTCCACCTCGCCAGGGTCTACCTGGAGAGCCAGGGATTCCTGGAGATCGAGACCCCCATGCTCGGAAGGTCCACCCCCGAGGGAGCCAGGGACTACATCATCCCCTCCCGTGTCCACCCCGGAACCTTCTACGCCCTGCCCCAGTCCCCCCAGCAGTTCAAACAGATGCTCATGGTCGGAGGCATGGACAGGTACTACCAGGTCGCCAGGTGCTTCCGTGACGAGGACTCCCGTAAGGACAGGCAGCCCGAGTTCACCCAGCTGGACCTCGAGATGTCCTTCGTCGACAGCAAGGACATCCAGAACCTCATCGAGGGCATGGTCGCATACATGTGGAAGGGCCTCTACGGCACCGAGCTGAAGACCCCCTTCCCCCACATCGGATACCGCGATGCCATGGAGAGGTTCGGTTCCGACAAGCCCGACATGAGGTACGGACTCGAGTGGGTCAAGCTCACCGACGTCGTGAAGGACGTCCCCTACAAGATCTTCCAGAGCATCCTTTCCGAGGGCGGTATCGTCGCCGGTATCTGCGTCAAGAAGGAGTTCGGAGAGGTCGGAAGGAACGAGGTCGACCGTTACATCCAGTACGCCAAGAAGGTCGGACTCGGAGGACTCACCTGGATGAGGTGCGAGAACGGTGTCCTCACCAGCAACATCACCAAGTACTTCACCCCCGAGATCCTCGAGAACATCAAGAAGACCCTCGGTGCCGAGGAAGGCGACCTCGTGTTCCTCATCGCAGGTCCCTGGAAGGCCACCTATGAGGGCGGAGGATTCCTCAGGAAGAAGATCGCGGAGGACCTCGGAATGGTCCCCGACAACGAGTTCATGTTCTTCTGGATGGACGAGAACCCCCTGTTCGAGATCGATCCCGTATCCGGGAAATACGACGCGTTCCACCACCCGTTCGTGCTGCCTCTCGGTGACATCGACGATCCCAAATGCGGCGGAGCCAGTTTCGACCTCTGCCTGAACGGAAACGAGCTCGGTTCCGGTTCGGAGCGTATCAACACCGCCGAGATGCAGAGGGCCGTGTTTCACAAGCTCGGACTCACCGACGAGCAGATCGAGGCCAAGTTCGACTACTTCGTCGAGGCACTCAGCTACGGTGCCCCTCCCCACGGAGGAATCGCAATCGGTA
>JAEEGL015839129.1_pt1 | contig 25797 bp, 22 predicted proteins | sample 9134231 | NCBI WGS metagenome assembly JAEEGL01 (sample SAMN16246548, study PRJNA631951) | gut metagenome | biome: gut microbiome; feature: rumen; material: fiber-attached | host: Bos | place: Iran: Karaj | collected 2018-10 | reverse complement strand
GAGGCGCGGTTTCTGCGAAGCGCCATGGAAACGGCCGTGCTGGAGCTTGTCTGCGAAAAGAGAACGGATGAGGATCTGCGCAGGTTTGAGGAAAACGTAAAATTGCAGAACTTCTGCCTCGCGAACGGCATGAGCGAAAAGCTGATGCAGCTCGACGATGAGTTTCACAGGGATTTCTATCAGATTGCCAAAAAGATGGAAGTCTACAATCTGATGCAGAATATGGCAATCCATTTTGACAGGGTGCGGAACATGGCGCTGTATTCCGTATCGGAGATTAAAATTGTGCAGGATCATGAGGCAATTCTGGAAGCCATCCGGCAGCAAAGCGGAACGGAAGCAAAAGCACTGTTGAAAAAGCATCTGAACAGGTATAAAATTGATGCCGAAGCCATTCATAAACGCTTCCCGGAATTCTTTTAATAAAGGAAGCCGACAGGAGCGGAGAGAAAAGGCCGCACAGACTACTTTCCCGGAGGAATGACCAGAATGCCCCTTGAACGCAAACCCCTTTCCGCAGGATTTTCCGAAGATGGCTATATTATTGATCAGGACTGTTTTCACGAGTACCGCTACCGCACCATGCGGGCGGACATCAACAGCTGCGGCTGGATCGCGGCATATAACATCAGGCATTTCCTCGGGCAGGAACCGGCCTGGAATGACGTCCGGCAGGAGATGGAAGCCATGCATGTGCTGAACGTTCCGGGACCGACCCATATGCGGGTGATGCGGCAGTACCTGAATAAATATATACCCGGCGTACAGGAGGTCTCCGGAAGGGAAGAGGCGCTGAAGGCAGCTGAGGAAAGCGAAGCCGGAATCTTCCGTTACCGGGAGGAGAACGTCCCGCATTTTATCTCCTATATCCGCCGGAATGACGGACAGTTCCGTTTTTTTAATGTGACGGACGATAAAGAAGATTCCTGCATGCCGATGGAACAGTTCGGCAGAGAACATCTTCTGGACGGCCGGGTGATCGTACTGACGGTCGGATATTCCGGTCCGGATTGAACGGCAGGAAAACCATCTTGACTAAAGATGCGCTTCAGGTATAATAAGTTTTATCTGAAACATGAGGTGAAACAGTGAAAAAAAGGGTTATTTCCGCAGTGCTGCTGGTTGTGCTCCTGCTGGCATGCGTTTTTCTCTCCCCGGTAAGCAGGATGCTCTTCTTTGCACTGGCAGGCTGCCTCTGCGCGTATGAATACAGCACGCAGATGGAAAAACTGGAGATGTACTGCTCCCTGTATGTTATGGTGCTGTATCTGATTGTCCATGCGGCGCTGGTGCTGCTGAACGCCGGGCTGCCGGCCTACTGCACCTGCTTTATCGGGGCTGTTTATCTTGCCATGCTCTCCGGCATCCTGAGAAGGAGAGTAAGCGGAAACGGCGCACTGGATACGGTCGCCGGACTGACCTATCCCTGCATGCTGTTTGCGGTGGTCATGGTAATTTCCGTCAGCGATATCTGGCTGGAGGCGCTGGCGCTCGGATGCATCTCCGCCTGGAGCTGCGATACCGGTGCCCTTCTCGGCGGAAGCCGCTTCGGCAGGCACAAGCTGGCACCGGCGATTTCCCCGAACAAGACGGTTGAAGGCTCCCTGTTCGGAGCCATGGCCGCTACAGCGGCAGGTTTTCTTGTTTACTGGCTGGGCGTTGCCCTGTCCGGTGTAAAGTGGATAGGCGGGCTGTATCAGCCCCTTCCTCTGTGGGTATGTGTAGCAACGGCGTTTATCGCTTCAAGCATGGGGCAACTCGGCGATCTGGCGGAATCTCTGATCAAACGGATGCTGGGGGTAAAGGATTTCTCCGATCTGATTCCCGGCCACGGCGGCATGTTTGACCGGGCAGACAGCCTTTTGTTCTCCATCCCGACCGCATATTTTTGCCTGAGAATCGTGGAATTGTTATAATAATTATAAAGAAAGCACGGATTTCCGGGATGAAAAGCGTATAATTTTGTTGCATATTACAGGTTGACAGCTTCAATTTACTATGATAAAGTGTACGCACAACCGAAGCAATAATAGAGGCGCGAGACGCATAAGTAGTTTGTCCGGAGGCTCCCGAAGCCGATGATGGCATGCAAAAGGGCAACTCGCCGAAGCTGAAGCCTTTGGGGAGGCGGATGCTGGGAGGCAGGAAAACATCCTGTCGACTGTCGCAGAAATGCGGAGTGCTATTGTTCGCGCGAATACTCCTTTCCAAAGGAAAAAAGCGGTCGAAGCACAACGCTTCGGCTAATTTTTTACCCGTAACGGGAAAGGAGAAAAACTATGAACCGCACAGCAAGAATTTTCGCAGCCCTTTTGATCGCAGCCCTGATGTTTGCATTTTCCGCAGGCGCCTTTGCAGATCAACCCTCCCAGGTTGAGGACGGTGTGCTCACCATCGCCATGGAATGCGGGTATGCACCTTATAACTGGATGCAGGAGGACGATTCCAACGGCGCCGTCCCCATTGCCAATGCTGAAGGTTATGCCAACGGCTATGATGTCATGATCGCCAAAATGATCTGCGAAGCCAACGGCTGGGAACTTGAAGTCAGAATGAATGATTGGGATTCCCTGGTGCCCGGTGTGATTACCGGAGATCTGGATGCCGTCATCGCAGGCCAATCGATGACCGAGGAACGCTCTGAGGTTGTTGACTTTGCCGGTCCCTATTTCTATGCAACGATCGTCTGCCTGACAAGGGCAGACAGCCCCTATGCCAACGCACAGGGTCTTGCTGATCTGGCAGGCGCTTCCTGCACGGCACAGAGCGCTACGATCTGGTATGACAGCATGCTCCCGCAGATCGAAGGAGCAAATATCCTGGAAGCCCGGGCGTCTGCTCCTGATATGCTGATGGCACTGGAGACAGGTATGGTAGATTTCGTTTGCACGGATATGCCGACAGCACTTGGCGCACTTGCAGCCTATGATGATCTGGTTCTGCTGGACTTTAACGGAACAGAAGACAACTTTGTAGCGGATGAAGGAGAAATCAATATCGGAATTTCCGTTATGAAGGGCAACACAGTTTTGCTGGATGCCATCAATGCGGTGCTGGAGCCCATGACGGCAGACGACTTCAATGCGCTGATGGATCAGGCAATTTCCATTCAGCCGCTGAGCGAAGAGTAACAGCCGACAGACATCAAAACAGAAATGACCGGGGCGGGAGCAGTAGCCTCCCGCCTCTTTTTATGAAGAACGGAGAATAAGCTTTCATGAACAAATTTGCGCAGCTCGGTACAGATATCGTCAAGCTCTGGACAAAATACGGCATGTCTTATATCAGAGGCATGGAAAACACACTGATCCTTGCTCTGATCGGAACGGCAATCGGCTGCCTGATCGGTTTTATCTGCGGCGTGCTGAATACAATACCCGTATCAAAGAATGATCACCCTGTCAAGCGCTTTTTCCTGGCGCTGATCCGGGTGATAATTCGCGTCTATGTAGAGGTTTTCCGCGGCACGCCGATGGTGCTGCAGGCGGTATTTCTCTACTATGGGCTACCGTATTTTTCCAACAATGCCCTGAAATTTACCTCCATCTGGGTTGCAGCTATTTTAGTTGTATCAATCAATACAGGTGCCTACATGGCGGAATCTGTCCGCGGCGGCATTATTTCCGTTGATCCAGGCCAGACAGAAGGAGCCAAAGCCATCGGTATGACGCATGTACAGACTATGACCAGCGTTATTCTCCCGCAGGCACTGCGCAATATTATGCCGCAAATTGGCAACAACTATATCATTAATGTAAAAGACACTTCGGTTATGTTTATCATCGGCTTCCCCGATTTCTTTTCCGCACACCGCGCGGCTGTCGGAGCGAGCTATCTGTACTTTCCCTCTGCAACGGTGGAAATGGCTGGCTATCTGACCATGACGCTTCTGGCTTCCTTCCTTTTGCGGTGGGCCGAGAAGAAGATGGACGGCTCAAGCAGCTATGAGCTTGTACAGACTGATCAGCTGGTAATGACAGCCGGAACCTACAGCTATCCTGACAAGGGAAGCCCCTTTGATGAGCGCAGCAAAGAATATCAGAGAAAAGAACAGGACAGGGGGAATTGAGCTATGGAAGAACAAATTTTAAGAATCAGACACCTGTCCAAAAGCTTCGGGAAGCAGGAAGTTCTGAAGGATATTGACTTTACCGTCAGCCGCGGGGACGTTATCAGCATTATCGGAAGCTCGGGCTCGGGAAAATCGACGCTTCTGCGATGCATCAACCTGCTGGAGACACCGAACAGCGGTGAAATCCTTTTCAAAGGTGAGAATATGGCCACCAGAGGAGCAAATGCAACAGCCTACAGAGCAAAAGTAGGCATGGTTTTCCAGTCCTTTAATCTGTTCAGCAATATGACGGTGCTGGAAAACTGCATGGTCGGGCAGCAAAAAGTCCTGCATCGGAAAAAGGAAGAAGCGCGCGCTCATGCTCTGGAGTATCTCAGCAAAGTCGGCATGGCGCCTTATATCCAGGCAAAACCCCGGCAGATTTCCGGCGGACAAAAACAGCGTGTGGCGATCGCCAGAGCCCTTGCAATGGATCCGGAGGTTCTCCTTTTTGATGAACCTACTTCGGCTCTTGATCCGGAAATGGTGGGAGAAGTGCTGTCGGTTATGCGGAATATCGCGGCTGACGGTATGACTATGCTGGTTGTGACGCATGAGATGGCGTTCGCAAGGGATGTATCCAACCGGGTCGTTTACATGGCGGACGGTGTGATCTGCGAACAGGGAACACCGGAACAGATTTTCACAGCACCGGTACAGGAAAGAACGAAGGAATTCCTCTCCCGTTTCAATGCGGGATAAGTGAGGTTTGAGATGAATACGATCGACTACGATAAAAGTAAATTATCCATATTTGCCGCCTATATCAGACCTCATAAGGCGGCATTTCTGCTGGATATGATTCTCTCGCTTTTCATGGCGCTGGTGGATCTCGTTTTTCCCTATCTGACAAGGCATTCCATGAATACGCTGCTGCCGGAAAAGAAGTTTATGGTGTTTTTTATCATCATGGCAGCGCTGTTTGTCAGTTATCTGCTTCGGGCATGGTTTCAGTATCTGATCACCATTGTTGGGCATCGCATGGGGACTCTTGTCGAGGCGGATATGCGCAGGGATCTGTTTACACATATCCAGACGCTTTCGTATTCCTTTTTTGATAAAAACAGAACCGGCGTGCTGATGGCGCGCGTCACCAGCGATCTTTTTGAGATCGTGGAGCTGGCGCATCACGGCCCGGAAAATCTTCTGACCTGTGGTGCAACCCTTATCGGAGCAGTGATTATTCTCTTTACAATTAACGCAAAACTGGCCTCTGTGCTGTTGGTACTGCTCCCTGCCTGTATTGCGTTTGCCATGCGGCAGAGGCTGAAAATGCAGGAAGCCAACAGAGAGGTCAAAATCAAAACCGGAGAGATCAATGCGGCAATTGAAAGCGGCATTTCCGGAATCCGCACTTCCAAAGCCTTTGCAGCGGAAAAAGCGGAAGACGAGAAATTTGACCGTGCCAATGATGCGTTCAAAAAATCAAAGGTACGCTATTACCGTGCCATGGGCCTTTTTAACGCAGGGATTGAAGCAACTGTCGGCGTGATGCAGGTTGCCGTAGTCAGCGTCGGAGGCTTCCTGATTATGCGGGGAGAACTGGATTTTGTGGATCTGCTGACCTTTACCTTATACATCTCCGTCTTTTTGACGCCGGTGCGCAAGCTGGTGCAGTTTATGGAAGTATATGCACAGGGAAGTGCCGGGTTTGACCGTTTTGTGGAACTGATGCGTACAAAACCGGAAATTGCGGATGCACCGGATGCGCAAGAGCTGCAGGATGTGAAAGGGGATATTCTCTATGATCATGTCAGCTTTTCCTACCGTGACGGAGTGTCTGTGCTTGACGATATACAGCTGCATATAAAACCCGGCGAAACCTTTGCGCTGGTCGGAAGCTCGGGCGGAGGCAAAACGACGATTTGCCATCTGCTGCCGCGATTTTACGATGTGACAGAAGGGGCTGTCCTGATTGACGGAAAAGATGTCAGGAGCCTGACGCAAGAGAGCCTGCACCGGAACATCGGGATTATCCAGCAGGACGTGTTCCTTTTTGCGGGAACCATCATGGAGAATATACGTTACGGCCGCCCGGAAGCTACTGACAGAGAGGTTATGGAAGCGGCAGCAAGAGCAGAAATCCACGAAGATATTGTTCAGATGCCGGACACATATCAAACCTTTGTGGGAGAACGCGGAGTTGTGCTTTCAGGCGGGCAGAAGCAACGCATTTCCATTGCCCGGGTGTTTCTGAAAAACCCACCGATACTGATTCTGGATGAGGCGACCTCTGCCCTGGACAGTGTGACGGAGCAGAAAATTCAGAGGAGTCTGGACAGACTCAGTGAGGGGAAAACCTGCCTGGTGATTGCGCACCGGCTTTCCACCATCCGGAATGCCGACAGAATTGCAGTAGTGGATGACAGAAAAATCGTGGAGCAAGGGACCCGGGAAGAGCTGCTGAAAAATAACGGCGCCTATGCGGCGCTGGAGAAGGCGCAGGAGACAGCAGGCTCCCGGAACGGAAGTTAAGAATCGAAAGCTTGAAGCTTTTTGTTTCGTATGGTACAATAATACCATGGATACGATTTTTGAAAAAGCATATGCTAAACTGAATATTTCTCTCGACGTCTCAAAACCAAGACCGGACGGTTATCATGATATGATCATGGTGATGCAGACAGTCACACTCTGCGATGAACTCACAATCCAGCTGTTGGATTCCGGTTCGGTTACAGCCAGCTGCAATTTACGGTATATCCCCGGGGATGACAGAAATCTTGCCGTGAAAGCGGCAAAGCTGTTCCTGAAAGAAACAGGACGAGAACAGTTCGGGGCAAAGATTCACATTCACAAAAGTATTCCCGTCGGAGCGGGAATGGCTGGCGGTTCATCTGATGCAGCAGCTGTCCTGAGAGGGCTGAATGGTGCATTCAGCAATGAACTGAGTAATGAAAAACTGATGAAGCTAGCCGGAGAGACGGGTTCCGATGTTGCGTTCTGCCTGCTGGGCGGAACGGCACTTGCGGAAGGAAGAGGAGAAGTCCTGACACCGCTCAGACCGTTTCCGGACTGCTGTTTTGTGATCTGCAAGCCTGAATACTCCGTTTCAACGCCGGAATTGTTTCAGGCGCTGGACAGAATGAAAATCCGTGTGCATCCGGATACACAGGGACTTCTGAAAGCAATAGAAGCGGCAGATCTGAAGCAGATCTGCCGGAGAATGTACAATGTATTTGAGGATGTGCCGGACCGCCGTATGAAAACTGTAGCAGAAATCAAACAAAAGCTGATGAATGCAGGAGCAGAAGGTGCTGTTATGACCGGTACCGGATCGGCTGTCTTCGGAATTTTCCAGGATGAAAACACAGCAGAAAGTGCGGCACGGCTACTGAGAAAAGAATATCTGTTTTCCGTCACAGCAATCCCGAAAGAGACGCTGCTTCCGGAAGAATAAAAAGCAGGAGAGGGGTTCAAACCTCTCCAATTTTATTTTTTACATATTCTTCCGTTTCGGGATAGGCAAGGCTAAGAGCGACGCTCAGTTCTCCGTAGAGTGCCTCCTTAGCTCTTTTCATGGTTGCCTCGGCGCGGGAGCTTTTAGCTTTTTTCCCGATGGCACGGATTCGCAGCCCTTTAATGATGGAAACCAGCGCTTCCGGCGTATGTTTTTTAAACAGCTCTTTATAATAGGCGTCGACGTGATTGAAGCGGGTGTCGTAACAGACGGCGGGTTCTATATCCGGGATTGCCGCAATCAGAGCTTCCGCCTCTGCCCGGGTCATAACGGGCCGCATGAATGCGGCGGAATCCACCGGAGAAAAGTACTTTCCGCTTCCGACAAGAGGTTGAAGATGATAGTAAAGCCTGCCGTCGGAGAGGTCCAACGGGGCAATCATTTCAACGGTACAAACCCCGTTTTCATTGTATATAATTTTATCGCCGACAGAAAACACGCGACACTACCCCACCATTACATACTATAGCAATATATTACACGATCTTTCCCTTTTTTTCAATCAGATTTTTCAGTGCCGGCTGGTTTTTTTGCAGTTTTACAGTGGTTTTTATAAGATCACCATATTTATTTCCTAAGGTTTTCTTTTGCGGCTTTTTGTGCTACAATACGCTGGATAGAGAATTCCGACTTTTTTACGGTACACAGCAGAAGGAGAAACATCGCCCAATGAATAAAATGACAGACGGAATCGATCTGCACATACATTCTACGATATCTGATGGTACAGATACACCTGAGGAGATTCTGGAGCATGTTCGTGAAACGGGACTGGATGTTTTTTCTGTGACAGATCACGATTCAATCCTTGCAGGGAAAAAAATCGCCCCTTTACTTGTAAAAGACGATCCGCTTTTCATAAGCGGTGTGGAATTTTCCTGCAGAGATCAAAACGGACAGTATCATATACTCGGCTATGGATATGACCCGGAAGCAGAGGCAATCAAACGCATGGTTGAAAAGGGGCATGCTAACCGCATAGAAAAGGTGAAGGGACGGCTGCAGTTTCTGCGGGACCAGTTCGGATTTGACTTTACTGAGGAAGAAATCAAAGAACTGCTCAGCAAAAACAATCCGGGCAAACCGCATATTGCTGCTCTCATGATTCAGCATAAGTATGCATCCGACGTTAAGGAAGCTCTCCATCGTTATATAGACAAAATAAAGTTTCCGGACATCTATATCCGTCCGGAGGAAGCGATCAAAGCAATCGCGAACAGCGGCGGCATCCCGGTCCTTGCACATCCTTCCTACGGCAGCGGTGATGAACTGATTGTCGGCAAGGAGATGGATGGACGGCTCTGCAGGCTGATTCCGGAAGGGCTCCGCGGAGTGGAAGCATATTACTCCGGCTTTACACCAAAACTGCAGCAGGAATTGCTGTCACTTGCATCCAGATATGGTCTGTACGTGACAGCAGGCAGTGACTATCACGGGAAAAACAAACTGATTCCTTTAGGCAGTGACAACCTTACATCCATTGAAGATGCTACGGAAGGACTGCATCATTTTCTGGACGATGTTCATTACATCTCCGGGGATGAAATATCTTCTGAGGAGGCTGAGAATGAAGCTGCAGCTGCCGGGACATGAGTATCAATATGCAGTGGAGCAGATGCTTGCAACACTGTTCCCGGGAGAAAAGCCGGATTATTCCCCTGCCGGACAGAAAGAGGCATTTATCCGGGTCAGTTTCCATGAGGCAAAGAAGTTTGCAACAGCAGTCTGCCTTTTCCGCTGCAAGAACGTAGTTTATTCCGGCAGGGCAGCCGTCCAAAGGGAAAAACTGACAGACCCTGTCGAACGTGACAGGCTTTGCCAGTTTATAATTAAAAAAGCTATGTACAGAGCTGTACGCGCTTCTGGTTTGCCCCAGCCGCCCTGGGGAGCGCTCACCGGCGTACGGCCGGGAAAACTGATGCGTGCGGCTGTCAGGAATGCTGATACGAAGGAAGAGGCTATCCGCTCTTTTATCAAAGAATATGACGTAACACGCGCTCGCGCAGAAATTTGCTATGAAACCACAATGGAAACCGAAAAGGCAAGACAGCTCCTGACAAAAGACAGTGTCTGCCTGTATATCGGTATTCCGTTCTGCCCGACAAGATGCGCCTACTGCAGTTTTGTCAGTCAGGCGACAAAAAAGAGCCTTGAACTGACAGACCCTTTTCTGGAAGCACTGTTACGGGAAATACAAGCCATAGCACGGCAGATCAGAGAACTAGGGCTGAAAACAATATCTGTTTACTACGGAGGAGGGACACCGACAACCCTTTCTGCACGCCAGCTGGACAGGCTTTTCACCTGCCTGGAGGAAGAGATGGATCTGAGCTGTCTTCGGGAATTCACGGTTGAGGCGGGGCGGCCGGACACGATTACGGAAGAAAAACTGAGAGTACTCAGGACACACGGCGTGGACAGGATCTCCGTCAATCCGCAGTCTATGCAGGATTACGTCCTGGAGGCAATCGGCAGAAAACACACCGCGGAAGACATCCTTCGGGCATTGGAGACAGTGAGAAAAACCGGAGGATTCACAGTGAATATGGATATCATAGCAGGACTTCCCGCTGATACTACGGCAGGATTTCTGGATACCGTAAGGCAGGTACTTGCTATCTCTCCTGAGAACGTAACTGTCCACACTCTTTCTCTGAAAAAGGGTGCTTCCCTGAAGTGGGGGGATCAGATCCCTGATGCGGAGGCTGTGGGAGAGATGCTCGGGGAGGCATATCCGCTGCTTTATCAGCACGGATACACACCGTATTATCTTTACCGCCAGAAGAACATGTCCGGCGGGTTTGAGAATACCGGATGGACAAAAAAAGGATATGCCAATCTCTATAATATTTATATGATGGAGGAGCTGTGCACCATCCTTTCCGCAGGAGGAGGGGCATCCACCAAGCTGATTCACCCGGAAGGCGGGAAAAACCTGCGGCTGACCAATCCGAAATATCCCCTGGAATATATTCAGCACATCGACAGCATCTGTGAAGAAAAAAGAAAGATAGGTGAATTCTATGAAGTATGATCTCAAGGAAATCAATTTCAGGACGGTGCAGGATCCGAAAGGTTTTTGTGAAGAGTGCGAGGAGAGATATCAGCAGGAAATCGAAAGAGCTGCTGAGAAGGTGGCTGAAAATCTGAAAAACAGTCCGATTGTACTTCTTGCCGGTCCTTCAGGCTCAGCGAAGACAACCTCTGCCATGAAGATCAGCGAAGCGCTGAACAGGCGCGGCATCGGCACGCACACGGTCAGCCTGGATGATTACTTCAACACGGTCGGCGAGGGAACACCGAGAACGCCGGAAGGAGAATACGATCTGGAGTCTCCGCTCTGCCTGGATATGGAACTTCTGAACAAGCATTTTACAAAACTGGAAAAAGGGGAACGGATTTTTGTTCCGAAATATGAGTTTTCAAGGCAGATGCGGATTTCGGAACCGTCCAAGTCCATCAAGCTGAAAAAAGATGAGATCTGCATTTTCGAAGGTATCCATGCCCTGAATGACGATATTGCCGGCAGACACCCGGAGGCTTTCAAGCTGCATATTTCCGCAAGCAGCGAAGTGGTATTCAACGGAAGCGTCGTATTTAAAGCTATCTGGTTCCGGCTTGTGAGAAGGCTGGTCAGGGATTACAAATTCCGCGGGGCTGATCCCGCAGAGACCATGGCCATGTGGGCGAATGTGCGCCGAGGAGAAAAACTGTATATTACCCCGTTCAAGAACAGGGCAGATTTCCTCTTCGATTCCACCCTTGCCTGCGAACCGGCAGTCCTGAATGCTGCGGCAACGGAACTCTTCCGTTCGGTCCCGGAAGGCATTGAACGTTATGATGAACTTAAGGCTGTTCTCCCGGCTCTTCAGCTTTTCGGAAGAATTGACGAAAGTGATGTTCCGGAAGATTCCGTGCTGAGAGAATTTATCGGCGGAGGCATCTACGCGTGATTGTGCGTGGTGCATAAAAATTTAAGATAAAAAACTGCAAAATACAGATAATTTCGTGAAGATCCGGGGAAGAAAATAAAAACTGCTTATTGATTTTTGGCAACTTTTTTGTTATTATTGTAAGGCTGAAGATACGGTTGTGATCTTCGCAGACAATTCCCAATGTCAAATTTTATTTTGGAGGATATACTCAATGATTAAAGTCGGTATCAATGGCTTCGGCCGCATCGGTTCCCTTGCTTTCCGCGCTGCCATCAAGTCGGATGACATCGAGGTCGTTGCAATCAACGCTCCCGGCCATCCCGCTTCCCACATCGCATATTGCGTAAGATATGACTCCGTTCACGGCCGCTTCGATGGCGAAGTCGTCGGCAACGATGAAGACAGCACTGTCACCGTTAACGGCAAGACCGTTAAGGTTCTCTCTGACAAGACCTACCGTGACGCTACCCTCATTCCCTGGGGCGAGCTGGGTGTAGAGTACGTGCTCGAGTGCACCGGCGTTTACCTCACCAAGGAAAAGGCACAGGCTCACATTGATGCCGGCGCCAAGGTCGTTGTTATGTCCGGCCCTGCAAAGGATGACACCCCGATGTTCGTCTGCGGCGTTAACCTTGAGAAGTACACCAAGGATATGCAGTTCGTTTCCAATGCTTCCTGCACCACCAACTGCCTTGCTCCTATGGCAAAGGTCATCAACGACAACTTCGGCATTATCGAAGGCCTCATGACCACCGTTCATGCTTCCACTGCCACCCAGGCTATCGTTGACGGCTTCCCGAAGAAGAAGGATCTCCGTGGCGCACGTTCCATCTACAACAACATCATCCCCTCTTCCACCGGCGCTGCAAAGGCTGTCGGCAAGGTTATCCCCGAGCTCAACGGCAAGCTCACCGGTATGGCCATGCGTATTCCCGCTCCGGATGTGTCCGTTGTTGACCTGACTGTCCGCCTCGAGAAGGCTGCTTCCTATGAAGAGATCTGCGCTGCCATGAAGGCTGCTGCTGAAGGCCCGATGGCCGGCGTTCTTGAGTACGTTGATGACGAAGTCGTTTCTTCCGACTTCCGTACCGATGCCCACACCTCCATCTTCGATGCACAGGCCGGTATCGCTCTCAACGGCAACTTTGTAAAGCTCGTTGCATGGTATGACAATGAGTGGGGCTTCTCCAACAAGATGCTCGACCTCACCCGTCACATCGACAGCGTCCGCAAGGCATAATCAAAATACAAAACCAGAAATCCGGGACGGCTTTGTCCCGGATTTTTCTATAAGAAGAGAGATTAAGAATGCGCAGCAGAGAAGAGATACTGGCAGATGCCGAGATCATTTATAATTTTCTGGCGGATGTGCCGCCGACACCGGAGAAGGCGGATATCATTCTTGCCGCCGGCAGCCATGACCTGCGGGGAGCGGAGCATGCGGCAAAGCTGTTTCTGAAGGGTGCAGCACCGCTGATTGTCTGCTCGGGAGGCTACGGGAAGATGACGGAAGGCATCTTTGCCAGACCGGAAGGAGAGCTGTTTGCAGAGCGCTGCATCGCCCTCGGCGTGCCGGAAGATAGCGTGCTCATTGAAGACAGAGCGACAAATACGGGGGAGAACTTCACGTTTTCCCGCGCCCTTCTCACAAGCCGGGGAATATATCCCAAGACCGGCATCGCCACATGCAAGCCCTATATGGCAAAGAGGACATGGGCATCCGGAACAAAGCAATGGGGAGAGGTAAAGTGGTACGTCAGCGTGCCGGAGCTCTCCTTTGAAGAGTATCCGACGGAGAATGTGCTGCTGGAAAGCACCATCCAGCTGATGACAGGCGACCTGCAGAGACTCAGATTTTATGCGGAAAAGGGCTTCCAGGCTCCGGTAGAGGTTCCGGATGAGATCTGGGAAGTGAATGAGCGCCTGATCCGGGACGGGTTTGACACATACGCCCTCCGGTAAAACGCTCCGCCATTGAATTAAAAGATAATAAAGACCGGCATGTACCAGGTCATACATGCCGGTTCAGCAGTTTTATTCAGGTTTTTGTCAGGAGAACAGGGATACCCGCCTCAGCTGATATAGGCGCCGTAATATTCGTCGTTGCCGTCAGGATCCGAATCGGTTTTCCAGGCGTTGGACTGGGAGAGATACTTTGCCATCTCGATCAGGTTGGACAGATCGCCCGTATGGACATGCTCGATGACGGAATCAATGGAATCCCCTTCCCAGTCGGTATGGGTGATGAGGAACATGACGTCGGAAGAATAAATAATATCTGCCATAAAGGCCTGATATACTCTTCCGCCGAAGGCATAGCCGCCGTGAACATCCGGGTCATCATTGTAATCGAGTTTGTCAAAGTTATAAACAACTCCGTCTACGGATGCCTTGAAGGCTGTTATTTCATCATAGCGTTTGTGGTTGGTGTCATAAAACTCGATCCGCAGTTCCGGGCCCCAGCCCTCTTTAACATAGTTGTCGAAGAGAAATGCCCGGACTTTGACGTCCGCCCCTTGAAAACTCTTTTCATAACCGCCGATCAGACTCCAGTTGCCGAAGCCGAAACGGGAGAACTTTCTGCTGTTCTCAAAAACGGATTTGTCAAATCCGCCGGCTGCCATGGCAGATGTGCCGATCAGGGAAAGAACAAAAACGAGTACCAGGAGTGCTGAAATCATTCTTTTCATATGTAATTTTCCTCCGTTAATAATATTCTGTGAAGCAATATGCTTTGCTGATTGAATTATACTGGAAAAAATATTCAAATTCAACAGAAAATTGCCAAAAACCCAAAATAATCGGAGAAAGATAAATAAAAAGGGGATTCGTGAATAAACTGTAATTTTTTTAGCGGAAATCATGAACCATCTTGCACCGCAGGTTAAAATACTATATGATATGATTGCAATTAAAAAAGATTTGCAGCAGCTTATCACGAAAAAGGAGGATGAAAAGCTATGCCGGGAAAACAGAAATGCAGAATCCTAAAGGAAATCCGACAGCGCATTGCTGAAGAGAACGACATCCCCTACGTAACCAGAGAGTGCACTTTTCATGGTGAATGTACCGGCACATGCCCCCGCTGCGAAAGCGAACTGCGCTATCTGGAACAGCAGCTTGCCCGCAGAGCCGCGCTCGGCAAAAAAGTTGCAGTGGCAGCACTGTGCGCCGGAATGACGCTGACAGCCTCCGGCTGCAGCACGGTCGAACAGATTACGAAAACCATCCTCAGCAAAACGGGCCTGTCCGGAACGTCCACCGTTGAAACCGTGCCGACGGAGACCCCGCAGGTGTATGTAACGACCGGAGAAGTGGCATATCCAGAACCTCCCGAGGAGCCGGTTCCGACGCCCGATGACTTTGAGCTGATGGGGGATATCGACTACATTCCGTATACGGAAAACGATGGATAAATGCCTTTATCCGCTTCTCGGGCTTGCCCGGCTGCGGATGGGAACAGACGGGCAGGGAGTTACGACGCTGGTTGCCGGGGGAGGCTGCCCCTTAAGCTGCCGCTGGTGCATCAATCAGCGCCTGCTTCGGGAAGCTCCTGCTAAAATGGTAACAGCGGAAGAACTACTGGAAAAAGTAAAATCCGATGATCTGTACTTCCGCGCTACGGGCGGGGGCGTAACTTTCGGCGGCGGCGAGCCGCTTCTTCATGCCGCCTTCATACGGCGTTTCCGGGAAATCTGTCCGGAAGAATGGCATATCTATGCAGAAACCAGCCTGGCGGTTCCTTCAGAGCAGATCCGGGAAGTATGCAGTGCCGTTGATATGTTTCTGGTGGACTGCAAAGATATGAACCCGGAGATATATCACCGGTATACCGGCGGAGATGGGCAGCTGATGCAGGATAATCTCAAGCTGCTGCTGCAGACTGCCGGGGCTGAGCGCATCACCGTCCGGGTGCCGCGGATACCGGAGTACAACAGCGCTGAGGATCAGCAGAGAAGCGCTGAGAAACTCCAGGCCATGGGCATTGCAAAGTTTGACCTGTTTGATTATATTATGCGGCCGGATATGAAAACCGAAAGCAGTGAACTGACAGCCTCCGGTGATAAGGAGCAGAAATGTTATCCGAAAAACTGAATGAAATTTTTAACCGTGCCATTCCGGTTGTTACGCCTCTTCCTTCCCCGGACGATCCGCTGTATCATGCCTGGAAGGAGTCAGTTTCCCAACAGCCTGAAACCTTAGCAGAGAAACTTGCATACCTCAAAGCAACTCCTGCACTTCTGCGCCAGTTCTGTATTCTGGGAGGAGCATTCTTCCTGACGGGAATTGTGGCCTGTGTCTGGTTTTACCTTGCTCAGAAACGTTTTGACAGGGCAAATGCCCGCCTGACAGCGCATGCGGTCGGAAGAATACAATCCATTATCACACGTGCTGTCGGTAAAAGGACGGTACGCGAAGCGACCATCAAATACGAATATAATCTGCAATGCTATAGCGAACAGTATTATCTTCCTTTTTTTGAAAAATATGAAGAAGGACAGAAAGTCGGGATTATTCTGGATCCGCATATGCCGGAAGCTTCCAGGCTTGACGGTCCCATTACAGAAAAGCCGGCGGATAAGATCTGGGTCGGTGCTGTGTTTGTGGTTGTCGGAGTGGTTATGCTAATATTGGCACTTTACTGAAAAAAAGAAAAAATATATATCACGGAGGTATTCCCAATGCGCAGAATCGTAACGTTGCTGCTGGCTCTTGCGCTGGCGTTTTCTCTTTGCGCTGCCGCGGCAGCGGAGGAAAACGGCAGGATGAAGATTATCAGCTGCCCGGAACAGGAGTTTTCGACACTTTGCAAACCGGATTATCCCTGGAAGTTTACCGAGAGAGACGGCGTAACCATCTACACGGAGCATGAAAACAGCATCCCTTATGTACTTGTTTACCGGAGTGAAGACTGGATCGTGGATGCGGAAGACCTGATCAGCGGGCAGTATACCCCTTATATGCAGAAAAAATATGGGGATGATCTGGTTTCCGTTACGGAGTACGATGAGTATACTCTGGGCGGCAGGCCGGTAAAAGCTGCGCTTTACACCTATAAGCTACAGGGATATCTGATCGATATGATCCGTGCCTATGAGAACGTCAACGGGCACACGGTAATCTATACGGCAAAATATATTCAGGGTCAGGGAGAAGCTACTCTGGAAGCGCTGAACAAAGCTGTGCAGAATTACCGCCCCTTTGCGGATTATTATTCATCGGAAAACAGCCGCTGGCGGTATCAGATCATTCCGACGGAGGACGGAGGCACGATTTTCCTCTTCAACGAAACATTTATTACTCTCCCGGCTGACTGGGCTGGCAAGTATGATGTAAAAATCAATGAGAGAAGCGTTTCCTTCTATCAGTCGCTGAGCCGCAGCCTGTGGAATTCCAGAGAAGGCTATGAAGGCGGGCTGCTGTTCTCCCTCGGATATTCCGAAACGGAGGATTTCCGTAATCTGCCCTCTTACGATGAACTGGGAAAAGGCGCGGAAGGATACTATTACCTGATATACCCCACGGACTATCAGGCATATGAGAAAATCCAGACAGCCAAAGACGAGTATGACGCCATGTGGAAGGAAGTCAGATCCGTTGCTGAGAATTCCTATCTTTTTACTCTCGCAAAATAAAAAACGGGCGACAGGGAGAGTATAAGCCATGATTACGATTACTGTGCTGATCCTTGCCACGGCACTGCTGCTGGCAATGGTATTCAACCTTGTGCTGAAGCCGCGCTTTTCTGCGGGGCTGACGACTGCCTGTATGATCACGGCACTGGTCGGCGGTCTGCTGATCTACGGTACAGGCTATGCACAGGCGACAGGGGATGCCGCACTCAGCATACTCCGCACACCATTTGCAGTTGTGCGTATGTTTGTCGGTGTAAATGATCTGTCGGGCATTGCCGGAACAACATTTGTAAAGACAGAGGCCGGAATAATCTTTTTCTGGGTTATACATCTGTGCGCCTTTTACTCCATGGCGAGCGCGGCCATGTTTACGCTCGGTGCTGAACTTCTGCGGCATCTGCGGGTTTTCCTTTCCCGCAAAGGGGAGCTTGTGCTGATTTACGGAATCAACGACGGGAGCATTGAACTGGGGAAAGACTGCCTTAGTGCAGGCGGATGCTCGGTCATTTTTGCGGAGGAGAGCATATCCCAGGAAGATGCGGCCAAACTGAATAACCTCGGGATGGCTGTCATTGTCGGAGAGCGTGTTTCATCCCCGGATAAAATGTTTCTGCGGAAGCTGAATCTGAAAAAACGCAGGCTCGCCGTCTATGCGCTTTCCGCTGCCGAAGACCAGAATCTGATTTTCGCGGAGAAGCTTTTACAGGCGCTTCAGGATGCCGGGATTCCTGCCCGACAGACCGGCATTACGCTTCCGGGAGAAGAAAATATCATTGCACCCATGCTTCAGGCAACGGAAGAGAAATACGGATACGGCTTTGTCCAGGTGGTGGATGAACCCGGGCTGGTTGCCCGGGCAGCGATCCGCGTCTGCCCGCCGTGGGAGACGATGTCCTTTGATGAGAACGGCAGAGCGGAAGAGGATTATTCCTGCGCGGTGATAGGGTTCGGAAAACACGGACAGGCGATGCTGAAACAGCTGGTTATGAACGGCCAGTTTGCGGGATCCCGGTTTCATGCAGCGGTATTTTCCCCGATCTGGGAAGAGGAATCCGGAGCCATTTTTTCCGAAAGCCCGGAGATCTTCCGGCAATACGATATTCAATGCTTCTGTGCGGATGCCAGAAGCCGCATGTTCTATTCCTGGCTCGAGGAGCAGCTTGCTTCCCTGAAGCAGATTGCTGTCTGCACCGGGAATGAGGAACTCAACAGCGAGATCACAAATGATCTGATGCTTTTCCTGAAACGAAGAAAGGCGGAGAACATCTGCGTGATCCAGTGCGGGAAGTCCGGCGTGCGCTATCAGGCTGCTGTCGGAAGCCAGGTGGAAAGAACCAGTATTTATACCCGCTCTCTGCTCTCGGCGGAAATTGCCGACAGGAATGCCATGATCCTAAACGGCAGCTACGACAGCTCCGAGCGCTCCGTCTGGGAAAAATGGCTGGATTGCGACAGCTTCGGCAGGGCGTCATCACGGGCATCTGCCGATTTTATTCCTGCGATGATCAAAATATCCCGCGGCAACCGGGAGGAGATCCTTTCCGGGAACTGGAATTTGAGCCCCGAACAGCTGGAGGCGCTTGGAGAGACGGAACATCTCCGCTGGATGGCTTTCCATTTCGTGATGGGATACAGCGTCATGAGCGCTGACAGAATGGAAGAAAACGCCCGTATCGTGGCGGAGAGCCGGCGCGCAGGGGTTCCCTGCTCCGTGCGCATTACAAAAGACAGCGATAACCGTCTGCACGCCTGCCTGATTTCCTGGGAGGAGCTCGATGCCCTTTCACAGCGGGAAAAGGAACTGACCGGGCGGGAGATCAGCTATAAGCAGATTGATATCAACAATGTACTTGCTCTGCCTCAGATCCTTCAGGCAGCGGAGAAAGCAGAAGCATAAGAAAACATCTGTCCGCCGGTATGCGCAGGCTTTTGCCTGAAACCGGCGGACAAATGCAGAAAGAAGAGAACCTGAAATGGAACGTCGTTATATCGCTTTTATCAGCTACCGTCATCTTCCCCTGGATATGGCAACGGCGAAAAAGCTCCACAAAAGAATAGAACACTACGTGGTTCCGAAGGATCTGCGGAAGGACGGGCGGAAAAAACCCGGCTATGTTTTCCGGGATATGGACGAGCTGCCGATATCCAGCGATCTGAACGCCAACATTGAACAGGCGCTTGACAATTCGGAATTCCTGATTGTGATCTGCACGCCGGAAACCCTGAAATCAAAATGGGTGCTGGGAGAAGTCAGTTATTTTCTGCAGCATCACCCGAGGGAACGGGTGCTGGCGGTGCTCGCGGACGGCACACCGGATACTTCCTTCCCACCTCAGCTGACCGTAAAGCATACGCCGGAAGGCGACATTCCGAATCAGATTGAGCCGCTGGCGGCAAATATCGTGGCGGACAACGCTGTCAAAAGGGCAAGACTGTTCCGGACAGAGAGCCTCCGGATTCTGGCTGCTCTGATCGGCTGCCCGTATGACGCACTGTACCGGCGCGAAATGCGCTATCAGCGGCGGCGGATCATTACGGCAGCGGCAGCGGTTATGGCGGTTGCCGGAATTTTTATAGGTATGCTGCTGAACCGCAACGCAGAGATCAGAGCACAGCTCAGGCAAACGCAGATCAATGAGTCCCTGGCGTTTGCCTCCCTTTCCGAAAAGGCTTATGAAGAGGGCGATTACCGCTCGGCCCTCTCCTTTGCACTGAGAGCTCTGCCCGGGGAAACGGAACGCCCGTATGTGGCGCAGGCGGAGGCGGCGCTTTCTGACGCCCTGAAGCCGTATGTCAACGGGAAGCTGAGTTATATCCAGTCGATCCATCAGGAGACGGATACTGTTGCCACGACGCTCTCGGGGGATGGGGAAAAGCTGGCGGCGCTTGACGCTGCCGGAACGGTGCATGTTTATCGCTGCGGTACAGGAGAAGAACTGTGGGCAGCCGGAACCGACGGAGCAGCCGGTCTGCTCTGGCTGGATCAGCTTCCAGCCGTGCTGGTCACGGGGTTCGGCGGAACGTCGGTATATGATGCGGAAAGCGGCGCATTGCTCTGGGAAAAGAAAGGTATTCTCAGCCCGGATCTTCCCGCTCTGTCAAAGGACGGGCAAATCGCGCTGACAACCGCTTATTTCTCTCCGGAAGCTGCGGACGGAGAAGCCTTCTCTCTCCTGGACACCCGGACGGGAGAAACGCTGCTGAGCTTCCGGCTTGCCGATGCACCGGCGCGTCTCTGCGTGGCGGCGGCAATTTCCGACGATTTTGAATGGGCGGCGCTTCTGCTGCAGAGGAACGGAGAAGACCTGGCAGATCTGCTGCTCTGCTCCCTGAAAGACGGTTCCGTGTCCACTGTGCTGACGGATCTGCATACTTCCCTGTGGTCTACAGCCTGCCGGCTTGCCTTTACGCAGCAGGGAGATCTTGCGCTCGTCTGTGACGATATGGAAGGGGAGTCTGCTTTCCGGCTCTTCAGCCGGAAGGATGACTGGAAGCTCCGCGCGGAAACACCGCTGGAAACGGAGAAAATCGCTCAGGTAGTGAATCATACACTGACGTCGAATCCCTCCGTCGATGTTTTCACCTGCTGGGATCAGCTTGCCGTTGTGGGCAGCAAACATATGCTGCATATGGTTTCGCTGGAAACAGGCGAGCTCTGCTGGAGCAAAACCCTGCGGGGCACGATCCTCAGCGCAGTTTCCTATGAAAACAGCTGCCTGGCTTTGTCGCTAAGTGACGGCACTGTCACTTTCTGCACGGATACGGGCGTGCTCACCTATACGCAGGGAATTTACAGTTTTGAAGGCGACTTTCCCACGTTTCTGGCAGGCGGCAGCGGAGACAGCTATCCGGAAAGCACCTTCCTGTTTGTCCCGGATGAGGAACGCTCCGTGATCGATGTGATCCGTTTCCGCTATCCGGAATGGATGATCCCGGTGGCGGCTTTTTCGGGTGACGTCAGCCATGTGAGCCTGGTTTCCTCTCCTGACGGAAGGCTGACGGCCTGTGTGGGGTATAATACTGTCGATGCACCTGTCGAATGGGTGCTGCTGGATACGGCTGAAGGAAACTCTTCCGAAACCCGGTCTGTCCCGGAAAACAGCGGCTGGGAAAATCCGGCAGTGCTGCAGCTCAGCAACGATGGGGAGCTCACAGCGGCAGACGATGCTTCTTCGGAAGGGAAAGCAACCCTGTTCCGCAGCAGCGGAGAAGAACTGCTTTTCTCTCTTGAAGAAGACGGCACGGTTTCCGTTCTCCGCACGGCGGACGGAACACTGCTGTATTCCGCAAAGCATACCGGGCTGAACATACAGGTGATGGACGGAAATACACGGATGTACGCAGCGGAAAGCAAAAACGGCAGCAGGCTGCTGCTGTTCTTTGACAGCCTTTCCGTTCCGGAACCGCAGTGTATCGTCCTTGACACGGAAAGCTGGGGCTGCTGCGGAGTATACAGTGGGCCGGCTGCCTATCTCCCGGAAAGAGACAGCGTTCTTGTCAGTTCCCTGCTTGACGGGGTGTATCTCAGCCCGTTCTGGAACTGCAGCGAGCTGATGGATATGGCACAGGAAGTGCTGGGAGCCGAAGAAGCCTGAGACCCAAAAACAAGATGAAGTTTCCGGAAAATATACGCCGGAACAATAAAAAAATACTGTTTTCAAAGAAACCGGCATGCCAGAAGCGCATGCCGGTTTCTGCATCCTGCTCCGGCAGAAACAAACTGTTTTTATAAGAGTCAACACGAAGTATCTTGCATAGAGGAAGAAAAAGTTATATGATAAAATATGAGGGAATGTATACTTTTCAAACCGGGAAAAAAGAGGTGGGAAATATGGCGCTGCAGGTGATCAAAGACACGGATGCATATGATTCCAAAGGGAAGCCGCGGTTCTGCCCGAATTTCAGCATGCTGATGTTCGACACACCTGACGAAGCTTCCGTGAAAGCGGTGCTGAGCAAGACCTACGGGGAAGGCAAACTGGAAAAGACCGGTAAAGGACGGTATACCTATACGGTCGGCAACAGAGAGTATTATGTTTCGGAATTCTGATACGCAGAAAAGGAGAACAGGATGAATCTGCAGCCTAAAACCAGATGGATGGATGAAGAGCCCCGAGCGGATGAAGCGCGCAGGATGAGTGACCCGCGCGGAAAGCCGCGGGTCTGGTTTTCCTGCCATCCGGATGACTTTGAAATGGCTTTTCCTCTGATTTCAGAGGATATCCTCCGGCATGCAAACTGCTGCATTTGGTATGATACTGAGCAGAAAGATCCGGCGAAGATGACAGAGGAAGAGCTGAAGGAGTTTCAGGCCAGCCTGGAGGAAATGCAGCTTGTCGTGTTTGGCATTACTTCCCGTTTCATCTACTCGGAGAACAGAGCACGGGATTATGAGTTGAAATTTGCCATTGAAAAGCATATTCCGGTTCTGCCGATTATGCTGGAGCGCGGGCTTGCCCGGGAATTCAACAAAAAGACAAAAACTTCCATACAGGTTGTAAACCGTGAATCGGATGATCCTACGGTGATCCCTTACGAGGAAGTTCTGGAAACTTTTCTGAAATCGGTTCTGATCGGAGATGAACTGGCGGAAAAAGTACGCAATGCGTTTGATGCCTATGTTTTCCTGAGCTACCGGAAAAAGGACCGCGAACACGCGCAGCGGCTGATGCGCATCATCCACGACAACCCGGGGTATCGGGATATCGCCATCTGGTATGACGAATTTCTGGTGCCGGGAGAGAAGTACAACGATGCAATCGAAGATGCCCTCCGGAAGAGTACGCTGTTTGCCCTGGCCGTGACAAAGAACCTGGAAGAAGACGGCAATTATGTGATGAGCAAAGAATATCCGAGGGCTCACAGCAGATCGGAGAACGAAAAGCAGTTCCAGATCGTTTCGGTTGAGCTGTACGATGAAAAGAAGAATCCGCCGGAGCGCATTAAGCTGGACAGGCTGAAAGATCATGAGGAATTTCCGGTAAAGGAAATCCGGGATGTGCACGACGAACATATCCGGCCGGAGGTGAATCAGGCTTTCCTGAACGCTCTCGAGAGGATCAGCAAAAAAGAAAATGACGGCACTCCCGAACACCGTTTTTTTATCGGGCTGGCATATCTGTGCGGGATCGACATGGAAATCAATACGGAGCGCGCGCTGAGGCTGATCGATTCCGCTGCAAGAGCCGGGGAAAACGAAGAGCCTGCGGAAGGCAAAGAACCGGAGAAGCCCTGCTTTGAAGCAACGGAAAAGCTGGCGGATATGTATCTTACCGGTGACCGCGTACCCAGAAATCTGGAAAAGGCCGTTGAGTATCAGGAAATGCTCTGCCGCCAGTACAGAAAAGAGTTTGAGAAGCACTACTCGCCGGATGAGCACAAGGGCTACGGCACAAAGTATTTCCGGGCCCTGATCAGGCTCTCAGATATCCTGAAGGAGGCCGGCAGGCTGCCCGAAGCTGTCTCCCGGGCAGAAGAGGCGCTGGCTCTGGCGCAGAGCCTGACGGAGGAAGTAGGCAAACGGGAGGTCGAACGGGACACAGCCGTAATCGCTACCCGCCTCGGCAGGCTCTGCCAGGCACAGGGAGATAACGGCAAAGCGGAAAAGTATTATCTTCAGGCAGCCGGCATCTATGAAAGGCTCTCCCATGAAATCGGTACGGGCAGGGCAAGGAGGGATCTCTCAATTGCAAAAGAGCGGCTGGGGGATATAGCCAGGAAACAGGACAAAACAGAGCTTGCGTTATCCTATTACAGCGAGGTATATGAAATCCGGGAAGAGCTCGCAAACAACAGCAGCTCCGTCCGCGCAAAGCGGGACTTTTCCGTGATTCTTACAAAACTCGGGTCGGCAATCCGGGAGAATAAGGGCGATCTCTCACAGGTCAGAGACTGTTATAACAGAGCCTATAATATTGATAAAATGCTGGCCGCGGAGGAGAAAACCGCACAGGCGAGGGACGATTTTGGCGTCAGCCTTGTAAAGCAGGGTGACCTGTATAAGGAAGAAAAGCAGTATGCCGATGCTGCCGCATCCTATGCGGAAGCCAGAAAGCTCTTCAAAACGATCACCGAAGAGCGGGATTCCGTCAGCTTCCGGAAGCACTATGCTACAAGCTGCGAAAAGCTTGCCAGCGCAGGAAAACACTGTATGGAACCCGAAGAAGTAAACGTTTTTTTTGAAGAAGCGGTTTCTGCAAGGGAAGAGCTGCTGGAGAAGGACACATCTTCTGTTTCGGCGCATGAACTTGCGGTATCCTGTTTTAATTACGGCGCATTCAAAGACGATGAAGGCCTGATCCGAAAGGCAGCGGAACTCTGGGGAACACTCAGTGAGCAGGATCCCAGATATGAAAAATACAAAACAAGGGCAGAAAAAGCCCTGCAGCAGCTGCGTACGCAGAACTGACAACAAATATCGTAATTTATTATTTTGCATAGAATAGAGAGGTAGTAAAAATGGCTTATACCGCGTTCGAAAAAATGAGAAAAGAAAACTATAAAAAGTACGGAAAAGATGTCGGCCCGGCACAGCCGATGCTCTACGGATTCGGGCTGGAGAAGACGGATCTGAAGTCTGCTGCGCTGCGTTTTCTGCATGAACGCTGCGAAGAACTGAAGTTTGATGCCACCATAGAGAAATGGGAAGAAAAATCCCACATCTATCAGGGAACCAGCCTGAAGGCGAACCAGATCCCGTACAATATGCAGATGGATATCAACCGCATCTGCCTGGAGAAGGCGCTGGAGCAGTTTATTGATTCCGGCGTGGCGGAAGATGCCTATGACGTCTATTACTGCTACCTGGAAATTTTCTTCGACCATTACGGGAAATCCAAAAAAATGGTGGAGCTGCTTTCGGAATTTGAGGCAAACGGCAGCTCGCTGCTGATGAAGCACCGCGATCACTATTCTCATTCGGTGTATGTGTTTGCCCTGGGGCTTGCCATCTATGAAACGAACAGCAGCTACCGCAAGGCATTCAAAGAGTATTATCACTTTAATACGAATGAGAGAAACAAGACGGAGGCAAGGAAAGCAGCCAACTGCTTCCTCGAATACTGGGGGCTGACAGCGCTTTTCCACGATATCGGCTATCCCTTTGAGCTGCCGTTTGAACAGGTGATGAGCTATTTCGAAGTCGACCAGAAAAAACGGAAAAACGTCAGCCTCTACATTGCCTATCATAATCTGGATGTGCTGACCAGAATCAGCGATGAAGCAAAAGCCTGCTTCAAGGAGCTGTATCAAAAGGAGTTTGCCAGCACCAGCGAACTGCTGGCCTTTGATATTACAGCGAAGCTTGGTAAAGCGTATGGGTTTACCTACAGAAAAATGCTGAGTGTGATCAGCAGCAAGCCGGTATCGCCGAATGAATTCAATTATTTTATGGATCATGCTTTTTTCAGTGCCTGCAGGCTGTATCAGGAACTGGTATCTTCGCTCGGCCCTGAGAAGCTCAACAGGATGCATGTGGATGCGCTTTCTGCCATTATGCTGCACAACAGCCTGTTTAAATTCAATGTCAGGGTAGGAGATCACAAACAGCCACTCCGCATGGAACAGCATCCGCTGGCTTTTCTGCTGATGCTCTGCGATGAGCTGCAGTGCTGGGACAGAACGGCTTACGGCCGCAACTCCAGAAAAGAGCTGCAT
>JAEEGL013612154.1_pt1 | contig 25799 bp, 28 predicted proteins | sample 9134231 | NCBI WGS metagenome assembly JAEEGL01 (sample SAMN16246548, study PRJNA631951) | gut metagenome | biome: gut microbiome; feature: rumen; material: fiber-attached | host: Bos | place: Iran: Karaj | collected 2018-10 | reverse complement strand
GCTGATACCCTATTGGGAGCGTGAGCTGAAGGAAGACCCGAAGCTCCTTGATGCCGTGGAGCGTGATGTAAACAAGGCCATTCAGGTTTTGGATAAGATTTCTGCAGGAGAGAAGGTTGACTACGCCGTTCTCCGTGGTGAGAGGCAGATGGGCTCTCTCCGTCCTCGCATGTACACCATTGCCAGTGAACTTGCCACCATTCCTAACATCGAAAACAAGCAGGTTGTTGTTGTGCGTGACCAGAAGAACAAGAGTGCTGCAGTCATCCTCCCTGCCGGTGCCTCTTTGGAAATGAACAACGAGGTTCCAGGCATAAACAAGAACCGCTTTGTCATTGCTCTACACAAGGAGGGCATTGATGATGTTAAATTCTATAATGCCGGTGGTGCCCTTGGCTTAAACCAGCCCAATGAGTTCTTTGCTGACAAGGAGGTTGAGGTGGCCCACCTGAAGCAATACGAGCTTGTGCAGGACGAGACCATCGACCTTTCTGAGGAGTTGGCTCGTACCAGTCAAGTTGACATAGAGAAGTTCAGTGCCATCAAGAATGACAAGAATGAATGGGTGTTCTATGTCAAGCCTGCCGAAGGCGAGCCTGTCACCATCAAGCCTGAAGCCGTTGATCTCGGCAAGTTCTTCTCGTCCATTCAGACAGAGAAGTTTGATTCCGTCCGCGAGGAGATGGGACAGAAATACTATGCGCTTGCCAAACAGCATCCAGAGCTTAAGGAAGACTTTCTGATGCCCAAGGTGGAGAATATTGACCTTGACCGCATTAAGAGTGTATATATTGGCAAGGATAGGTACGACGAAAACAAGATGTTTGTCAGCGTTGTGGTTGATGACAATAACCGTCTTAACACCCGGATTGACCGTGACGGTTCTGACTGGCAGCGTTTCTGGCTTGTTGATGACAAGAACGGCTACAAGGTTGCCCTTGCTGCCAAACTCTTTGAAGCCGAGCTGAACAAAGGACAGGAAAAGACTGTTGTAGAGACTCAGGAAGCGGTGCTGACCAAGACCGAGGAAGTTGTCGTTGACAATGACCATGAAGAGGTCGAGGAAGAGCAGCAGACTCAGGTTCGCACTTTTCACAGATAAGATGTAGTCAGGTTGGGTGTGTCTGTCAGGGCACACCCACTTAAAGAATTTCGATTATGACTCAGCAAGAAGCAGACGCCAGAAGAGAAGAATTCTTCGAGAAGTATGCCCCTTGGGCTATGGAGCAGCAGCAGAAATATGGTATTCCTGCCTCTGTCACCCTTGCCCAGGCCGCCGTAGAGAGTGCCGACGGTACTTCAGTGCTGGCCCGTCAGGGTAACAATTATTTTGGCATAAAAAGCTTTCGGGGTGATGCCTTTTATGAGTCCCACTATATGTTGCGCAACGATGATAAACCCAATGAAAAATTCAGGGTTTACGAATCTGTTGCTGACAGTTTTACTGATCACTCTAAGGTATTGATGGGCCGCCGCTATTCTGCCTGTTGGCAATATGCCAGTGATGACCATCTCAACTGGATAAAAGGCATTAAGAATGCAGGTTATGCTACCGCCCCGAACTATGTGTCGGCAATAGAGGGAGTAATATCCAAATATGGCCTGGAGAAATACGACCAGCAAGCCATTGCCACCGCCACACATCCTATTGGATATATGCGTGGCTCTACAGTTGTGGTTAAACCTGCAGAACTTGATGAAGCACCTGCCATGGCATCATCTGTTGTACCAGGCAACTATTCATTTCCTCTTGCAGGTAATAACCTGGTCGTAAGCTCTTTGTACGGTCATAGGAATGCTCCAACCGCAGGAGCGTCCACAAACCATGGAGGTATCGATTTGCGTGCCAATTACGAAGACGTGCTTGCGACAGAGGATGGTGGCAAAGTCGTTGGTGTCGGCAGTGATTCCAAGAGTGGAAAGTATGTCATAGTGTCTTATGACCGTCCTGACGGCTCACAATGGAAGGTATCTTATTGTCATCTCTCAGAGCAAGGTGTGGCTGTTGGTGATACCGTCACTGCAGGAATGAAGATCGGTGTCTCCGGGAACACGGGCGTTGGAACAGGGCCACATCTGCATCTGACCGTAAGGCATAAGGATGCCGGTTCTGATGATTTCAAGAAGGTTGATCCTCTCGGTTATCTCGCAGAGATTGCCGTTGCCGGACATTTGGAAGGCAAGGTTTCAAAAAAAGGAACTGGTGAAGACCTGTTGGCCGCTCGTATGGAAAATATTCAGATTGAGGATGCCGCTCGTCGTCAGGCAGATGTCGTAAAGGATGATGAAAACCTTTTGGCCAACATATCCAATTCTTCCGACCCCAAGGACTGGCTCAGTCTTCTAATGGCCAATGGCGGCGGTAATGAAATGAGGCAGTGGGGAGGATTCCATGATCTCATCTCTGCGTTGTTCATGGGTGTCATAGCCTTGGCTATGCAGCTTGACCGTGGTGAGACCATAGAACCAGCCAATGACCAGCGTCAGGTACAGGCGTTGACCAACAGCCAAGCTGACCAGCAGACAGTCATTGAGCGTCGTCGCAATGGTGCTGACGTTGCAGCCTTGCGTCAGAACGCCTCTTTAAATTTTGATATAGACTATCCAGAAGAACAGCAGGCAAACAATGTTCGACTGGCTTAATTTTCAATTTAATTCGTTATACTATGTACAAAAAGATTTTCGTGATTGCGATGGCGATGCTGGTGGCATTGCCATTGTGTGCCAGACATGGCGATGAACATTTCTCGTTCAAAGGTATTCCTATTGACGGAGCCATGAGTGATTTCCTGTCTTCGGCAGAGAAAAAAGGGTTTACCGCTCTTAAGAAAACCCCTCGGACGGTTTTGTTGTTCGGTGACTATGCCGGCCGCCAATGTCGTGTCCTCGTTGAATCCCTCCCGTATCAGGATTGTGTCTGGGGACTTACTGCTTATCTGCCTTCCTGTGACAATTGGCAGTCGCTGTATGACACTTATCAGTCATTCAAAAAGGAGTTCACGTCGTTATACGGCACGCCTGTCAACTGCGTTGAAACCTTCTTAGGAGGTGAAGCCACTGACAACACAAAGAAGTTCCAGGACGTGAATACAGACAAGTGCATGTACAAAAGTGTCTTCGAGTCTGAGACGGGGCAGGTTGACCTTGTTATCTGGCATGACAGCGAGAATGGCTGTTATGTTCTTGTGAGTTATATTGACACAGAAAACTCCAAGAAACAAGAGATGTCTTTCAGTGATAATTTACACCATTAAAATGCCATTTTGTCATGATTAAGTGTGAAGTAACGCTTTGTGCCATCATTGACCGTCAGGCACAAGCCAAACAGGGTAAAGACGGTAAGTCGTTTATTTCTTTCGGTGTTAAGGTTCCCGTTTCCGGACGTGATGGTGCAAAGTCCGACTTACCCATCAGCGTTTCTGTCGATGGTGACAAAGGAAAGGCTTCCGTCTATTCTACTGGTCGCAGAGTAGAGGTGAAGGGAGTCCTCACTTTCAGGAAGAAAGGAGAGAATATCTATTTCAATCTTCGTGCCGAGTCCGTTGAGTTAGTCAAGACAACCGAAGCAGACTCCATTGATGGTGAGATGCACTTCCAGGGAAAGATAGGTAAAGACCGTCCTGACAAGCCAGCCGTTGACAGTCGTACTGACAAGAAAGGCAATCCCTTCCAGACTTTCTCTGCCTATTCGTCAGAGAAGGAAGGTGATAATCGTGAATACCTGTGGGTGCGTTTTCTGAATTTCTCACCCAACAATGAAGATTTTGTCAAGGCCGAAGCCTTTGTCGAAGTAAAAGGGCTGCTTCAGCTTGGCGTTTTCAACAACAAGCTCGACATTGGCTGTCGTGTCAAGGAGATCCATCCATGGACAATACAACCTAACAGATAACAGCTATGAAACAGAACTATGACAAAGACACCTCTCAGGGTGTGAAACGTGGCCGTTGGCATAAGACCGACGGCAGTCCGAACAGTGAAGACCGCGCTCTACAGCGTTTTGCAGACATGCTTATTGAGAAGATCGAAGACATGGAGAAAAGCGACTGGAAGAAGCCCTGGCTCACAGACGGGGAAGTGGTAGGTATGCCCCAGAATCTCGATGGTCGTCATTATAATGACAGCAATGCGTTTATGTTGCTGATGCACATGCAGCATGAAGGCTACCGCCTCCCTGTTTTCGCCACTTTCGACCGAATCAGCCGTGAGAACGCCGTCAAGACAAAAGATGGCTGGAAACAAGCCGTCGGCGATGACGGCCAGCCCCTTCCCCATGTCGGTGTCAACAAGGGAGAGAGTGCTTTTCCTGTTTTCCTCACCACTTTTTCCGTTGTAGACAAAGACACAAGGGAAAAGATTAGCTATGATGACTACAAGAATTTATCACCGGAGGAAAAAGAGAAGTACGATGTCTATCCCCATCGCAGGGTCTATAATGTCTTCAATGTCGACCAGACGAACCTCAAGGAGGCTCGTCCAGAGTTATATCAGAAGATAGTGGATGCCCATGTGGTGAAGCCTCGTGGTGAAGGCGAGTTCCGTGCCTTTACTTTCGAGCCTCTTGACACCATGATTGCAGAACAGAAATGGGTCTGTCCCATCCGCTTGGAATATCAGGACAGAGCCTACTACAGCAAGTCAGAGGACTATATAAAGATGCCCGAAAAACGCCAGTTTGCCGATGCCGGTGATGAAAGTAAGTTCTATGGGAATACCTTCCATGAGATGGCACATAGCACAGGCATTGCAAGCCGTCTTAACCGCGATATGGATTCGTCCTATGGACGTGAAGAACTTGTTGCTGAGATGACGGCAGCCGTCCTTTGTCAGAAGTATGGCATGGTGAAGTACGTAAAGGATGTCAAGAGCGAGAACGAGGACAAAGATGACTCACTTACATACCTGAAAGGCTGGCTTGGCACGTTACGTCAGGAACCGAAGTATCTGAACACCGTTCTTGGTGATGTCAAAAAGGCTTCCGAGATGATTTCCACGAAGATAGAAGAGATAGTGCGAAGCAGGGAGGCCAAGCTGGACATTCGTGAAGAGGAAACACAGACTGTAGCCATTGACGAGTCTGGCGATGCTCAGCTTGTCGAAGGCGAAAGCCTTGGTGCCGACAAGAAACAGGGTGATAACGAAGAACGTCCTGACGTGGAACAGGAAGAGACGGAAGAGCGAAAGCAAGTCCGTCATGCCCGCTGGCACTAAATAAAAACCATCGTACTGCTTTCACAAGCAACACGATGGAAATGGAATGAAATATATGCAAAATTGTTATAACTTTAAATATCAGCTTCTTCCTGTATTCTTAGCTGTTCATCCGTAAACAGCTCTGCGGCCTTTTCATCCTGTTGGATGCCGTGCTCGCTACAGAAATCAATAAAATCTTGTCGGCGTTCAGGCGAGTGATGACAGATTAGCTGGCATCTTGTAATCTTACCTTCTTGGAAGAGTTCTATGAGTGTTTCTTCCTTGTAGTAGCCATTGAGTTCAAGTTGTTCTTGTTCCATAGTTCTTTCTGTTTGTTATAATAGTTATCGGTGAATGTTTCCGACCCTGCTCATCTGTGCTGAAGCCGCATTCTGACGGCCAGCCCTTTGCTGTTCGGACTCCATTTCCTCGGTATAGTCATCTTCACGGATGTATGACATGTTTCCGAAATCGTCTGTCATCCAGCATCCGTAAAGTCCAAAGTTGTACTTTGGCAGTTTTTCTGCTTTAGCTTCCTCTCTCCACTCCCTTTTGTTTCCATGAGCCAAGCGGATGCCCATGTCATCATTGAGGTCTATTCCGACGGAAAATATGTCATCAACACTTTCTATCTCTACGACCTCACCGTTCATCAGCATGTCATAATCTCTTTTGCCGAGTCCTATCTCCTTTGCGAAGATGTCAACGTTTTGCTTGATCAAGCTGGTAGGAGTGGCTATGACCTGTTTGATGGTATCATCAAACTGGATGAAGCACATTCCTTTCCCAGGCAGCTCTGTTGTTGATACTTTGCCTTCTTTGAGAAGCTGCTGTTGTTCGGGTGTGTAGTTATCCAACTCATCCGACTCCCAACGGGAGATAAACACAGCATTCACTTCTCCGTCCGAGGTGCGAACCAGAAGTATTCGTGCGAATCCGTCAACGGATTCCCCGTCTTCAGTCTTTGTTTTGAGTGGTAGCAGTGGAGTCTCATGTGAAGAAAGGAGGCGTGTCATTACGCTTTGTGGAAGATCGTCAATCATCTCTTGGGAGAGTCCAAACGTTGCAAGCTGCTCGTAGGGTATCTCCTGTTCTGAAAATCTTTCTAGTCTGGTCATAATCATTAGTTTTATAATCTACCTGCAAAGGTAAATGAAAAGCAACAAAAACAGGCTGTTTTATATTACAAAAGTCTTGATTTAACACGTTTAAGACCATTTTTGTCGTCAAACTGTTAAATCAAGAGGTTATCTGTTGTATTTTTGTTGGAATAAAACTGTTTGATTACTTTTGCACTGGTTTTTATAGTTTTTCGTTTGTTATGATGAGTTTGCGCAAACCTCTGGCCGCCAGTCTCAGTATTCTGTTGTCTATCACCGCACTTGCCCAAAAGCAGGTTAGCGATGAAGAACGGGAATACTGGACTGACCGCTATCTGAGTGTCAGCTACCCTTTGAAGGAGATAGAGGTCACTTCATCATACGGTCTGCGGAAAGATCCCTTTACTGGAGAGAGAAGCAGCCATTCGGGTTTAGACCTTCGGGCAAACTTTGAAGATGTCATGGCCATGTTTGACGGAACGGTTGAGCGAGTCGGCAGCGATGACCGCTCTGGCAACTTCATCATTCTCAGGCATGGTGAATACACCATCTGTTACTGTCATCTCTCCAGGACTCTTTTCCAGCAAGGCGACACAGTGTTTGCTGGTGAAGTTGTATCTGTCAGTGGCAATACGGGCCGTTCTACAGGTCCCCACCTTCATATTACAGCCCGTCGCAAGGGTGAGCTTGTCAATCCATACGATTTGTTGCAATATGTCAGGAAGACGCGTGAGGAATGTGTCAGGGCTTTAGCTATAGAGCCTGCTGTTCCCATGGGAAGAGAAGCATTTTTCCAGTCCTATGCTACCGTTGCGATGGAACATCAGCGCAAGTACGGAATACCCGCTTCCGTTACATTGTCCCAGATGGCCTTGGAAAGTGATTTCGGTAAATCAGACTTGGCTCGTAACGGAAAGAATTTCTTTGGCATCAAAGTGGGTAGTTCGTGGACGGGTGCGAAGAGTTGGCACAACGATGATGTTCCGGGCTATTTCAGGAATTACAACAGTGTGTGGGAAAGTGTCGATGACCATTCCCGTCTGTTGATGACCAGCCGTTACAAGCGTTGTCATCAATATGGCTCTCAGGACTACCATAACTGGCTTGTAGAGATCAAGCGTGCAGGCTATGCCAGTGCCAAAGACTATGTACAAAGTTGTGAGGGAATAATCAGGAAATACAAGCTCTATCTGTATGATCAGTTAGCATTACAACTATAAACAAGCAAATAGTATGGAAAATTCAACAGCAATCATCAAGGAGTTATCTAATCAGATGATAGATAACAATGTTGCATGGAAGAATCTCAAGAAGAGACTGTGCAAGGAAGTTAAGAACATTCTGGTTCCCCGTTCTATCGGTAGTATTGAAGAGACTATTGACATCACTGTTGAAGACCTGCGCCTTTCGGCCGACAACGCCAATGAAGAGCTTATCCTTCGGGTGAGTCTTCTTGACAGAGACGAAGAAATCTCTTTCTCGGACATGATGAAGCTCGACCAGCTCTTCAATGGTGGCATTGGCGCTGTAAGACTTCAGCCCTCGGAAGGTATACTGCGCAACCACCCCAACCACAACCTTTCTTTCACGCTTACGTTGAAGCGTAATGAAGAGACTGAGGAGCGGCCTGCCGAGAAAGAGGAGGAAGTCGAGCAACCAGAACACCTCCAAGGATAATGACGGACAGCAAGAAATTCGCCATTTTCATGAAGTACGACGGTCATTGTGGCTACTGCGGTAAGAAACTGCACCGGGACACGATGACTGTCGATCATATTGTCCCTGTCAGCCGTGGCGGTGGCAACAGTCTGGAGAATCTGATGCCCAGTTGCAGGGAGTGTAACGAAGCGAAGGCTGCTGATAATCTTGAAATGCTACGCATTCATCTTGTTTGGCCATCCTTGAATATTTCCGATGTTCAGGATTTCAAGCGAGTCCGTCAGGCTGCCAACAAGTACAAGTTCTATTTTGAGGGTCACAGTGAGAGGATTGTGAGCAAACGCAAGCCAAAAGCGACTGTTTTGGAGCATCACAAAAGCCGTCACAAAACATCCCAAAGAAAAGCCAAGCAATAGTTACAGTGAGGGGGCAAGCCAGATGGCCTGTCCCCTCTATCATCGCGTACGCAACGGCTATTTACCTATTCATGCCGATTCTGTAGTCCTTATTATTAACGTGGCTTATAACAGACTTTACCTTCCTGCAATCTGCACCACTGGAAGGGGAGTAACCTTTAAGCATTTTCGGGAACACCGTCACTCAGGTGTGGTTCCATGATTATGTTGCAAAAATACAATATTTCTATGAGACTGCCAAACTATTCGTTAAGAATCTGTCTTGAAATAACGAATTTAACATTTCAAGATGACTTTTATAAAGTAAAGGCTCTCGCGTCTCACGACGAAAGGGCCTTTCATTATGAAAAAGCATTTGTTCACTATTATTTCTTGACCTCCATTTGAATCTCCAGTATCATGTCGTTCACATCCTGGTTGACACGTTCGAAGTTGGCATAAAGGATGCGTTCTCGTGCGTCAACGGACGGGAATTTGTAGAACTTAGGCAGTGGATGGTTGGCATAGTCCGCTTCCTCTGCCTTTATCTCAGACATGTCGAAGTTCGTCTTGCAATAGAACTTGGACGTACGGAACTCCTCTGCCTTCTGAATATCCATCGAGTCGTTACGTCCTGTCTTGGTAACAACAAAGTCTCGTGCCACCTGTCCTGCTATCCAGCCTGTCGGCATGTCGGATATCTTCGATGCCGGTACGAGGTTGTCCATGTTCTCGTTGAGATTTACAGAAACCCGTTCACGGTCTATGGTAACACCTTTCTTCAGCTGTACCACCTTTCCGAAGATGTCACCTGACAGCCATTCCAGTGTCTCTTTGGCGCGTGCCGAGCCGGACACCACATTACCTACGGTAGTGATAATCTTCTGCATACCCACCTTGCCATAGTCTGCCTCTAACTGTGGCAGCTCCTGGAAGCCCAGGGCCACCGACACCTTGTTGGAGCGTGCCGTGCCTATCAGACGGTCAATCTTATAGAAGAACAGCGTAGGTAGCTCGTCAACGATGATAGAGACGGGTACGTTCTTGCCCTGTCCGCTGTTAACGCGGGTTACGAGACGGTTCAATATCAGGGCATTCAAAGCTCCGATGATACTCTCCATCTCAGGGTCGTTGGCAATAAGCAGGTAGCTGGGATGCTTCGGGTCAGAAACTTTCAGGTCGAAGTCATCACCGTCACGGTGGAATATCCAGTAGGACTCCTTGGTGGACAGTCGGGATGTCTGCACGCGAAGCGTGCCTATCATACCTTCCAACTGTTCCATTGCCTTGTTCTCGAAGGCCGTCATGAACGGACCAAGTAGAGGGTACACCTCCGGGTCTGTTCGAAGCACCTCAAAAATCTCCGTATAGTCGTGGTTCAGGAATGACAGCACATGTGGCATGTCTGAGTATTTGCCCAACCAATAGGCTGGTTCCACGAGTTCTGCAGGATTCTTTGTCGTCCTGCCAGCCTCCGTTTTATATACACGTCCCGTCAGCTTCTTATGATGCGTCTCAGGATCCTCTTCATACTCCGGGAAGAGTTGGTTACCCTCTGCGTCAAACGGCATCTTCTTAAAGTTGATGAAGAAGTAGATACAGGCAGCCAGAAAGTTCACGGCTGATGTCTGGAAGAACTGGTCGCTGCCCCCACCGCCTTCTTTCTTACCTTTCTGTAACGAGTCTATCAGCGTCTCTGCCGTTTCCTGCGCTGCTGCCAGATTCCCGATATACTTCTGCTGGATGGGGTTCACCCGTCGGCTGTACTCTACATTGACGAAGTTAATCATGTTAAATGTACAGCCCTTGGGTGTCTTTCCGAGCTTTTTGTTCTTCTGGTAGTGATAGAAGAGCTTTGTTGCCAGTGTCGGGAACTTGTAGTCATAGACAACCATAGAAAAGCCTTTCTCCGAGTGTTGTCGAATGAACGGCTCAATGACTGAGAATGTCTTACCTGATCCGGGCGTACCTACAACCCATGTACCACGGAAGGGGTTGATAATATTCACCCATCCATGACGGAACTTCCCCTTGTAGTAGTATCTCATAGGGATGTTTACGCTGTATGGCGTTTCCTGTTTTTCCTCGCATTGTTCAAAACTTTCATTCTCGAAATTGAAGCGGTCTTTCATAAAGCCGCCTTTGATATGCTTAGTGATATTGTCGAGCGCAAGATGAATAAGAGGTGTTCCTATCATCGTGAAGATGACATATATCCAGACATTCGCATAGATATGGTAGAATTTCGGATCAAACTTATTGTTGTAAATGAACACTGACGCGACAACAAGGATGAATCCGATGGCAAGCGGCCAGTACACCTGGTATCTCGAATCAAAGTTTACGTCTTTCTTGGCCTTGGTACCAAGGGAGGTAATGACGATAAGGAGTGCCGTCATCAGTTTACTATAGGGCAGGTTTCCTTCATTGTAGATGAAGAATCTAGAAACCCTGCCATGTATATCCGCAATGATACCGCCGAAGGCATCCATTTCCTCCGGCGTTACCACATATACGAAGAACTCCAGCAATACCGAGAAATAGATGGTAAAGCGAAGCAGTTTATATATCGCCTGTTGGCCTTGTGTCTCTTCCATAGCTATGTCATTTATTTGTTTGCATTATTCTTCCAGTCTCTCATACATCTTTCAATGATAGCTTTTTTATCTACGCCCTCATAGATGCTTGCCCTGTCTGTTATCTCATTCCACACATCGAGAAAAGTCGTATATCTTATGGCCATATTCAATGCTCGTAGCTGTTTGTTCATCAACCGAAGCTTCGGTCTTATACCTGTAAGAATATCCATTCTGTCCTTTTCCGTCATCTTTGGTCCTCCGATGGAATCTCCAAAGCATAACGTCTTTATATCCATGACAATATTTACACCGTTGATGATAATGTTCCTGTACACAACATTACGGCGTGTATGGAAAGCTACGGCCAGTGCGTTTGCGGGGTGTGACGAAACGACACTGTTAAGGTCAGAGACATTTTTTGAAATCTGTGTAATCTCATAGTAGATACCATATATCTCAGCTGCGAAGTCCAAGATGCCATGAAAGTCATCAAGGTACTTGTTAAACTCCTTCTGGAAGTTTGTTGTTGCATCTATTTCCGTCTCCATCCATATATGTCCTGTTGACATCAGGATCTGTGCCCTGTTCTGTGCCTCCAGTGCCTTTTTCGCCTGTTCGGAATACTTTAGTATCATGGCAGCCCTAACAGGATCCTCACCCCAAACAGCATGAGCCGATGGTATGTTTATTGTCATCAGCGCGACTGTCATTAGAATGACATAAAAACAACTGCTTCTCATATTATATATATACTTTAATCATTAAGGATAGTACTGACTCTTTGAACCCGTTTCCATCTGTCAATGGCATCAGCGGCAATCTGGCCGTGTGAACGTTCTGCCATGCCGGCTGTTGCATTTTTCCAGACATCTCCGAGATTATAAAATGCTATGCTCATGGCCAGTCTTCTCAGTTTCCTGTTCAAGAGATCCAATGCATCATTGAGATGCCACAACAGTTCTGTCCTGTCTGCGCCGGTCAGCATATTCTTTTCCGTTCCGAGAGCTATTGACACTTTCAGGACACGGTAAGTGTATATGAGTTCTGCCGCTGTTTCCACATATATATTATTCATGGCGACCGATGCGCCAATACCTACAGGATTTGCTGCTATCGCCTTTTTTATTTCATGGATATGTCGTAGTGTCTCTACACCTTCTGCGTATAGCGACGTTCCAGCCTGTATAGCTTCTGCATATCCTCTGGCAGTCTTCAGATAGGAGTTATATTTACCCTCCCACTGTTTGATTTTGTTAAACTCTCCTGAAATAGTGGCCTGCATCAGGCCTGTTTTCTCTTGTGCCTTTGTCTGTTTATTCACCTGTTCGTTGATGTTCTTGCTGCCAGTCTCTATTTCCACGTACTGTAGAGGATTACTTTGGAATGCCTGGGCATTGACTTCAACTGTATTGGCTATCGCCAACACAATTATTGCAGATCCTATTTGCAATGTCTTAAAAGCGGTTGGTAATTTCATAGATACTTTTCTGTCTCTTGTTGTACTCCACTCTCTTTCTTATTTCGCTGACAACATTCTCATCCTCCAATATGCCTATAATATCGAGTCTGTTCATGTTCCTGTCGCCAGAAAGGATTGTTATTGTCTTCAGTCCGAACAACTGTTGAAGAAATGTTCTGTTCTGCTGATAGTCCACAACCCTGTATAGTTCCATATAATCTGTAGAATGTTGAAAGACTCCATGTAGGAAAATCAGTTGTTCGTCTGTCACGATATATTTCATTCGTGAAAGATAGAAGAACTGATATACAAGATATACCAGTAGGAAAATACCGAAATATATCAGCAATCGTGATATGGTCGTACTTTCTGTTACATCCAGTCCTGCAATTGCGAAAGATGTCAGGCAAAGGAAGCCGTACCATCCTTCGCATATACAATATTGCAAGAGGTGTGGTTTATATATTTTGGTATCGAAAGAGGCCATATAAAATTATTTAATTATTTAGATATTTATTTTAATAGTTATTTGTTTATATATCTATTTAATTACATACCCATACCCCTTCCTTCGCTATAGTCGGGCCTTGATGGGCGGTCTAAGTTTTCAAAGTTAGCTGCTGCTACTTCTGCAGGCGAAACCACTCCAGGTTTATAATATACCGTTCCTGGCATCCTGCTTTTATATATTTCCGGTCCTGGGCCATGGTGCATCAGCGGATCGCTTAACAGCTCGCCTGTAGCCACGAGGGCTGCAAGTATAGCCGCTCCGAGGTTTGTTCCTTCCCCCGGACGTGTCTTTATATCCACTTCGTCAAATATTTTGTCGAAGAGTTTCATTCTCTGGTAGTCATCTACTGCAAGGAATTTATCATACTGCTTTTGTGAAATCTCGTGAGTAACCGATTGCCCGTCAATGACTGCCGTCATCTTATATTTTCCGTCTACCTCTTTGTCTACTTTTATTTCTCCCACCTCTACTTCACGTCCATGGGCTATCTCACGATAGAAGCCCTTGTGTTGTTTGAAGTCCTGAAGGGTAGCCCCGTCCACTCGGTTTGAAGTGGCATAATCAGCATCCAGTCCATCATGCAGCATCACATGGCCGTCACGGTCAAGATACATGTCATCATAATGGCTGTTGCCGTCCGCATGTTTTATCGCCACTTCGTCAAACACCTTGTCAAAGAGTTTCAACCGATGTGCATCATCGAGTGCAAGAAATTTGTCATAGTCTTTCTTTGAGATGGTATGTGTCACTACCTCACCGTTGATAAGGGCCGACATGACGTATGACTCTTCTTGTTCTTCTCTCGGCTTTTCTATGTATTGTTCAGGTGTCATACGCCTGTCAAATTCAGCGGTAATAGGTTTCTGATAAGTCTTGTCCCAGTATTCAGCATAGATATCCCGAAGGTGTCTTTCCTTTTCGGTATCAAGATCGTAGTCGGGATCTCTTAGGGAAAGATTATCGCTGGAATAGCTTGCCACTGCTGCATTAAGATACGATTCTTTCAGTATCTCCATTCTATGTTCGAAGGACAAGCTTTCCAATCCTGAAGTATTCAGTTTCTCATACGTTGCGGGGTCAAGCTGCCAAGTGACCGTCCGCAACTGCCCATCGAGGTCTTCTACGACCGCCTCACACTTTCCATCGGCATCTATGCTTATTGCATTGCCTTTGTCCTCAGAGTCATTCATGTAATTACGGAACTGATTGAACTGGAAATTATTAGCGGTTTCAGCAAGGGCCGCATTCGTCTCGTAAACCCGTATATTTTCTAACACGCTCGCCTTGTCAACACGTATCTCACCGACAACCATCTCCCTTCCATTGTTGACAGGCTGGAACCATCCTCTGTTTCCGAGGATATCCCTGATGGTCAGTCCGTCTATGGCTGTTGGGTCTGCTGCAATTCGAGCTGACCGTTCTTTCATATACTGTTGTGCTTCATTCCTTTCTGCCATCAATCTCTGCTGTTCAGCATAAAGTTCCTGTTGGTCGAAGAAAGCTGCTATCTGTGGACTTTGTCTTGCTTCGAAAGTAAGATCAAGGTCTACCAGATTCTTCGACTCCAACATCTCCATTGTAATAGAATTAGCGAAGTCAGGAGTTTCCTCCATGATTCGCTTGTTGATAACAGCCAGTCTTTCTTCCACTGTTTTCCCGTTAGGATACCCCAAGCCTTCCGCTGTCAACGTCTGTAGTTCTTCATCGTTCAAGTCGTATCTCAAATCTATTGGAACCTGTGCCGACTGGATAGTCAGGGTTTTCTTTTCTGCATCGATGACAACGCCATGTGAAGCCAGTACCTCTTGGAATTTCTCAGGTGTAAAGGGGTTTGTTACTTCTGAATGGATGTTGATAGCTTCTGAGAACGGTATAGCTTGCCCTTGAGGTCGTGGTGATGCCTTTACCGGCTGAATACGATCATCTGCAATAATATTATCCAACACATCTTGTCGGGTCGTCTGCTGTTGACCTTTGTAGTAGAACCCATATCCTCCAGCATTCAGTTCACCTGGCTTCACACGCCCGTCGGGTCTTACTGGAGTCATGACACCGCCGCCAGCCATGAATGTGCGCCCGCCAACGCGGCGCATGTTCCATCCTGGTTCCCATCCTATGAAATCTCCACCCCAGCCACGGCTGGAACGACTGAAGGGACGGTAGTATGGTATGCCATACTCACCCGCCCCCATACGATAGCCATGCAGCCCCATCGAAACACGCCCGAAGGCATTTCTTGCCGATACAAAGTTGTCGGGCATGTAAAAATCGTTTTTCACGATGGAAGTGAAGGTGTTATAGGCTTTCTTGTTTACATAGTTGGAACCCCATCCCATCAAGTCTTCGACCTGTCGGTCATTCAAATTGTAGGAGATAGCCGGAGAGTCATGTCCCAATACTATCAGCTGTATTTGACCGTTAGGTTGCATACTCATGTGTGCTTGCATACCGTTTCTACGGAGAACGTCTTGCAGCCCCGGGGAGAGGTCAAGCTCACGTGGGTTGGTATATTTTCTTAATGCCATATTGAATCAAATAATTATTTTATTCTATAAAGAAATAGAAAATATAGCTCCTGCAAGTTTAGTCTTGCAGGAGTTGTACACTGATATTATTTCTGTATGTAAAGAACAACCTTTGTGTTTCTGTTCGCCGTGAAAGGCTCATATTTATTGATTCCGCCTTCGTAAGTTGATGCGATATGATCTTCTTTGACTCCTTTCTTGCGAAGCATCTTTGCAATACAGTCCGCACGCAGTGCGCTTAACTTTTCGTTGTCGCGCTCATTACCTGTCTGGTCATCAGCAGCTCCAACGATTTCGATCCAAAGGTTGTTTTTCTTTGCAACCTTTGCGATTTCCTCTATGTTGATGACCTGTGCTTTTTCCGTCAGATCACAGGAATTGACACGGAAAAAGAAAAATATCGGTGAACCTACGGCTATGCGGTCACCTCTCTCAGCAGTCATATAAGCAGGAGATTCATATATGCTGTTGACAGAATCATTGTCATTGTTAAGGATTGGCTTGTAGTTGTCTGGATTGCCATCCCATCCTTTGTTGCGGATTCTCTGCCGTAAAGAGTTCAGTCCGCTGTAGTCGTTACGAGGATATGCCCTGACATGACTTTCACCGTCCTCTTCCTCCTGTTTCATCAGTTTGTATTTACCAAGCAGGCCTTCTATCTCCAGTATTTTATTCATTTCTGCCAAAGCCTCTTTGTCAAACTCATGCTGCTTCTGCAGCCTTTCATTTCTTTTTTTGAGTTTGCCAACATAGTTAACAAGCACGTCGTTCTGGTAGATGTAAGGGTTGGCATCAATGACTCGTTTCCATCCCACTTTACCCACCGTGTATGTGACACCCACTGAAGCGTGCAGCAACTGGTCGCCGAACTTATTGCTGGCACCATTGCCGTCAAAGTCTTGGAAGGTGTTTGTACCACCCAATTCTGCTGAAACATGAAGTCTTGTGTTCAGGCGGTAGCGTCCGATGATACCGTATGAGATAGCGAAGGGTTTGTGGTGTGTGTAGGAGTTCCTGATAATGCCCGCGCCCAGATAAGGTATGCAGTCCCATCGTGGAAGTGCTTCAATGTCATTGCGGAAATGCGATGACACATTGTAGAGAAAGTCGGCATGAACATTCTGGAATGAACGTTTCTCCAGTTGCCAGTCTTTGAGCTTCAGGCCTTTGAATGTCACCCGTCCACCGATCTTTGGCGTAAACCACTTTCCAAGCGAGGCATTGAGTAACGGCTGAAAGCGGTCAAACAGATCAGCATGACCTATTGGTTTGCCGAGGAATGCCGATGCACCGCCTTGTAGAGATACAAACCAGTTAGAATCCCATCCTGCATCTTCCTGTACGCCGTCAAGGTATGTCGGCGTAAGAGGTTGCAACTCCTGTTCGTTGATTACAATGTCCTGCTCTTGTGCATAGGCAGGACTGGCAGCCATCAATACTATCCCGATGGCTGCAAGCGTCAATTTCCTTTTCTTCATTGTGTAATAGTTTTTATTCATGAATAAACACGCATTTATGGTGCGAAGTTACTCATTATATGATGAGGAAAAGAAAATAAAACGCTAAATCTCTTGATTTAACACGTTTACGACATTTTTTGCTGTTTTTCTGCTAAATGAGTCTAATTATCTGACAATAACGGTGAAATCATGTGCCTTCGCTTCGCATATTCTTATGCTTCAGCAAAATTCCTTTTCACATTATTTGAAAGCCAACTTTTTGTCTCGATTACACATCTATTTTGGTTTATTATGTCATAATTCTGGGTGCAGTCCGCTGTTTATAAATTAGTCGGAATTAATTCTCGAAGGATGAATCTTTGGCAATTTATCTAAGTCGTCCATCGACACAACATATTCCACTTCTTCCGGATTTAGGGTGTGATCGGTGAATCGTGAAAACGTTCCGTCTTTTTTCTTTCCCAGATGTGTCTCCAGAATATAATTTCCAGGTGACACAGCCGTCCATTGGGGTATGTTACCAATCACGTCATTCCTTACAAAGTCGTAAACATTATCTCGAAAAATCTTTGCTACTTCTGCATCAGGTTTGGCATGAGTCTTGGCGTAGTCAAGCATTGTTTCCAAAATATCTTCAAGGGTATATTTGTCTTCACCGTCTATAAGAATATGCAATTCCTCTTTGTTTGCAGGAATGTACGAGGATGGAAATCCTTCGGCAGAATATGCAAAAGGTCGTTCTTCCTCCCAGGATTCATCACCCTCGTAGTTCGTTATGTTCGTCATAACGACACCGAGGAGGGGGTAATTACCCTGCATATCCCATCTGAGTATGGTGACAGACTTCCCTTTGCCATTCACAACTTTCTTTTCCCCTGATTCAATTTCAGGACGATACTTGATATTAAACGGAATTACTTTCATACTTCACCCTCCTTGTCTAACAGTTTCGCCTCGAATATCTTTTTACCGTCGCCGTTGGTAATAACACGGTGTCCTCTTCGTGTTCTTCACACCATTGGCGTAGGTAGAACTCAAACAGACCGATTATTTCTTCGTCTGTTATCGGACGGCGGTCTTCACTCATCGTCTGCGGCCCGCGTTTCGTGGGCTTCTTCTTCCGTGCGAGATAGGCGTTCATCCATCCCTTCACAATCACATAATCTTTTGCTGCCATATTTTATTTTTGATTAGCATTGACGGATGATATGATCATTTTACCCTTTATGATAAGACTCAACTTATCTGGCCCTATGTGAGTTTCGTAGTCTTTCCAGCGTGCCTGAATCTCTTTCCAATTCTCTGAAATATCTTTAAGTCCTTCACGCTGCTGTTCTATGGAAGACATGTTCATTCTTAGTCTTTTCAGTTCTGCCGCATGATGGGTCTTTTCGTTCTTATATTCCTCTTCGAGCTTTGCGAATTTCATCTTTAGATATTCCATCTCAGACTTTCTGCAAAGACCAAAACAACCGAGCATTCTATTGAACAGTCCTCTTATCGTTTTATCTCTTTTCAGCCTATCCCTCTCAGTGAGCAATTGAACATATTCTTTGTCAAGAATTTTTCTCTTTTTTTCTTCCTCTTTTATGCGCTCTTCCAACTCTTCAAGCGTTGGCTTTGCAAGCACTTCAGCAGAATTATTTTGTTCCATATAATTATTTTATTATTGAAATATTTGATTCCATAATTATTTAACGCTTTATACCGTTCTTTCTCTTCACACCTTGGCTTTCTCCTACACTTCCTGGCATGAGCATGTTTTTTGCCAAGAGAAAACACCTTCGCCCAAAGGCGAGGTCATCTTCATCTTTCTTCCGTCCCCATCCCGAGCCGGGGCCGCCACCGCCTCCAGCACTCTCTGCGTATTGCGTTGCCTGATCAAGGTATCCAAGAAAGAGAGCTGTTGCTACAGCTGTGATTTCTGTAGCTCTGTTAGCCATCGCTTCAAACATTGAGCCATCGAAAATATTGTTAAATTCTGTTTCCTGCTCTGGGAGTAGTGAATCCCTGAACGCTTCCATTTTTTCGCTCCTGTCGATAGCATCCTGAGCTGCGACTTTCCATCCGATGGATTCCATGTCACGGATTGTTTTGTCATGAAGTGTGGGTAGTTCTCGATTGATTTGACGGCGCATGTCATCATATTCATTTTGTATTTGTGCATGCTTATGTCCGAGTTCCCTCAATTGCTCCGAGGCTGTCCGAAGTTGTTCCTTTCGCTGAGCGATTTTGTCATCGGTTAATTGTAAGTCTGTCTTCAACTGGCGTAATTTAGCATCCAGTTCATCTTTCTCAACCTCATTATTGATGACCTCATTCTCTAACAGTTCTATTTCTGCAAGAACATCCAATCGGTGTTTCTCCAGATTATCCAACATGGTATTCAGACCTTTCAGGCGGGTCTCAGCCTTCCTAACTTCCTTGTTGATGTCATAGAGGAGTTGTTTCTGTTCCTGAAGAGTCTCGTTGTTTACTGACACTTGTTCTTGTAGCCACTGAAGGTAGGACTTGTGCTGTGCTCCTGTTCTGGCTACGCTCTCTCCACGAGCAAGTCCATATTTCTTATTAACCTCTGCCAACTCATCATGGAGCTTTAAGAAATTTCTTTTTCCATTATCTCTGTCACCACGTAAACTTCCGAAATATTTGTTGTATGAGAATTTGTTGTCTTCAGTGATTGGCAGGAGTGTACAATGTATATGTGGGTTTGTCTCGTCGAGATGTACAACAAATGCTGCAATGTTTTGTTCACCATATTTCTTGGTCATGAAATTGTACATATCGACAGCCCATTGTTCGATAGCAGCATTACGAGTGACGTGTGAATTATCTGCACCGCGTTCGTAGTTTACTTGTTGGTTTCCAAATGCCAGTTCTCTCATACGCTCTCTTGAACCTTGAAGTATAATATTTGCGACAGTAATTCTTCTACGCGGATCATCTGCCGCTAATCCAATGTTTGGATCAGTTATACCTCTTGAATTAAGGTTATCTCGAATCCGTCTGGAAATTGAATATTTTCTATCAACTTCTTTCACCACACCGCCTTTTCCAATTTCAAAGTTAAGAGCTGTTCGGGTTGGGTCCATTGTTCCTGAAATGTTTTTTATATAGGCATTCTTTTGACCAACTCGGAGGTGTTCGTTACTTTGTGAAACTGTCATCCCTTTGGATGCTCGTATGTCGCAGACTTGTTTCTGTTGTTTTTCCATATTGGTGAAATTTAAGTTGATTGACGGGTTCTTAGGGTGGAATCCTAAGCCTAATATAAGGCCACTGAGCTTGCTCATTTTAAGTGTGGCCTCGTGTCTTTTAGGGGTCATTTGACCACAAAAGCACATATTAGGCTATGCCCTAACTGTACAGGACGTTGTAATTCGCGCAAGCGCCTTCATAAAATTTTCGACGTACTTGCAGTTAGGGTACCGCTCTCTGGCACTACGGAGTGGTGCCTGGTTCGTTGTCCGGCTCCTGACGGACAACACCACCCTCCAGGGTGGCCGATGACGTGTTATCGGCTTTAATTTTCGTTTTGTCTTCGCTTTGCGACGTTCTGGTGTTTTCACCCAGAATGTTATTAAGTCTGACGACAATCCTGTTCCCCATGGGTGTCAACGTAATTACACCCATGCCGGCCAATGTTTCAAGAAATTTCTTGGCTGTGGGGCGCATCCAGCCCCAACTATCCGCAAGTTTAAGAACGCTACTATTCATGTAGCCATCATCGAACGTAGAGTTCGAGATGCGTTGTCTGTCAAGGAGGTCGAAAAAGGCTTCAGCTTTCGTGTAGCGATGTTTGTTGCCTTTGGACTTATTTGTGATAGTCCGGCCATCCAGCAGGAAGTCCCATAATTCAAATGAAGTGGCTACTTGAAGCGATGTCTTTCGGTCTGTCCGACTGAAAGAACTATTAGATAAAGAACTGTTATTTTCCATATTAAATTCTGTTTTGTTTGTGCAAAGGAGTACACAATGAAATATTAAACATTTATGTGTATATTTTATTGAAATCTGTTTTGATATTAGCATGTGATATGCCGCTGTCTATACAGTCGGTTGATCACGTCTTTGGAAACAGCTTTTGCAGCTGCCCTTGAATGGTTGTGTCTGATACTTGGATAAAGTATCGATGCACCCAGAATGATATAAAGGAGTTGTACAATAACCAGGTTTCTTCCAGTTGAGAAGAAAGCAGAATAAAGAACAAAAAGAAGGGTAGTGATGGCGGTCATCAGAAACTCTCTTTTTCCTTGAAGCCACACCAGTATTCTGTCGGTTACTTTGAATGAGAAAAACGGTATGACCATAACACCTGCGAGCAGCGTTGCGTATCGAAAGGTTATATACGGTTTGTATTCATTGTAGAGTGCAATCAGTTTTTCCGTCTGATATGCACTCTCTTGTGCAGACTTGTTTACTATTCGTGCGACGCTGGCCGATGCGTTGAAGTCTATCATGACGACTGTCAGAAGAACAAGAAACAAGATTAAGGCAAAGAACTTCCGAGCCTCCAAACTTTGTTTCAAGGCGTTATATATTCTTATAGAAATATTGAATAATCTATGCCTCGTTTTTGTCAAAAAAGGTTTGGCAGACCACATTGCCGTGAAGATGTTTCTACAAGCAGCTGAAGATTCCTTCTTGGGAAGAATCAGGTGTTTGAAGATGAATGGTAAGGCCGACAAAAAGAGAGCCACGAAAATTTTTATATACAACATATTTTGCTGTTTATTACAAAATTTAACAAAAGTCCATTAGTAATTCTGCTTCCTGTTCCACCCCCTCCAGCAGCTTGTCTTTCATGAACAGGGAGTCATGCCAGAGCTGTCTTACATGGTTATACATTACCTCCATAGAACTAAAGAACTTCACCCTGATCTCTTCCAGAATACCATGTTGAAGGGAGTCCATGTGTATGACCACCATTTCATGTTCGTAGGGTATTGAATAGAGTACGACATGATAGATTTTATCGTCGTAACTCTTTCTGGCATAAAGAACGTGGAATCTTAGACTTTCTGCAAACTCGTCGGTCAAATCTTCTGCCAACTGTTGAAAAGAAAGAGGAATTACGACCTCTATATATGAGTCTCTTTCTATTTTTTGCATCTTGTCAACTGAAAAGAAAGTAGGCATTGTTTTGTCAATCTTTGCGACAAACATATCAGCACTGTTTGTAAAATAATTTTCAATCATATTAGAGCGTTGATTTAAGGTAAGAAGAAAGGAAAAAATCGGATAGAATATCAGTCATTTTTTTGAGGTCATCAGGTTTATTGGGAGTGTCATCCAAATAAGCTATCAGTGATGGCAGTTCATCGGCCAGTTCAAGCAGTTGTTTCTCCTGTTCTTCAGTCAGTGCAGCCATTGAGTAGTTATCAATTGAAATGAATGGCTGTATCAGCATCCAGCGGTAGTTGTCTGTTTGTTGGGCATCTAACACTTTCTTTGCCTTGATGTCTCTTCTGCATGCTTCTGCGTTCTGTAAGATGCGCCGGTTAAAGCGCATTGTCAGGTAAAGCATGACCCTCTCACTGACAGGATCCTCACCGTCAACAGAAACTCGTTTGTACAGATCATCAAACAAATGTGCTGTCTTTGTTGTTATCGAAGCCAATATGTTCTGATTAACCTCAGTCAGGTGGTTCATCAGTGAACGGAAACATTTGTCTTCTGCCTTCATAAAATCCAGCACCTCTCCCTCCTTAGAAAAAGAAGCCGTACTGTCAAGCAAGGTGTTGTATGCGAAGACGGTACTGTTGGCATCGGGAAAGGGTACATCTTTATCCATTTCGACGAACAGCTTACAAGCAGTCTTATAGTTCTGAGATTCCCGGGTGTTCTTACGGTCATGCGAAGTGTTTATCATCAGGTAAGTCACATCGCGCAACGAGCGCGATCTTGCCTGAGCCAGTCTATGAATCTCAACCCTAATAGAGTCAGCAACCGTGTAATAATCGGTCATTAAATGACTATTCATTTGTATAGTCGAATCATTAGCCATGTAATTGTACACTGAATCCTGTAATTCCATCCAAGTTGCTATGACACCTGTTAACTTTTCAATGTCGGCATCTTTGATGTCACGGAACTCTGCAAGAGTCTGGTGACAGGTTGCCACTGCCTCTTCAGAAGAATGGAACACAAAGTGTTTCTCCTCACTTTTGCTACAGGACATCTGTAGCATCACTGTCATGAGGGCTACTGTTGCCCACACAGACAAAACGGATAATCTCTTTAGATACTTCATATGTATAACATTTAGGTGATTTGTTTAGGCAAAGGTATAGTTGTTTGAATAAACAAAAGAATTTTTTTGCCACAATCTCTTGATTTAACATGTTTACGACTTTTTTGACAGAAAGAGGCCCTCTCACCTCACGATGAAAGGGTCTCAACACAACAAATCTATGTGCAAACAACTATCTTCTACGACTTTGGAAATGCCTTGTTTTCGTTCCAATAAGCACTCTGTTTTGCCACAGCCATATCAATAAGCCAGCATTTGTCATCAGTAAGTATAAAGTCCACACTCCAGATTCCTCTGAGACTGTTTACAGAATCAAGTGCATTAGCTATATTGGTAAGGTGAATATTCTTCCTGATGTCAAGTTCTTCTGCGATACACTGATAATCCTCTTCGTAAACTTCGGCATCCTCGGGATTACTGCATATATGGTCATGGCAATAATCCCAATCCCAATAATTCACATCATATAGATATCGATGGTTGGTGAAGTCATAGAAGAGACGCATTTCCGAACGGAACGGCATTCCGTTGTAGATGGTGCGTGTCCCCTCTTCCGGCTCTATCCACTCACGCAGAACAATCTCCAGATTTCCTGCTGTGTCAAAGCAGATGGAGTCTGCTTGTATTCTGCATATATTATCAGTCACTTTTACGAGGTCAGCATCTGCAGGAATATGACAAGCCGCATTGAAAGAAAATTTGTTTGAAAAGCATCCGTTCTTTACGAATACATCTTTGTTGGCAAACTCAGTAGAGATAAATGGCATAACTGCCGCATCAACCCATTTGGTGATGACATTCATATCATCAGGCATGTGATCCATATAAAAAGCACGAAGTATTGTTTCTGGTACAGGTATGATGATGCTCTTGGGAATAGAAATTCCCCATTCCCGAAGATCTTTAATTCTTGGGAACCAATAGGAAAAATTGTTAGGGTTATTCATCAGCCAGTTCATATAATTGATATGAGCTGCCTTCATCTCATCTTCCGAAGGAGTGGTGAGAGAAAAAATCTTGTCGGTATTCATATTCTTTATTTTTTGTTTTGTATTGTGATTACTCTTACGAGAAGTCCTTTCTTTCTGGCCGTCTCAATCATCTGCGCAGTTCCCTTTGACATACCATCCCAGAAGGCTATCAGGGCATCTGCATTGTCAGCCATTTTTGTATTACGTATAGGGCCTGCAGCTTTGCCGTTTCTATCCCAGTCAGCAGGGAATCTGCGTAGCTGAAAACCACGTTCCCGGGCGTAGCGTTCACCGAGGCGGTCTGCACCCTGTGCCGTACCGCTGATGACCACAACGGTATGCGTCCGCTGTTTCTCAGACAACAGGAAGTTACATGAGTCACGAAGCAGCTGATAGTTGCTGAACGTTCTCGATCCTGCAATAATTACGCGGAAGTCAGTTCTGTTATTCATTTCCGTTTGCTGAAGAATTATAGTCACTTACGCTCGCGCTAAACTTGACCGAAACGAGTTCAATAGGTAAGTTCATGGTAGGAGTGTCATCTGATAGTTTAAACAGTTGCGTATATCTTCTACATTCATACGATTCAGAGTAGCCGTCGGCCAATTTGTCATCGCGGTTTCTCACTACATATTGAAGACAGACGTCTACCTGATAATCGTCAGAAGGAACTATTTTAATAGAGTCCTCGAAAACATTCTGTGGCTTGTTATATATTCCATCAGGAAGATCACTCCATTCTCCGAATTGCTGAGGTTCTGTTACATTCGTATTTAATCTGGGGATAATTGTGTGGTAAGTATTATCGTATGTAATAGTGATGTTTATCCTGGTAACAGTTATTTTCAAGTTCGAGTTCCATGCAGAAATTGCAATATCCTCATTAAAAAAAGGCGTTGAGAGTACCACTACTGAGGTGTCGGCGTTTGGCCAATACTTAGCATTGACATCATTGTTATCAATAAAAGCATAGGCGTTGATGGAAAGGAAGCGCATCTCGTCATTTTGTGCCGCCATCGTTTTGCTCATGACTGGTCTTCTGACATATTCAGTTGTGTCATTGTCCGAAAAGTCTGTGTCGGGATGAGGTATATATTCCACATCAAAGCCGTCATCAATCTGGCAACTGGTTATAAGTGCCAGAAAGGAGATGAAAAGGAAATAAGTCTTTTTCATATTGCAGTATTTTATCAGTTATACAAATAGTTCAAGTTGTATGATTTGTTTGGAAGGGATAAATCCGCATCCACCACGATGGTCAAGATCCTGTTGCGGGCCGTCAGGGTTTACCCGTATCCTGCCGTGTAATCCACAGAAAGAAGGACTGTTCCACTCGTGTGTCTCACTCAGGAAATCATAGTTCAGGCATTGACACCTGCGGCACCGCATTTTTCTATTCATATTATTTTGCCTCTTTACAAGTCCAATAAGAGAAGTTATGTTTTGCTGCAGCGTCATGGTCTGGGCAGTGGCCGTAGCCATCATTCTCCTGCCATTCTGCGAAGTCCTCTATCACCTGGTCGAAGTCACTGGCAATATTCCCCTCCCCATTCCAGAACAGTTCTTCACCTTTGGTATAGTCTATCTCCGTAGTGAGAGAGTCAGCGGGGTTGCGGTCAGCGGTCATCACACTGATAGTTACACCCTCATTGAAGAGTTTTCGGGCCTCTTCCTCGGTGCGACGGGTAAATATCATT
>JAEEGL010743070.1_pt1 | contig 25800 bp, 16 predicted proteins | sample 9134231 | NCBI WGS metagenome assembly JAEEGL01 (sample SAMN16246548, study PRJNA631951) | gut metagenome | biome: gut microbiome; feature: rumen; material: fiber-attached | host: Bos | place: Iran: Karaj | collected 2018-10 | reverse complement strand
CATGATGGTCACGTCTTTGCCGTCGCGCACCACGATGCCCCTGCCGATCTTATAATCCAGGGAATCATCATAAACAACCGGGACCGCCGCCCTGGAAAGACGCAGGTAAACCGGGCCGTTCAGTTCCGCGATCGCCATGACCGCTTTCTTCGTTTCGACAGCATCCGCGACGGAAATAACCGTCATGTTCGGGATCGCGCGGACAAAAGCCACGTCCGTGATCGCCTGGTGGGAAGCGCCGTCGTAAGAATCCGAAAGTCCGCAGTATGTGCCGCAGAGTTTGACGTTCAGATTGTCATAGCAGATCAGGCTCTGGATCGGGTCCGCACTCCGGGTGGTCATGAAAACCGCGAAGGTGTTGACGAACGGGATCAGGCCGCAGCGGGCAAAGCCGGCCGCCATGGAAACCATGTTCAGTTCGTCGATACCGACGTTGAAATAACGGTCCGGATAAGCTTTTCCGAAAACAGCGCTCTTGGTGGAACCGCCGACGTCGGCTTCCAGTGCAACGACTTTTTCATTAATGCCGCCAAGTTCTTTTAATGCGTCGCCGTAAGCGTCGCGGATAGCGATTTTACCTGCCATTATTTTTCACCTCCCAGCTCTGCCATAGCTTTTTCGAAGCACGCGTCGTCGATCGCCTTGCCGTGCCATGCGGCCTGTCCTTCCATGAAGGAAACGCCTTTGCCTTTCACGGTCTTCGCACGGATCAGCACCGGCGAACCAGTGTGTTCTTTCGCTTTGCGGACTGCCGCGTCGAACGATTCCACGTCGTGTCCGTCGCAGTCGATAACGTACCAGCCGAAAGCTTCCCACTTGGCGGTAACGTCGCCGAGCGGCATGATCTCTTCGTTTGTGCCGTCAAGCTGCACGCCGTTGTTGTCCAGGATGCCGATCAGATGATCCGCTTTGTATTTGACAGCCGTCTGGGCAGCTTCCCAGATGCCGCCTTCCTGGATTTCGCCGTCGCCCATCAGGACGTATGTATAGCTGTCATAGCCTTTCAGACGGTCGGCCAGCATCATGCCGAGGCCTGCGGAAAGGCCGAGGCCCAGCGGTCCTGTCGAAAGTTCGACGCCCGGCGTTTTGTGGACGCACGGATGGCCCTGGAGATTCGATCCCACCTGGCGCAGGGTCTGCCACCATTCCTTCGGGATGAAGCCCTTGTCTGCAAGAACCATGTACAGCGTAGGTGCCGCATGACCTTTGGAAAGAACGAAATGATCGCGGCCTTCCATCTCAGGATTCTTCGGATCCACGTTCAGGAAATTCTCATAAAGAGTTGTCACAATTTCGATACAGGATAAAGAGCCGCCCGGATGGCCGGTCTGAATCGCATGGAGCTGCGTAATCAGATCTTTCCGATACTGCAGGCACTTATCCTTTAATGCTTTTACCTGTTCGCCCGTCATTTTCCCCTCCTTTTAATAAAGCAAAACTACTGTACTGTCTTTCGAATTCCGTTTACGTCGTCTCATTAAGAATGGGTGTATTACGCTATTATTATCATACCTTAATTGCGGGATTTTTCACAGAACTTTCGATCAGAGTCTGCGAATTTTCCTGGCCTTTACATTTACCAGGACTGTTTTCCGGCTGTCGTAAAAAGTCCCGTGGATTACGGAATCGACAATTTTAGCATTAAGCGCGGAATAATTCCCGCAGTCCCCGTTCATAACGCAGCCTATCACCTGAAAATCATCTGCCGAGATATACGTCGGGTCATACGGGTTGTGAATCGTGCAGAAGCAGAAAAACTGACCCATAACATCGCCGATTCCGAGCGTCCTGAAGACTGAATTCAGGATCCGGATATGGCGGCAGATGCTTTCTTCCGGAATATGCCCGTCTACCGCGGTCGGTTCAATGTTGATCCCGCCCTGCGGCGGCACGCCGATCGCGTCCGCTATCGTACAGCTGTCGAACGTCACGTTGTCGGCGTCCGATACGGTCACATTGCTCCTGCGGTTGGAAGAAATATGGCATTTCCGGATATCAATACCGTCGCAGCCGTTCCCGCCGGCATTTTTCCCGAGATAAATTCCGTCTCCCCAGTTATCCGAGATCGTCATATGAGAAATACTGACATTTTTGCTGTCGAATATCCCGATCCCCATGCCGTGCTCGCCGGTATCACCCGTGTGGATATACCGCTCGCCCATGATCTTCCCGCCGAAAATATTGACGTTCTCCGCATCGGTGATGTCGATGACCTCATAGTAGGACCGGCCGTTTTCCATTACGTTGAGAACCGCGTCCCGGTCCATGATCAGATTCATGTCGCTGTGCAGGATCAGGGGCGTGCGGGCGTCGACATAATAATTCCCGGCGGGTACATAGACCGTCTCTCCTGCCTGCGCCCTCGCGATCGCGTCCAGGAAAGCGTCCGTATCTTCAATTTCATCTCCCGGGACCGCGCCGTAATCCAGAATATTGTAGACGTGCGCCGCGACGTCCGAAGGAACCGACGACGACAGCTTTACATTCTTTATCTTTCCTTCCAGCGCGCCCGTATCCTCGTCGAACCGGTATTCCCGGTCTTCGATTGTATTTACGCCCGTCAGGGCCAGGCCGTTTTTCAGATTGAAATAATAGGTGTTGCCTGCCCGCTCCGGCGTCCGGAAAATATCCGCTTTCTGGACGGTATACCAGCCGGTCCGCATCACGCCTTTCGCGGTAAAGCACCGGTCCCGCCCGGAGGAATTGGTGTGCCATCCGGTGTAAGCGGCACCGTATTCTTTCTTGTTGAAATAATACTTGTTGTCGTTAATGGTCTGCCAGCCGTAATCCGCGGCGCCGCTGTTCTCTTTGTTAAAATAGTATGTTTTGTTTTCGTACGTCATCAGCCCGTAACGGATCGCTCCGTTCGTGCTGGCCATATATGTCTTTCCGCCGTAACGGAACACACCTTCGTTTACAACGCCCTTGCTGTTGAAGCAGCGGTCATAACCGGAAACGTTCTGCCAGCCGGTCAGCGCAGCGCCGCCGTCTTCTTCGTTAAAGTAATACCGGTCCCCGTCGATCCGCTTCCATCCGCTGCCTGCCGCTCCGCCGTTTTCTTCATCAAAGTAGTATCGTTTGCCGTCAACCGACCGGAGGCCGTACTGGATCGCCCCGTTTGTGCTGGCCAGGTAGTTTTCACCGTCCACGGAGAAAAAGCCTTCTTTGACAACCCCGTCTTCGCCGAAATAACGGTCCCTGTCGGAAACAAACTGCCAGCCGGTCAGCGCCGCCCCGCCGTCTTCTTCGTTAAAGTAATACCGGTTCCCGTCGATCCGTCTCCAGCCGGTCACAGGCTCGCCGTTTTCATAGTAATAGCGTTTCCCGTCCTTTTCGACAAACCCGTCCGGGACCGGCTCTTCCGGTTCCTCAGGTTCTTCCGGTTCCTGCAGATCGTCCGGGGACTCTGTTTCAGGCACGGGCTCCTCTTCCCGCACAAGTTCTTCTTCAGGTGCAGGATCTTCTTCGTGCCCGGGTTCCGTTTCCGGGGACAGTTCTTCTTCCTGAGAGAGTTCTTCTTCTGGTACGGGCTCCGTTTCCGGTGCAGGCTCTGTTTCGGGCACAAGGTCTGTTTCAGGCGCAGGATCTGTTTCAGGCGCAGGGTACTCTTCCGGTACAGGCTCAGGTTCTTCGGATACCTCAGCCGGCGGTTCCTTCTGAAGTCCATCCGGGGTTCCCGGCTCCTCCGGCACTGCGCTTTCTTCCGGCGCATCCGGTTCATCCTGAATCTGCGTCTCCACCGGATCAGGCTCAGGCGTTTCTGCTGTTTCCGGCTCCGGTTCAAGTGTTTCCACGGTTGTTTCCGGAACGGACCCGGACGATTCCGCAGTTGTTTCCACAGCAGGTTCAAACGGTTCCGCCGCCGCTTCCGGAACAGATTCAGGCTGTTCCGCAGCTGCTTCCGCCGAAGGTTCAGACGGTTCTGAAATGATTTCCTGTCCGCCAGATACTGCCGGTTCAGCTTCAGCCGTATCTTCCGGTTCACAGGCATCCGGTTCAGCTTCAGCCGCCTCTTCCGATTCACAGACCTCCGGCTCTGTCCCGGCGGATTCTTCCGCTTCCGGCGCTTCGCATTCTTCGTGAACGGTTTCAGATTCTTCCTGAACCGTTACTGTTTCTTCCTGAACTGTTTCTGTTTCTTCCGCCCGAACAGCCAGTCTGCAGAATCCTGCGTTGAAGCACAGCACAAACATCAGCAGTACCGCCGCCGTTCTCATCATAAATACACTTTTCTTATCTGATTTCTTCAAGTAATCGTCTCCTGTCAGTTCTGTCAGATCAAGTGCAGGTTCCCGGGTCTTCTGAATCCGGAAAGTCATTATGCCAGCAGGTCCTCGCCGGGACCCATCACGGGAATATCCACAGCCGTTGCTTCTTCCAGATGGAAGGTCATCATCTTATGTCCGGTTTCGGCGTTGTAAATGCTCCTCAGATGAGGCATAGCGTCGAGGAACGCCTCCGCATACTTCGGATCCGGATCAAATACGGCTTTTCCGGTATACCGCAGCCAGTGGCCGTCGGGTTTGGCGGCTGCGATTTCTGTTTTCGGATTAGCCAGAAGCTGCCTGTAGACGTTTTTGAAATCACCTACCCCGAAAAGCACTTTTCCGTCCATTTCCATATGCGCGCCGAGCGGCCTCAGTTTCGGCTGGTCGCCGTCGGCGGTCGCCAGGAAAAAGACCCCCGCTTCCGTCAGAAAATCATTTACTCTGCTCATGGTATCTCCTTTCAAAAACAACGAATCCGTTTGTTTTTTCAATCGGTCTTACGGTGCGCTCTGCACTCCCGTTTGCTCCGTTTTTTCCCGCAGCATTCCGGACAGGACGGACGAATCGTTCAGGGAATCGATGACCAGGAACGCTTCCGCCGCGAGATCGTCCGGGATCCCGCCGATTCCCTTGACGCCGACGACGTACAGGGCATCCTCCGTTTCCAGGAAATATTCCCTGTCGGTGACCGTCTGTCCCAGAATCGTGTACTGATAGGAAACGGCGTACAAAGGCTTCCCGCCGGTATCAGCCGTTTCGGCAAACGGGCTCGTTACTTCCAGCCCGAATTCCGAATAAGCGGCTTCAATCAGGGCGCCGTACGCTCTCGCGGCTGTTTCCGGGTCTTTCGAGAGCCCGTTCTCCGTCACCTGGATATACGGGAGGGACGCTTTACCGTCTTCCGTGAGTCCTTTGCAGATAAAAAGGCTGTGGTGCTCGTCTTCCGCAAGCACCCTGTCCCCGGAAATCAGGAAAGTTTTCCCCAGCGGGTAATCCGTAAACAGGGCCAGATGCCCGTCTCCAAGGCTCTCCCGCAGACCGAACGCGTATTCATGTTCCGGCTCTTTCTGCGCGGGAGTCTCCTCCCTGCCGTTCTGCAGTCCCTGCATGGCTTCCTGCAAAGCCTGCTCCGCCTCCGCGGCCTGGGCCTGCGCTTCTTTTTCGATCCGGATGACCCTGACGTACATGGCCGTCATCAGGACCGCCGTCAGAGCCGCCGCCGCTATGAATATTTTAAACCATTTACTGTTCATTCCGCTCTGTGTTTACGCCTGTGATTCTTTATTCCGCACTCACGGTGCCGCATCGAACAGGGACAGCTGTTCATACGGCTGTTTTTCCGGAAAAAAACGCGGCTGCTCAGACTCCAGCAGGTTCTCCGCTCTGTGCCGGTCGAAAATCCACGGCTCCACGTCTTTTTCTCCCAGGATTAAAGGCATCCGGTCATGGACAGGCAGCATCACTTCATCCGCAGGACGCGTGAGAATGACAAACCGGTTTTCTTCCCCGAAAGGGCGGTACAGTCCCGCCAGATACAGCACCGGGCCGTCCGGGTTCCGGAAAGTGACCTTCTGCCGGTCTTCGCGGGTCCATTCGTAAAAACCGCCTGCCGGGAAAACGCAGCGGCACTGCCTGAAAGCGTCCGCGAACGCCGGTTTTTCCCGCGCCGTTTCCGTACGGGCGTTGATGATGAGCGAACGCCCTTTTCCGAATCCGGGGAACCCCCACAGAAGAGGCAAAGCTTCCGGACCGGTCCCGTTCCCGGCCAGCGCAAGCGCCGCCATGCCGGGCGTGATATCGCCGGTCCTGAAATCTTCCAGTCTGTTTTTCAATGCCGGAAAAGCTTCCGCCGCTTTCTCCCAGGCATCTTCCGCGACAAAAAACCTTCCGCACACGATTCAGGGCACCTCTTCAAAACGAATCCCTTTTGGGACCTTAATAAATTATTATATAATGAATCCACCCCCGGCTTAAAGTGAAATAACCGGAGAGGGAATCAATGAGAAGGAATCAGCTGACCGCAGAGGAAACCCACAGCCATGATCATTCGGAACGCCCTGATTTATACGCCTGAACACTCTTTCCGAGAGGGGACGCTGGCCGTCCGGAAGGAACGGATTGTCCCCGAAGACGTACCGCTTCCCGGAGAGGAAGTCGTCGACGCCAAAGGGCTGTACGCCCTGCCGGGCCTGGTGGACATTCATCTGCACGGGGCGGCCGGCTGTGATTTCTGCGATGCGGAGGCTTCGTCCCTGCAGACAATCGCCGATTATGAAGCGGCGCACGGCATCCTGGCTTTCTGTCCGGCGGCCATGACCGTTCCGGTAAAACGGCTGGAAGCCGTCATGGAAACGGCCGCGGCGTACGAAAACGGACAGGGCGCCGACCTCACAGGCGTCCGTCTGGAAGGACCCTTTTTAAATCCTGCGCGCGCCGGCGCCCAGGATCCCGCCTGCATCCTGAAGGGCGATCGCGACCTGTTTGAGCGTCTGCAGTCTATAAGCGGCGGAAAAATCAAGATTCTCGATATCGCTCCGGAAATGGAAGGGAATCCTGGCCTGATCCGGGACCTTCACGGGAAGGTCCGCGTTTCGTTAGCCCACACCTGCGCGGATTATGATACCGCAAAAGCCGCTTTCCGGGCGGGCGCTTCACAGCTGACACATCTTTTCAACGCGATGCCGGGCATCGGCCACAGGGAACCCGGTCCCGTTTTAGCCGGCGCGGAGGAAGGCGCTTCCGCGGAACTGATCTGCGACGGCATCCATGTGCATCCCGCTGCCGTCCGTCTCGCTTTCCGCCTGTTCGGCCCCGGCCGGATCATTATGATTTCCGACAGCATGCGCGCGGCGGGACTGGCGGACGGCGTATACGACCTGGGCGGGCAGCCCGTGCTGGTTCAGGGCAAAAAAGCCGTGCTCGCTGAACGTCCGGATACGATTGCCGGAAGCGCCGCGAACCTGTATGACTGTCTGAAAACAGCGGTCCTGGAAATGAGGATCCCTCTCGAAGACGCCGTCCGCGCAGCATCGGAAAATCCGGCTGCCGCGCTCGGCATATCCGGCGATTACGGAAGCCTGCGCTGCGGCGCCTGCGGAAATATCATCCTGGCGGACAAAGCACTGAACCTGAAAGCGGTTGTAAAGAAGGGACAGTTTTTGCAGATCACAGAAATGAAAACTATTCTGTGATGCTGTTGCAATTACGCCCCTTTCCAATCATAATAATAATGTGATAATTATCACATAAATTCAAATATTAATGTGATGGAAGGACTTGATGGAAAGACTGATTCTAAAACAACTGCTGGAGTGGAAGCATTCTCCCTATCGCAAGCCGCTGATACTAAAAGGCGTGAGGCAGGTAGGCAAGACCTGGGTGCTCAGGGAATTCGGCAGACGTTATTATGAAAATACAGCATATTTCAACTTTGATGAGAATGAGGAATACCGACAGTTTTTCGAAACCACCAAGGATGTCGACCGCATTCTGCAAAACCTGATGATGGCAGGCGGGCAAAAGATTCTGCCCGGAAAGACCCTGATCATTTTCGATGAGGTTCAGGATTGCCCGAAGGTCATCAATTCCATGAAATACTTCTGTGAGAACGCGCCGCAGTACCACATTGCATGCGCAGGCTCTCTGCTGGGGATTGCCCTGTCAAAGCCATCCTCCTTCCCGGTGGGCAAGGTAAACTTCATGCAGATCGACCCGATGACGTTTACGGAATTCCTGCTCGCCAACGGCGACGAAAACCTGGCACAGATTCTCGACGCCATAGACGTCATTGAGCCGCTGCCATCTGCTTTCTTCAATCCGCTTTATGAAAAGCTGAAAATGTACTATATCACCGGCGGGATGCCGGAGCCGGTGCTGATGTGGACGCAGGACCGGGACGTGAACGCCATGCAGGAGGCGCTGTCAGACATCATCGGCGCCTATGAGCGTGACTTTGCAAAGCATCCCGGCGTCAGCGAGTTTCCGAAAATCTCGTTGGTCTGGAAATCCGTCCCGTCTCAGCTTGCGAGAGAAAACAAAAAGTTCATCTACAAGGTCGTCAAAGATGGAGCCAGAGCCAGAGAATACGAGGACGCACTGCAATGGCTGGCAGACGCCAGGCTTGTCCATAAGGTATACCGCAGCACCGCACCTGGACTGCCGATGTCAGCCTATGACGATTTGACCGCTTTCAAGATTTATCTGGTGGACGTGGGTCTCCTGCGGCGTCTTGCGCAGCTTTCCCCCACCGCATTCGGAGAAGGCAACCGCCTGTTTACCGAATTCAAGGGAGCGCTGACAGAAAACTATGTGCTGCAGACGCTGCTCAAACAATTTGAAGTCGTGCCACGCTATTGGAGTCAGAACAATCCTCCTTATGAGGTGGATTTTCTGATTCAAAGGGAAAATGATGTTTTCCCGGTCGAGGTAAAGTCCGAGGCCAACACCGCCAGCCGAAGCCTGAAAAAATTCAAGGAGCTGTTCCCGGACAAGGTAAAGCTCCGTGTACGCTTTTCCCTGGACAATCTGAAGCTGGATGATGACGTGCTGAATATCCCTCTGTTCATGGCGGACCAGGCCGACCGGCTGATCGGTCTGGCGCTGAAACAGAAGTGACCGATGGTTTCAATCATCGGTCACCCCCATCAAAACATCAGTATTGTCATTCCGCCGTCAGCTTCCGAAGCACCTTTAATGTCCCGGACGCGTTGATTTCCAGCTGTTTTCTTGTGATTTTCCCGGAATCCAGCGCCGCCTTGAGATCCCTGAAGTTGCATTCTTCGCCCGGCATTCAAATCCCGCTTCTCCATAACGGAAGCGCAATGAAAATATAGGCAGCTGCCGTTTTCTCAGATTGGCCGCGAAAAAGCGGGGATGCGCACCACCATCGATGATGCGGCATCCCCGTTTCGATTCAAACTGCTGCCATCAGGATTCAGAAAATCCTTCCGGACTGCTTCCGGGCTGCGTCCGGTTTACTGGATCGCCCGTCTGCCGAACCGGCCGGACAGGAACAGGAATCCGGCATAGCCTTCCTCGTTCTTGAGCGCCCGCGTATTGGTCCCGGCAGGAATAACTACTTCATACATCTTTCCGAGACTCTGGTACTGGATGACCAGGGAGACGTCCGGACGTTTAGCCAGTTCGTCAAGCACCGTGCTGTTGATACTGATCCAGCGTTCCGTCCTGACCAGGACTTCCGCGCCGTAGTGAGCGTTTCTCACTTTTGCGGCTGTCTCTTCCAGGAATACCGGATAACCGGAAAGCGGCACACGGTACAGGGTCGATTCGCAGTACCGGCAGGCATAAACCATTTCACCGTCAACCACGGCGGTCGGCTGCTTGATGATTTCCCATTCATAGACGTGGTCGTGATGATGCTCAGGCTGATCGCCGGTAGGCGGTATTGCCTTGGTCTGCTTATGGCTCGGGTCGTTTTTGCAGGTACGGACCTTTTCGCCTTCTTCCGTCTCTGTGGGCTCTTTCGTAACAACCCAGTCGCCCCAGTCATGTCCGGTCGCAGGGATGGTTACAGGTTTTTTGATCTCGTTCTTGCCGTCTTTGTCGGAGAAGAGTTTTCCGCATCCGGAACACGTCCAGTAGGCTTCCGTCCCGTCTTCCTCACAGGTCGCGGGAACTTCATCCGTCTTGGTCATGGTGTGGACGTGGGACCCGGCTTCTTTCCAGATGACTTTGATGGTGGTGTCTTCTGTAAGAGTTATCTTGTACTTTTCGCCTTCCTGATACAGGGTTCCGCCGATTTCAATTCCGTCAAATTCCATTCCTTCAGGCGCTATTACAACGCTTTCCGGAGGAGCTGCCACCGTGCCTGACATAGTTGATCCGTATGCCATCTCCACGGTGTCCTCCCAGTCTTCGCCGGTAGTGCCGCCGTTGGCGTCGTAGGTAATCTTTACGGTCTTTTCTGCTCCCGCTTTTTTGAACTTCGCGGTAAAGGTGGCCGGTCCGCTGATATTTCCGGGGACAAATTCTGCGTCTTCCGAAACCTTGCTGCCGCTCTTGTCATACCAGCCGTCGAATTCATATCCTTCGGACGGACTTGCCTTCGATCCTGTGACCGCCCCGTTATCATATACGACACTGTCGATGAAAACATCTTCGGATGCAGGTGAAACGCTTCCGCCCTTGCCCGCTTTGTAAGTAACAGTCGTCTTGAAAATCGCGGTAAACGTCGTGTTTCCGCCTGCTTTGACGATATCCTCAAAAACGTCTTCGCTCTGGGGCTGGTAATAGGGATATTTATAATTCACTTCTCCGGTCCCGGTGCTGTTGCTGTACTCGAAATGATCGAAAATATATCCGCTTTTCGCATCGACTGACGCGAAAAGGCCATCATCCATGAACTTGGAATAAAACCCGTAAACACCGTTCGGAATATAAATATGCTTGATTTCCTGAGTCTGATAAGTCTCGTTGTTCAGGTGTGCCGTGAAATACCCGCCCTGTCCCGTCAGACCGGTTACGTCATAATATTCACCCGTGTACTTCATGACGGCGTAAATCGTGCAGTCTTTCTGGAATTTGATCTTGTGCGCGTCGCCTGCGCCGTAGCTGGACAGTTTCTTGCCGTTCAGTTCCCAGTAATCAAATTCAAAACCTTCCCTCTGCACCAGTTCAACCGCTGAAACATGGCCGGAAGTATTAGTCGTAAGGGTCGCCCTGTTGCTTATGACGGAGGAACCCTGGTCGTTGGTATACTTGAATTGTGTCGTAGCCGACGGTTTAGCCCTGAACGTTACGGAATAGGTTTCTCCCGGCTGCGGCGTTTCGCCCTGTTTGAATTTCGCCGTAAAGGTGTCTGCATGAGTAACGGAAGGAACAAACGTTTCATCTGTGGAGACCTTGTTTCCTTTGCCGTTGTACCAGCCGTCAAAGACGTATCCTTCTTCCGGCGTCGCGGTAGAGCCCTTCAGCGTATCATTGTCATATACTTTACTGTCTTTATAAATAAACTCCCTCTCGGCAGAAACGCTGCCGCCTTCTGCCGCGGTATATTTGATCTGGATGCCGAAGATTGCCGTGACGGTGGTTTCACCGCCGTCAAGCATTGCCTGCGCAATCTGGGAATCCCCGCTTAAAGGCATCTGGAAGCCTCCGGACATGCCGTCCAGAACGCCCGCGCCGGCTGAATTAGAATATTCCCAATGGCTGAAAGAAAAGCCCGGGTTCGGAGTTGTCTTGATGTTCGTATAGGCGTCATATCCGCGCCAGATATCCTCAACGGTGTTATGTACCAGGTAAAAAGGAACTTTGCTCTTCTTGCCGCTGATTCTGTTGCCTATCTGAACCGTATAAATAGACCCGCCGGTTCCGGGTACGCAGGTACCGTAAATCGAATTGTTCGGACGGGGACGGAAACAGGCCGTCAGGTCGCAGTTCTTTGTAAAGACCAGATCATGTGAGCGTTCAATCGTGCTTCCCGAGACTTTTTCCCTGTCGACTTCCCAGTGGTCGAATATCCAGCTCCCGCCGACAAACCCGCTGTCTATGTTCCGGCAGAAGATTTCCGGAATATGTCCGTCTTCATCCGTAGTGACGGTCAGGATGTTGGTAGATGTATTCGGGGTCGATTTCAGGCCGAACGTGATGCTCCCCGTATTAGGCCAGGCGGTAATTCTCACTTTATAGCCCTGGTTTGAACCATCGGCATTCAGTACGGTGAGTTCTTCCAGGATGATCATTTCTTCTTCCGGGATTTCTTCAGGCTCTTCCTCCGGTTCTTCGGCAGCAGCCTCCGGGATCTCTTCCTGGATTTCTTCCTGGATCTCTTCCTGAGGTTCTTCCTGGATCTCTTCCTGAGGTTCTTCCTGAATCTCCTCCTGAGGTTCTTCCTGGATCTCTTCCTGAGGTTCTTCCTGAATCTCCTCCTGAGGCTCTTCCTGGATCTCTTCCTGAGGCTCTTCCTGGACCTCCTCCTGAGGTTCTTCCTGGATCTCTTCCTGAGGTTCTTCCTGAATCTCCTCCTGAGGCTCTTCCTGGATCTCCTCCTGAGGTTCTTCCTGGAGTTCTTCCTGAGGCTCTTCCCGGAGTTCTTCCTGAGGCTCTTCCCGGACCTCTTCCTGAGGTTCTTCCTGGATCTCTTCCTGAGGTTCTTCCGAAAGTTCCTCGCCGGCAGCTTCGATCTGAAGTTCATCGACCGGATCTGCCAATACTGTCGTTCCGATACTGCCGGCAATCAGAAAAGCAATCAATAAAGATGCCGCCATCCTCCGCAACAAACGATGTTTTTTCATACATTTACCTCTTTGTTTCGACCACTGACTACAGTTGCACTGATTAAATATTAATAACCGTTTTCAGTTAATATTAAAAGTATATGCCGTATTTTGTACCTTTTCAACAGAATACGGCATATATAGAAAAAAAATAGTATTTATTATTATCTCCGGCAGCTGTACCACGCGGCTTCGGAAAATTCCTCCGCCGTGCCGGGCATTTCGTACAGTTACGCGAGCTTGCGGAGCGTCCTTAAAAGCCCGGACGCGTTGATTTCCAGCTGCTTTCTTGAAATCTTCCCGTTTTTCAGTGCTTCCATAAGATCTGTAAAATTCGGTTCCTCGCCCGGCATCATCAGGTTGGTCCCGGCCGAGGCGATCTCCGGCTCCCTGGCTTCCCGGTACCGGTTGTCCGGTTTTTCCATCACCCTGACGACCCAGTCCGTCATCAGGAGGCCGTCGAAGCCGAACTCCGCGCGCAGGACGTCCCGGCAGAGGTCCCGCCGTTCCGAAGTGTGGACGCCGTTTAACAGGTTGTAGGAAGACATGACCGAAACCGGCCGCGCTTCGCGGATACAGTACTCAAATCCCCGCAGGTAGATCTCGCGTAGCGCCCGCTCCGACACGCGGCTGTTGTTCCCGTTCCGGTTGGTTTCCTGGTTGTTGGCCGCGAAATGCTTGATCGTAACCGCGCGTCCTTTGTGTTTCTGTACGCCCTTTGTCAGCGCGGCCGCCATCCTCCCGGAAACCAGCGGGTCTTCCGAGAAGTATTCAAAATTCCGGCCGCAGAGGACCGAACGGTGGATGTTCAGGGCGGGCGCGAGCCAGAACTGAACGCCGAACCGTTCCATTTCCCTTCCGACGATATCCCCGCAGCTTTCCGCGAACGAAAGGTCAAAGCTCTGCGCGAGCGCCGTCCCGATCGGAATCGCCGTGCAGTACTGATGCAGGACTTCTTTTCCCTCCGGCGCTTTCAGAACGCCGGCAGCTTCGAGGGCTTTCCGCTCTTTTTCCGGCAGGAATTCCGCCATCGTTTCGGGGATTCCGAATCCGCCGATTTCATACGCGCCGTTTTCGTCCCGGTAATACTCTTTGCTGAGCCGGAGTCCCGCCGGTCCGTCCGCCATGACGAGAGCCGGGAACCCGGCCTCTTTTAATCTGGACGTCGTTTCCCCGGCCGCTCCGGCCACCTGCCTGGCCGCGCTCCCAACGACGTTTTGTTCCGCGGCGGGCGTAAAGGCGCCGAGATTCGCGTATACAAGCTGCTCGTCCGAAAGAGCGCGGACCGCTTCCTCAATCCCGGATTCTTCCGATTTATCCAGTTCATCGTAATCGGTGATCCGTATTGTAAAAGCGTCCGCCGGAATTGAAAGACGCGGCAGATCCCGGAGCGCTGCGCCGGAAACAGAGCGTCCGGCAGACGCCGGCTTCCAGTCTTCAAAGCCCGGTTTTCCGAAGGCCGTGCGGACTTTCCGAAGAATCATTTCGCTGTCAAGCGAAACAACGGATACCGGTTCAGCCTCCTCAACGGAGCCGCCCAGATAAACGACGTAATCACCGGCTTCCAGTATCCAGGCGCCGCGGCTTTCGTCGAACGACGCGGCGTTTTCCATCGGGAACGCGACGGTAAGCGTCTCCTCTTCCCCGGGCAGAAGGTTCCCTGTCCCGGCAAATCCCGTCAGGGAAAGCGGCGCTTTACAGAGCTTCCCTTCCGGCGCGCCGACATAGACAAATACCGTCTCCCTGCCGGCGAAGCGGCCGGTGTTTTTTATGCGCGCGCCGACCCGGACTTCGTTCCCGCAGAGCACGGTTCCTGCGTCTTTGTGCTCAAATTCGGTATAAGAAAGGCCGTATCCGAAGGGAAAAAGCGCCCGGACGCCCGCTGCCGAAAAATACCGGTAGCCGATGTAGACGCCTTCCCGGTACAGCGTTTCATCCGGGTCCCCGAAGCATTCCTTAAACGGATAATCCTCCCACCGCGCCCAGGTGGTCGAAAGCTTTCCGGAAGGAACTGCTTTTCCCAGGAGAATATCCGCGAGCACCGCGCCGGTTTCCGCGCCGAGCTGCGAAAGCACCAGGATATTCCTGACTTCCGGAATCTCGGAAAGGTCCACCGGGCCGCCGGTGTTCAGGACCAGCATAAACCGTTCATACCGCGCGTTCAGCGCAAGGATATCCTTCTTTTCCGTTTCTGTAAGGAACAGGTCGCCGCGGACCGGTTTCCGGTCGTTTCCTTCCCCGCAGATCCGCGACAGAACGTATACCGCCGCGCCGGCCTGCCTTTCTTCCGGCGTCTCTCCGACCGGGAGCTCGTATTCCGGTTCCGGCATCACGGCGCCCATTCCGTACATGACCGGATTCAGGCCTTTTTCCTGCGCTTCCCGGATCGTGCGCTCAACAAATTCTTTCCGTTTCCCCGCATAAACCCGGTCGTAAGCGTCGAGCCACGCCCCGGTTGCGACCGTAAAGCCGGCGTCCGCAAGTCCCTGTTCGGCCGTCACCATAAAGCGGCTGTTGACTTCGCCCGAGCCGGTCCCGCCCTTTAACGTGTGCCGGACCCCGTTCCCGTACGCCGCGATCCCGCAGGGTTTTTCCAGCGGGAACGCGCTGTCTTTCTTTAACAGGACCGTACATTCAGCAAGCTTCCCCCGGAGAATCCGAAGGTGTTCCGTTTCATAATTCTGCATCTGTATTCCTTCCTTCTGTATGAAGAGTTCGCCTGTCCGCTCCAGATAATGCCTGTCCGCGGGCTGTGCCGCACGCTGCCGCGCCTTCACCATCCGATCGCTTTTCCGTCACGGCGGGGATCCGCCGCGCCGCGAAGCGTCCCGTCCTCCGTCCGCATGCATGCCTGTACACAGGGAAAAGTAAACCAGGCTTCGCCCGTTTCCAGTTCATGTCCCATGGCTTCCAGTTCTTTCTTCACCGATTCGTCCACCCGGTCTTCCAGGATCAGCGTTCCGAAATCGTCGTGCATACGCACGGCGTCAATGGCTTCCTGGATATCCATCCCGTGATCGATTACTTTGCTGATGACCTGGGCGACGCCGGTGATGATCCGCGTCGATCCCGGCGCGCCGAGCGCGAGGAACGGCTGTCCGTCTTTCAGGACCAGCGTCGGGCTCATGGAAGACAGCGGGCGCTTGCCGCCTTCGATCACGTTCGGGCTGTCCGGATCCGTCGAAAAATCAAACAGCGTATCGTTTAACAGGATCCCGGTACCCTCCGCGACGAGGCCGGACGCGAACGTCGCATCGACCGTCTTGGTAACGGCCACCATATTTCCCTGCGCGTCGACGATGGAGAAATGAGTCGTCGACGCGGATTCGAACGGCATCGGTTCACCGGCTTCATAAGTCTGCGATTTCTCCGGGTCGATGCGTTCCGCCTGCTTTTTCGCGTAGTCCTTGCTGATGATCCCGTCCACCGGGACGTCGCCAAACAGCGGGTCTCCCATATACGCCGCCCGGTCCGCGAATCCCAGTTTCATCGCTTCCGAAAGCAGGTGGAAGTATTCCGCGGATTCCGGATCCATCGCCGGCACGTCGAAGTTTTCCAGGATATTCAGGATTTCCAGGATGATGGATCCGCCGGAAGAAGGCAGCGCCGACGAATATACGTCATAGCCGCGGTAACTTCCGTGCACCGGTTCGGTCACATTGATGCCGTAATCCGCGAAATCCTGCATCGTCAGGTTCCCGCCGTATTTCTGCACTGTCGCGACGATTTTTTCGGCGATCTCGCCCCGGTAAAAGACCTCTTCCCCCTGTTCCGCGATCAGTTTTAACGTCTCGGCGAGGTCTTTGTTAATAATCGTATCCCCCGGTTCATAAGGCATTTCCCAGTCGGGGTCCAGATAAACCGCAGCCGTGGAAGGAAAACTCGAAATCGCGACGTACGCATCCTTGATATCGCGGCTCGTAATATCGGATACCGTAAATCCGTTCTCCGCCATATCGATCGCCGGCTGCATGACCGTCTGACGGTCCATGGTCCCGTATGTATCCAGCGCGTACAGAAGTCCCTTAACTTCCCCGGGCACCGCGACCGCTTTCGCGCCGATCTTGTTTTCCTGATCTTTCACCGTGCCGTCTTCCAGCACCGTCCACTGGTCCAGGGAGGCTGCCGCCGCAGCTTTGTCGCGGAAATCAATAAAAACCGTTTCACCCGTTTCGCCGAAACGGATGATCATGAAGCCGCCGCCCCCGATGCCGGAAGACTGCTGCTCGCTGACCCCCAGCGCGAAACCGATGGCCGCCGCCGCGTCGATCGCGTTTCCGCCCTGTTTCAGGATATCGATGCCGATCTGCGCAGCGTCTTCCCGGCCGGCCGCGATAACACCGTGCTCGCCGGATGCGTCGCGCCCGCCGGTGATTACTGTTTCGCCCCCGACAAAAACCGGGGTTTCCGGAGCGGGAACCGGTTCAGGCTCAGCCGCCGGTTCCGGTTCAGGAACAGGTTCCGGTTCCGGAGCGGGAGCCGGCTCCGGTTCAGGAGCAGGCGTTTCCCGGACGGCCTGCACCGTCTCCTGCGCCGGCGCCGGAGGCGCCTCTTTCTTCTTTCCGCATCCGCAAAGCGCGAGTATCAATGCCAGCAGTATCGCGAGAATTCTGTACCCTGTCCTGGTTTTCATAGTTATCCTCTTCCTTATAAATCACTCAGGTTACACTTTTCGTTTTCCGGCGGAAAAGCAGTCCGCCGCGGCAGACAGCAGCAGAATCAGGAGCGCGGCGGCGGACAGAATCCGCCCTTCGCGCAGATAAGGCGAACGATAGATCAGCGTAATCTCATGTTCTCCTTTTTCCAGAATCAGCCCCATATGCCGAATATTAACGGGATACAGCGCACTTTCCTGTCCCCCGTCGTATGCCTTCCAGCCTTCCGCCCAGGGAAAAGCCAGGCAGAGCACGCCTGTCTCTTCCGGTGAAACGTCCGCCCGAATAAAGTCGCCGGAGGGATCGCTCCCGGTTCTGATTTTTCCCGCGGCGGATCCGCGCAGCGCCTCCGCCTGTGCAGGATATCCGGTCATCGGCAGGAAAAGTACGGACAAACCGTCAAAAGAATACTCTCCCGGCTCTCCGAAAGTCAGCCGGGCTCCCGTTACTTCCCCCTCGCTATACCGGAGACTGACCGAGTAATCGTGCTGTCCATAGTAATAGGAGTGGTCCTCGGTAGGATACCTGAATCCGTAGAATATCCGGCTCGCGCCATTTTCGCCGGAACCCGCCTGCTCCGCCGCATTCTTTTCCATTCTCCGGATCTGTATATTGATCCACAGTCCGCCCTGGGCTTCCAGGAGTGTGTCCATCCCGGGCCTAGAAAAGGAGAACCCGCTGAAACAGATCCGGGTTTCGCCGCCTGCCGGGGCGTTGAACAAAATCTCCGCCGAAGCCCCCGGTTTTTCAGCCCGGAAGAAACCCTCGCCTGCCGTGATGCCGTCCCCGCCGGCAATTTCATACGGCAGTGAAACGCTTGCAAAGGAAAGCCCGTCCCCTGCAGTCCGCACTGCCGGAATGCCGGCGCTTTCAGCCGCCCGAACCGCGTCGTCCGGAAGAACCGCGCCCTGCATCATCGCTTCTTCCTTCCGGACAATATCCAGTTTCTTCCACTCGCTCTCCGGGACGACTTTCCCATACAAATACATTGCCGGCAAGGCAAAGTCGTTTTCCAGGATACTGTAACGGTATCCTTTCACGTCCGGCAGAAGAGAATATCCGAACGGTGCGCGGTATTCCGGGCCGCGGGGGAGCGCATAGTACCGGACGCCTGCGAGCGAATTGAGGATCGCGCTGCCGTCGTACCCTTCCACTCTCCAGAAAAGCATATCGGGAAAAGCGAAAGCGCTGCGGAAATCTCTGATTTTCGGGTTCATAACCGACCAATAATACGAAGTCGAAGAGACGCCTTCCGCCATTCCGATATTATACCTCATGCCTTCTCCGGAATAACGGAGTACTCCCGTTTCGCCGCCGGCTTTTTCCGCTGCCGCGGCTTCCCGGACTGCCGCTGCCTCGTTGTTGTTGATTTCGCTTACTATTCTTGACGAAGAAAGTGTATTAATCCACCGGGTCAGGAAATAACCGTTCAGGGCAAGGTTCAGAAGGACGGCTGAAAGGACGAGGATCTCCGCCCTGCTTCCCCCGGATCGCAGCGTAAAGCAGAATACCGCCATTATCAGGAACAGCAGCCACAGATCCGGCCTGTCCGCTTTTTCCAGAATGCAGAAAACAATGCCGGCGGCGGCGGAAACGACCGCTGCCAGAAGCGCTTTCCTGCCGGCAAGCGCCGTGACGTTTTCCCATTCCTCCGCAAAAATATACGCGGTTACCAGGACAAACGTGAAACACCAGCGGTTCGACTCGTAACTGAAACCGTTAAGTATACGGCCGAATACCGGGAACAGGGCAAACATCGCGCAGATCAGGAAAAGGGCTCTCAGGAAGCGGCGTTTTCCGTCCGGGCCGCGGCTGTCCTGCCGTTTGAAAAACAGGATGAACACAGAAAACCAGGCCGGCAGCGCGAAGCCGAGGAAAAGGAAATCCACCCCCTCCGCGCTGATCATTACGGACGGCAGTTTACTGTAATAATGGATATTGTAGATCCAGTGGAATCGGGCCTGATCACTCAGCCTGGACGAAGAAAGTATCCCGTACGCAGCCGGAAAAACCGAAAACGCTCCAAGGCACAGGCCGAGCATCGTATACGGAGCCAGGATGCGGAGCGCTCCCAGGCACTTCCTGCGCTGCTCCTGTCCGCCCGCGTACAGGAAAACCATGCGCAGAAACACATAAATTAAACAGAGCAGTCCGCAGACGTACAGAAAATAAATACTGGAAACAGCCGTCAGGAAAACCGAAAATACGAGCAGGTACGGCCGTCCGCCGGCATTGTACTTTCCGCGGAAAACACGCTCTGTCCCCGCGATCAGAAGCGGCATGCAGACCATGGCCGCGAGGAATGTCTGCTGTGTTATCGCGTAATTGATCATGTAGCTGCTGAACGCGGCCGAAAGCGCTCCCGCCAGTATGCCTGCTCGGTTTTTTACACCTGTTTCACGGCAGAGGAAGGCAAAGGAGAGACCCGCCGCGTACTGCCTGGCAAAAATCATCGCATGGAAATACAGGATCAGTTTTTCCGCCGGAAACAGGACGGCGGGCAGCATGAACGGATCCGTAAAGCCGTAATACTGCAGCGTCTGGCGCACGTCCGCGCCTTCTCCTATGGCAAAGTCCCACTGCGGCAGGAGAAGACGTCCCTTCGTAAACAGGTTTCTGAGAACGTCCCGGTAATAACCTGCGAAATAGCGCGTCGCCATGAAGTGCTGGATATAGGCGTCGGAGTCCTGGACGAGGGTTTTTCCGGAGCGCAGGAAAGGAAACCATACCACAAGGGAAAGGCCCGCAAACAGAACTGTATAAAGCAACAAAAAACGTTTTCTGCCCAGTTTCATTCAAGAACCCTGAAATACAGCGAACCGTCTTTCCCGCTGAGACTGACCGCGTAATAAACCGGTTCGCCGTCTTCGCCCGTGTACGAAACGGCATATTCCGTCATATCGCCGTAAAAAGTCATACCGATAAGGAGCGGCCTTTCCGGGCGGAGCGATTCCTGCCTGTACAGTTCGGCGGCCTCATAAACCGCCTCTCCTTCGGCGTCGATTTCCCGGAAGAACAATTCGTAAAAGGTAAAATCGGGCAGTTCCTCTTCCGATTCAAACCACACTCTCACCTGGTATTCCGAATCGTCCGCGAAAAACTCGTCATAACTTCCCTGTTCGGGTGCGCTTCCATCCGGCCACCGGTCTTTTTCAAACCAGGCGTGAAGCGCTTCGCCGCCGGATGAACCGGACGCTTCGGCATGCAGCACCGGCACTTCTTCGAAAGCGCCGCCGTCCGCCGTCATCGGTATGCCGTCGACCTGGATTCTTGTCCAGGAAAGGCCTTCCAGGTCAAAGGACACCCACGGTGAATTGGAATAATCGTCCCGGCAGACTGCGTCAGCGATGATCAGCCACACGGCTCCGCCCGCGTATTCCGCTTCCTGCAGGATCCGGACCGGCTCATTTTTTACGGTTAACGGGTCTTCCGGGATATAGCCGCTGATGACGGGCATGACGCTGAACGGGCTGTCAAAGAAGAGGAGATCGCCGTACGATCCTTCGGAAAGCATTACTTCACCGGACGGATCGCGGCCGGTGAACAGGACGTCGTCCGCGTAATTCAAAAAGAACTGCGGCATCCGTTCCTGAATGCCTTCAAACCCGTCCGGTACGCCGGTGTATACAACTTCAAGGCTGTTTTCCCCGCCGATTACTGTCCGGACGACGGCATAGTCGTCGAGTTCGATATCCGGGCCGTTATACCAGGCCAGTCCCAGGTACAGCTGTCCGTCGCAGTAAAAATGCTGGACGACTTCCGGTTTCGCCCCGGGAATCACTTCACTCTCCGGCAAAACGCCCAGGCACAGTTCTTCATCCCGGCCGGATCCCTGCTGTATGATCCGGATCTGTTCGTCCGCGGCGTCATAAACCGCGCAGACCGGCGTTTCACCCGCGAAACAGAAATAAACAAAGCTCCGGTTTTCTCCGGGCTCAAAGGTTTCCGGGTAAAGCGATCCGTCAAAGACCTGGTAACGGTTGTCATCCTCCTGGCAAATCAGCAGGCGCCGCCCGCTTTCAGACACACCGTTGATCCGGTCATATCCGCCGAACGACATCTGTTCTCTGCCGCTCCCGTCCGGGAAAAAGCTGAATACATTCATGTGTCCGGTTTCAGGATCCATGATCTGCGTGTAAAACTTTCCGTCCAGGTACCACAGCGGCCCGTATCCGCCGTCCCGGAACGCTTCCCCGGTTTCTCCGGTTTCCGGATCAAAGCGGCAGACTGTCCCTTCCTGTCCGAAGCCCTGCGGGGAATCCGTAAGGAACCGGCCTTCCGGGACATGTTCCTGCCGGATTTCTTCCCCGTACGCCCGGAAATAAACCGCGCCGTCAAGGCGGACAAAATACCCGCCGTTATTTTCCACATCTTCCGCGGCCGCAAACTGCGGCACGACGGGCCTGACTGCCCCGTCCGGCAGCACGACGGCCGGGTCTTCGGAAAACGCGCCGGGATCATCCGGACGAAACAGGACGGTCAGCGGGATTTCCGATTCGTCTTCAACCCGTTCGAAAACCGTTCCGTCATCCGCCGTAATCAATCCGTCCGCATTCAGCGTAAGATCGGAATCCCAAGGTGCCGTCCCGTTTCCCAGAACAGAGCAGACGGCGTGGAAGCCGGTTTCACCGTCCGATATCCCGTCCAGGCAGAAACTTCCGCGTGCAAAGAAAACCTCTTCGCCTGCAGTCTTCCTGAAAAACTGGACGGTTCCGTCCGCTTCGGCCGCTTCATGATTCATGAATTCGAGGTAAAGAGGGCTGCCCTCTTCCGGATCCGTTTCCCGCCAGACGCCGCTCAGTTTTTTCAGCGCTGCCTTCTTCAGCGGGCGTCTGAACGGGCTTTCCCCGCTTCCGCCGGCCGCTCCGGGGAAAGCGGAATAGTAAGGGAACGTATCTTCCACACGGCCGTCGCGGACAAATTCCACGCGGGATACACCTTCTTCCGCCGCATCTTCCCCCGGTCCGTTTTCCATGCCTTCAAAAGCAAACCCGTCTTCCGTCAGGACAATACGGCACCTGGACGGGGCGCCCTGGTATTTCCCCAGATTCGACATCACAGAAAACGTCACGGCGCCGATATCGCAGCCGTCCGTATCCGTCCGCTGCAGGGCGCCCGCTTCCTCCGGGACCAGTTCCATCGCGTAAAAAGAATACGGCGAAAAAACGCCGTATTCCTCTCCGCCGTCAGCATAAGCATAACTGCCTTCCGCATACAGGTTTCCGTACGCTTCGGTCAGTTCCATACAGAAGAACTCCCCGCCGCCCAGTTCCCGGACGTACTTTCCTTCCAGGCGTTCCGCGAGACTTGAAGGTTCTTCCGGAGACCGGCCCCTGACGACAGGCTTTGCGCCGCATAAAAGGGACATTGTCATCAACAGCGCGAGCATCAGTGCAGTCCTGCGTTTTCCTCTTCCTGTCTTCATCAGGGGCCTCCTTATTTTCTGAATCCGGGTTCTCTGATACCCGGAATTTTCCCGGTCGATTCCTCCTTTCTATTCTAAATTGTTTTAACTGAAAATTTAATGTGTTTTACTGAAATTCCGGCGCCGCACCGGAATCTTTTTCAGTTTCCGGGACGGGAGGCATAATCGGCGCGGACGTCCTCCATCGCCTCCTCCAGGTCCCGAGCGTATGCGGCACCGTTTTTGCGCACGGCGGTTACCATCCTGTCAATCGTCCCGAAATTGGTCATCACGCCTCTCGCGTCATTATGATATCTTGCGGCCCGGTTTCCGCTTATCCCGATCCCTTCCGCCGCTTCCACCGCGTCGATATTGGCTCCGAGAAAAACAAACTCCCATTTGTCCTTTTCCTGAAGTTTCGAAATCATTTTCCTGACCTGGGATTTCGAATAGCGCGTACTGGAGTTTTCCAGCCCGTCCGTAATGATAACGGCCATGGTGTGCGCAGGAACGTCTTCCTTCCTGGCATATCTGTGAACCGTGGAAATCTTTTCCAGCGTCGTCCCCACCGCGTCCAGAAGCGCCGTGCAGCCATCCGCCGTATACTCTTTTTCCGTCAGCGGCTTCACCTCGCGGATCGGTTTCCGGTCATGAAGAGTGAAAAAACTGTGGTTGAACAGTACGGTCGTTACCAGCACTTCACCTTCCGCCTCCTTTTCCTTCTGCCTGCGCAGCACACTGTTGAACCCGCCGATCGTATCGCTCTCCATACCGCACATCGAACCGCTTTTATCGAGAATGAAAATCAGTTCTGTCGTATTGTTTCCGGATGCGTTACTGTTCATTTTCTTTGCCATGTCTGATCCCTCCGTTTTCCCGGCCTGTACCGGTATGAATAATTCTGTTTCCGTCTTCGGGACCAGTATAAAAAAAGCCGGCGGCCCGAAGGTCAACCGGCAAGTGACTTTTTTCGTTCCTTTTTTCAGTTTCTTTCCAGAAGTTTTCTGATATATCCGCCGCTTCTGCCCGGCTCTGCGGCTTTCTCCGCATCCGTAATCTCAATCAGGATCCTGAGCCTTCCCCGGCTGGCGTCCGGTCCTGCCGCGAAAGCGGTCACCGCCGCCGCATCCCGGGCAAGCAGCATGGACAGGACGTAATACAGGCTGTCTTCTTCAAAAGAAACCGGTGTCCGGACGCCGTCCGGAAGGAGCGCCTCGATACGCGTTCCATTAAGCTTACAGGCAAGCGGGGCGGCTGCGCCGATATGGCCGGAATCTTCTTCCCGGATTCTGCCCTGTGTCAGGAACAGTCTGCGGACCGGGTCTTCCTCCGTCACTGTTTCCGTCCGTTTAAGGCAGTACAGCGGACGGATAAACTCCTGCGCCAGCAGATGGAAAAGGCGGATTTTCAGGGTCTCATCAGGACGACCTGCCCTCTCCGCCAGGATCCGCTCCGCGGCCTTCCGGATGCTCCTTAAGTACAGGAGGAATTCTTCTTCGTCCGGATCCCAGAAATACGGACCGTATGCCCGCTCCACGATCCCGTCTTCTTCAAATAAATCATGCCAGGTATAAACGATCCGGCTGCAGTACGCAGCCGGATTGACTGTCAGGCGGCTGTCCGTTTCCGGTTCCGTTTCCTTCAGATATCTGCACAGGATGGCATACGCTTCCGTCACCATCCGGACGGCTTTCTCCGCTTCCGCCCCGGTATTTGGCTGCTGGTCGGGATGGTATTTCCGGATCAGCATCCGGTATTTGCGCTTGATGACAGCCGCAGGGTCGCCGATCCGGACGTCCAGAACCGCGCAGGCTTTCCGGACAGTTTCATCCATGATCGTGTTTTCCCGCGGATATCAGGTCTTTTACTACTTCCGACGCAATCATAAGTCCCGCTGCCGGCGGAACAAACGCCGTACTTCCCGGAATGCTGCGCCTCCCGGTCATGGCGGCCGCCAGCGCGGATTCTTCGTCCTCTTCCGGCGTAAGCGGTTCTTCTTCCGAGTACACTACTTTTAACGACGCTATCCCGCGCTTTTTCAGTTCTCTGCGCATGACCCGGGCGAGCGGGCACACTTTTGTATCGTAGATGTCCGCGATTTTCAACTGTCCCGGGTCAAGTTTATTACCCGTCCCCATGCAGCTGATAACCGGGATATTCTTTTCCTTTGCCCGCAGCACCAGTCCGATTTTCGCCGTCACAGTATCGACGGCATCCACGACGTAATCATAATCGTCAAACGGGAATTCGTCCGCGTTTTCGGGGAGGAAAAAACCGGTATGGATACGGACGTCAGCGTCCGGATTGATGGAAAGAATCCGTTCTTTCATCACCTCCGTCTTGTACCGGCCGACCGTTTCCCGGGTCGCGATGATCTGGCGGTTCAGGTTGGACAGGCTCACCGTGTCGTTATCGGTTAAGTCAAACGCCCCGATTCCGCTCCTGGCCAGTGCCTCGCACACATAACCGCCGACGCCCCCGATCCCGAAAACCGCCACCCGGGCCGGGCGCAGCTTTTCCATGGCTTCTTCGCCCAGCAGCCGTTTTGTCCTTGAAAATGCTTCCCCGGTCATTTTACATATTCCAGCAGTTCGTAAACCCGTTTCCTGGTGATTTCCGCAGCTGCGGTGTGACGGATCAGGGGCTCGATGGAACCGCCTTTGTACTGTGACGCTTCCTTTTCAACCGCCGCCTCTTTATCGGAAATCCACTTTACTTCCTCGGCCGTCAGTTTTTTCATTTCGTCCGCGGCCAGGTTCTCCTGCAGGTATTTCCAGATCAGGTTCAGCTGACTGTCCCAGACGTCGTACTGCTCGCCCGCCAGCATATTCAGTTCCATCTGCGGATGGTCTCCCTGCAGTTCCTTCGAAAGTTCGTCGGACCTTTTCTGTGCTTCTTCAACACCCGCCCTGATGTCTGCCGCGGTATAGGCAGTCAGATAACTGGCAAAACCGTTTCCTTCTTCCACGTTGTAAAAACCGTAAAAACCAAGCGTCGCGCCTTCCGGCATCTCGGCAATTCCCGTTTCGCGGTTCATGTACCGGTCATAATCCGGAATCGACCAGCGCACCCAGCTGATGAATTCTTCAGGCAGTTCATTGACCGGCGCGGACGGAAGATAGAAATAAAACGTCGATCCGTCCGCCAGGCCGTACGGCGTAGTGTACGAATACAGGATCTCATCCAGGATTTCTTCGCTCCCGAGTTTCTTTTCATATTCAATACTGTCTATTCCGACT
>JAEEGL015561864.1_pt1 | contig 25801 bp, 27 predicted proteins | sample 9134231 | NCBI WGS metagenome assembly JAEEGL01 (sample SAMN16246548, study PRJNA631951) | gut metagenome | biome: gut microbiome; feature: rumen; material: fiber-attached | host: Bos | place: Iran: Karaj | collected 2018-10 | reverse complement strand
GACAGCAGGACAACAGACATTATGATAGCGATGAGCACAAGGCTTAACGAACTTCTTTTAGATGAGAATGCCCATTTGGGAGACATGATGCAGAAAGCCTTGCGATATCTGAACAAATTCTGGAAGCAACTCTTCACTTACTCCTTTAACCATACCTTCATCGCTACTTGTCAGATGATGGGACTGTCAGTATTGAAATATTTTAAGAACCTCTTTGCAGCCATTGCTGCTGGACGAACAGATTACGAAAACATGTTGCCTATGACACTTGGTGTTTGTAAGGCAGCTTAAAAAACAATAAAAAAGTATCGTGCCAATGAGAACAGAATCAAACTTGTTTGAATTATGTCGAATGCAGCCGATGCTCAATAATTATTAACTTAGTCAATTTTAATGTGTTTTACCTGAAAGGGCAACCTTTTAGGGCTAAACGTCAGAATTGGCTGCTTACTATTAATTGAAATCAAAGGGATATGAATATTGCAATTGTTGGTACAGGCTATGTGGGTCTGGTTAGTGGAACTTGTTTTGCCGAGATGGGCGCACATGTGACGTGTATCGATGTCGATGCACAGAAGATACAGATGTTGAAGGATGGCATCATGCCCATCTATGAGCCAGGACTCGAAGAACTGGTTAAGCGTAATGTCGGTTTTGGAAGATTGAACTTTACTACAGACTTGACAGAAGTCCTTGATGATGTTGAGGTTGTATTCTCTGCTGTAGGCACTCCTCCAGACGAAGATGGCTCTGCCGATTTGAAATATGTTTTGGCAGTAGCCCGTCAGTTCGGACAGCACATCAACAAATATACCATCCTCGTCACCAAATCCACAGTTCCTGTCGGTACGGCAAAGAAGGTGAAGGCTGCCATTCTGGAGGAATTGGATAAACGTGGTGTGAAAGTTCCATTTGATGTAGCTAGCAATCCTGAGTTCCTAAAGGAAGGTGCAGCCATCAAGGATTTTATGAGTCCAGACCGTGTTGTAGTTGGTACGGAATCAGAGAAGGCAAAGGAAGTAATGACAAGACTATATCGCCCTCTAATGCTTCAGAACTTCCGTGTTATCTTCATGGATATTCCATCTGCAGAGATGACCAAGTATGCAGCCAATGCAATGCTGGCCACTCGCATTTCATTCATGAACGATATTGCCAATCTATGTGAAAGAGTTGGGGCAAATGTCGATAGTGTAAGAAAAGGAATCGGAACAGATACTCGTATTGGCAGTAAGTTCCTTTATGCTGGTTGTGGCTATGGGGGCTCATGCTTCCCCAAGGATGTCAAGGCTTTGGTACATACTGGACTCGATAATGACTATCACATGGAAGTCATTGAGGCTGTTGAGCGAGTCAACGAGAAACAGAAGAGTATTGTCTATGATAAGATTCTCAGGGCAGTGGGCGAAGTCAAGGGCAAAACAATTGCAATTCTTGGCTTAGCTTTTAAGCCAGAAACAGATGATATGAGAGAAGCGCCTGCATTAGTTGTTATAGACAAGCTTCTTAAAGATGGAGCGATTGTTCGAGTATTTGATCCTATTGCTATGGACGAGTGCAAACGTCGTATAGGCGATGTAGTTACATATTGCAAAAATATGTACGATGCAGCAGACGGTGCTTATGTTTTAGCACTGATGACTGAGTGGCGCCAGTTCCGAATGCCATCATGGAATGTTGTCAAGAAAGTAATGAATGGAAATGTTATTTTAGATGGCAGGAATATTTATGACCGTCAAGAATTAGAGGAGCATGGATTTAGATATAGTAGGATTGGAGAAAAATAGATAAATGTGCAAAATAACAGTCCCTTATTTATTAATCATCTTGGGTATATAATTGCTATTGATGATGACTCAGCCAGCGGCAGGAGGAATATGTTTGCTCATGGGTATAACGATGATTATTCTGCACATCTGGCCGGAGAAATGGGGGAAGGTTTAAGATGGATGCTTGTCGTATTTTATTGGTGATTATAATGAAGTGGAGATTCTTTATATAAAGTAATTATGAAGGTTGTATTATTAGCAGGCGGCTTTGGATCGCGCATTAGCGAGGAAAGCCAGTTTAAACCTAAGCCCATGATTGAGATTGGGGGAATGCCAATACTTTGGCACATTATGAAGGAGTATGGCTATTATGGTTACAACGACTTTATTATCTGTGCGGGTTATAAGCAGGAATATATCAAACAATGGTTTGCAAATTACTTCCTCTACAACTCAGATGTGACTTTTGATTATCGGAATAGTCAGAATGAGATGATTGTGCATCAGACAAATTTGGAGCCATGGAGAGTTACAATTGTTGATACTGGTTATAACACCATGACGGGCGGTCGAATTAAGCGTATTCAGAAATATGTAGGTAATGAGCCTTTTATGCTGACATACGGTGATGGCGTGTGCGATGTAGAGATTGACAAACTTGTATCATTCCACAAAAGCCATGGAAAGATGGCTACATTAACAGCAGTCAAGATGGCACAGGATAAGGGCGTTCTTGATATAGATGATAATGTAGTGAAGGCCTTCCGCGAGAAGAACAAGACGGATGGGGCTCCAATCAACGCAGGATACATGGTGCTCCAACCAGAAGTGTTTGACTTGCTAGATGGAGATTCATGCGTATTTGAAAAGACTGCATTAGTAAAATTGGCATCAAAGGGAGAACTGATGTCATACGTTCATACAGGTTTTTGGCAGTGTATGGACAATATTAGAGAAAAATCTTTGCTTGATAAATTATTAGCAGAAAACAAAGCACCATGGAAGCGCTGGGAACGCTCAGTACCTAACGTACCAGACTATGCAAAATAAATAATTTGCTTGATAATAATTTTATAAGATATGTCAAAGAAAGAAGATTTAAAGAATCAGATCCTTGATCTGACGAGAGAATATTATCGCGAGGTTCATGCAGTGCAGCCTGCGTTTGAAGCAGGAAAGACCCGTGTGAATTATGGTGGCCGTTACTTTGATGATGAAGAAATGGTCAACCTCGTGGATGCATCCTTGGATTTTTGGCTGACAGCAGGTCCCTGGGCACATAAATTTGAAACTCGTTTGGCCAAATGGCTTGGCGTGAAGTATTGCTCTCTTTGCAACTCAGGTTCTAGTGCGAACCTGTTGGCCTTTAATGCCTTAACAGCACCTGAGTTGAAAGAGCGTCAGATTAGGCGAGGCGATGAGGTGATCACAGTCGCTGCCGGATTTCCAACTACCGTAGCATGTATTATTCAATATGGTGCTGTGCCTGTTTTCGTAGACATGAGCATCGAAGAGAGTAATATTGATACCACTCAGTTGGAGAATGCACTTTCACCAAAGACTAAGGCTGTAATGATTGCTCATTCACTAGGCAATCCGTTTAACCTTCAGGTTGTTGTTGATTTCTGCAAGAAGCATAACCTGTGGTTGGTGGAGGATAACTGCGATGCTTTGGGCTCTGAATACTTCATTGATGGCAAATGGAAAAAAACAGGAACCATTGGCGATATTGGAACATCAAGCTTCTATCCTCCTCATCACATGACCATGGGAGAGGGAGGAGCTGTCTATACTAACAATCCAGAACTTCATAGATACGTAAATTCTTATCGTGACTGGGGTCGTGATTGCTGGTGTGTAGGAGGTGTTGATAATACATGCGGATGTAGATTCACAGGACAGTTTGGACAGCTACCTCAGGGTTATGACCATAAATATGTGTATAGTCATCTGGGATTTAATCTTAAGGCGACAGACCTTCAGGCGGCTATTGGCTGTGCCCAGTTGGAGAAATTGGACTTTATTGTGAAGCGTCGCCGTGAGAATTATCAGACAATGTATGATGGATTGAAAGACGTAAAAGGTTTATTGCTTCCAGAGCCCCAGAAGAACAGCAAACCATCCTGGTTTGGTTTCTTCATTACAGTCAAAGACGATGCAGGCTATACTCGTAATGAATTAACTAGTTATCTGGAAGATCATAAAGTTCAGACACGTAATCTCTTTGCGGGTAATTTGTTGAAGCATCCTGCTTTTGAACAGTATATAGAAGGGATAGAATATAGAGTTGTTGGAGGTTCGTTGCCTGTAACCGACAGCATTATGCGTGATTCTTTCTGGCTAGGACTCTATCCTGGTATGACTCCAGAAAAACTTCAGTATATGATTGATACCATCAAGGAATTTGTGGCAACAAAATAATATGATAGATATATTTGATAACTTCTATAAAGGGGAAAAAGTCCTGGTAACTGGTCATACTGGCTTCAAGGGTTCTTGGCTATCTATCTGGCTCCATGAATTGGGGGCTGAGGTTGTTGGCGTGGCTCATGATCCCTTTACAGAGAGAGATAACTTCATCCTTTCTGGGATAGGCAAGAAGATCCGGGCTGACATCCGGGCTGATATTCGTGACGGCCAGAAGATGAAAGAGATTTTTGCTGAATATCAGCCAGAGATTGTCTTTCATTTGGCAGCCCAACCACTGGTGCGTCTCAGCTATGATGAGCCTGTGATGACTTATGAAACAAATGTCATGGGTACCATTAACATCATGGAGGCTATCAGGGCAACGGACAGCGTGAAGGTAGGCGTGATGATAACCACCGATAAGTGCTACGATAATAAGGAACAAATGCGTGGTTATAAGGAGGATGACCCGTTTGGCGGCTACGATCCATATAGTTCTAGTAAAGGAGCTTGCGAGATTGCCATACAAAGCTGGCGTAGGAGTTTCTTTAATCCTGAGGATTATGGAAAGAAACATCACGTAAGCTTGGCCAGTGTTCGTGCAGGCAATGTGATAGGAGGGGGGGATTGGGCCTTGGATCGTATCATACCTGACTGTATCAAGGCACTAGAGGCAGATAAAACGATAGAGATTCGTTCTCCCAAAGCTATTCGCCCATGGGAGCATGTACTGGAGCCTATATCAGGCTATATGATGCTTGCACAGAAGATGTGGGACAATCCCACAGAATACTGCGAGGGTTGGAATTTTGGACCTGAAAATGCTAGTATCAGTACTGTATGGGATGTGGCATCTGCACTTGTTGAAAACTTTGGAAAAGGAGAATTAAAAGATGTATCAGACCCTAATGCCGTGCACGAGGCTAATCTATTGATGCTTGATATTACAAAGGCCAAAACAAGGCTTGGTTGGAAACCACGATTGGATGCAAAACAAACTATAGATTTGGTTGCTGACTGGTATAAGCGGTATAAAAAAGAGGATGTCTATCAGCTCTGTATTGAAGAAATAGAGTCATTTTTGTCATAAGGATGGAAAGTGTTTATTTAATAGGAGGCTCAGGTTTTATAGGTAAGAACCTTGTAGAATACTTATCAGGAAAATACAAGGTCACCGTAGTTGATAAATATGTTGATGAGGTTTTCTTCAAAAAATATCCTATGGTGGAAACCATTAAGATAGATCTTGTAGAAGAGCGAATCCCTGAGGATTGTGCAACCCCTGATTATATTATCAATTTAGCATCGATCGTAACGGCAGAACGCGATTTCAGTTTGTTTGATGGTTTGATTTCAACAAACTTGAAGGTGCTGCTGAACCTATTTGAACGCTACAAGGATGACAAACAACTGAAACTGTTTATCCAGTTCGGTAGTTCTGAGGAATATGGAAGCGAAGGATCACCTTTCGTAGAGACTATGAGAGAAGTTCCAAATTCTCCATATGCTTTGGTAAAACAGCTGACAGTTAATACTGCTTTGATGCTTCATGCTAATTATGGATTCCCATCAATGGTAGTAAGGCCTGGTAACCTCTTTGGAAAGTATCAGAATAAGTCGAAGTTTATTCCTTATATTATCTCGCAACTGCAGGAAGACAAACCTATCAATGTGACACCATGTGAGCAGAAACGCGATTTTATGTATGCTGCTGATTTTGCTTGGTGTATAGGTGAACTCGTCGCTAATTATAAGCAATGTCTAGGAGAGATTGTTAATGTAGCCAGCGGAGGGAGTGTATCATTGAAGTCAATTATTGAAACCTGTAAAGCCGTAATAGGTAAGGATGCAGAGATTAATTACGGCGCATTACCTTATCGAGAAAATGAGGTGATGGATCTAAAATGTTCTGTTGAAAAACTTTCTAAGATTATAAGTAAACCAATCCATTTTGATATTAATAAAAGATTACAAGAATATATAAATCAATAAGAATATGAAATATTTAGTAACAGGAGGCTGTGGATTTGTCGGTAGCAACTTGGCAGCTGAAGTCTTGAAAAGAGGCGAAGAACTTTATGTGTTTGATAACCTCTATCGATTTGGCAGTGCAGATAATCTGAAATGGCTCCAGAGTCAAGGAGAATTTAAATACTATCCCTCAGATATTCGTAATACTAACGATGTTGAAACCTGTATCAAAGAAGTACAGCCTGATTATATCTTCCATTTGGCAGGCCAGGTAGCCATGACAACAAGTATAGCCAATCCCCGCATGGATTTCGAAATTAATGCGATGGGTACTTTTAATCTGCTTGATGCAGTGCGTAAGTATTGTCCAAAGGCAGTCGTGATGTATTCTTCGACAAATAAAGTTTTCGGAGATTTCGAGTCATTACATTTTACTGAGAGTGAGACACGTTACACTTGTGAGGAATATCCCAATGGATTCCCCTCTGACATGGCGCTTGACTTCCATTCACCATACGGATGTTCAAAAGGCTGTGCAGACCAGTATCTTTTAGATTTCCATCGAATCTTTGGTATTAAGACCATTGTATTCCGTCATTCATCAATGTACGGAACCAATCAACATGCGACCTTTGATCAAGGATGGATAGGATGGTTCTGCCAACAGGCGTTGGAAACAAAAGAGAATCCTAACAGACCTCCATTTACAATCTCCGGAACCGGGAAGCAGGTAAGAGATGTGCTTTATAATGAAGATATAGTGAACCTCTATTTCTTGGCAAAAGATTGCGAGAAAGCTTATGGTCAGGTATTTGCTATCGGTGGTGGTATTGATAACAGCTTGTCACTACTTGAACTGTTCGCTATGCTTGAAAGGAAACTGAATATCAAGATGAATTATACTCAGTTGCCTTGGCGTGAAAGTGACCAAAAGGTATTCGTAGCTGATATTAAGAAGGCAAAGGATATCATAGGTTGGGAACCTAATGTGTCGGCAGAGGAAGGAATAGAGAAAATGATTAAATGGCTTGAAAAATAGATTATGAAGACTTTAACAATATTAATCCCAACCTATAATAGGTGTAACGACTTGCTCTATAATTTAGGCTTGTTAGAGAACTTTATAATTAAAGGAGGATGGGAAGATGTAATTACTATTCTAATCTCAAATAATTGCTCAACTGACGATACAGCATCAAAACTAAATGATTTCAAAAAACAATCACACGCGAGAATAGTGATTTATCAACAAGAAAAAAATATTGGTCTTGAAAAAAATGCGCTATTCTGTTTGGAAAAAGCAACGGGAGATTTTATAATGTATCTTGGAGATGACGATTATATTAGTTTAGAATATTTGGAGGGGGTAATGAAAGCCATTAGCAGCATTGATAAATTGAGTTGTATCGTGCCATCATGGATTGGAATTACACTGGATAAAAAAATTAATAAAGATAGTTATAGAGATATTTATCTTAAAACGAAATTGTATGAACCTAGATTTGAAAGTAGCTTGGAGAATTCATATAGAGGTCATCAACTTTCTGGCTTAACTTTTTTGCGCGATGGTCTTTATGATGAATATATTTCTAAAGGTGTATCGAATATTTATCCCTTTATATTTATGGTGGCTTTTACATCATTGCATGGTAGATTACTTCATTTAACAGAATACCCAATAAAAATAACACAGCCAAATCAAGATAAAAAAGATTGGGGATATAAAGAAGATGGCCTTATCTCAGAGATATTTGATAATTACAAGAAATTAGGTGTGACAAGTATTCAAAGGGCTCGTTACGAATTTAGAATGATTAGAAAGCAACCTTTTAGATATTCCATGTATTTTAGAAATGGAACCAGGTCTGGCTTAAAAGCGATGCGAAAGATTGTATTAGGGAAGAATACATCATTTATTGGTAGTGTATGTATATTTTCTTATTTTCTTTATTATTTATTAAAGAAATAAAGTAAGATCGTAATAAGGAAAGTACAGTCATGTCATCTGTAAAAAAAGATTTTATTTCTGGAGTCTTTTATGTATCCTTGGCGAGATATTCTGGGTTGGCAATTCAACTTCTGATCTCTGCTATTCTTGCGCGTTTAATATCTCCGGATCAATTTGGAATCTTAGCAATTGCTACTGTCATTATTGCTTTCCTTAATTTATGTGCTGATTTAGGGATTAGTGGTGCCGTAATTCAAAATCAGTCATTGAATGATAAAGATTATGATTCATTGTTTTCATTTACCATCTGTGTTGGTATATTATTAGGATTAATATTTTTTATTTTATCATACCCAATATCCTATATTTATAATGAGAAAGAATTAAAGAGTGTTTGTCAATGGCTTTGCTTTTCAATTTTTTTCTATTCGATTAATATAGTACCAGAAGCATTACTGTTAAAAGAAAAGAAATTTAATGTAATGGCTGCAAGAATGTTGTTTAGTCAAATTTCAGCTGGAGTACTTGCTATATATTTTGCATTTATAGGTTATGGTGTTTATGCTTTAGTTATTCAGGGAACTATTTCAAGTATCATTATCTTTACGATAAATTATTCATGCAATAGGCTTGGCTTTTATTTTCGAGGGATAAAATTATCTGTAAATAAGATATTTAAGTTTAGCTTGTACAATTTTTTGTTTGGATTTATAAACTATTTTACTAGAAATTTGGATAAACTGTTAGTAGGTCGATATTTAGGTACTGTATCTCTTGGTTATTATGAGAAGTCATATAGATTAATGATGCTTCCTTTGCAGAATATTACTAATGTGATTAACCCCGTGATGCTACCAGTATTTTCACAGATGCAAAACTCAATAGACAAATTGGGAGAGAGATATTTACATTTGTTGAAAATAATGGCTTTAATATCATTCCCTTTGTCAATATGGTTATTTTTTAGTTCACGTGAGTTGATTTTATTATTCTTTGGCGATCAGTGGGAATTGGCTGTTTTGCCATTTAAAGTTTTATCTCTTTCTCTTTGTGTTCAAATACTAAGTTCTACGACGGGAGGCGTGTTTTTGTCAATAGGAAATTCTAAGGGACTTTTTTATACAGGAGTTGCAGGTGCAGTTTTTATAGTAACAAGTTTTTTTATTACTATTTTTGTATGGAGAAATCTATTCGCAGTCACAATTGGATTTGATATTTCTCTCTTTTTTTCCGCTGTATGTTCATTTGTGCTTTTGTTTAAATCCTTAAAATTACCAATAAAGTGTCTGATATTAGTTCTTATTAAACCCTTTATTTTATCATTAATTCTTTTATTTGTTCTTTTTGTTGTTTCCCGTTATATAGCAGAGTATAGTTTATTTTTGAGTTTAATAATTAAGACATGTATATCTTTGTTTATAACATTGTTTTTTATTCAATGTTTTACGGATATTAAAATCTTAAATCTTGCTATTGATAAATTGAGTTCTTTAAAAAAATGAACAAAATGACAGTATAATATTGCATAGATGTGCTTTCATGAAATTATAAATCACTAAACTTATGGAAAAAATCGAAAATAGGAGATTTATTTTCAATGGTACGAAAAAATATGATTTTCGTTTTTTATTTTATTATTTCGTTGAATTTGTAGAGAACATCTTCTTTAAGTTGTTGTTTTTCTTTCGAAAACCAATCAAATATGACAAGAAGTATAAGTTTAGTATATGCTCCATATTCAAAAACGAAGGACCCTATTTGAAGGAGTTCGTGGAATACCACATGCTGATGGGGTTTGAGCATTTCTACCTATATAATAATAATTCGGATGATAATTACAAAGAAGTGCTACAACCTTATGTGGATAGCGGTGTCGTAACGTTAGTAGAATGGCCAGTGGTACCAGGACAAGGGCCCATGTATAACCATTGGTATGTTACTTATCGGCATGAGTCCAGTTGGGTGTCATTTCTTGATTTGGATGAATTCATTTGTCCATTGAAAGTTGATACTATTGCAGAATGGATTAAGCCTTTCGAGAAATATCCAGTCATCATGATGTATTGGAAGATGTTTGGAACTAACGGACATTATGAGCACGATAATAATAAACTGGTGACAGAGCAATATATCAATTCATGGGCAAAGATTTCAGAAATCGGAAAAGTTATTTATAACACAGATTATGATATTGCGGCTTTTTCAAAGGGAATGATGCACGGTTTTAAGGTGAAACTTGGCAAACTGAGTGTTCCTCCCATCAACTCTTTTGGCTATTTTGTAGTTGCAGGTATCCATCGCTATAGGATGAACCTTACAATTCAGGTGAATCATTACTGGAGTAAGGCTTTTGGTTGTTATCAGAAGAAACATCAGAGAGGATCTGCAGTATTTGGAAAATCTTGGAAGACTTTTGATAAATTCTTGTGGCATGAGCATTTTAATGTCTCGTCAGACTATTCTATTTTCAGATTCTTGATGCAGTTGAAATTAAAAATGGATGGTTTATATCCTAAAGATTAATATTTAGTTTAAAATGGATAAATCGTGTATAATTGAACTTTCGAGGCATTTTGATCCTCGTGGAAATCTTTCTGTTATAGAAGAATTCAAAGACATACCTTTTAAGATAGAACGGGCTTATTGGATTTATGATGTACCAGGAGGCGAAGCTCGAGGGGGGCATGCTTACAAAGAGAATGAAGAGTTCATCGTAGCCTTGTCTGGTAGTTTTGATGTTGTACTTGATAATGGTATTGAAAAGAAAACTTTTCAACTAAACCGATCGTATTATGGACTTTATGTACCAAAAGGAATATGGCGGGAAATGGAGAATTTTTCAACTAATTCTTTGGCATTAATACTTGCTTCGACCAAGTATGATGCTAATGACTATATTCGTGATTATAGTGATTTTTTGAAAATAGCCCAGAATGAAGATAAATAGTCTGCAGTCTTTGAGGTTTATAATGGCATTGATGATATTTCATCATCATTTCTTTTATGAACCCAATTATGTACAAATTGTACAATTTGGTACATTCCCTGTGACGTTTTTCTTTATACTCAGTGGTTTTATGATGTCTTTAGGATATGCAGAGAAAGTAGAGGCAGGTAATTTTGATTATCGTAAATATTTGTGTAAGCGACTAGTTCGAATTTGCCCCCTTAACCTTATTTGCTTGGCACTTATTCTCTTAGTTCCCTTGATAACAGATATATATCATGCGGATTTTTATCTAATGATTAAAAGACTTGCAAGTGTTGTCCCTTCTGTTCTTCTCATACAAAGCTGGATTCCTATTCAGAAAATATATTTCTCAGGAAATGCCGCTGCACGGTTTCTTTCTGACATCCTGTTTTGTTATGTGGCGTTTCCCTGGCTTATAAGGCTCTGTACAAATAAACACAAATTAATAAGATTTCTCATCGTTCTTATTCTTTATTTTTGTTTAGTCATAACGATTCCATATGATTATGTTCATAAATTTGTATATATTAATCCTCTTTTCAGAATTGTGGATTTTGTTATCGGAATTGAGATGTATATATTATTTCGTAAATTATCACAACGAAGTGTTAAAGCCTCCTTTCTAACCAAAACTGTTGTAGAGTTGCTTGTATGTCTTTTCGCTGTTGCTGCCATGTTAATATCACCTTTGGTTCCTATTCGTTTCTCATATGTCTCTCTATTTTGGATACCATCAGCAGCAATTATCCTTATTTTTGCTCTATATGCTAAATCTGGGGGGGTATTTCTTGTATACTTTCGCAAAAGATATTGGTCTATTTGGGAACATTAAGTTTCACTTTCTATATGCTTCATATGATTATCAGAAATTGGTACAACTTGATAGAAAGTGAATACTTGGGAGAAGATTTTCGTGAAATAGGAGCTATATTATGTGTTAGCATCTTGCTTCTGATGTCTCACATTTATGCAAAGTTCTTTGAACCATATATTGTAAAAAAGTTGAGTTGCCTTTATGAAAAGAGTTAGTGTTTATGATTGCTCATTTGTTGAGTTGCCGAAAATAGAGGTGATAGCCCGGAAAGGGAATCTTACGTTTGCCTATAATAATGAGAACATTCCTTTCGATATAAAGCGAGTCTTCTATACCTATGACATCCCTGGCGGGGAAGCACGTGGGGCACATGCACATAAGGAATGCCATCAGTTCTTGATAGCAGCAAGTGGAAGTTTCGAGGTAGTCCTTGATGATGGAAAGAATAAAAGGACGGTAGTTCTTAACAGACCATTTTATGGCCTACATGTACCGCCTGGTATATGGGCCTCAGAGCAAGGTTTTTCTTCAGGAGCTATATGCTTAGTGCTTGCATCTCATGGTTATCAGGCTGATGATTATATCCGTGATTATAACGATTTCATAGATTATGTAAACAAATAAATATGGCAAATATTCATCCATTAGCGGACTGTAAATCTGTAAATATCGGAGAGAATACCAATGTATGGCAGTTCTGTGTTATTTTCAAAAATGCAAGTATAGGTAGTAATTGTAATATTTGTGCCAATGTCCTTGTGGAAGATGATGTTATTATAGGTGACAATGTAACGGTAAAGTCTGGCGTACAGCTATGGAACGGAGCACGTATAGAGGATAATGTTTTTATTGGTCCTAACGTGACTTTTACCAATGAGCATTTCTCCCGCTCTAAGCAATATCCTGATCATTTTGAACAGACCATTATAAAAAAAGGAGCTTCATTAGGTGCAAATTGCACAGTTATAGCCGGCAATACAGTAGGTGAAGACTCATTGATAGGGGCGGGTAGTGTTGTAACTAAGGATATTCCAGCCCATAGTGTATGGTACGGTAACCCTATTCGCCAAAGAGGATATATTACAAAGAGCGGAATTATCTTGGATTTGGATTATAAAGATAAGAATGGAGTAAAACATAATATTGAAGACTGATGATAAAGTTCTTAGATCTTAAAGGAGTAACAGATAAGTACTCCGAGGAGTTGCACGGAGCAGTGAACCGTGTTGTAGATAGCGGATGGTATTTGCAAGGCAATGAGAATAAAAGGTTCGAAGAGAACTATGCAAACTATATTGGATCTGACTATTGTATTGGAGTAGGTAATGGTCTTGATGCACTTATTTGGATTTATCGCGCTTATGTTGAGATGGGTGTGATGAAACCAGGTGATGAGGTAATTGTTCCTGCTAATACGTATATTGCCTCAATACTTGCTATTACAGAAAATGGTCTTGTTCCTGTGTTGGTAGAACCAAAAATCGAAACGTTAGAGATTGACGACAATAAGATTGAGACAGCTATTACAGAGCGTACAAAGTCTATTCTTATTGTTCATCTATATGGACGCTGTGCTTATACTGATAAAATAGGTGATTTGTGCAAGAAGTATCATTTGAAGTTAGTTGAAGACAATGCCCAGGCGCATGGATGCAGATTCAGAGATCAGCGAACAGGATCTTTAGGGCATGCAGCAGGACATAGCTTCTATCCAGGCAAGAATCTTGGCTCTTTTGGAGATGCAGGTGCAGTAACTACAGATGATAAGGAATTGGCAGATTGCATCAGGGCCTTGGCTAATTATGGATCCCAGAAGAAGTATGTCTTTAAGTATAAGGGAAAGAACAGTCGTTTGGATGAAATCCATGCAGCAGTTCTTGATGTGAAGCTTCGTCATTTGGATGAGGATAATAGGTGTCGTCAGGAGATAGCTAAGTATTACTATGATAATATCAAAAATCCTCTGATTAAATTGCCAATAAGATTGAAAGATGATAATAATGTATATCATATTTTTCCAGTACTTTGTGAACGTCGTGACGAATTGCAGCAGTATTTGACAGATAATAGCATACAGACCTTGATTCACTATCCGGTACCACCTCATAAGCAGGAGTGTTATAAGGAGTGGAATGGTTTTTCTCTTCCTATTACAGAGAAGATTCATAATCAGGAATTGAGTTTGCCAATTAGTCCTGTTATGAGTATGAAAGATGCGAAGGAAGTTGTTAATGTAATAAACTCATTTGCTTAATGAAGCCCTATCAAAAAAAGGATATAGAAAACATTTACCGTGTTCTATTGCAAAATGCGAGACGGAATTATGAATCCAATAGTTATAATGATGCAATAAAATACATTATTTCAGCAGCTAGTTGGGCATATAATTTTAATAATATTTATGCAGATCCAGAGGCTGAAGGGTTGCTAAAGTCTATTTCTGAAACTATTGTTGAAGCAAGGAATATTGAATCCCCCATACCCAATCGATGTGTTCTGGTTGATTCCTTTTTGATAGATAATAGAGGGTTGAGCCAGCAGTATCTTCGAGCAATGATCGCAAACAATATGGAGATATTAGTGGTATTTACTAATGCTGGAGGTTCTGTTGGTAAGGATACGTTAAAGGAGATACAAGGATATGCTAAGGCTTCTATATTGACGTTCCCTAAGGGTACAGACTATTTTGAGCAGACACGACGTGCAGTAGAGCGCATTGCAGACTTTTCTCCTGCACATATTTTCCTTCATCTTATTCCATGGGACATGGTAGCATTGATGGCTTGCCATGCCATTAAGGGTTCGAAGATTTACAATATCAACTTGACTGATCATACTTATTGGATGGGGGCTTCATTTATTGACTATAATTTGGAGTTCAGACCATACGGAATGACAATAAGTTTTGAAAAAAGAGGGCTCAGGCAAGAACAATTGATAGGGCTACCTTATTATCCGATAGCACCTGTTAAAGCAGAGTTCGCCGGATTGCCAGAATTGCCAGTTGACGCAGTTAAGGTTTTTACTGGAGGTGCATTATATAAGATGTTGGGTAAGGATGATATTTTCTTCCGTATCATGGACTGTTTACTCAGTGTATCTCCAAATGTGTATATCATGGTGGCAGGATTCAATAATGACAATCGATTTGATGAGAAATGTGTTGCTATGAAGAATGGTGATAGGGTGATACAGATAGGAGTTAGACGGGATATTGATGAAGTATTTAAAAGGTGTGACATCTATCTGGGCACTTATCCAATGACAGGAGGTTTGATGTCGCAATATGCGGCAAAACATAAAAAGCCTATTATTGCTTTTCATAATGAAGGTGATGTGATGAATGCTGTAGAAGAATTTGTGGATTATTATGGCAGCGGATATAAATCATTATCGTCTTTTGACGAACTTACAGTCTATGCATCAAAACTGATACATGATAAGGCGTTCAGAGAGGAGGAAGGAAATCGACTTCATGAAGGTATGATGGATGAGGAACGGTTTAAACATGAATTTTTGTCATTAATCTTGTCTGGAAAGACATCTTTTTTATGGAAGAAGGACGATATCAATTATGAAGCCTTTTTTGAACGCTATCTGGATTTGGAAAATAATAATGGCTTTATGGCAACGCTTGATATTGCAGCGAAACTAAAAGCGAAGTCCATAACTAAATTGAAAGGGTTTCGATTAAATATGCTAGAGGCATTATTATTTTTATCATTCAATGCTCTTATGCGTAAATTGAAAAATTAACAAAATATGTCAATATTCAAAGACAAGACCCTCCTGATCACAGGGGGAACAGGAAGCTTTGGCAATATGGTGCTAAAGCGTTTTTTAGAGAGTGATATCAAGGAGATACGTATCTTCAGTCGAGATGAAAAGAAACAGGACGATATGCGTCATCATCTTCAAGCTGCTTATCCTGAGCAGGCGAAGAAGGTGAAATTCTATATTGGGGATGTGCGCGACAGGCAGAGTATCGATATCGCTATGCGTGGTGGCGTGGACTATATCTTCTCTGCTGCTGCGTTGAAGCAGGTACCAAGTTGTGAGTTTTTTCCGATGCAGGCGGTGGAGACTAATGTGATAGGTACAAATAACGTACTGGAGTCAGCCATTGCTCATGGCGTGAAGAATGTCGTAGTTCTGAGTACCGATAAGGCTGCTTATCCTATCAATGCAATGGGTATTTCGAAAGCTATGATGGAGAAGGTGGCAACAGCCAAGGCCCGTCAACTGGGGGAGAATGCTCAGACTACCATTTGTTGTACTCGTTATGGAAATGTGATGGCTAGCCGTGGAAGTGTGATTCCACTCTGGGTCGATCAGATGGAAGAGGGCAAACCTATAACCATAACAGACCCTCAGATGACTCGCTTTATGATGACGCTGAACGATGCGGTAGATTTAGTGATTTATGCGTTTGAACATGGGCAGAATGGTGATTTGTTCGTGCAGAAGGCGCCTGCAGCTACGTTGGAAGTATTGGCTGAGGCATTGAAACAGACATATGCTCAGATTGACCCGAAGTATGCTGATACTGAGGTGAAAGTAATTGGAACTCGTCATGGAGAGAAGATTTATGAGACGCTAGTAACACGTGAAGAGATGTCACGCGCTATTGACATGGGGGATTACTATAGGATACCATGTGATGCCCGCGATTTGAACTATGATAAGGTGGAGGGTGGAAATCCTGAGATTGACAAGATGGAGGAGTATCACTCTCATAATACTAAGCGTTTGACTGTTGGGGAAATGAAGGAATTGTTACTGAAACTTACCTTTATTCGTGAGGACTTGGGCTTACAGCCCCGTGCTCATGCGAAAGAAATACGTTCGGAATAAATTATTAGGATATGAAGTTTTTTATTTGCGGTTGTAATGGCATGGCTGGCCATACCATCAGTTTGTACCTTCTGGAGCAAGGGCATGATGTTTATGGTTTCGACCTGAAGGAGTCGAAATATGTAAAGAGCTTTGCTGGAAATGCCTTTGACACGGAGACAATAGCACGGGTGATTAAAGAAGGAAATTATGACACTGTCATTAATTGTATCGGCGTGCTGAATCAGTTTGCAGAGCAGAATCATGCTTTGGCAGCTTTCTTGAATAGTTTTTTTCCGCATTTCCTAGTAAAGACGACGGAGGGGTCTGATACACAGGTAATTCATATGACTACAGACTGTGTGTTCTCAGGTAAGAAAGGTAGCTATACTGAGTATGATTTGCGGGATGGCGAAACCTTTTATGATAGAAGTAAGGCACTTGGCGAAATAGATGACGATAAGAATCTGTCGCTGAGAAACTCGATTGTCGGGGCTGATATCAATCCGAAGGGCATTGGACTTCTGAACTGGTTTATGAACAATACGACGGGGGAGAATCCTGTAGTGAATGGCTATACAAAGGCGATGTGGACGGGTCAGTGTACCTATCAGTTGGCTAAGACGATGGAGGCTGCGGCTAAAGAACGTGCACATGGGCTTGTGAATGCCGTGCCGGATACGGATATATCGAAATATGAGCTACTTAAGTTGTTTAATAAGTATCTGCGAGGTGGCCGTGTTCAGATTAACCCTGTTGAGGGGGTAAATGCAGACAAGAGCCTGAAGCGAACTAACTGGGATTTTAATTATAGGATTCCTGATTATGAGCAGATGGTGTTTGAAATGGCAGAGTGGATCTTCAAACATAAAGGGCTTTATAAACATTACGACTTATGACTAAGCAGTCTATTTATAACGTTTTGAGGACTATAAGATATATTGTGTATTCAATATATTTCAATTTTCATTATCTCCCTTTTAAGCAAGCGATACGTTTGCCTATTTTACTATATAAGCCTCATCTCCATCAATTAAAAGGCAGTATAGTTATTGATACAAATATAATCTCAACCGGTATGGTAAAATTGGGATACCCCAGTAGCTATTTATATCCCAACAATGGAATTATGTATGAAAATGGAGGAGGCACAATTGTTATACATGGTAGGATGGCAATCGGCAATGCTTCTGCGATAAGCATAGGGCCTAAGGGTAAATTGGAATTATTTCCATATGTTGGCGCTACAGCATCTCTTAAACTGGTATGTTATCATCGAATAGTAATAGGAACAAATACGCTAATAGGATGGGATTGTATTGTCATGGATACAGATTTACATTCATGTACGATTGTAAATGATAATCACCAAAAAAAGAGGATGACCAAAGGTTATGATCCAGTATTGATAGGCGAAGATGTTTGGATAGGGAATGGTGTTTTAATCCTTAAAGGTTCAATAATTAATAATAAGTGTATAGTAGCTTCGAGAACAGTATATACTAAAACATCAACAACTTTCCCTGAATATTGTTTAATTGCAGGCACTCCTCCTAGAGTTATAAAGGAAGGTATCTTCCATAATAGATTTGATGACATTATCAACTATCAATAAAAAAGAGTATGGAAAAACAGGATTATTTGATAAGTATTGTTGTACCAACAAAAAATAGGTACATCTATCTTAAAGAGCTAGTAAAACTGATAAACAGTTTTGATGATAATGCTATAGAATTTGTTATTCAAGACAATTCTGACAATAATCAAGAAATATTAGATTTCCTAAAATCTGAGCAAAAAGACAATATTAGATATTATTATTGCAATGATCAGCTTGCCGCTACTGAAAATGCAGATAAAGCAATTCTGAATAGTACAGGCGAATTTGTCTGTTTCATAGGGGATGATGACGGAGTCATGAGTTGGATAACCGATGTTGTCAGATATATGAAACGAGAACATATAGATTCGCTTATATCAAACAAGCCCAATTATTCATGGCCGGATGTAAAATCAGCGATTGTTGATAGCTCGAGTTCTTTAAATATAATTAAGCCATCATCTAAGATATTGAATATCGACCCGATAAAAGAATTATATAAGACACAGAAAAAGGGATTTCTTACCATGGGTAATCTTCCAAGGGTGTATCAAGGCATAATTAAAAGAAGTTCCTTGGATGATCTTTACAATCAAACTGGCACCTTCTTCCCAGGACCATGTCCTGATATGTGTAATGCAGTAGGGTTAACTTATATAGTAAAAAAACATGTATATGTAGATTTTCCTGTAGTTATCTCAGGTGCAGGTTATAACAGTGCAGCAGGAATGGGGGCTCGCCATAAACATTCGGCCAAGATATCAGAGGTTTCATTCTTGCCTAAAAATACAGAAGATGAATGGGAGCTAACAATCCCGAAATATTGGTTGGGGCAGACGATATGGCCAAATACTGCAATTAAAGCCTTGAGGAACACCGGCCATTCACAAGAAATAGATAATATCAATTTTAATAGAATATATGGCGCAGTTCTTGCATTTCATCCGAATTTGTTTAAAATAGTTTTGCAATATATAAATATAAAGAATCTTATTCCTGTTGCAACTTATTTCTTCAATTTTGTTTTATTGCGTGCCAAATATTTATTGATAAATTTTTTAGCTAACAAATCTATAAAAATTGGAAATATTAAATGGATTTATGATATACCAAGTATAAGAGACGCGGAAAATTTGTTGAAAACAAATTATTATAGCAGTACTTCTATTTTGACTTTATGAATCTACTTAAGGATATTGTTTTTATTTTGTGAATGTTCTATTTTTATTAATAGGACAGGGTGGGAATATTTTAATAATATGCCACAATGGTACAGGTCATATATTCCTGGTGTCACTTCTTTTGGCTTTAGTCTCATACAAAGGTCAATGGTAATCTGTGTGAAATAATTAAATATCACTTTATAGAATTGGCTCAATAAGACAAAGAAAATAAGCAACATAATGCAAACGTATTATTTCTCATATTTTGATCTTTTACCTTATATAATACTTCTTGTTTTATTATTTACGATATTGTCGATTAATGTTAATAACAAGATAAAAGCAAGAAATATCTTTTTTGTCATACTTGTTTTTTCTTCAATAAGGTATGGCATAGGTTATGATTACATTGCTTATAAATCTGATATACTTCATTCAAATGGAGGATATGACCCTCTTGAATTAGAAGAATTAGTTCCAAGGCACATTGGATATTTTGCTCGCGCGACTCATTATCAGCTTTTTTTTGTAATTACATCATTCCTTGTATTATATCCGGTTTATTTTGTTTCTAAGCATTTGTCATTGGCTCCAGATCTTTCAATGATTGTATATGTACTTCATCCACTTTTTTTTCTTGATGGATTAGGGACAATAAGGAATGCCGTGGCTTATTCAATGCTATTATTAGTTTTTTATTATTTATACACAGATAAAAAGTTGGTATCATTTCTGATATTTGTTATAGCTTGTTTCACTCACAAATCCGCATTTATCGGTTTTTTATTATATCCTCTCTTTTTTTTAAAGCTTTCAAAAAATACGAATATAATACTGTTTGTAATAACATTCATTTTTCAAGCTAGTTCAGTTTCCAGTTTAATCATTAATTTCGCGCCAGGATTCTCCGTAGTAGAAAATGGCCTTCATTATCTTGAAGAAGAACGAACTGGAGGAGGAAAAATGGCGATAGCACTCAACTTGATCGGGGTGTTAAACTTCTTTCTTTGGAATCGGCTTGTTAAAGTGAATTCGTCAAATATTATTTATTTAAATTATATCAATTGCGGTTTATGTCTTTGGAATTTCTTTCATCCTATTTCTGAAACAATATCTTTGCGCTTCTCTGTATATTTTTTATTATTTTTAATCCTGTTAGCTCCGTCATATTGCAATATATTTGGAAAAAAACATTATTTTACAATAAAAAAAATAATAGTTTTGTTAATGCTGTTATTTGTTATTTCTAACTTCTATATAGTAATAGCTTATGGTAAGGCTAATGATCATAAGAGTTTTTTGCCATATCAGACTATTTTTAATTATGTGGATTATAGTAATTATTAATAATGAAAATATCTGTTATTATACCAACATATAAGCCTTCTGATTATTTGTGGGAATGTTTGGATTCGCTGCGTAACCAGACAATCTCTCATGATCAATATGAGGTGTTATTAATACTAAATGGATGCAATGAGCCCTATCGTACAAAAATCTCAACATATATTAATGAAAACAATTCATGGAATATAATATTTATGCAGACCGAAGAGCCAGGAGTTAGCAATGCCAGGAATGTTGGTCTGGATAAGGCTACTGGAGATTATATCGTATTTATTGATGATGACGATTATGTATCTAATTCTTATTTGGAAGAATTAAGTAGGATATCATCACAAGATACGGTAGGGATTGCATATCCATATGCATTCAATGATGGTAGTCCGCAAATTCAGCTGAAATATAGTATAACAACAGAATACGAAAGATGTGCAACTCATGGTAGGCAAAGTCATCTGAAACCTAAGAAATTTTTTTCAGGACCCTGTATGAAAATGTTCCATAGGATTATTATTGGAAATAGGAGATTTGATTTGCGTTTTAGAAATGGAGAGGACAGCATTTTTATGTTTGAAATATCAGATAAACTCAAGTATGTTGATTTTACATCAACTAATGCTGTATATTATAGACGTTATCGTGTTGGAAGTGCTACGATGTCTGAAAAAAAAATATCTTATGTGCTTGATAATTGTACTAAGAGATATCTGGAAATAAATAAGATTTTTTTTCATAATTTTCCACGTTATAATTTATATCTTTATATAACGAATATTTTGGGATTATGCCATATTATATTGAATAGAATATTAATGAAATGATACTTATATGAGAGTTTTATATATACACCAATATTTTGTGACACCTCAAGAGCCTGGAGGAACTAGATCATATTGGATTTCAAAAGAGCTAATTAAGAGGGGGCATTTTGTTACAATGGTGACAGGATGCAATAAACATCATCCCAATCCTTGCAGGGAAGACATCGATGGCATAGATGTTATTTATGTAAAGAACCAGTATAGCAACTACATGGGAGCCGTTCAGCGTATTATTTCTTTCGTGAAGTTCGTTTTTCGTGCTATCAGTGCTTCTTGGAAAGAAAAGAACATTGATATTGTTTTTGCAACGTCAACCCCTCTTACAGTAGGTGCAATTGCAATATGGTTGAAATGGACAAAGAGCTGGAAATATGTCTTTGAAGTTAGAGACCTTTGGCCAGAGGGGCTGATTCAGGAGGGGATTACTAACCCCATTGTAGTCTGGTCGCTCCGTTTGTTGGAAAGATGGTCATACGAGAAGTCTGAGCATGTGATATCCCTATCCCCTGGCATGGAGGAGGGGGTGTTAAAGGTGGGTACGCCTAAAGAAAAGTCTACTATGATTCCTAATATGTCGAAGCCAGATAAATTCTTCCCCCATGAGCCAAATCAGGATATAATCAAAGAGTTTGGTCTTGACATGAGCAAGTTTAATTTGATTCACTTTGGTGCAATGGGCTTTGACAATCATCTTGAGTATATTGTCGAAGCAGCTCACTTAGCTCAGATACAAGGCCACTCAGACTTGAATTTTATCTTCTTGGGGGACGGATCAACAAAACCAGCTATGGAGGAGTTAACCAAGAAGTATGAACTTAAGAATGTTCAATTCCTTGGAAATCATAAGATGGCAGTAGTATCTGAAATCGTAAATTGCTGCGATGCAAGTATTGTGTCATTTCAAAACATCCCTATATTAGCAACCAATTCTCCGAATAAACTTTTTGACTCTTTGTCGGCAGGGAAACCAATAATTGTAAACTCTGCGGGATGGACTAAAGATTTAGTAGAAAAAGAGGGCTGCGGATTCTATGTACATGCAGATTATCCTCAACAGTTGGTTGACAAGATAAACAAGGTGAAGGACAATAAAGAACTGCTTGCCGCATGGGGTAAAAAGTCTAGAGAACTTTCATTAAGCACATTTGATAAGGAAATCCTCTCAGCAAAAGTGGCAGATGTTCTTGAAAATGCAGTAAAGAAAGATTAGGGGAATGAAAGTTGTTGATTTAATTAAACAATATGGATCACCGTTATACGTTTTTGACGATAAAGCGTTTGTGGAGAACTATAATCATCTTTGTGGGGCCTTTCGTAGAATATACTCCAATTATAATCCTGGGTATTCATATAAAACCAATTATACACCTCACATATGCAAACTTGTAAAGCAATTAGGAGGCTTTGCAGAGGTGGTGAGCGATATGGAATTGTGGGTGGCCAAACAGTGTGGTTATGATAATAATAAAATAATTTATAATGGTCCATGCAAGGGTGAAATGCTGGAAGAGCATTTGCTTAATGGTGGCATCCTTAACATTGATAATGAGGAGGAAGCTAAGCGAGTTGTGGCTTTTGCTCAGCGGTACTTAGACAAGACATTTAAGGTAAATATTCGAGTCACAGCTCGCATCAATATTGGTTTTGTGTCTCGTTTTGGTTTCGAAGCCAGAAGTAAACAAATGGATAGTGTTGTCTCTCTGCTGAAAAAACAGAAAAATGTTAAACTAGTAGGACTGCATATGCATGTGAGTCGTGCTCGTTATCTTTCCGCATGGCAAGAACGTATAGACCAGATTCTTGAAGTCGCAGATCGATATATTGATGGCGTTCCGGAATTTATTGACCTTGGTAGCGGTATGTTTGCTGAGATGGAAGACTACTTAAAAGATCAGTTTCCTGTTGATGTGCCTACATACGAGGAATATGCTGAGGTGGTAGCGGGCACGATGAATAAGCATTATGCATATTCAGAAACTAAGCCACTATTAGTGACAGAACCTGGAACAACTTTTGTATCACGTTATATGTCTCTAATCACCACAATTACAGGGTTGAAGGAGATTGCCGGAAGGAACATTGCTATATGTGACAGTGATATCCATGAGGCAGGTGAAACTGCCATGATGATGAAGGTGCCCTATACTCATTATGCTGTGGGTAAAGGAAAAGCGTCAAAGGCTCCTATTGATATTACTGGATTCACTTGCCTAGAACAAGATACCCTTATTAAGGAATTCCCTGAAGCTGTGAAAGTGGGTGATGTTGTGGAATTAAGAAACGTGGGAGGCTACTCAGTTGTATATAAACCACCATTTATCCAGCCTTGTTGTGCTATGGTAGCTATTAAGGAGGATGGCTCTGTTGAAGAAATAAAGAGAAAAGAAAAATTTGAGGATGTATTCCAAACATTCATTTTTTAGATTGGCTTATATGAGACAATTAAGAGATTTGACAGTATTACTGTCTGCCGCAAATTCGCCTTCAATGCCAGGGCAGCTATCTTGTTTTAGGCATAATGGGGAGAGGAATATACGCATCATTGGCGTCGATATGTCAGATGATCCGTCTTTGAAATATCTTGTAGATGCATTTTACCAAATGCCTGCAGCTGATGACCCGCGTTATTGTGATATGATTCTTGATATATGCAAGAGGGAAAAAGTTGATGTGTATTTTCCTAACATATCAGCAGAGTTGAATGCTGTGGTAGCAAGAAAGGATGAGTTTGAGAAAGTTGGTACACACATCGCAGTATCCAATCACGAATCCATAAGTATCGGGAATAATAAGCTTAAGACATACGACTTTTTAAAGTCAAAGGGGATTCCAGTGCCCAAATATTATGGCATACATTCTTTACAAGATTTCGTTAATGGTTGTAAAACAATGGGTTATCCCGAAAAGCCAGTTTGTATCAAAATGGCAGAGAATAGTGGCAGTAGAGGGGTGAGGATCATTGATGCAAATAAATCCCGCTATCATATTTTTGCACATGAAAAGCCCAACAGTTTCTATACTTCATACGATGATATGGTATCTATATTGTCGGAAAGAGAGGTTATCGATGAAATGCTTTTGGTAGAATGTATGCATGATCCGGAATTTACAGTAGATGCTCTTGCGCATAATGGCGAGACTCTGTATATGGTTGGTCGTGAAAATGTTGTCAGTTTGATGAGTATTGCACAAGAAAGTATTCTCAAATATGATGAACTAGCGTATAATATATCAAAGCAAGTAATATCCGCACTGCATATGGAGGGAAATGTTGGTTTTGATTTTATGAGGAACGATAAAGGTGAGGCTGTATTAATGGACATTAATCCTCGTCTTACTGCTACAGTATCTATTATTGGTGCTGGCGGAGTTAATTTGCCATATCTTAGGGTGAAACAACTGTTAGGGGAGCCACTACCAAAACAAGAACCAGTTTATGGTACACGATTAAAAAGAAGATACGGTGAGATGTTTACAACGCCTAATGGAGAACTTATTGATTTTTAAATGTATAAGATTATTAAAAGGGCATTTGATTTTTTGTCCGCTCTCCTTTTGTTTTTAGTAATAGGCCCATTTTTCTTAGTCTTGGCCGTTATTGTAAGGATTAAAATGGGCAGCCCAATCTTCTTTCATCAAGTGCGTACCGGAAAAGGTATGAAACAGTTTGGAATGACGAAGTTTAGGACTATGACAAATGCGACAGATGAAGATGGGAATCTTTTACCTGATGAGCAACGTCAAACCAAATTTGGTAAATGGCTAAGGTCTTCGTCCCTGGATGAACTGCCAGAATTGTTGAATATCATAAAAGGTGATATGTCAGTTATTGGTCCAAGGCCGTTACCTCCTATCTATGATAGTTATTATACGGAAGAAGAGAAGAAACGCTTTAAAGTCCGTGGAGGCCTTATTACGCCTGATTCTATTGACCCCAATCCCGTCATCTCTTGGGATAAGCAGTTGGCCTATGAAGCGGATTATGGCGAGCATGTTTCAATAAAAAAGGATCTCATGATTTTTGTAGGTGTCTTTAGAATCCTTTTTAGGAGAACTACAACAGACTATGGGGAATATGTAAGGGAACCACTAAATGTTGAACGAAAAGAGAAACAAATATGAGTAAAGTATTAGTGTTTGCTCCACACCCGGACGATG
>JAEEGL013632698.1_pt1 | contig 25801 bp, 20 predicted proteins | sample 9134231 | NCBI WGS metagenome assembly JAEEGL01 (sample SAMN16246548, study PRJNA631951) | gut metagenome | biome: gut microbiome; feature: rumen; material: fiber-attached | host: Bos | place: Iran: Karaj | collected 2018-10 | reverse complement strand
GTTCCGTAGTCTTTAAACAATTCATTCAAGTCGCTGTCAGTGAAGTCAGGCTTTAAATTTGCAATGTAAATGTTCATTGTTGTTAAAATAATAAAGTGTAAAAATATAAAATAGCATAGAATAAAATGGAGGTAGCAAACATTGAGAGCAAACTATGTGATTCACATTCGTTGCAAATTAAAGTTCTTTCCGAAGTCAGTACTCAAAATTATTCAAGTGCAAATGTAATCTATTTTTGAAATTGGTAAATATATTTCGTAAATTTTTTTTAAATATCTTTTTGCAAAGGCAAGCCGTCGCCGTCGCGATAAGTGCCTACCGCAATCAATATCAAGTCGATGAGCCACCAGATACCGCACATACCGCCTGTGAGCAGCTGAATGATGCCGGCTATATAGTTTTTGGTGTAGAATCTGTGTATACCCATATATCCCAAAAATACGCAAAGCAATAGCGTTACCAAGAAACTGCGGTCGCCTTGTTGCTGTATCCGTCCGGAGTTGTTTGTGTTTTGATAAGTAACCCTCGGCGGTTGCGACGAAACATATGGTGGAATTGTCTGACCTTGTGGCTGTTGGTACGAAGGACCAGAATTAGTAGTAGAAGTATTTTGAGTCTGAGCGGTTGACTGATTTGCCGCCTCGTAATTAGGCGCACTTTGGAAAACCGCACCACAATATGCGCAAGATGTATCTTGCTGTGTAGTAATCATTCCACACTTGGGGCAATATTTCGAAGCAGAATTTTCCAACGAATCGCAGTATGGGCAGCGGAGCGCCGACGCATCGATGGTAAGTCCGCAATTGCGACAATATTTCTGTGGTGTTGAAGCTTGTGATGTAGATGCTTGTGGTGTAGATGCTTGTGGAGCAGATGCCGGAGCAGGTTCGGGTTCTGTAACTGTGAGAACTACGGTTTCAGGAGCTCCCGCATTGTTTTCTACTGTTTTTTTCAAACTTATGTTTTCTGAAAGGTCGCTTCCGCAGTTGACACATTGAGTGTCGCCCGGCAGACAAAAGTGTCCGCACTTAGGACAGTACATATTGCCTTCGTTAACGTTGCATCCACAGGTGCTACATTCTATGGTCCCTTCAGGATTTTCTTTGCCGCAGGTTTTACAATACATATTATTAGAAATTTATTTGTTATCTGATGATGGTTTATTGTCGTCTTTGTGTGTTTCGTGCTTGTGGGCAGAGAGTTGCTTTACTTGCTCCTCCAACTGCTTTATCTTATTTTCAAGTTCCTCTTGATGTTTTTTGTTTTCGGTGATGTCGATGGCAAAATAGAGTATCTTGGTGATTTTGCCTTCGTAATTATAATAAGGTGTGTAGGTAGACCACAGCCAACGCACTTCGCCGCTTTTGGTAAAACGTTTCATCTCTTTTTCGTAGAATTGACCTGTGGTAGAAACGTTTTTGATAACGGTTGCGAGCTCTTCGCGTTCGGTTTTTACAAGGTCGAGCACGTTGACACCTTGAATTTCCGAAAGGTCGTAGTGCATGTTTTTCAAATACTTGTCGTTAGCAGTTAACAACACTCCCTCGGTGGTATATTCGATGGTAAGGATTGTATTGTTAACAGCATCAATAAGACCTTTCATATCTGCCTCGCGTTCGAGCGATTTTTGCTGAGCAGCTTTCAACTCCTTGATATTTTCCGACATAAGTTTCTCGTTTTTGGCGAGAGTGGCGGCTTGTGTGCGGAATTGCTGCATCAGCTGCTCGGTTTTGGCATTGATTCGTGCTGTTACCAATGCGCTTGCAACGGTATCTGCCATAGTTTCGAGGAACTTTTTCTCGTAATCTTTGAGTTCGTGAATAAATGCAATCTCCACTACGGCAATAAGTTCATTGTCGTAGAGCAGCGGCACAATGGCAAGGAATTTTGGTTTAGAACGTCCAAGTCCCGACATCACAGTGATGTAGTCGTCGGGCAGGTTGTTGAGATATATGGTGCGTTTTTCGAGTGCGCAAGTGCCCACCAGTCCAACGCCTTTTTGTATCTTGATTCTCAAAGCTTTTTTCTTACCGAGAGCTACCGACGAAACTAATTGCAAATATCTGCCGTCGTCTTCGGTGAGGTGGATATACAAACCTCCGAGTACAGCATCGGTATATTTTACAAGAGCCAGAAGAATATGGTCGCAAAGAATGTCCACTTGGTTGGTACCGATACGCATCGACTCATTGATAAGAGCAATACCTTGTTTGATCCAATTCTGACGGGTTTCGTTTTCCTTTCGTTCGTTTTCCGACGATGCAATCATTCGCAGTGTTTCAAGCATCTTGTTGTAACTCTGCTGAAATTTGTTGTCTTTGGGCAACGTGTCGAGAATATCATTGTAGCGGTGTTCTTCTATCTCGTGGTTGAGGTCGCGAATTTTGACAAAGGTGCTATGGTGACGCTGCATAACATTGTCAATCACTCGTAGTTCGGGAATGTAAAGACCACTTGCTGTGTTGTAGTCGGAGTCTACGTCGGATATGCTTTCACTTTTTATAGTCAACTGGTCGATTTGCATAGTGTACTGACGACGAAAAACCACAATCATCAGCGCCAAAAGCACAAACACAGCCACGCCCAAACCAGCAGATTTAGCGAGGAAAATGTTTCCGGTAGTAGAAATGTCAGACCTATCGGCTACGGCGCATACGCAGTAATTAAATCCGTAATCGTCGATTTTAAAGTTGCGACCAATCACATACTCCTCGTTCTGGAAAATTTCGAAGTTTTCGTTGCGACGGAATTTCAAGAAATAGTAATCGCTATTGTCGGGAAAAATGCTGGCAAAGTTTCTACCCAAAAGCAAACGTTTTTCGGGAGCGGCAATAATTTGTCCGTCGGGAGTTATCACCGTAATGCCAAATTTCTTGGGAAGGTCGATTTCTGCAATATCGGAGGTGATGTTGTTGATGCTAAACTCTGCTCCTATCACACCCAAAAGCCTTGTACCAAATTTTAGCGGCGATGTTACCTGCATAATCAACAAGTTTTTGGCATTTTCGCGGATAAGGCTCGGACGACCGAATGTGATTCCTTGACGTGTTTTGTAATAATAATATGAATTAATATCGTCTTTGTCGTTGTAGTTTTTTACAAAATCGCGCTCCACAATACCCTCGCTGTTTTTGGTAAAAATTGGGATAAAACGTCCTGTGGAGTCGTGATACTCTTTCATCATAAAGTCGGCGTCTTTGCCGTCGAACATCTGAGGCTCCCAAACAGTAAAAAGAGATTTCATGTCGGGATCATCGGCAATATTCTCTGCCAACACCACAGCAGCCTGATCGCGCGAAAGGTCGAATTTAAGTTCGGGATTGCCAATCTGATTAAACCAAGTGGTAAGTTTCTTGATTTTGGAGGCGTACTGCTCGATAGAAGCATTCACTTTTTCAGCCACTCTCACAGCCGACCGTTCCATCTGACCCTTAGTTTCGTCGATGTAGCGCTGACGGCCAATAAGACCGATAGTTATGGCAATAACCATAATTACCACAAAGCATACCATTGAGTACGCCGTGTAGAAGTTGTACGACTGCTTCAGAATGGTGTTTACTTTAGTCTTTATATTGTTGAACATAACGCTATCCTTCTTTTATGATGCTGCCGATGAGCATAATACGCTCAACGTCGCCTTTGGTGTTAATAATTGGGTATTCGTTGGCCAATACTGTGGTCTTTTTGCCTGTGTTGCCCGATACAAAACGGAGTTTTTCTACAAGTTCTTTGCCTTGCAAAAGCATCGAGAGCGATGTGTCGAATAGCACCACCGCCTCGGGAACGAGAAACTCGGTAAGGTCGTGATTTACCGCCGAACCCTCTGCCATCATCATAATATTGGTAAACATAGAGTTGGCATGAAGTATAATGCCACGACGGTTAAAGTCGATACGCACCATACAGCGGTCAAATGTTTCGGTAAAGGTCTTTACTTCTTGCTCGCGGTCTTCGATAAACTTTTGTTTGTCAAGGAGTTCCTTCTCCTTTTCGTTCATCTTGTCCATCTGACGGTTGATTTCGCGCTCTTGCATACGCAACTGACGTTCGAGAACTTTGGTTTCCGAAACGTCCATACCTATGTTGATAATTTTCAGCACATTGCCTTTATCGTCCAACACCGGCGAGAATGTCTCCGAAATCCACACCTTTTTTTGTTTAGTGTCGATAGATTCCACCATTGAACGGGTTTGACCGTGTCGAAGGTCGTCCCAGAATTTGCGATATTCTTTATTTTCAGGTTTAAACGAAGATATGTCGGAGTGGTTTTTGCCGATAAGTTCCTCCTCAGAAACCTGCAAAAGGTCGGTAACTCTTGGATTTACGTGAGTGATGGTGCCGTCTTTGTCGTATTCGGTAACAAGCGATGTGGCTTCCACAGCACGGAACAAACCGCGCATTTCTGAATCCTTGTTTTCGGTTTCCTCTTTCAAGCGACGCATTTCGGCAAGGTTTCTACGCATTTCCACCTCTTGAATCTTCATCAACTTACTCTGTTCCTGACTCTTTTGCAAAAGCGACTCGGTGCGTTCGCTGATTTTCAAACCGGAAATGGCACTCGCGATACTTTCGGCAATGCGCTCAAGGAATGTAACCTCGTGAGGCTGAAACACCTTAAACGATGCTATCTCAATCATTCCGCTGTTTTTGTTGTTGAATATCAACGGCACAATAATAAGGTTTGAAGGTTCGGCACCGCCAAGTCCGCTAACAATCTTGATGTAGTTTTCGGGCAACTCGGTGAGGTTGATAATGCGGTTTTCGTGGTAAGCGCGACCAAGAAGTCCCTCGTCAACCGAAAAACTTTCTTGAAGAAGTTTTTGTTTTTCGTAGGCGTAACATGCAGCCATATCGAGTGTTACATGTTCCGGATTGTCTTCATTGGTGAAATATAGCGCACCTTGGTTAGCTCCCAGATATTTTACAATATTACTTATAATGTTGTAAGCAAGCACCTTACGGTCTTGTCCATGGAAACGGAGAATTTCGATAAACTTGGTGATTCCGGCGTTTACCCAATCGGCGTGTTCCTCCTCTTCCTTGCGTTTGCGGTTTTCTTGACTCTTGATGGTAAGTTTTTTGCGCAAACCTGCCACAAGGTCAGCCTCGGCATCGCGTCCCGGCTCTATATCCTCAGGCGAATCAAAATCACCTGCCGCAATTTTCTCTATGCATTTGATACGCTGATTCTTAATGGTTACAATGTCGGAAACATACTGTTCAAGTTCGGCAATCTCTTTGGGCTCCAAAGGCGAAGGTTTCGACTGTGTTTCGGGCAAAGTACCTTGTGAAATAAGCATCACCGACTTGCGAATTTTGCCAAAAAGTCTGAAAAATAATGAGTTTAAGAATACCGAAAGAATAGCTGTAAGTAAGCAACCCGCAGCCAATGCCGAAATAATAATCGAAAATTCTGAAGTATTGATTTTCAACTCCGATTCAGGACAGCACACACCTATATATGTATCTAACTCTTTGATATAAAGTGTTTTTTGACGCACTTGAAAATCTTTGTCGGGCATAATGAACGATTCGGTAATAATACGCTCAGATTCAGCAGCTTGCTTTATTTTGTTCACAAGGCGTACTGTGTGAAGACTTTCCTTGCTCGACATCTCGGGGTGAATATACATATTGCCCGAAATACACACTGCAAAAAGGTATCCCGACTGTCCGAAACTTTGGTTTTTGATATACTCAACGGTTTCGCGGTTTAATTCAAAGGGACGCATACACGAAATCATTCCATTGATTTTAGAATTGATATACAGCGGGAAGAACGATGCCACATACTGTTTTTTCAATATTGTCATATTGCCGGTGTAAATTTCGGCATTCTCCACAATGGGGATAATCTCGCTGCTATTGGGAATGTAGATATCGTTGAGCAAGTTTTTGTCGGAATGGTCAAAGTTTGATGCGCTAATAAGGTAACCTTCCGGAATTTTTTGGTAAATGGCAGATACCGAACCGGTAAGACTGTACACATTGTCGATAATACTCTGAACTGCAGAAATATCGCGACCACGAATTGTCCAACGGGGCACTTTGCGGTAGAAAGTTTCGCCAGAAATAAAGTCGGTAACTTGTCGTGAAATAGAGTCTTGCTCCTCAGTTACTTGTCCGCCTTGACGAAGAAAATGGGTAAACAAACGGAGACTTTCAGAAGCCTTGTCGCACGTGGTTTTGTTTTCGGTAATGAGACGGTCGCGAAGGTTGTACACTGCGGTTTGCATCTTTTCGTCAACCTCTTGCTGGCACTCGGCGTTGCGACTCACGATTACAAGAACGCACACAACAGCGTACACGGCTATCGAAAACAATACAAGAAATATATTGATGTTTCTACGTAGTTTAGTATTCCTCTGGTCAATATTCATTGATAATCAGTATGTTGTAATCGTTGTACTGTAAATAAGGCGTTTCTATTGCGCTGTTAGTCCTTTAATAATATTAGTTGACTAAATTACAAACTTTTTGGCAAATATAGTTCCAAAAAACAATGTTTTTTTTAAATATTTATCAATTTGTTGAAAATTAACACTTTATAAGGCTTATAAAATTCTAATTTTTTCTAATTCGGGATGCAAAACCGGCTCTTGGTCAAAAATACCAAAGAATGCCGAACCACTGCCTGTCATAGATGCGTAAACAGCACCGCTGTCGTACAGAAGTTGCTTGATGGTAGCAAGTTGCGGAATTTCGGGAAACAGAAATTGTTCAAAATCATTTTTTACCAACTGTCGCCATTGGCTCACTGGTTTCAAAACCGATTCACGGAGACTATGCTGCGGAGTCTGCGGCTTTACTCGCGAATATGCATATGGTGTGGAAATCGACACATCGGGTTTTACAAGCACAATGTTAAGGTCTGATTTTAAGGCAATTTCATCAAATACCTCTCCCCTACCGGTAGCGAACGATGGCGTATTTTTAATAAAGAAGGCGCAGTCGCTACCCAAAGTGGCTGCCATAGAGAGTTTTAAATCGTTGTTCATACCAAGTTTAAAATACTCGTCTAAGGCCTTAATCATAAATGCAGCGTCGGCACTACCACCTCCCAACCCTGCTCCCGAAGGAATATGTTTAAGCAGGTGAATGTCGATTGGCGGCACATCATATTTTTCACGAACTTTTGTCAAAGCCTTCTGCACAAGGTTTGGCTTGCCGTCTGACGGAATGGCAATGCCCGAGGTTTCAAAACGGTCAACATCTTGATGATTTTCTACAAATTCCAGACAATCACATAGTTGAACAGGATAAAACACAGTTTCTATATTGTGAAATCCGTCGGGGCGACGGGCTGTGATATCAAGCCCGATATTTATTTTGGCGTTGGGAAATACTATCATATTATACTCTATTATTATATAGCAAAGTTAACATTTTTTCTCAACATTACACACATTGTCCAAAAATCATTCTTAAAAAGCATTTTTATATACTATTATAAATCAGCCAATTAACATTTTTTAACATTTTTATTGTGTAATTTTTACACAAAGTATGCAACAAAGATAAAAATTTCTCCGTACCTTTGTGTAGAAATTACAATAAGACATTTTGAAAGTATAACAATTAAAAACAAAATATCATGGCAAAATTTAAAGACAACCTTACGGCATCATTCCGACAAATTCGGGCCGACCGTGCAGAGGGTATCGCAGAAGATACCGAAATTGAATACCGTCGCGAAATAGAAGACCGCATGCGTCGTATACGACAATACGACCGTCAACGCGAAAACTTAATTCTCGACCTCAGTCCGTCGAATATCACAAGCACACAGGTGGTGCCGGGCGATTTCAACGCTGCTGAATTCAAAGAGAAAGACATTCAGATTGGAATCGAAAAACGAAACGATCTGATTATTCTCGAAATTGTAGTTGACCGCTACGAATACCTTTTCGGACCTTACCCCGAAATTGACAAAATCAAAGAATTAATACCAAGTTTCACCTCTAAAATTAAATAATCATGGGAGCAGGATACTATTCTTACGACACAGCGCAAATCAGACGCAGCGTAAAATATGAAAGAGCGTCTATGGAAGAAATCTTCACACAGACCACAATGGATCCAAAAATGAATCCTCACGGAGTAGTACGCGAGTGCTGCGAAAACGACGAACACCCCGACACTCTGCCAATCATCATCGGATTAGACGTTACAGGTAGCATGGGACACGTGCCGGCACACTTGATCAAACACGACTTTCCCGAAGTAATGAAAAAAATCCTCGACGAAGGCGTTCCCTGTCCTCAATTATGCTTTGCAGCATATGGCGACCACTTGTGCGACGATTTTCCTCTTCAAGTGGGACAGTTTGAGGCAAGCGACGAACTGATGGAAAAATGGCTGACTTCGATATATCTTGAAGGCGGCGGAGGCGGCAACGGCGGCGAAAGCACATCTTTGGTATACTACTTTGCAGCCCGTCATACATCGTGCGATGCCATCAAAAAACGTGGCAAAAAAGGTTTGCTCATAACCATAGGCGACGAACCAAACCATGCAGATTACTCTATGAAGGCACTTCACAATATTTTCGGAGGCGCTGAAAAAGGCATTACTTCAGGAGAGATTATCGCCGAAGCCCGTCAAAACTGGGAAATATACCACATCAACATTCTCGACTGGGTGGGAAGCAGTGCTCCCGTAAAAAAATGTTGGAGCGAACTACTCGGCGACCATTTCATCTCTGTAGAAGACAACACAGATGCCAACATTTCTAACATGATAGCTCACTTAGCGGTAGAACATTACAAAAAGCAGAACGGCACAGCACAACCCACTGCTACTGCCGCAGTGCAAAACACCACTGTGAAAAGCACCGCAAACGGCAATCATCAGAGGATATTGTTGTAACTATTTAAACCCAATGGCTACCCTAATACCGAAGTTGGCAGGAGCTCCTGCTACGTAAGTGGGGAAACCAATTTGCTCACCGGCATTTCCAGCGTCGATAAGATACTGGGTGTCGGTGATGTTTTTTGCCCACAAACCAAAATTGTACGACATGTTGCGTTTAGTAAAGAATACACCCAAAGTGGCGTTCAAGATTCCGCATCCTTCTTGTGAAATATCTTCACGGTTGCTATCCTCAAAATACCACTTGCTCTTATACGAATAGTTGGGACGGAAATAAGCTGTATAACGTTCTTTGAAGGGGACTTCTATATTCAAACCGCAATCAAAAGCATGTTTTGAACTGAGTCGGAAACTATGTCCGGCAAGCTCAAGTTCGTTGCCGTATTCGTCTTTGTCGGCAAATTTACCATCAAAGTATGTGTAGTCGCCAAAGATAGTAAAATAACGTTGAAAGAAGTATTTTGCCGAAACTTCTAAACCACAGCATTTTGCACGACCTTTGTCGCTGTTTTTGTATTTATTTTTACCTTGTTCGTCCACATAGGCAACATTGCTCTGGAAATGCTGCCAATTGTAAGAGTAAAATGAAGCTGCATATGAAAGCGTATTGTTAAACAAATAGCCTTTGGTACCAAACTCTAAACTATAAATATCCTCGGGACGAAGAATTACAGAATCGTTGGGATTGTAGTTGTAATAAACAACTCCGGGGCGGCGACCTTTGGAAAACGAGAGATAAATATTGTTGGTTCTATTAATCATATAGTTAAACACACAACGTCCTACCCACGAAAGATTGTCGTCTTCGATCCAATAAGTAATACCGTCGGTATTTTGATAAACAATATTTTCTCCTGTAGGAAATGGCGATGGGTCGGAATTGGAAACATATCCGGTACGTTGTTTCTCGTATGTACCACGAAGACCGAGTGTTAGATAAAAATTGCCTATTACATTCCAGCTAACATCGGCAAATATATCGGTTTCAAAATTTCGTGTAATATTGGTATGGTTTTCACAATAATCAGGATCCAAAGAAATAGCAGAATAAGCTTTCATTCCTTCAAGTTTATCTTCAATGCCCATTCCTCCAACCACTTGTTCGGCAGTCATACCACCGAGAAGTGCTTGAATCTGCGGATTTTGCTGTATCATACCATTAAGAGTATTGATAAGAATGCCGTTGATGATATCCTTGGTATCTCCGGCAAAATTAGGCGATTGCGACCATTTTGAATCTTTAAACCATTCGTCGAGTTTAGCATTCAAAGCCGTTGAAATCTGAGGGCAAACAGCATCGGCATAAGCGTCGAGTGCTTGGTTTATCATATCGGTATAAGCAGGATATTGAGCGCTTAACACCGCCTTATATTGATCAATACCACCCTTGATAGCTTCAGGAAGTACCGCAAATGATTTTTCAAACTCAGCCCTCAACACCGGACCTACACTAGCCGGAAACATAAGGTTGAGGTTTGATCTAAGTTCCATAGAGTGCTCGCAATATTCGTACATAGCACCTCCACCAAAGAATCCGCTAAGACGGTCGCCAAAACTCCAGTTGAGACGAAGTTCTTCGCTAAGCTGATATTGTGAAGCTTTCTCCCTTGCATCAAGAATATAGAGATAAGTACCGTCAGCGTCAAAATATTCGTCAGCAGTACAACCTCTAACACCAAAGATACTAGAAATGCCAAGATTTGAATTAATATCGTGCTCAAATTCTAATGTTAAACCGGCAAGCGAACGCTTCAAACCCAATTTATCACCGTTGAGGTATGCAGCGGTAAAAGGCGAAGTATCACCACCATCGGGCGGCGCTATCAACTGAGATTTAAAACATACACCGGGATTGTTGTCACCTTGGAAATCCAATATCAAATTAAACTTTGTATTGGCACTTGGGTAAAAGCCCAATGTGTTTCTAAATGCTATAGCGTTGCGACCATTAAGCTTACCTCCGGCAAGGTTCTCAATATATCCGTCGTGATAATCATATTTCAAAGCAAAACGATCGGCAAGTTTCTCATTAATAGGAGCATTTACATAACCTTGAATACCATATTGGCTGTGACCGCCGTAGTTGGCAGTAGCGTGAGCCGAAAATGTTTTTTCGGGACGTTTGGTAATAAAGTGAACAGCACCGATTTCAGCACCACGACCAAACAGAGTTCCCTGAGGACCTCTTACAACCTCAATACGCTCCATGTCGTAAGGTTCAATAGCCGAAACCTGCTCACGCGAAGCTGAAACACCGTTTAAAAACACCGAAATACGAGGCTGGAAGAAACTCTCCATACCATCGGAAGTTACACCGCGAATAGAGTATCCTGTCTTATTTTGTCCCTGAATAATATTGGTGAAACCCGGCACAAAATAACTAACCTCATCGATCTGAGTAGTATTGAGTTCGTCAAGTTTAGCCTGATCAAAAGCCGTAAGTGAAATAGGCACCTCCACTGCAGCCTGCAACCTTTTCTGAGTTGACACCAAAACCTCTTCTTGAGCTTTTTCGTGAACAATCTCAAAAACCACATCGGTAACGTTTTTGGAGAATAGGTAACGAGGAGGGAAATCCACATACCTTACCACCAAAGGATTCATTTCGTATTCCTCCGGAACAGAGATTACATATGTACCATCGGTGCGGGTAAGAGTCATAATATTAGTGCCTTCTACCGCAACAGACGCACCCATGATCGGCTTATGATTGCCGTCGTAGACCGTACCGGTGATAATTTTCTGAGCATAGAGACTGCCGGAAAGCACCACCGCAGCAGCCGTCAGCAATATATTCTTTAAACTTATCACAATTATAGTTTTAAGGTTATTTCTACATTACACCTTCAAACCGAACACTATAATATCGTCGATTTGAACGAAAACATCGCCAATCCACTGGTCGTGAGTGTTGATAATGTGCTGGCACTGTTGTTCCATAGGCAATGGATTGATATCCATCAACATATGGGTAAAGTTTGACGAAAGGAATTTACGACCATACTTACCACCAAATTGGTCGATATAACCATCAGAGGTAAGGTAAATAGAGTCACCCTTTTGAAGCTGCATAGTCTTGGTGGTAAAACTTTCTTTGTCGCGGATATACACACCGATAGGCATTTTGTCGGCCTGAAGTGTGATAAGGCGCAAGAAACCATCAGGAGTTTCGGTAACAAAATCGCGACCCACTATATTGGCATTAGCCTCAGCCTCCTCATTCTTATTGAAATGACGGATAAGATAACCGTTGTTGTTGGCGGCTGCAAATTCGAGCATGAGGGTCTTGGTGTTGATTTTCAAGAGCGAAAGGTCCATACCGTCTTTACGTTGCGACATAATGTTCTCTTGGTGAAGAGCACGTTTAACCTCATCGCGAAGTTGGTTGAGAATTTGCGACGGTTCAAATACCTTACGTTCTGTAATAATCTTAGTAAAAAGTGAGTTGCCGAGCATACTCATAAATGCGCCCGGCACTCCGTGCCCTGTACAGTCGGCAGCTACGGCAAATACATAATCGCCATCTTGGGTAAACCAATAAAAGTCGCCGCTTACGATTTCTTTCGGACGGAAGAAAAGGAAGTAGTCTAATCCGTAATTTCTCAAGAAATCAGGTTGAGGACATACCGCCTGCTGAATACGTTTAGCGTAAACAATACTGTCGGTTATCGACTTGTTTTTGTTTTCGATAATTTCTTTCTGACGTCCTATTTCCTCGTTGATGGTCATAATCTCTTGGTTTGCCATCTGGAGGTTTTCTTTTTGAAGAATAATCTCCTCGTTTTTCTGGGTAAGAGCAGCATTCTGGCACTCGATTTCCGCCTTCTGCTCGTTGAGAAGGTGGTTTTTGCGACGTACCATAATAAGAATAAACAACGAAACCAAAAGAACAACACTTGCTAAAATAATTGCAAGAATATACAACTGCTTTTCGTAGCGTTCGTTCTCCAGCTCCATATCTTGTTTTTCCTGCTCAGCCTTAAGTTTGTCGATTTGGCTTTGACGTTCTTTTTCCTCAGCTTGTTTCTTTTCAAGCTCCGCTCTATCCCTATCTTGTTCAAATTCAAGTCGCTGAATTTCAGCCTCGCGTTTGGCAGCCTCTTGACGTTGACGAGCAAGTGCCAATTGCTGTTTTGATCGTGCTAGTTCCAAATCTTGAAGTTCAAGGGTTCGAGCAAGAAGTTCCTTGTCGCGCTGAGCTGCCTCTGCCATAAGTTTAAGTTGGCGATTGGTAAGATCGGAGATTTCAGCGTCAACAATTTCTTCGGTGTATCGTTTCTCAGCCTCTTCCAAACGGCGAAGGTCTTCATTGAGGTCGCGTTCTTCAATCATACGGTGCAATTGAGTTGAATCGCGAAGACTGAGGTATTTTTGATAATAATCCAAAGCCTTTTCGTACTCGCCTTTGGCCTGAAGTATCAGATTGTAAGTTTGGTAGGCGTCGCTTTGCAAATTAGGATCGCCTGAGCGTTCTGCCGAATTAATAGCGTCAAGACATACCAACTCTGCATTGTGTAAGTCTTTATTTTTAAGATAAACAAGCGCCAAAATATTGTTTACTTTGGAATGTCCGTTATCTAGATGGTTTTTCTCATACAAATCGGATGCCTTGGTGAGATATTCGTAGCAATCCTTTTCGTGACCCATATTCTGATAGCAGAGACCAATGTTGGTGTATGTGCCGGCAAGTTGTTCGTCGGAAGGATTGGAAAGTTGGTCGGTATCGGTAATCTGACGGAAAATATTTAAAGCGTTTTCGCCGCTTCCTCCTGCTACTTGACAATAAGCTATATTGTTGAGTGCGTTTAGAGCTGTAGGTGTGTCGCCGTCGGTGGCACACATATCATACAATTTAGAGTTGATATCTAAAGCCTTATCGTACTGACCAAGTTTTTGATAAATATCGGCGAGACGACGCATACATTGTTTTTGCGATTCGCGGTCACCTTCTTTTATATAAGTGTTGTAAAGACTTTCGTAATATTTAGCAGCGTCGTCGTATTGGTCGCTCAGATAAGAGCATACAGCCAAATAGTTGGTATTTTGCTTAATACGGTCTGGGTCTTTGGCTTCTTTATAAACATCAAGCGATGCTTCAAAGTTCTCAGCAGCGCGAGTATAGTGGCGACGGTTGAAATACAAAAGGCCAATCTCTGTATCAATATCTGCGCTAGAGATCTTTCCTTCCTGAGTTTTGCGGTCAAGAAGATTTTGTGCCGAAAGAAAGCAATGAAGTGCATCTTCAGGATGGTTGTTTTTGGCGTATGCACGACCTAGAAGCAAATTATCGTCGTAAACTAAATCGTTGATTTCTTTCTGACGAGCATACGATAGTGACTTTTCGGCGGCAGATATAAGATTGGCGTCGTCTTCAAGGTCGAGATAGCGGTATGCCAACTGATTGTAAAGAACGGCGAGTTTTGCAGGGTCGTTTTCTTTAGCTACAAGGGCGGAGATGCTGTCACGCTGACGAACAATGATGTCACCTGTCTGAGCATTGAGCGTCAGGCAGAAACAAATTGCCGCTAAGGTGATTATAACTTTATGGGTCATGTGGTGCATCTGTTTTTCCTTGTATGTTTGTTACTAATTATTGTTAACTTTTTTACTATTTATCAAATACTGTTCCTAAATTTAAAATTCGTAAGATAAGCATAGACGTAAATTTCTTAAAAGTTGCGGATTGTATGGCAAATCTACGTCCATCTCCTTAGAATCTATTCCACCATATTGTGTATTAAGCACATTGGTAACCTTTGCCATAGCGTGAAGGTTTTTGCCAATAGACAGGCTGTAAGCCACATCCAAATTGTAATAACCGTCGGCCCAGAACAAATCGTTGTCGGGACTGCTGTAATATTTTCTTGCCCACTTGCTGCAATAAACATTTTCGGCGCGGAAGTGCATAATATTGTGGCAGAATGTAAAATCAAATGCAAGTTGTACTTGATAGCGTGGTGTTTGACGAATGTGATCCATACGGTTGTAATCAGAATCGTCGGCAACGTTTTGGTCGTAAATATTCTCATGTCCCATAGAGAGGGTGAAACCACCGTTGACATTAAGTTTGATCGACGGAACCACATTTTTCATCACAAAAATCAATTGATATCCGCGAAGTTTGATTTCGGCATTCTCTACATTGCGATAGGTGCGGGTATATTGTTTTCCATCGGAAGTATAAATTGCTGTACTACCTTTGCCAACATAACCAACACTATTCATACTCATATAAGAAGAGTCGAGTTCGCCCCAGCAACGGTCTATAGGATTGCGCACACGGTTGGTGTACACAATTGCATCAATATAATTGGTGTTGTTGAGATAGTAACGCAGACCAAACTCGGTAGAAGCCACTTGCTCGGGTTCAAGTTTGCGAGCAGGCACTTGCTGATATGCCACAAGAGCGGTATCTTTCTGTATTCCGAATCTTTCAAACACTTTTTTAACAGTAATGGAGCCGTCTACACCCGTTACACCGTACAACTGCTGTGCCGATGGAGCTTTGTAGGCATATCCACGCGAAACACGTAACGTAAGTCGATCGGTAAGTTTTGCAAGTATAGCAATACGAGGATTTGTGGTGCTACCCCAAATCGAATTGTAATCGTAACGCACACCGCCGGTAACCGAAATCATCTTCCAGTCCCAAACTGCCTGAGCATATGCGCCGTTGGTGTAATATGCGTAGGGGTAAATACCAAACTGTCCAAAAATCGGGTCGGTATAGTCTACATTCTTGGCAAAAGCCGTATATTTTTTCTTGGGGAATTTATAGGGCGACTCGTTGGTAGTAGGCAACACGCCTGAATATGTATACGAAACGCCGGCTGTAAAACTGAGATTTTTGGTAGGTTGGTACGAAATATTTTCCTCGAATCCTGCATCATCGCCAGCTCCGTACAAATATTGAACCAATGGAGAGTAGCATACGCCTCGCTGTGAGTTGTCGTCCATACGATAGCGAAAATATTTCAAAACAGTGTTGGTAGAGAAATTGCCAAATGTCCAATCGCCCGACACAACAGCTCGTAAAATTTTCTCACCCATCATAAAGTCGGGACTATCGTAGCGGAAAAGCATAGGTGTTTGACCCAGCGATGAGAAATCCTTGCGATACATATAGTTGTACAAGAATGTGAGACCACGGTATTTGATTTCAATACCAGCCTGAGCAGCTTCTTGCTGAATACGTGATATTTCGGGATACCAAGTATCGCCATGCCATCCTGATGTGTAACCCACAATTTCGGTAAATTCTTTTAATCCTCCGGGTTGCATTCCTTTCGACATAGCCGTTAAATTATCGTAACGTTCGGTAGTCATCTCGTTGGGCATAAACGAGTCGATATGGCAAACAAACGGAACACTACGCTGTTGAAAATAATTCCAACGATTGTAGAGGTCGTCTTTGTCGTAATCTACAATGTTCATATTCTTGTAGCGGAGGTTTGTACCATAAACCATATATTGAGCCACATGACGACCGCGTCCGAATTTGCCGCCCGCCATAAAATTGATGTAGTGATAATCGCCCGTACCGGTGATAACGTCGGCGCTTGCAAATGTTTTTTCGATATCTTGCTTGGTTACGATGTTGATAACACCCGAACAAGCATCATTGCCGTAGCTTGCAGCCGCAGGTCCGTAAATAATTTCAATACGGTCGGCCTGACGAATAGGAACATTTGCACCCAAAGGCATACCGGTAGGAGCCGATGGTTTGAGTTCCACACCGTTGAGAAGAATTTTTGTGTAAGTATTGCCCATCATACCGCGTTGCATAAATGCCTCGCCAAACTCTCCGGAATGAGGCTGCGAAACTCGTATGCCGGGCACAGTTTTAAGCACGTCGCAAAGTGTGACGTAGCCATTGCTGATAATCTCGTCGTGATTTATGATATAGATAGTTACAGGCAACTCATCTACACTCTTGGTACTGCGACCAGCAGAAATCACGAGTTTATCGTTGCCGACCTCCTCATAATTGATGTTAGACTTATCTAACACCTCGCGAATGTTGATAGGCAGAGTATCTAACTGCGCTGAAGCTATCAGCGGCAACACTGTCAAAAGTAAAACTCCTAATATGCCGTATAATGTTCTTTTCATTTTACCACAAAACAAGGTTATTAAAGTGCAAATTTAAGATATTTTTTCACCAATGTCAAATTTTGTTAAGAAAATTATCCAAAAAAATGCAATTTAACACTTAACACATTGAATTATAACCTTATGAGTATCAAAAAGAGTTGTTGCAAAAAGAAAAATATTTCCGCCGTCTTTGATTTTTAACTTGCGTTTCAATGCTTCAGTCTTCTCGGGAAAATTGCGAACAGCCAAATTTGCCGTTTTTATATCGCCAAAATCTTTGGGGCTACCTATGCTGACAATACGGAATCGGCGTCCCGGAAAATTGTAAACATCTGAATCTGCAATATATAGATGACTTGACGGATGAAGTTTTTTTATCGGGAAATCTTTTGTGAGAATTTTAAACGCACCCGATTTCATCACCGAAGCGTTAGGTTCAAATAGATATTTTTGTTGAAAATCGTTGCTTTGGTAAAACTCAGCCGCACATTCTCGTTCAGCAGAAAGAAGGAAAGAATACCGCTCTTTGTCGTTGATTGTAAATATTTTAGGTTCGTTGGTGTATCCTTGTTGAAGTACAATCAAAATTTCTTTGCACTCATTGTCGGTGGCTACAATGTGTATTTCTCTAACATTGTGCAATTTGGCTAAACAGTCGGCAATATCTGCCATGGGCGAAAGTTTAATCATCACGAAATCCGACTTTTGAATCATAATATCTTGAAATTCAAGAATATCAGGTTCACAATCTTCGATCAGAACAGTTTTTTTCCCTGCCGAATTGCGACGGGCAGGGTCGATGAATATGAGATTGAACCGTTCTGTTGATTTTTTTATAAACTCCACACCGTCGGCATTTTGAAAAACGGCATTGGTACGTTTCAATGCAGCAAAATTTTTGCTAACAATATGGCACAAATCTGCGTTTCGCTCATTGTAAACAGCTTTTTGAAATTTTTCTGACAAGAAGAAAAAATCAACGCCAAATCCGCCTGTCAAATCTGTAAAATGGTTGTAATCAGATAGAAGACGATTCATCACCTCGCATTTATATCCCGCCGTAAACGACGATGAACACTGCTCTAACGGAAGATGCTCAGGATATTCCACATCAGGATTTTCGGCAAAAAAAGGCACTTTGCGTTGCATAATCTGCAGACCCAGAATCTGTTGCACCACATACTTAGCCCTTACGTCATCGCTATTGTGCAATCGCAGAGCCAAATCGTGCACGTTGGCAGATTTGTATTCTTGTATCAGTTGACGCTCTTTGTGGGTCATTGCTGTGGGTTTTGGCGATAAAACTTGCGGTCTATCTTGCCGTTGTATGTACGTTGAATTTTGTCGGCTTGCTCGTAAAACACCGGCACTTTGAAACTTTCAAGTTTGGATTTGATATAAAGCGCAATCTCTTTTTTGGTAACAGTTGTGGATGCCACATAAATCAGTTTCAGAGCAGTGGAAAGTATCGGATGTGGAGCAGCCACGCATATACAATCAGTAATCTGCGGCATTGAGAGTGCCACGCTTTCCACCTCGGTAGGTGCCACTTTAAATCCGCCTGTATTGATCACGTCATCAATTCGTCCGCTCAATCGCAACATTCCTTCTTCATCAATTCGTCCAAAATCGGAGGTGTATATGGTATTATTTTTCAACACTTTGGCTGTAAGCTCATCGTCACCGGCGTATCCGCTCATAATGGTATCGCCTTGGCACGAAATAAGTCCTTCGGTGGTGATTATGATTTTTGAATGACTCATTGGCCGTCCAAGACAGCCCTCAATACAGCGAAGGTCGTTGAAATTGTATGTAGATATGATGCCGGTTTCGGTGGAGGCGTAGGTATTGTAAAGACGTGTTTGTGGCAAAGTTTCGCATAGTTTCTGCATATCAGAATGTGAAATGGGTGCCGCTCCTGTTTCAATAAAATCAAGTTTTGAAACATAACGTCGGAGTTTTTCACCGCTGAATTGCAACAAGATACGTATAGCACTCGGCACAAGAAAAGTGGCAAATTTGTTAAACGGCAAATCTAATGCGGCAAAAAAGTCGTTTACATTTTTCATTCCCTCGGTAATTATCAAAGTGGCGCCTTTGATTACCACAGGATATATTTTTGAAAGGCTGGCGATATGGTTAAACGGACCGGTTATAACAAAAGCCGTATCGTGAGTAAAACCTTGTCCTTCAATAAGATTCTCGCCGTCGGCTATTATGGCACGGTGACTTATCATCACACCTTTCTTTTTGCCGGTGGTGCCTGTTGTAAAAAGAATATCGGCAGTGCCCTCGGGAGTTTTTATGCCTTCAATCAAGTTTGCAACCTCGTTGAAACCATCGTCTGGAACGTCTTTTTCTAACGGAACAGCCACAGAACCGTTGACATGTAGCGCAAAATATGTAAAGAGAAACTCAAAATCTTGCGACACACGAAAAGCAACAGCCTTGTTTTTAGGCAAATTAGCCGATTTGGTTAAAACCTCTTGCCACAATTGACTGTATGTAAGCGAGTTGTTGCCGCATATCACAGCTGTTTTTTCGGGATAAAGTTCGGCGTTGCGTTTGAGATAATCTTCAAAAATCATTTTTCTTTGAGTTTGGTGTCAACAAGAGCCACAATGCTGTCGATGGTCATAAAGTTTTTGGGCGTAGCGTCTTCAGAATCCAATTGAATTTTAAACTCATCTGACAGCACAGCCAAAACGGTAGTTACAGCAAGCGAATCCATCGCGCTGAACAAAAAATCAGAAGACCAATCCACAGTGGGCAGGGCATCTTCAAGAAGGGATATTATTTTTTCTTTCATAGCGCAAATATAGAAAAAAATCAAGATTTGTGACAAAACAAATTATAAATCCACCGTCCTACCCTCACCGGAATAGAATAAACTATTGTGAGAATGCACAGAATGGTGTTGAGCACAAAAATACGCATAAAATCTTTTACCGGTCGAAAATGGCTCACACGTTCTTCTTTGGGTGGATAATAAACGTTGATAGGTACGGTAAAAATTTTGACACCGTGCCACGAAGGAAGCACCAAAAGTTCAAGTTCAGCCTCGTAGCGAGCCGAAATCAAACTGAGTCCATATAGTTTTTTGAGTGGATACAAACGGTATCCCGACTGCGTGTCGCCAAGGCGTTGTCCTGTTTGCAAAAAGAACCAAAAATCAGAAAATTTATTGGCAAAACTGCTGCCCTTGGTGCGTTTTACGCCATTTAAATCACGTTCGCCCACTATAATAGAGACGGGATGTTGTATGTTGGCGTTCAAAAACTTAGGTATCTCAGTAGGATAATGCTGTCCGTCGCCGTCGAGTGTAATAGCATAAGTGAACCCCATTTGCAAAGCCTGTTTAAAACCACGTTTCAAGGCGTAACCCTTGCCTTTGTTTTTGGGATATTCCACTATGGTGATACCTTCTATTGAGTGGAGAATGTTGCCGGTGGAATCAGTGCTACCATCGTTTACAACAATGACATCAGAACATTGCTCAAGAGATTGATACAAAACGTCGCTAATACTTTTTTCGTTGTTGAATACAGGTATCACAACGCATATTCCTCTGTTGCTCAATTGTTGTTTCTGACCGTCCATCTCCGTGTATTATTTTTTGGCTGTTAATACCATCGACATAGAATATAGCAACGGCAATTGGTCAATTCCGTTTGACTTCATAAGATTGCGATACCTATCTGTAGTCTCCTCGTGCAGACCCACAAGCACATTTTTGCAACGTCCGCTCTTGATTAGCAGCGTGGCATCGTCAATCGCCCTCTGCAACGAACTTGCACCCTGCGTGTAGGTGATGTTGTAGCCGTGACATTTTAGATAAATGGCAATATTAGAGCCAATAGTATTGTGTGTACTTTGCATAAAGAGAGTTGGCATCGGCTCAGGAAGGTTGTCTAATATTTTTTCAGAATTGTTCCAACAGCCGAGCGATGTGGCAGTAATAATAGCATCGGGAACAGTTATGTTGCTCTCTTTCAAAGCACGAAGCGATGTAAGTAGCGAACTGCGCAAGATTGTGCCCATTCGACGATATTCCGATGGTTTAAGATACTGCTTTATGTCGTCTAAATCATCTTCAGATGTGATTTCAGATTTGGCAAGAGTTTCAATTTCAATCTCGTTACTGTAAGTATATTTATCTAAAGCACAAGGATTTACCGAAAAAATCAACGAAGTATCGTTGCCGCCAAATCCAAAAGAGTTGTTCATAACATTAACCAACGAACTATTCTCCTGCATTTTTTTTATGCAGAGTACAGCTTCAATAGCTCCTGCTGCGCTTGTGGTATGTCCTGTGATTGATTTGGTGCTTTCTACTACGGGCAAACTGTTGCCAAAAACACGGTTGAGAGCGGCTGTTTCGCTATCATCGTTGTTGACAGTGCCTGTGCCGTGGGCATTAACATATTGAATATCCTTGGGCGATAAGCCGGCATTTTCAAGAGCCTGACTCATGGCAAGATACGCACCTTCACCATTTGACGACGAGGCAGTTTGGTGAAAAGCGTCGCAAGCATTGCCACCGCCTCGATAATAGCAGAGAATTTTTGCTCCACGTTTTTGTGCATGCTGTGCGGTTTCCATTACCACATATGCCGCACCTTCGCCGAGATTAAGTCCCGCACGGTCGGGCTGAAACGGTCGGCAAACCGCCTTGTCTAAAATCATCAACGAGGCAAATCCCGACAGATGAAACTTGGTAAGAGCCTCTGCCCCACCGGCAAACACTATATCTGCCTTGCCCGATTGCAACAATTCAGCACCAAGAAGTATTGCGTTGGCACCCGACGAACAAGCCGTGGATATGGTTGTCACCTGATTAAAAAAACCGAAATAATCGGCTATGGCGTTTGAACAAGCTCCACAATCGTGATGAATCATCACATTTGGGTTGTTTTCAATATTGTGCCAATAGCGTTCGGTGAGATCCATTCCGCCCACAGTAGTGCCAGATATTAATACACAGCGGTTGTTGGTGTTTGACTGCACTCCGGCAGAATGGGCAGCTTGTTTTGCTGCATAAATACCAAGTAACGATGTGCGACTTACCATTTGCGATTCAGGAATGTTGAGCAGCGCTTTTAATTGCTCGTTGGAATAATCCACCTCGCCCACAGGAAATGAAAATCCCGGAAAGTCAAGATGTTTGGCAATGCCGATTTTGTCAGCTGCCAAAAGTCCAATTCCTGTAATTGCAATACTATCGCACATAATTGGTGGTCAATTATTTAGTACGGTTTTTGGTGATATATTCAGCCATTGTGGCAATGCTGCGGAAAATGGTTTTGCCTTGCGAAGCGTCGGCAAGTTTTATTCCGTAATATTTCTCCATCATCACAATGAGTTCAAGAGCGTCGATAGAATCCAATCCAAGTCCGTCGCCGAAAAGAGGAGCATTAGCATCAATGTCCTCTGCTTTAACGTCCTCCAAATTGAGGGCGGTAATAATTCTACTTTTTAATTCAGAAATGAGGTTATCCATTTTTATTTGGTTGTTTTTTGTTCTATAAAATTGCAAAAATCGTTTAAAGTAACAATGCTTGACATCTCTTCGGGTTTGATTTTGAAGCCAAACTGTTTGTCTACAATCACCACAATATCAACGAAATCGAGACTGTCGATACCCATATCGTCTTTCAATTTGGCATCGAGCGAAATTTTATCTTCCTCTATTTCAAGATCCTCGATGAGAAATTTCTTTATTGTTTCTTCAATTTCTGTTCGTGTCATTTATTTTCTTTATTTTAATTTACATACCATAATAGAATGACCCTGACCGAGATGATCAAATATCTCTTCTACTTCGAGCCCTGCTTTTTGGATACATTCGGTCATATCGGCGGTATTGTACATTTTTGAATTTCCGTTGGCCATTGCCGAAAAATATAAACTCGTCATAGTAAGGCAGAGCGATGCCGGTTCAAACTTCTGTCTGTCCCAAAGGGTTTCCATAATAAATACTCTGGTTTGGCTGGTCATTGCATTTTTTACCTTAACCAAAATGTCAACAATCTGCTCCATTGAAAAACAGTCTAAAAACTGGCTCATCCATATAGCGTCTAATCCGCCATCGCGGCGTGGCACTACCGAATCGGGACTGAGAATGTCGATTCCATAACCGTTGATGCGGTCGGTTTTGTCGCGGTCTTTAAGGTTGTTATTAAGCATCTCGATCTGCTGCGGCAGGTCTAAAACTGTAACTTTTACATCGTTGTCAAATTCTACACACTGCAAAGCCCATTTGCCGGTGTTGCCGCCTATATCGTAAAGCGATTTTACGCTGTGCTTTTTAAATACTATTTCCAACGCCTCGGGGAATGATGAATCGCTGTAAAAATGGTCGAATCCAAACCAACTTTTCTGCACATTTTCAGGCAGTTGCGACAATCCTTGATATATTGTAGACCATGATCCAAATGTTTTGAGACCCTCGGGTTTGCCGTTGATAAACGATTCTTCGAGATTAAACCATCCCTTATAGTTGACATCGTGGTTAAAATCAATATTCACCCTTGTGGCTTTGTCGTTGATAAGAAACCATCCAGTTTTTGATATTGTAAAACGGTCGGTTTCGGGGTCTACCAACACCGTACCTATGCACAGAGATGCTTCAAGCAGACATTTGACCGCATAATCGCTAAGGTTGGTTGCCTTGCAAATTTCCTCGCGTGTAAGTCCGTTGTCTGAATCGCGAATCAAATCAAGAATACCGAATTTGAGCATCAATCTCGAAGCCTGAAAAATAGCAGGACCCCAAGCGATAAACTCAGCCAAGCGTTGTGCATCGCGAGCCGAAAGCTGTTCTTCTGTATATTTTTTTAACGATGGTGACAAATACATTTTTATATCTTTTTAAATACTAATGCTGAATTAGTTCCTCCAAAACCAAACGAGTTGCTTAACACTGTATTTACCTCGGTATCAATAGTTTTTAGAGCCAAATTAAGTTTTTCGGAATATTGGTCGGGATTTTCAAAATTGATGTTGGGCGCAACAAAATTGTTTTGCATCATAATGATTGAATATACAGCTTCGCTTACTCCTGCCATCCAGCACTCGTGACCCGACATCGATTTTGTGGAACTAACTAATGCGTGACTATTGCCAAAAAGTCGGTCAATTGCCATAGCCTCGTACATATCGCCTTGTGGTGTAGATGTGGCATGTGCATTTATGTAGTCGATTTGTTGAGCCGAAAGTCCGGCATCTTCCAATGCTCTTGACATTGCCACCGCACAACCCTCGTCGCTTGGTTTTGAAATATCGGCACCGTTGCCAGAAAATCCGTAGCCCGACACTTCGGCAAGAATAGTGGCGCCACGCTTCACTGCATGCTCATAACTTTCGAGCACAACTGCAGCAGCACCTCCCGAGGGAACTAAACCGTCGCGATCTCTGTCGAACGGACGACTTGCCTTGTGTGGTTCGTTCATTCTCGAAGAAAAAACGCCCAATGCATCAAACGACGACATTGAATAATAGTTGGTTTCTTGTGCGCCTCCACAAAGTACAATATCTTGAAGACCTTGTTTTATAAGCATATAGCCCAAGCCAATGGAATGACTACCGCTGGCACAAGCCGCACTCACTGTAAAATTTATGCCTCTGAGGTGGAAAATAGTACTCAGGTTCATGGTAACGGTAGAGTTCATCGACTGAAAAACCATACCATAGCCGAGCATAGCGGTATCATGTTCCGCCTCCATAATTTTGTGAGTTTCTATAATTGGCTTTGCCGATGAATCGCTACCAAAAATACATCCTGTTTCATTGGCAGCAAGATAGTCAGAATCCATTCCTGCTTGTTCAAAAGCCTGACGAGAAGCCATATATGCGTACCGAGTTTGTTCAGGCATACCAACCCTTGTATGGCGGTTTACCATATCCTTGGTGATAACAGGCTCGGGGACAATGCCCGAAAGGTCTGAACGGTATCCGTATTCCAGACGCTCTGGACACAATCCTATTCCAGATTTGCCATTGTAAAGTGATTCTTTAACAGTCTGAATATCAGTTCCTAAACAAGACCAAATACCCGCACCGGTTATAACAACTCGGTTGTTCATAGTTATTAGTTTCTAAATAAGTGTATCAGCGGCAAAAATACGCATTTTTTTTCATTGGGCGCATATTATTTATGCGGTTTTTGTAAATAATTTATCCTCAACACTCATTTAATAGTCCTCCGCCAATAAAAAAAGGCTTCTCCAAATGGAGAAGCCTTTTTTTATTAAGTTTAATCAGAAAACTAAGCCTGAGTACCCGGGCCACCGAAATTCATAGGAATGGTAGCACCGCCCGCACCGTCGAGATTCTTGATTTTGCCAAACTGCTGTTCGTAGCGAACAATGTTGTCTTGCAATGCAAGCATCAAACGTTTAGCATGTTCGGGAGTCATAATTATACGGCTCTTGACCTGCGCTTTGGGTAATCCGGGAAGCACGCGGATAAAGTCAAACACAAATTCCGCGCTCGAATGAGCGATAATGGCAAGGTTTGAATATGTGCCTTGCGCAATATCGTCTTTTAATTCGATGTTCAATTGACCTTTGTTCTCTTCCATTGTTGTCGATAAGATTAACCAACGTAAGTTGTAGAATCGTTTTTCTCTTTAGGTTCAACCTTGATGTGCTCGTAACGGCGCATACCAGTACCTGCAGGAATCAAGTGTCCAACGATAACGTTTTCTTTCAAGCCTTCGAGGTAATCTACCTTGCCTGCGATAGCTGCTTCGTTGAGCACTTTGGTTGTCTCTTGGAATGATGCAGCCGACATAAAGCTTGATGTCTGCAATGCGGCACGTGTGATACCTTGGAGC
>JAEEGL010782970.1_pt1 | contig 25801 bp, 20 predicted proteins | sample 9134231 | NCBI WGS metagenome assembly JAEEGL01 (sample SAMN16246548, study PRJNA631951) | gut metagenome | biome: gut microbiome; feature: rumen; material: fiber-attached | host: Bos | place: Iran: Karaj | collected 2018-10 | reverse complement strand
TCCATTAAGGCCCATCATATTTGCAATATTTTTAAGCTTCTGTCCGTTCTTTCCCTCATCATAGGCTTTTGTGATCATTGTTGCCCAGGCTTTGGCATCGAGTTTACTGTCATTCTCTGCTGCATAAACCTTTATAAAAAACATGTCTTTTATGTCATTGGCAACACTGTCTTTTACCGCTGCATATAAATTTCCATCTTTATCTTCCTTGATGATCATGGCCTGGGTTCCCTGATACTCAGGAAGCTCCTCTGCCTGTTCAAGAAGCTCTGCCATACCTTCTGCTTTACTTGCAACCACATCTGTAATTCTCCATGCTTCAATACAGCTATCAAGAACAGCTAGCTTTTCATCATCGCTGAGGCTCTCATCTGCAGCTGCTCTGGACAGCTTTTCCGTCCATATAAGTGCATTGGCATGACAAGCCACAGCCAGGGATGTCGCATTCATTGTAAGGATCTGGTCTGCCGTAAGCTTAGGTATCTCCACCTCTGTTATACTGACAATATCCAGATTATCCGAAGCCTCTTCTGTATTTGCAATTGGCTCTGATTTTTCAGCATTGTCAGAGTCACTTGTTTCGTCACTTGCCGGTAAGGACTGATTATCATTTTTATCATTACCTGATTCTGCTACTGCACTGTTATCTTTTGATGAATCAGGCTGATTTCCACATCCTGAAATCATGCTAAACGTCAGTGTCAGGCAAATAAATATGCTAAATAATCTCTTAATCATGAATAAGCCCTCCTTGTTTATGATAATATGGTTGCTACTCAATTCCTCTTACGCTTTTACACCAGCTGTGCTGCCAGCATAACTCTCTACAGACATATTCTGCGGTTTTTCTGTTTCTGGTACTTCGTCAGATTCCTCATTGGAAAGTATTCAATAGAACCATTACAGGCTCGTTTTCAATACCCCGGCGGATTATAAATCCACTCAACATCCGGTCCCTGAGTATAGGTATACTCGTATATGTTATACATACGTACATTACCGGAAAAACCGTCCTTAACACCAACGCACAGATACATCTTATCTCCTGTCTTCTCTCCCTCAGGGAATGTCCCTTCCAGGTTCATACGTGTGCCCATGTCTTCACCTTTCCAGCTCGCGGGATTACTTTCATCCCCCTCAGTTGCCGGCGCATCGAAGGTCTTTACATCGCCACTACGATAATTATGAAAATATATCTCTGGAGAAACCGTTACTCCATATTTTCCATTTTGGAAATCCACATCCCCAAGCGCTATCGAGCAATGAATAAGCCCCTTAGCATCTTCCTGATTTCTGTAATCGTAAATGCGCTGATAAAAATAAGAAATGTCTTCAGTATAAACTAACAGCTCAGGCTTAAAATCCTGTACACGTAGTCTGTGATAAAAGCCATCCTTACCCTCAAAGGTATAGATCATATGCTGGCCTTCCACTCCGTAGCGTTCTGCAGTAATAGTAATATCTCCGTCCTGTACGATTTCACCATCACCGCCAACATATCGAATATCAGACATTCTCCAGTGACCAGCGTGCTCTGTAGAAAAATATTCCGGATTATTGGCCAGATTTTCATCACTTAAATCAAAGTTGGAATCTCCCTGCTTACCGATTCTATAGGTGTACTCCCATAGTCTGTGGGTCATAACAGTACCGGCTTCATCCGATATATCGAGAACCACATAAAGTTTTTCCCCGTCCGCGGTCAGTCTGGGAAGCATTCCAGTCGAATTAAAATAGCACTCAATATCGCCATTATCTTCTTCCAAGCCACCACTTCTACCGTCATTATCACCTCCAAAGTGGCTCATCTCCACTGCGGCATATGTATCATCATTTTGATATTTAGAGAAATATTCACGAACAGCAATATTGGATTCCAAACTACCATCGCCGCCTTGAAGGTCAGCAAAATATATAGCTCCATATATCCACGAAAGGTCCTCAGTCTTACATCCCTCGATTCTAAACGTTACATCTGCTCTTATGCTATCTCCAATCTCATATTCGTTATTAAATCCAATGCAACTGATATCCCATTTGTTTGGGCATTCCTCCCCATATTCTTTTTTATCACTTAAAACCCATTGTCCTATTTCACTATCACTGTTATGCACCTGTTTTCCAGTCTGATCAAATGAGTACTCTCCGCAAGCTGTGACCTGGCGGTACATTACATTGCCACTATCATTTGCAGCTATGTCCTCCCAATCCGGAAGGTTTCCTTTATTCTGTGATATATCACTATTGTCACCATTTTTGCAGCCCATAATAACACCAGGGATCATCGTCACTAATAGTACAAATCCAATACACTTTCTTAAAGAAAGTCTGCTCATATAATCACCTTCCTGCCCTTTCCGGAATATGCTCTGTAATGTAATTAAGAACAAATTCAAAGTCTTCGACAGATGCATATATATGATTCTGCATCAGCCCTTCTGAGAGCTGAATATCATGGAGGTTTCTTCTTGCTCTGCATTTTGTGGTATCTTCAAATGTTGTATATGTAGAGTTATTGGTTCCAAGATAAAGTCCCCTTCCTATTCCACCAATAACATCTCCACTCGCCACGCTTGCAAAGGTTGAAACCCACGCAATCGCCTGAGCCTTTTTAAACTGCCCTGACTGCTGACTGTGTCTGATGCCCTTATCATCCATCTCGAATAGAACTATGTACTTTCCACCGTACATAATTGCCAGAATTCCATAACTCATAATAATGAGAACCATGAAGAAAATAATGAACAGCAATATCGGTATAGGATTATCAGTAAAAAACTTCAGCATGTTTACAAGTCCATCTATTCCGTCATTAAAAATACTGATAACAGAAAAGATCACCAGCAGGATGACAGCGGTCATACCAAATACCCTCAAAGCGCTGAAGAAAATCGCGGGATTCTTCCACATATTAAGTTCATAAAACCATCTGTACTTTCCATCATTACAGAGCCATATTCCGGGGCTTGGGCGCTGCACTCCCTCAAGTAAATCATCTGCTTCAGTAATCTCGGGCTGCAATAGCTTTACCCCACAGCTTGCACAGAACGTGCTGCCGTCTGCTATTTCATTTCCGCAATTTGGACAAAACATCTTGCCACCTCCGTAAGATTTTTACTAAAAAACCATCAGAACTTCTGCCCGCAATTCATGCAGAACTTTGAGCTAATTCTTGAAGTCGCTCCGCAGTTTGAGCATTTTTTGCCCTCAGCTTCAGACGATAGTTTATTTATAGGTTCTATTGCAGCCTGCATCTTTGGTGCAGGTGAAACAGTTTGTTCACTCAACTTTTCTGGTGTCTGTGAAGGCGCAGGTTGTGACTCATCATTATCTTTGAAATCCTCTTCAAAACTGATAAGCGGCGGTCCACCCAGAAAGGATTCTGCATCTTCGTCTTTTAAAGGCTCTGTCTCTAGCAGAATTTCTTCCTTTTCCTCAGGTATAATAATCTCTGTCTGAGGCTCATCAGATATGATTGCCTTTGATGGCATCACCTCCTGCTGCTCAGTCCATGCATCACGAAGTTCACTAAGAGCATCAATGAGATTATCAATTGCTTTTGTAACGCGATCATTATTTGACATAGTTACCACCTCTTCCATTTTTGGTGATTGTTCTATTCGATAAATAAGTGTTCCGCACTTCATACAGAATTTCATACAGGAGATCCAGTAAACAGGGATGAAATTACCGTGACTACCGCAAATCCGATGGTCATACCGGTCAAAACTCCGGTGATTTTTCCAACACGAGCCGTGCGGATTCCGTTCTCTGCTTTGGCAGTAACCGATTCCAGCAACTCATAGGCAAAGCCGTTCTTACCGCCCATAGCTCTGAGAGAAAGAAAGACTCCTGAAATGCCCACCATCGAGGTTTCATGAGAACCTTTGGAAAATCCGGAAAAGATAAAGTAGCAAAGCGTGCCGATTACGATGCCAATCAGAATCGATACAATTCCATGCTTTTCTCCGTTCTTCTTTCCAAATCCGTTTAAGAGATTTTTAATACCCTTTGCCGTATCCTTCAAGCCACCATTGAATAGAGTGGCAAATGCCACCGCTACCACTCCTTTACCCAAAATACCCCCTATAGTCCCAAGGACACTGCTATTTAGTCCGCCCTTCGTGTATGTAAGCCAGGACAGGAATTTCACGATCGCATTATCCGAATCCTGCATCATGCCAAGAACAATCCAGAGAATCGCTATCACAGCCACTGGAATTGCAGCCTTTGGATTTTTCACTATGCCCACAAGATTACTCCCAAAAGATTTTGCGCCGGATATCAGAGTCTTGAAAGGTGATAGAATTTCCGGCTCCTTATCCATGGCCTTCGTGGTCGTACCACCAAAGATGTCTCCAAGGTCAAAACTTACCTCTCCCACCACACTCGCTGCATTGATTCTTTCAGTCAATGCAGTGTCTTCCGGAGTCTTGGATATCGCCTGTGGCGCAGCACCGGCCACCACAGTTTTTGCCACAACAGCAGCATCTTCTACCGCGTTGATCTTCGTACCGCAGTAAAGACAGAAATTTTTACCTATGCCAACCTGCTTGCCGCATTTCATACAATATTTTATCTGCTGTGCCATAGTTTCACTCCGTTTTTGTACATTTCCCAATACCATTAAACTAGTATCCTTTATCTTAAAGACATTGCCCCGGACTACTAATTCAAAAAGCTCGCCATATATTCTGCGTACTGCGAAAGATCCATGTTGTAATACTTCTTCAGGATATGGGTGAATACTCCGGGCGGGATATCCTCTCCCACTCTGAGAGCCAGTCGATGGATCTCCAGTGCTTCCTGAGTTAAGGCATGGTTAGCAGTCCTCATCATGGATCTAACTTCAATGATCTTATCCACCTGCTTTGTGATCTGACGAACGCCTTCAACAGTCTGCCCGTAATAAGCATTTAAGGCATCTCGTGCTTCCATAAGGAGAGCTTCCTTCGCCTCTCCCACAGCGTTTGCCGCGGCCGCCTGCTTCTCGAGCGCCGTATTCAAGCTCTTCTGAGCGTCATGAACAAACCATTCCTTCCCCTTATGCGCAACAGCGGCGCGGTTGATCTGAAGATTATGAAGATCGTTCTCCATAAGTTTCTTGTTCATCACCATGTTCCGGCTACCGTCCTTATTGGGCACCATGCCTACCATGGACGCCAGATCCTCATAGCCTTCCAGGTTGTGAGAGAATATTTTATCCGTAGCGTTGTTGTTAGGATTCACATAAGTGACATCCTTTTCCTTCATAAACTTCAGCGCTTCCTCAATACTGTCAGCTTCCTTGCCGTTCATCTTCTTATAGAGACGACGAGCCACAGCGCGTTCCCCGATTTTCTGATCAATAGTCAGATCAGTGGTGCCCACCTTATCCGAAAGCACCTTCTGCTTGAAACTGATGTCGCGGTCACCGGGTACCTTTTTGCCCAGCTTGTAGTCCGTATTAACGCCATTTGAAACGTTCATCACATAAACTTCATCTGCGTTTCTTCCGATCTCCTTTGCCACATCATAGCAGGCTTCCCTCTGCACCTCGTCCAACAGGGTCTCACGGTATTCATTAAACTGTGCGCGCATCCTTTGGGCATAATCCCCTTTGCTGCGCTGAAGCTGCTTTAGGGCATTCTTATTCGTCCAGACTTTGTCTGCACACTTACGGTATACTACCTTTGCTTCCTTAAGCATCTTCGGATCCGTGCATTTTTCCATGGCAAGTTGAGCTTTCTTCAACTCCACCACGTCATTCATGCCATCCTCCATAGCCTTCCAATAATTCTCCACATCCAGAAGTTCTTCCGGCGTCATGTTCTTTTTGGATTTCTTCAGAAGATCCTCAATATAGTCGTCAGCCTTTTTGATATCATGTTCCATCTGTTCCAGACCGGAGGACGCTTTTTTCGCCGTTGTGTTGAAGAAATTCATTCCCTTGTCCAAAAGCTCATCGCCCTTTTTATACCATGGCCATTTCTCCTGCAGGCTCTTGTCCCACTTCTTTAATAGATTCAACTTGTTTAGAGTGCCGGGAATGTCAATTCCACGGGCATACATAAATTCCGAACCGATGGATGCAAGTCCCCATTCCTCAAAGCCCTGCACACCACCGATCACAAGTTCCAGGACCACCTGCTTTCCAAATTCATCAACACCCATTTTAATAACGTCCCAGCTGCTAAAATCTTCGTCACCCTTGCATGCAAAGACCTTCGCCTTCGTCTCCTCGGAAAGCTTCATTGCAGAGAATAGATACTCTGAATATCCGGCAGTGACTATACCCAGTGCGACCCGGCCTATAATGCCGCCATTATCACGCATACCTTCGATAAACGCATAGCATGCATTGATATCATCTGCCAGTGTCACGGGTCTTGGACGTGCATTGGCACCAGTGAAGGTTCCACGGAGCCATCCCAAATAGCTGGACATAACGTTCATAAGCTGATTACGGTCATACCCGAAACGACGGTCGTGCCCCTCCAGCATCCTGTCGATCAAGTCATAGACCGAAAACAGGCTGCCAAATGCATAAGAATAAATTTGACTCTGAATATGAATTAGCCGCTCTGCAATTTTTTCATCCTGTCGGATAAATTCCTCCTCTTCCTTCATATTTCTTGCTTCCCTAAAGGGCTGTGAACGGAGGAGTACATCCATGTTCGTGGTAAATATCTTATCCTTATATTTCGCAGAAACAGTGATTGTCGCCACAAACCTTGTAGGAGGATCCATAATTCTCATGGAATAAAACTGGATAAGATGAGCACCGTTTGATGTCACCTTACCGGTAGAGCGAACCCGCACATCAATTCTGTCAATCAGATCCTGATGGCTCTTTCCTGCTTCTTCCTGATGGGCGTAACGATCCATAGCAAGCTGTTTCACTGTTACCTTGATCTTGCCTCTTTGCTTTTCATCTTCTATTTCTTCTTCCAACGGTGCCACCGGAATACGGACAATGGACATATCCTCTTCTCTGTACTGGAACAGCACAAGAGATCCATTTCCGAATACCGGCTCGATGTCCTCCGGAGCAAGCTTATTCTCATCCGGGTCAACCGAGAGATCCTCGATAGTAGCGGCAGAAGAAGCAGGCAGTCCCCTGATGAAGGTTGCCGCATCCAGCGTGTCTTTGTCCTTTCCGTAATCCACCTGCGCTTCCAGCTCCTTTCGAAGCTCCTCTGCTTTTCTTGCTTCTGCGGCAGCCTGCGCGGAAAGCTTCCGCTTGCCGCTCTCCTTAAGCTGGCTGTAGCATGGAATGCTAAGACCTTCCACGGTCAGCACCAGACCCAGATGAACGCGATAAATGGCAAAAGCCTTTTCCGCCTTCACATAGCCAGGGGTTCCCGGGGTTCCGTTTTCAGCGGTCACAGTCATCTCGATACCTTCCAATGTACCCGCAGGAAGCTCATAATCTTTTACTTCCATGATCACCGCGTTCCATACGCCTTTCGCAGCATCCTCCGGCTTTGGATCAGGAATGATCTTAACCGTATATGGCATGCCCTTGCTATGATCCAAAGAACCTTCTATGAATCGTCCCTCGGAGTCCGTGGAGCAGCGCTGTAAAAGGGTCGCCGAAACCTTCGTTCCCTCCACAGGCATACCGATCACGCCAAAGGGCAGATAATATTCTCCATCCCCGGTTCTACCGGACAGCTCACCGCCGTTCTTTTCCTTTTGGATTGTGTTCTTCAGTGCATTTGCCGGAAGCCCCAGATTTTCCTGTCCGAAGACGATCATGGGATTTTCGATTTTAAAGACCACGATGCGGTTATATACACCGCCCGGACCCGGCAGTGAAAATTCCACCGCCGCCTGATTCGCCGTGCAGTCCTCGGGTACCTTCACCACAGCAGCCCGATAGTCACAGCCGTTGGTCACAATGCCTCCGTCCGTTACGGACATCACGTTGTCCGGTGACCCGCAAACAATCTGTGCTGTCAGATCATTCCTGAAGGATTTTGCCTCTTGTATTGGCTTATACTGTTCAATCCTTGCATAGACCACCTTCTCATCCCCGGGTCTTAAGATATCCCCAAAATCCTTATAAACGATCATACGGTAATTGACCGGATCCTCTTCCTCAGGCTCCTTCTTTTTCTTCCCCGCTACCACGCCACCTGCGATCACGGCACCGCCAAGTCCTGCGATAATAGCCGCAATAAGCTTATCGGTTTTACTCCCCTCGATGATATCCGGGTTGATAATCTGTCCCGGGTCATCACCGGGATCCTTTTTCGCTAGGGTGGGGTCATTTTGGATTATAGGATCGTTTTCTTCTACATCTACTTCTTCGTTTTCGGATACTTTTTCAATGTTCTCCCATGATATTTTTATGGCATCATCGCTCATAAAAGCCTGAGCCATTGATTTCCCCTGGCTGTCAAGAGAATCTACTTTACTAGCAAAAGCCGATAACTCCTGATCAATATTCGGAATCAATGCCTGCTGTTCTTCCCATGTTGTATTGTGATCCCTCTCGCCCATAGCACCGGTTTCACGTAAATAAGTAACGTATTTGAAATCAATCGTACACATAATACCTGGCGTATTCTTCGGAGTATATATTTTACTGTAATGCCACCGATTGTATGTAGTGTACGCACCATCAGATTTCTCCAAATCGTGGGAAATTAGTATTACACCGCCCTCAATTTCAGTTTCAAAAAAAGGATCACTTGCCTTGTTCTGACATTTATCATCATAAACATTTCCATGACTGGTATCCGCCGAATCTCCGAATCTTTGTGTCAGTTCCTTTTTCTTTTTCTTGATGGCTTTTTCTAATTTCGTCGGTGAAGATATATTGTCAAAAGAGCATCCTCCTGTGTAATAAAATTGATAATAGACCCCATGCTTGTAGGCAGGATGTTCCGGGTTTTCCTTCGTATATCCATCGTAAATACAATGAACATCTACTGAATTATAAAAAAAACCAAGATCAGTAATGCTCAACCTTTCCGGTTCATCGTATTCTGCGGGACATTCAAACTGAAGCATTGCTTTCTGTTTCATCAATTCCTTACCATTATATCTCTCGTTCAGTTTGTAGGTCATATCACAACAAGGTATGCTTTTGTTATCTTCTTTAATCGAATCTGCGTGAAAAGAACCATCTATATATGGACAATCTACTGTATTATCGATTTCACTATATGTTTTATATGGATACTTATCAAACGGGATGTAACAACCATCATCTTCCGCATAAACAATCCTCATCGGCAGCGCAAGAGACAGCAAAACTGAAGTCATCGTCAGCATCAAAAGCAACAATGCTAGTGCTCCTGCGGATTTACGACGTATTCTGTGATAAATTGTTTCACAAGTACATCTTTTCATAGTATGTTCCCTTCGTTTTATGGTAAACGACATACATAACTATTAGCGAGCATGACAACAGCAACTACGCCTTCTATTTTGCACTAGTGTATGTAAATGGCTCTTCCCAAATTAGTGTACTGTCATGTGCATCCGTAACTGTGCACAGACCGGAAAATTTAGTCACAGGGAAAATGGGTGTTTCAACATCCATACGCTGCAGTTCTTCAAAATATGCAGGTGTATATAGAGCGCCTATGGTTCCCGGCTGAATAACAGAGCTTCCGATATAGTAGTGATCGTCCTCTCTCATCTCCTGACCGCTTATTGTCTTTATCCGAATCGTCACCTTAACAGAACGCTCAGAACTATTCTCTATTCCAAAGCCCGGTCCTATCGGATCCAGAAGATAGCCAAAACTCTGCACTCTTACACCATTTTGATCATACAAACCATAGTGCCGATCGTAGTATCCGTTCAGCAAGGGATGCTGCTCCAGGGATGCTTTGGTTGTATTAACTGTCAAAAAGCCCGAACGGAACACTTCCTCCCCTGATGAAGCTTCAAGTGCCGAAAGTTCGATTGTGAATACTCCCGGAGTCTCAACGCCAAGCTTTTTCATATATGAACTTCCGAGATCCATTTCGAGCCTTATATCCTTTTTTTCTCCATTCGCTATCGTATCATCCAGATTTGCAGGAACAGATATACCATTTACCGCAAAGGAAATGCACTGAATTGTAAGGTTCCTTCCGGAATTGTTTTTCACTTTGAATATCAGCGCATCACGCAAAACTCTGTCGTTTGTGAGTTTAGTAGCTTTAACGCTAAGTCCGCTTTCTTCCCATATAGTCTGTGTTTTGACTTTGGCACCATTGTAAGGTTTAGGTCTATCCTTATACTCCACAAACCATACAATCACACCTATAACAAAGCATATGGTAAGAGCTGCTCCCACCACGAGAGCTAATAATTTCGCATAAAAACCCAAGGTCTGTTTAATGACCTTAGACGGGCTTATCTGTTCCGAATCTGTACTGTCACCAGGTGCAACAGCACGTACCATTTGGGAAACGGATTTTCCACAATGAGGACAAATCGAGGCTCCCTCTTTAATCTGTTTTCCACAATTCGTACAAAACATGTGCGTATCTCCTATGAAAAACTGACATCTTATATCTGACAATTTAAATATAACAAGTAACAAAATCTCATAATATTCCTATTAAAAAGCAAATAATCACTCTTTTATTATTTCACAAACAACAAATCAAAAAACTTGCCAATCAGTCTTTTCAATGACAAATTATTTTGGCAAGTTTATTTGTTTTTTTGTTATAATATTTATGTATAAGTGAATTTAACGAAAACTTGGGGGATTGTATTTTAATATGTTTTCCGAACGTTTAAAACAGATGATGGTTATAACAGAAGCGAGCAACAAACAGATTGCTGATTTCTCAGGTTTGGATGCATCGTCGCTTAGCAGGCTTTGTGGCGGCAAAAGAATCCCGCCGAAGGCATCACCTACAATAAATAAAATTACCAGTGGCATCTATCTGTACATGGAAGGTATCGATAAACTCGAAGATCTAAAAAAACTCATCAGCGTATCTTCTGACGCCCAACCGGATTCCATAAAAGAAGCTATGATCAATTGGTTATACGAAGGACAGGCATTGCCTTCTACGACCAACATCAAAAAAACACGCCGTACCGAAAAGCATAAAACCAACTCTCTCAGTTTTGGACTACGTCTGGATTCTGCAATGAAACTGGCAGATTATTCAAATATTCAGTTCAGTCATCTCGTTAATGTGGATGCGTCTCTGATCAGCCGCTTCCGCACGGGTGTACGCACTCCCAGTTCCAATCCTGTTATTGCCAGAAGACTCTCCATGGTACTTTGGGAGCGCCTCTTCAGTATGCAGAAAATCGATTCGCTTGCTGCACTCATGAATATATCCAAAAAAGATCTTAATGAAGAGATTTTCCATCAATGGCTCTGTGATTTTGACAACCTGTATAGTAATGAATCATTGGCTGCAGAACGGCTTTCTGAAAGTTTTGATTCTTTTTCAGTTGATAATAGAATGAAACTTCCGGATATTGATGAAGCTGCAACGGAAAAAATCTTAAATGATACCAGGAGCCTTTACGATGGCTATGAAGGGCTGCGTGCTGCAGTTTTGCGCTTTCTGGGGAATGCTGCTAAAAATGCGCCCAAAGAGTTACTTTTATATTCGGATCAGGATATGGAATGGATGATCGAGGATCCGGATTTCCGATTAAAATGGGCTTCACTTATGTTTGCATGTGTCAAAAATGGTACAAAAATCCGCATCATCCATAATATTGACCGAAATATTGATGAGATGAATGCTGCCATCATTTCCTGGCTGCCTCTCTACATGACTGGCATGATTGAATCTTATTATCATACAGAACCCGGAAACAGCCGTTTTTCATTCACGTTGTTTCTAAATCCCGGACAGGCATGCATAAGAGCAAGTCACGTTATCGGGCAGGAATCTGCAGGCCACTACCATTTTCTGACTGCTCAGGAAGACCTTGATGAATGCCTTGAAACGTTTCAATCGTTGATGAAACAGTGCAAGCCTCTTATGAAAAAAGTTGGACAACAGGACCGCATAAAACTGCCATCCATCTCAGGTAATGTCATCTCTATCAGACCCACACTTTCCATCGCAACTATGCCCAAGGAGTTAGTTGATGAATTTGAAAGTCTTTCTCTTTCATCAGAATGGAAAGAGCGTAAAGAGAGGTTTGAAGAAATAATTGAAACAAACACCTGTTGCGAATGTATCCATCTTATCGAAAGTGATTCATTTAATAGCTCTCCTGTCTCTGTGCAGGCGTTTCAAAATGAGTCATCTCTGTATTATACTAAGGATCAGTACTTGGCCCATATCAGACACCTTGCAGACATAACTGAAACTAATCCAAACTATAAACTGATACCACTTCCGGCCACAGCATTTGCAAACATGGAACTTTTAATATGTGATAAAGCTGTACAAATTACCCATACCTGTCACCCTTTTATCACCATCGAATTTACACACCCATTAATGTGCCATTCATTTATAGAGTACACAAACAGGATTATCAATCAGTATAAGGTTGACAGAAAATCTCTGCTAAAAATGTTAAAAACTAAATATTAAATCCCTAAAATATCATATTTCAAATGCCATTTCGAAACCGGATCTGACTGATTGCCAGAGAGTCCCACCAACATTGGAACAATCGTTACCTTTAAGGAATATTACTTACCGCAATAGATTTTTATCGCCTTATAAATAAACTCAGCGGTTCCTTTGCTCAAATCTTACTTTTTTCCGCATATTCTTTATATGCACTAATTATTTTTCCAATCTCTTCATCTGCAGTAAGATCATAAACCATTCTATAACAATCAAGTGCCTGATTCTTGTCGTCACAATCTGCCGCTTCTTCTGCTGCTTTATACAACAGGGCAAGTGTTACCGGACTTGCTTCAGTAGGAATTTCATTATCCTTAAGAATCTTCTGGATTTTATTTATGTCTTTTTCCGCAATATTCTTACCAATAGCTTTTTTTAGGAATTCAAGTTCTGCATCCGCCTGCTGGGATTCCTCGAAGTATTTGCTATATAGATAACATGCTGCAGAAACCTCCGGTTTATATTTTTCCAGATAATACCAGCCAAGATTTCTATAATATGCCGCAAGCTCTGCTCTGGTACAGCAATAATTATATGATTCGATTGTATATGAATACTCACCCTCTATATCCCCAAGTTGTTTACAGCAAAGTATAATTCCAAGAATCGCTTCCATATCCACAGGATTCTCGAAGTGTGCACTGAGCCATTCCTGCTGTGCATCAGAATAATTACCTGAAAGCAGAAGCTCTTTTGCCTTCTCCTTATGTGGTGTCAAAGTGTCGTCGACGGATATCTCATATTCATCATCACCAAGACAATAGTATTCATATAAAAAAACTTCTGAAATGTGCCTGAGGCAAACATTCTTTTTACTCATAATTCTTCCTTTTTACAATCTTATCAGGGCAGCCAATCTCTTCCCACAAACAATACCAATAATACAGCATGCGCAGCTCAAAATGACATATGCTCCATAAATATCATAGGATGTGCTGTGCAAAAAGGCGTCTCCTTCATGTACATACCAAGTGTTTCATCGTTGTCATCAAGACAGACAACGGATTTTGGGTCAATATCGGGAAACAGTTTTTTGACAACACTCTTTACAATCTTTGGTTTTTCTAAAGCTTTCAGTGTATAGTAACAATGATCAGTAGGAATTCCATAGAGCCTTTCCACCATCTCAGACTTCCATGCCTCATGTCCGTGCGGCTCCCTTGATATACAGAAAATCCTGTCCGTGCCATGTTCCTGAATGTATCTGAATATTGGTTCAAGTCTCTTACAGTCAGCATATATGTTTACATCCCTAAACTCCGGAGTAAAATCAAGTTCATGATGAGCATGGTATTCTCCGTAGGAATAGCTGGTAAGGCAGCCATCTATATCCGCGAAGATCACGGTTTTCTCTTCATGAAGTATATCCCAAATCTTATTCATCTCTTTCCTACATCCTTTATCTATCTTTCTATTTTTTTGGCGAAACAAGCATTTCCCCAAAAGATCCAACAAATCACTAATAAAATGCAAAAAATAGCAGTATGCAATTAAACATAATCTGCTATTTCATAATTATTCCATTATCTTTCCAATACAATCCGCAAGTGCTTCTGCCGCTATACGGTGCCCTTCCGGATCCGGATGAAGTCTTGCACCTACATGTATTCCTGTGCAATCCGGGAGTCTCAGATATGTAACGGTATCACCATTTTCCGTATTATATGTTTCAATGATGTCACGGATATGCTCTTCCATCTCATTTCCAAGCATTCCATATGCCCAGATGATTACTGAATCGGGATTACTTTCCCTTACAGATTTAAGAAAATCGATTCCGCAGGTTTTAAACTTCTGCAGAAATTCATCCTCACTCCATTTGTCCAGTTTCATCGCACTGCTGTCATTCGTTCCGAGGTTAATGATGACGGCATCTTTTTTATTACCGGTAAAATCCCATCTACCCATGCACCCCAGCTTTTTGGCATCCTCAGATATCTGAGCAGCGCATATATAAGGATATACCTTCGGAAGTGAACATTCAGTACTGCCATCCCAGGAAGCAAACAATCCCTGACCGCTCTGACTTAAAATACTGTAATCCGCATCAAGCATTTTTGCAGTCATATATGCATAGCTGTTAACGCTGTCAAACACTGTGGGTATCCATTCTTCACGTGAAAGAGCATACGCTCCCTCACCTGATGTAATACTGTCCCCCACAAATTCAAGGCTGTACTTTCTCTTCTTCACAGGAAGGAATTCCCCATCCGTATCGAATGAGAATACTTTTATTACAGAAGCACACTCCTCCATCATGGACTGTGTGCTTCTCGCAATCCTGACATTGGTCTCATGGGACTTATCAAAGCCTCTCATTAACTGATATCTGTGTCTGCCCTCCAAAAGAGGAAAATGCATTATACGCGCATCATCAACAAAAACATCTATCCACAATTCAAGCGTCCCAAAAGTAGACTCTATATCCGCATACAGATATCCGGCACTGACATTTACTTCTATTCCGCTTCCGGTCCAGAACAATGCAATTCCGTCATCTGTAGAAGAGCATCTTCCCCATATACGCTTATTATCTATTTCCGATAATCTATATTCCATCACAGATTCTCCTCGTTAAATATATTTTGCATTATGTTTCTCAAAAGCACTCTTGATGATGAGTCCTACACCAAACACAATCGGAACAAATACAAGAAGAATATCTGTAAGTGATGAGTATGCAAAGTAAAGCTCTGTTCCAAGAACAAGTGCTACAACAAGCAGACAAAGCGACATTACAAAGCATCCCCATGTAAATCTGTTTTTATTTACTACAACTGCTATTGCTGAAATAATAAGAAGTACCAGAACTATTGCAGATGTGCTTACTCTGCCGATTCGATAGAATCCAAATGATGATACACGCACCATCTTAAACAGCATGAATAAGCCAATGATAACAAGCACCCATCCAACATTTCTTTTTGTCATACGTTTTTCCTCCAAAATAATAAAATTCCCCTGAGGTTCAATTATATCATACCTTAATCACAATTAATGATATTATAAATTTTACCCGTATCCTATTTTTCATTTATATAGTTCCCCTATCTTTTTGAATTAAGTCAGTCGACTTCAAACTTCTTAAGCAAAATAGCTCCAAAGACCATACACTGCGAGGAATGTCAGTATCGCCGGAAGTACTATCTTAAAATACCATTTGAGACCAAGGCTCATCTTAATTCCAACGCCACTGTTAACCTCCTCAATATAGTTATCGAATCCCCATCCATACTTACAGGTACAGAACAGACAGCAGATAAGTGATCCTATAGGAAGGAGAAGATTACTTACTATAAAGTCCTCAAGGTCCATGATCACATTGCCGGCTTTAAGCGGCTGAAAAGCGCTCCATACATTAAATCCAAGTGCGCACGGAATTGACCCCACTGTGATCATAATACCTGCAAAAAGTGCAGCCTTTTTTCTATCCAGTCCAAAGAGGTCTATTGAAAAGCTTACATCATTTTCAAATACTCCGATCATTGTGGACAGAGCTGCAAAATACATGAAAAGGAAGAAAAGACTTCCGATAATCCTGCCGCCCTTCATCGCTGAAAATACGTTAGGCAAAGTAAGGAATATAAGGCTTGGCCCATTGTCAGGAGCTACGTTGAAGGCAAAACATGCAGGAATTGTTATAAGACCTGCAACTATGGCGACAAAGGTATCAAGCCCTGCCACCAGAATCGCTTCTCCAACAAGGCTTCTCTCTTTTTTGATATAGCTTCCGAAAATCTCCATACCACCGATTCCGAGACTCAGGGTAAAGAAGCTCTGATTAAGCGCACCGTAAAGTACATTGCCTACACCGACTTTTCTGACATTATCCATGTTTGGCATGAGGTAAAACTTAACGCCCTCTACTGAATTTGGCAGAGTAAGTGACCTTATCCCAAGACCGATCATAATCAGAATAAGCATGATCATCATTATCTTGGTTATTCTCTCAACGCCCTTCTGAAGTCCCATGGATGTAACTGCAACTGTTATCAGCATTGTAATTCCCATGAAAAGGATAAGTATTTTTGGGCTGCTCATCATTTCGCCATATATCTCCGCGATGTTCTTCGGGCTTTTCCCCATGAATTCGCCCTTAACAGCCAGAACAAAATACCTTAGTATCCATCCGGAAACCACAGAGTAAAACATTAATAGTATATAGTTACCTGCAATTGCAAAATATCCGTAGATATGCCACTTACTGCCTTTTGGCTCCAGCTTTTTAAACGCTGAAAGGACACTTAATCGGCTCGACCTTCCGATTGCATACTCCATAGTAAGGATCGGAACCCCCAGAATTAGAAGAAAAAGTACATAAATAAGTACAAAGAAGCCTCCCCCATTTTCACCTACCATATACGGAAATCGCCATACGTTACCGATTCCTATTGCACATCCTGCAGAAAGCAGAATAAATCCCAGTCTGCTCCCAATTGATTCTCTCTCTTTCACAACACAACTCCCTAATTATTTTATTTTTTGCTATACGCAGAAAAAAAGCACCTCTGTGCTGAGTACCTCCTTCAGCACACTGGTGCAAGAATTCAACCATATTATGGTATATCAAAAACTAAGTTTAGGCAATATGGTTTCAGGTTTTATCTGCTTATGATAAATCGGTAAACAAACTGAAAACATCAACGATTTTGCCATGGCACAATTTTAATTACCGCTGTTTCTGCATAAATAATCGGATCTGAATGCATAAAAAACAGTGTGCCTCTGGTAGGAGAATACAGTGTTTCCATCACAGTCCCGTCGTACGGATTGATGATTTCGGCAAGTGGCGTTCCCTCGTCAATATGTTCACCCACTTTTACCAGAGGTTCAAACATGCCTGACTTAGCCGTGCGGACACTGATAAGCTCTTTATCACTTATTATTATTGAGGGATGATCACCATGCTCATGGTACTTCACAAATCCCAGTTCTTTACAAAAACGAAGTATCGAGAGCACTGCCTGACCGGCACTCTTTTTATCAATCCTGCTTGTTGTAGATGTATAAAGGCTGTAGGCCTTCGTATTCCAAACCTGCCAATTATAATTTAGAGTGGCAGTGTCATATGGCCTGACCGTTCTTTTTACCACATAAGGAAGTCCGAATTTCGTTGCAGTGGCGACATCGGAATACCCCTCATCCATCATCCTTACGTGAGGCATAAATTCTCCGGGCATGTAAAATGATGTAAACTGTATGCCGTACTTATAATCTTTTATTCCGGAAAAGATACCATCGGCAATTCTCTGAGTAGTCTCCCCGAGGTCATAACCGGGAAACATCCTGTTTATGTCAGTATTATCAATAGTCCAGAATCGCTTTTGGGTATTCATGGAATATGGGTTGCAGCATGGTATGATCAGTATTTTGACATTTTGCGCGATGCGTCCTTCTTCCTCAAGCTGCCTGAATTTCTTAACAAGCTGGGAACAGCAGTATAATTGCTGGACTTCATTACCCCTCATGCTTCCTACAATGCAGAGTGACTTTTTGCCCTTTCCAAATTCAAAACCTGTTATCCTGAAGCTGTCTCTGTACAGCCCTTTAATCTCGTATATTGTCTTCTTTTTCATACAGCCATGACTTCCTTCTTCAGTAGTCTGCCGATGAGTGATCCTTCATCAACAATCGGGTATTCCCTTATCGTAAACAGTATTCCATCCACGGGACTTTCAACATTCTGTAAAATCTTCCCTGAAAGCGGATCGATTATCCTTCCTATTCTGTCTCCTTTTTCCAGCGTCTTCCAATGCGTCACATCAGGAATAAATAGTCCCCCGGCTGCAGCATTGATAAAACAGACATCTTCAGCATTTTCAGAAACAATAGGTTTTCTTGGTGTCTTCGTCTCTCCGGTCCATATCCCCATGGAATGCATTAGATTGAAAATTCCATCCACAAGCTGATCCCCATAGGTTTTTGTTATCCGCATTCCAACACCCATCTCGACAACAAGGCACGGTGTTCCTGTACTGTTTAGGCTATACGCAAACGTGGACTCAAGTACGGTACTGGATTCATGTACCCAGATAAAATCAACATTACAACTCTCTGCAAGCGGAATAAGTTCTTCTTTATTTAGCCGATTTATCCTTATCTGCGGAATCTCCGTCAGGTAAATATTGCTTGCATGAATATCCAGGACCATATCTGAACCGGATACATCCTTTAAAATATTTGCAGCAAGTAATTCTGTCATATTACCTTCGGCATTCCCGGGAAATATCCTGTTCATATCAAGGTCAAAAGCCGGAATCCCGCGGGTTATGGAGTCTATTCCCAACGGATTCATTGCAGGATAGATATCGACTATGCCCTTTAGACACTCCTTGTTTTCTTCTATACGCCTCGCCAGTTCGAAGCATACATACTGGCCTTCAAGCTCATCTCCGTGTATTCCGGTAACTATACTGATTCGCCTTTTATTATTTCCGGAACCATCGGGAATTATGCGCCTTTTCTTTATCCTTAATACCTCATCAACAGGTAGTGCTATCTCTGCTACTGTCTTTATCATCAGAACAACGCTCCTCTGCTTATAATGCTCTGTGCGTGACTTATCTCAGAAACATTCACATAAATATCCTGAGACTGCTGACCGCCGCCATGCATAATTCCACGATTGATCTGGCACTCGGTAGCATCCCTGCCACAGCCAATCTTTATGTGTGAATCCAACACAAGATTATTATTAGTCGGATCAAAACCATACCATTTTCCATCATCTGCAACTTCAACCCATGCGTGGGACTCTCCTTCTCCTACGATGAGCCCGGTTACATATCTGGCTGCACATCCGGACAAATTAAGTAGCGAGATCATGATATGAGAATAATCCTGACATACTCCATGGCCAATGGAAAAAGCTTCCTCTGCCCCTGTATCAACCCCGGTACATCCCTTTTCATAAACAAGGTATCCATGGATTTTTTCCATTATCTGTTTTGCCTTCTCCAAAGGTTTCATCTCATCAAAAGAAGGCGTAGCAGCCCTTATGGATTGCATATACTCCCGCAGCTTTTCTCCGGGAACAGTAAGTCCATGACTATGCCTGTATATCATCTCTTCCGTTTCAGTTGTCACAGATTCATAACTCGCACATCCGCACTCTGCGTCGCCTGTAATATGGTACTTGAAGTAAGAATGCGGTATCTCATTGCTACCAAATATATATCTGTTTCCATGGGAATCCATGGCCCATTCTACTTTTGTCTCAGGTATCATATCGATTTTTATGTTCGATATTTTCTGCCTGTCATTATCCTTCGGGATGCACTTTATTGTGTAACAGCACCACGAAACATCATCGGAATAACGGATTTCCATGCAATAATCAAAATGTAGTTTTTTCATGAAATCACATCCTTAGCCTTTATGCAATCAGCGCTTCCAGCATCTTTATCACGCCATAATAGTCTACTTCCTGTGCTTCAACAGCCTTGCGGATTTCCTCAAGCTTGTCCTTTTTCACGTCCATACCACTCTTCTCAATCCTGGGAATCATGCGGTTTGCCTCTCTGATAAGCCTGTCTCTTCCAAGACCAAGTCTTGCGTAAAGATCAAATCTTTCAATCCTTTTACCAGACTTGATTATGTTTCTTATATGATCATCGTCCAGCTTATCATCTATCATTCCCCAGAATGCAAGGATATCATCTATCACCAGCTGCAGTTCTATAAGCGGAGCATCGCTTAGTTTTGCCTTGTTCATCTCATAGATTGCCAGCTGGATATAGGAAAGCGATTCAGAACCGATACTCTCCCTCAGCACGATGGCATTATCATAAGCCCTGATAAGATTACTGATTATTGAATCCGGATTGCTTTCGTCAAAGGGATAAGATTTCATGAAATCCTGCTTATCCTTGTAAATATCCGGTATGTCAATCATCTGGCAAAAGTCATGATAACTGTCGCGGATTTCATCAATCATGGTGTCATAGCTCTTGAAATAGCACCGCACCAGTGTGTACACGCGCTCAGCGTATCTTCCCAGCCAGTATAGTCTGTTTGTCTGTTCTACTGAGATAATACCCATGTATCCTTAAAACCTCCTCCCTGCGAAGAATTAACTATGAATGAATCGGGATTCCTTGAAAAACGCGTAAGCCCACTCTTCCATACAAGTGGTTCATCAGCCATCAGCACAAATGCCCTGAGGTCTGCTTTTCTTGGAACCATATCATCACCTTCAAGAATATCCAGATCCTGAAAGTCGATGACTTCCTGTGCTATAAATCTTCTTGGCTCTGCCTTAAGAAGATTTATGAAACTCTCCTTCTGCTCCTTTGACATTGAGTTGCCAAATACTACTCCATAACCGCCTGCTTCAGCCACATCTTTTAGTACCAGGTTGTCAAACTTATCAAGCACATATTTCATATCATCTTCATAGAAGGGCAGATATGTCGGGGCATTATTAAGAATTGGCTCTTCTCCCAGGTAATAACTGATCATTTTCGGAACAAAATAGTAAATTCCCTTATCATCAGCTATTCCGTTGCCGGGTGCGTTTATCAGAGCAACATTACCTTTTCTGAAAACATCATATATATGAGGAATTCCTATAACAGACTCTGGATTGAAATTCATAGGATCCAGGTACTCATCTGAGATTCTTCTGTAAACAGCCCCGACTCTTTCATGCTTTCCATCTGCTGTGATAAAGTACAGCTTGTCATTTTCCACTATGAGTTCCGAACCATTGGCAAGATGTGCTCCTGTCTGCTCTGCCAGGTATGAATGCTCAAAATATGCTGCATTGTATCTTCCCGGTGTAAGGATAACCGTGTGTCCTCCCACATTGACGTTATCCATGGTTCTTCTCAGAAGCTTTGCATAATTTCTGTTATCCTCCAGCCTTACATCATTGAATGTTCCCGGTGAGCTCCGCCTGCAAAGTTCTCTTGCTATCATGGGATATGAGGCACCTGACGGAACACGCAGGTTGTCCTCCAATATATACCACTGTCCGTCCTTTCCCTTTACAAGGTCAATTCCGGATATATGAGAATAGATTCCCTTTACGGGGCTTACTCCCTCGCACTCCACCATATAACCGCTGGACGCAAAGATAAAATCCTCCGGCACTACACCGTCTCTGACTATCTTCTTTTCACTGTATATGTCCTTAAGAAAAAGATTCAGCGCTGTAACTCGCTGTTTTAGCCCTTTTTCAAGATATTCAAATTCGTCATGCTCAATAATCCTTGGTATGGCATCAAAAGGAAACAGCTGCTCCTTAAACTCATTGTTTTTATAGATTCCGAATTTCACTCCATACCTGGCCAACAGAGCGTTGACATCATCTGTATGCTTTAGCAGATTAACATTGTTCATAGGCTGATTCCTCTTCCTCTTTGATGTTTTCCAACTCTTCCATCTTTTTCATATACCTGTAATTCAGGGCCAGTCCCAGAATGATTCCTATTAAAGTATCCAGCGATCTGTTTATCACGAATATAAATGGGTTTTCATCCATAAAGTGGTTTACAACTATGCTCAGAAAAACAACACATGAAAAATATGATGCTTTCTTCTGCTTTATAACAACAGTCGTATAGATTATGGGTATCAGCGCCAGTGAAATGATACAGTAATGAAGGAAGCTGTCACCAAGTGTAGGAATTTTCTGTTTTAGAAGAATATAGGCAAGTCCATATGCTGCACCTATACCGGTTCCTACAGTTCGCTGCAGTGCATTACCCACCGTGTTTTTAGTCTGATTTTGTATACACCATAATACAGCCAGTGCCGAATAAAACGGCGTCCCCTGCTTACCCCTTATGAAATAAATCGCAAAACAGATAAGCACCCCAAGTGCTGATTTTATAATCCGCATACCTATATGCGGAAAGTGTACCAACGTTTTTCCATGTATCAGCTCTCAACACTCCCTTCCTTAATGAAAAACGGCGTTTCGGTATCAAACCGAAACGCCATTGTCTCATTGCACTTATATAGGATTTAATGAAAAAGGAAAAGGCGCTTTGAAACACTAAGTGAATCAAAACGCCTTTGTTTGTAAATCATTATACATACTGCATCAATTTTGGCAAGTGCTATTTTCAAAATTTTTCTAATTCCTTCAGCCAGATATTTGCACACGCATCAGATGGCAACCTCAGATCTCCTCTCGGTGAAACCGCAACAGATCCTACTTTCGGACCATCTGGCAGGCAACTGCGCTTAAACTGCTGTGAGAAAAATCGCCTGTAAAAAGTCTTTTCCCAATTAAGAATTACATCATCCGAATACTCACCGGCGAACGCATACTTTGCCAGCCTATATATCTTTGCCGGGCTTTGTGAGAGCCTGAGCATGTGATAAAGGAAAAAGTCATGCAGTTCATATGGTCCGACTAAGTCTTCAGTCTTCTGAGCTATCTCATCTCCATCAGGAGGCAACAATTCCGGCGAAACAGGAGTGTCCAAAATATCATATAACGTAGCTTTCAGTTTGGGACTATCAGATGTATCTGCATAATACTGTACAAGATATCGGACCAGAGTCTTCGGTACAGAAGAATTCACTGCATACATAGACATGTGATCGCCATTGTATGTAGCCCATCCCAGTGCAAGCTCTGATAAATCCCCTGTACCTATTACTATTCCATTTTCCTTATTCGCGATGTCCATCAGTATCTGAGTTCTTTCCCGGGCCTGGCTATTTTCATACGTGACGTCATGAACATTTTCATCCTGACAAATGTCTGAAAAATGCTGCTTTACAGCCTTACTTATATTCACTTCCCTGAATGATGCGCCGATTTCCTTTATAAGCTTTACTGCATTTTCATAGGTCCTGTCTGTAGTTCCAAATCCGGGCATTGTCACAGCTATGATTCCATCACGATCAAGCTTCAGATAATCAAAAGCTTTTGCAACAACCAAAAGAGCCAATGTTGAATCCAGACCTCCTGATATACCAATAACCGCTGTCTTGCAACATATGTGTTCCAATCTTTTTCTGAGTCCCATAGCCTGTATGGTAAGGATTTCATTACATCTTGAATCACGTTCCACGGTTTCTGAAGGTACAAATGGTTTGGGATCGATATACCTGGTAAGCGCTGTCTCAGCCTTATTAAGTGAGAATCCTACGCGTACATATTTTGAAAAAGAATCCGATTCATATGTTGTCATTCGTCTTCTTTCAGCCTCAAGATATTCCAGGTCAATCTCGGATATAGTCATGTTTTCAGAGAAACGCTCCGATTCACTCAAAACCCTTCCGTTTTCTGCTATTATATTATGTCCGGAATACACAACATCCTGAGTGGATTCTCCGGGTCCTGCAGACGCATACAGATACGCACAGACCAGCCTTGCAGACTGAGCACTTACCAGATTTCTGCGATATCCGCTCTTACCTATTATCTCATTGGAAGCAGAAAGATTAGCTATCACTGTAGCCCCTTCCATACAATGATAAGTACTTGGTGGATCAGGCACCCACAGATCCTCACAAAGCTCAGAGGCAATCCTGAGTGATGGTATTTCATTGCAAATGAACATAATGTTTCTGCTTATTCGTACGTCCTTCCCATCGATTTTAATAACCGCATCAAGTTCTTTCCCTGAATGGAAATGCCTTTCTTCGTAGAACTCGTTATAATTAGGCAGATATGTCTTTGGCACAATTCCTAATATTTCACCGCCACACAAAGAAACCGCAACATTGTATAATTTCCCATCAACTGCCATGGGTAATCCGACAAAAACAAGTGCATCAACGCCCTGAGTATGTTTAACTATTTTGAGAAGGGCTTCCTTTGCTGCCTCCAGTAATCTATCCTGGAAGAACAGATCCTGGCAGGTGTATCCTGTTATACACAGTTCAGGAAATACCATTAATTTTACTTGTTTATCTACAGCATCATCTATGCATCTGCATATCTCATTACAGTTAAATTCCACATCTGCAACCTTTACCTTTGGCGTAATGGCTGCAACTTTTACATATCCGTCTATCATCTTTATAATTCCTTTAATTCTCTTAATCTATAATGTCATTTTGAAACCTTGAAAGATGTTCATATGGCAGAATCAGTCTTCCACGGTAAAGTCCACATCCATCATTTACAAGCTGGTTATTCACTGCCCCAAACATATTTACATCCACCTTGGACAGATCAAGCCCCTGCAAAATCATGCCTCTCTCATATGCTTCATCAAAATATGTACACTCGCCCGAAGGTACAGTATCCCTGCGGCTTCTCTCTTTATCCTGTCTCTTCTCATACCCCAGATGGTGTGCAGGTCCTATCTCAGCATAATCATCCATCTGCTTGGTGCGCATCTGCACTTCAAGGTAAGACCTGGACTGATTATCATAGAAGGTGATATGAAGCGATTTATATCCATATGGACTTGGATTCTGTATATAATCTCTGTAATATGGCCTTAGGGCTTCTGAGATCATATTTGAAGGCTCTTTTCCCGGTATTCTATAGATTTCTGCGGTAAAGCCCTTCTCTTCCAAAAATTCGGGAAGTGCATTGGCAATCTCGTATAGGTACTTAAGCTCTATCTCCTCGCGATTTTCTCCATCTTTCAGATGACATGCAGGCATGGAAATGACTATCCGATATGCAATCAAATCCCTTATAGCGCCCATCTCCTGCTTCAGCTCCGTAACACTTGGAAAAGAATGATTTTTTCCATAGTAATCATAGACATGCTCTACTATATTTCCGTTAAATTTTTGTTCTGCTCTTATCAGTGACTTAATTCTTCCCTTAAAAGCAAAAGCAAGAAAAGGATACTCATTAGACATGTACTTGTAAAACTCCCTCAGCCGCTGTGACTGTGAAGTAAGGAAATCGTTATGTTCAAGGAGCTCCATAAGCTGAAGAAGAAAATTGCAGTGGATTATATCCACTCCATTCTGCGTAAGCTTAGCATCTTCCTTTAGGTCATTGTGATATCTCTGCAAAATCTTTAAAACTGTATCCCCTGAATAAAGGTAATCATTCAATGTGATCATTCCCCATCTTCCCCTTTCCTACAACTATTACTTCATAGAAAAAAGGCAAAGACACCATCATCTCTGAAAGCATCTTTGCCTCTAACCAATATAATATCACACTTATCTGCTTTTCTCCTCTTTCGTTGTATCGCTCACCATGCCAGATTTTCAATTCAATTATGTATTGTTGTCCCAGGTAATCGATTATGATATCTGTTCTTTTCTGATCTCTCGTTTGAGCCTCAATATAATAGTTCCCGGTACCATTAATGATAGGT